>ENA-OQAB01000106-OQAB01000106.1-human-gut-metagenome-genome-assembly--contig:-NODE-106-length-45885-cov-4.918659_pt1 | contig 45885 bp, 48 predicted proteins | sample MGYA00242490_ERZ504517 | MGnify/ENA primary metagenome ERZ504517 (study PRJEB26092, sample SAMD00036298) | human gut metagenome | host: Homo sapiens | study: EMG produced TPA metagenomics assembly of...
AGAAAAACAGATGTGATCACAAGCGGTTTTCCGGCTCCTTTGCCGTTATGGCCTGCCGCAATGAAAAAAATCTTTTACAACAGACTGATTCTTGTGAATCCGCCTGCCCCCGGCAACCTGACACAAATGCCGTCCAGAAAAGACCGTCTGCTGAATATTTCCTGGAAATCCTGTATTTGGAACTCTTGTTTATCACATTATTGTTTCCAGAGTAAATACTTCGGACTTTTTTATTGAAAACATGGTTTTTGATCCCTTCCATATGGATCAGAATCTTCTTGATGCTTATTATGAAGCTGCTCACAGAGGCGGATATCAGGCAAAGGCAGCCTATGCCAGCAAAGCTTCCCGCTTTATGAACATTAATATCCTGCCTGCATTAAAGTCCATTGACAACAGTATTTTTATTATTGAAGGCGAAGCTGAAAATAACGGAGCTGCTGTTGTAGACAGCTATCGAAGCATCAATCCTTCTGTGGAATCTGTTACGATTCCTCATACCAGGCATCTTCCCCATATGGAAGATCCGGAAAAATTCCTGGAACAGATCGGGATTTTCCTGTAACATACTGACAACTGAATTGTATATGATCCTGCAGCTGTTTTTCAACACAGCTGTCTGTACAGAGAATGCCCCCGGAAATTAATTTCCGGGGGCATTCCGCATTCTGTAATCATAACCAGTAATTTTACGGGTCAGGATGCTTCTTGGCTTTCTTCAGAAGAATCTGTATTCAGCATTTCCTGATATGCGTCTGTAAGATCACGTATATCCATTTTGTTTACAAGATAAACCTTATCACCTGTCACTGCTGCATAAAAGCTGGAATCGTACTCATAATAGCTTACGGTTGTTTTCTGTCCCTCTGTATCAGTGAAAACAAAGGTAAAAGCAGCAGCTTCATCCGGCGTATACTCCTCTGTCAGGCGTTCCTGACCTGCCATATTAATCAGTTTGTTATAGAAAGTAGTAAATACTGTTTCCTCAATTTCCTTTCCATCAAGAGCATAGGAAATTTTTTCCTCTTCTGCAGTCCCGGTCTTTTCATCAGAAGTATTTTCCGCTGCATCTTCATTTTCTTTATCTTTATCTGCAGCAGCTTCCCCAGTGTCACCGGAACCCTCTTCTTTCTCGGATCCGGCGCTTTCTTCCGTACTGTCTTCTGTATTTTTTGCGGTTTCTCTTGTAACCTGTACGGTATGAGCTCCGTCCTCAGACTGAACTTCAAGACTGTCCAGATTATTGACAGTCAGATAATTTACTGTCAGGCTGTAAAAATCTGAAATATTCTTGTCTACAATATCTGTCAGAGAAGTCTCTGGTATTGTATACACCTGTTTACTGTCATTGACTTTCACATAACGGTTTCCGTCAATCTCATCTCCCACATAAATCACAAGCTGCTTTTCCACCTGGGGCTTTTCTTCAGCTTCCCCAGAGTCTTCCGCCTCTGATGCTGTCTCTGTCTTATCTTCACTCTCAGATGCCCCTGTAGCGTCCGTATCTGCCTCTGCATCCTCTTCCGCAAGATAAGTTGCGGTAATTATTGCATACGGGTCATCAAAGCCGTATTTGGCCTGATCTGTGCAGTTATAGTCTACAAAGTCCCCGTAGGTGAGAGAACCTATGGCAGAGGTTACTGTTCCCGCCTTGGAGGTATCTGCCTGCTCAGAGGTTTTTCCGTCAGAAACATACCAGTACAGGCTGTCATCGTCCTGTGAAAGCTGATATCCGTTTTCTTTTTCCACCTTTACGTCTTTGATCGTTGCTGAGGTTACTGCCGGGAAGCTTTCCGCCTGCGCAAACTCATAGGAAGTTCCCATAAACGGTTCCAGAGATACAGCGGAAACAAGATAAATATCTTTGTCATCCTCTGATTTTTTCATATAATACTGACCGGAAGATTCATTTTTCATTCCTACCTGAAGAATGATGCGATTTCCATCCTCTTCCGTGAGAGTAATCTGATTCTGAGGTTTATCCAGATCATATTCGCTGAGATCCCCGGGATTTTCAATCTTCTGGTCTGCTGACAGCGCTGTCAGTGCATTTACCGCGCCGTCAAGAGTATCCTGGTTTACCGGAAAATCCGGCTCGTCTTTTTTTACCCACTTGTCTCCATCCTTCTCAAAAACCTTTTCTGCTCCCTCTGTGCCGTTAAAAGAGACAGAAGTAATTTTTTCCGAATCCATTTCTACGACGCTGACACTGGTATCTGCTGCCTCAGCTTCTTTTTCTTCCTGGGAATCCACATAGGAGGTAACTCCTATGTAGGTTCCTGAAAGAACAGCCAGTACAGCAACTCCGGAAATCAGTTTTACTGTCTTGCTCTTCATTATGCTTTTCTCCTTTTCAGCCATACACAGAATCCAATTACAAGGAATACTCCGGGAATCAGGCCCATTGTACAGATTTTCCAGAAGCTTACGTCATAAGCAGTAGGTGTGAGAGCGGTTACCTGCAGACTCTTGGATGGAATAGAAACTGTCTCTGCCTCATCAGAGCTGCACATCCAGTTCAGAGATTCCATGATCAGCTGTTCATTTCCTCCTGCTACTGCTGCATTGATCTGGCTGTCCATCAGGTTTGCCGTAGAATAATAAATAATCTGCGTCTGTTTATCGTCTTTAAGAGTTTCTGTAATACTTACTCCCAGATCAAAGGGACCTGCAATATCTTCTTCTGTTTTTTCCAGGGTTTCACTGTTTAAATCCGCCTTGGAATATGCGCTGTCAGAGGTTGTCAGAATGCTGTCAATTGTCACAGTACCTCTTACACTGTCCAGTTTACGGATACCCTGTGCATATGGCGCAAGAACAAAATATCCTTCTGATGCAAAACCGGATACAGGCTCTGCACTTTTCACTTCAGGAACAATATAATACGGCATCTGCATTGCATAGTGCTGTGCGTCTCCTTCAATAACAATTCCGTCAGCCCGCTCTACGCCGTAGTTTTCCAGAACAGCGTCAAAGTTTTCCATGGACTCTTCTGTGTAATCAGAGAAGATTATTGCTTTTCCGCCGTTTTCCAGATATTCAAGAATTGCATTTTTCTCATCCTCAGAAATATCTGTTGCCGGTGAGTTGATCATCAGGCAGGCAGTATCTTCCGGCACGCTTTCTTCTGTAAGAAGATTCAGGGAGCGGATTTCAATATTTGCCTTTTCAATATCCTCCCGGATGGAAGCGTCCAGATCTTTTTCTCCATGTCCGTCCAGTGTATAAAGAACCGGCAGGTTTTCTGAGGTCACGTAGGAAATGGCGCTGGTGATCTGGCCTTCTCCGTCAAATCCTGTGGTAGTATAGCTGTAAGTATTATAATGCACAGAAGATTCGTAAATCTCGCCATAATCCACAACCTTGCTTCTTTCTCCACATTCAACGATCAGGCTGTTTGAGGAAACCTCTGCGTCTGTATACTCTGAAGTAAACTTGGGATTGACAACAGGATCTTTCTTTTCTACCTTAATATGATCAGATGCTTCCTCATATTTTTTCAGAAGCTTGCTTACCGTTTCATCCTCAGCTCCGCTCTGAGCGATCTGATAAATAGTTACGTCCTTATCCAGTTTTTTAAGAAAATCTTCCGTCTGTTTTCCAATGCTGAAAAAGCTTCTGATCACTGACATCTATCTCGGAATATTTTGTCGGCAGAGCATTCACGATCATATTGAGCACTATAAAGATCACTATAAAGATCACACTGATCAGCATACTGTAGGAACCGTTTTTGATGTATTTTCCGTTAAAACTGGATTTTATTTTTTCTTTAAAGGATTTTTTCTCTGAGATTCCTTTATTTTTCTTTTCCGGCTGCTTCTTTTTCAGTTTTTCTTTTAATTTCACTCTTCCCACCTCCTTAATTCCAACGTCTCTTTACAATGGACTGTACAGTGAGAAACATGCATACTGCAATGACAGAAAGGAAATATACAATTCCATTCACATCAAAAATTCCATTTGCAAAATTGTCAAAATGTCCGCTTATGTTAAATATCTGAAGGGCTTTCTGGATGCCGCCTGCAAAAAAGCTGCTGTTCACCACATAAACAACTGCAAGAGCAGCCTCTCCGATCAGGCAGATCACTGCAGAAATCAGGAAGTTTTTGATCATTGTATAAATAATGATCGAAGCCGCCAGCATCAGAAGACCAAAGGTAATGCAGGTAGACAGAGCGCCTTCAGAGAAAAAGGAAGAGATTCCGTTCATCATAAAAAAGGCAAACAGAAATACAAAGGTCAGCACTGCCGCAATAACCTGGCTTTCTGTAAGGGAGGAAATAAACACACCTATGGCAAGGTTTGCGCATCCCAGAAGAAAGAATCCAAGGATTCCTGTATATGCAGTTCCAAAAGATACGGTTCCGAATTTTGACATTACCAGAGGATACAGGCAGATGATCGCCATGGGAATTGCAAAGATGGTTACCAGGGCAAGGTACTTGCCCATAACGATCTTTCCCACAGAAACAGGAGCCGTAAGAAGAAGCTGGTCTGTTTTCTGTTTTCGTTCCTCTGCCAGAGTCCTCATGGTAAGAATCGGCACACTGATCAGAAATACAAAGGTCAGAGCGCTTAGTGTATACTCAAATCTGGGATAAGCAGCATCCAGCTGATAGGCAGAAAAATAAATTCCTGTCAGTAAAAGTATAAAAAAGATAAACAGATATCCAATCATTGAGGTAAGATAGCTTCTCAGCTCTCTTTTATAAACTGCTGTCATGTTTATCCGCCTCCTCTGTCATGTTTTCTGATTCTCTGATCACAGCTTCTGCTTCTTCAGCTGTTTGTATCCGGTTATCTGTGTCAGATGAATCCTTTTTATTATCCTCTGTCAGTTCAAGGAAAATCTCCTCCAGAGAAATCTTCTGAGACTGCATTTCCAGAATCGGACAATGATTTTCTGCCATTTTAAAGAATACTTCTTCTCGGATATCCGCATTTTCTTCTGTGGAGACAGTCACATTCCAGCCCTCCTGGTCTGATTTTTCTCTATGGAGATTTCCTTTACTCCGGAAATTTCTTCCAGAAGCTGACGGATACGGCTCTTTTCTCCTTTTACCAGAAGATTCAGATTGTTAGAGCCTGCTGCCAGTTTTCCAAGATTATCAGGAGTATCGCTTGCCACAAGCTTTCCGTGAGAAATGATCAGCACATAATCGCAGATCGCACTGACCTCAGAAAGAATATGAGAGCTTAAAATAACCGTATGCTTTTTTTTTCAGACTTTTGATCAGATCTCTGATCTCTATGATCTGCTTCGGGTCAAGTCCTACAGTTGGCTCGTCCAGTATGATAACCTCCGGATAACCGAGAATTGCCTGGGCAAGTCCCACCCTCTGACGATAACCTTTGGAAAGATTTTTGATCAGACGGTTTTTCATATCTGTAATTTTCACCATATCCATGACCTCTTCGATCATGGCTTTTTTCTTGTCTTTTGGGATTTTTTTCAGATCCGCTGCAAATTTCATATATTCCAGAACGGTCATATCGAAATAAAGCGGTGGCTGCTCGGGAAGATAACCGATGCATTTTTTTGCCTTTTCCGGCTCCTCCAGAATATCATGTCCGTCTATGGTTACTGTACCTTCTGTAGACGCGATATAGCCGGTGATCATATTCATTGTTGTAGATTTTCCTGCGCCGTTTGGACCAAGAAATCCATAAATTTTGCCTTTCTCTATCTGAAAAGAAAGGTGGTCAACTGCTGTATGGTCTCCGTACCGTTTGACCAGATTGCTGACTTCAATCACTGAACTCTCCTCCTTTTTCCCTGATTGTATGGAAGGCGGACTCTGTGTTTGTCCGCCTTATAAATATTCTATGAAAAAGTTGTGATAAAAGTAGGGGAATTGTGTGATGATTTTGTGAAACCAGTTATACAAGAGGTTCTTTCAAAGGTGTTCCTGCTTTTCGGGGATATTTTCCCGGTGTGGATTTTACTTTTTCAATCACTACCAGAGATCTCTGGATCTCTGAATCCGGAAGACTGAAATAAACCACATCCCTGATTTTTCCTCCAAGGATTTTTACTGCTTTTTCCGCCTGCTCTGCCTCTTCCTGAACCGTTCCCGACTTATAGGAAATAAAGCTTCCGCCAACCTTTACATAGGGCAGGCAGTATTCAGAAAGAGTTGCCAGATTGGATACTGCTCTTGATACGCAAAGATCAAAGCTTTCTCTGTAGGCTTTGTTTTTTGCATATTCTTCTGCTCTTCCGTGAACAGCCGTAATATCTGTCAGCTTTAAGAGATCAAAGGTCTCCTCCAGAAAGTTCACCCTTTTTTTCAGGGAATCCAGAAGGCAGGCTTCCAGATGAGGAAATGCGATCTTCAGAGGCACTCCCGGAAATCCGGCCCCTGTTCCCACATCCATCATACGTTTTACTTTTTTTATGTCAACTGCTTTTACACAGGCAAGACTGTCCAGAAAATGTTTTACAAGCACCTCCTGAAATTCTGTAATCCCTGTCAGGTTCATGACCTTGTTTTTTTCTACAAGATACTCATAAAAATCCACAAACTGCTGCCTCTGTTCCCCGTCCAGGACAATGCCCATTTCCTGACAGCCCTGATCCAGTACACTTAAATCGTATGCCATAATCTTCTCCTTATCTGATTTATTGTCTGCCTTTTCTGTACTGTTCCAGATATACAAGCAGTACCGATACGTCTGCCGGTGAAACACCGGAAATCCTGGATGCCTGTCCAATGGAAACCGGTCTGTAGGCTTCCAGCTTCTGTCTTGCCTCAATACGAAGGCTTCCAACCTTTTCGTAATCAAGATCCTCAGGAATCTTTTTTGTTTCCAGCTTTTTAAACTGTTCCACCTGTTTCATCTGGCGTTTAATATAACCGTCATATTTCAGGTTGATCTCTACCTGCTGTTTGACATCCCACGGAAGCTCAGGTCTTTCTTTATCAACAGCAGCCAGATCGTCATACGTAAGCTCAGGTCTTCTGATCAGCTCTGCAAGCGTTGTTCCGGACTTCAGAAGAGTGCTTCCTTTTTCCTCAAGAAGCTTCTGAACCTCAGGTGTTCCTCCAATAGTCACATGTTCGGTTCTTTTTATTTCTGCCTCTATTGCCTTTTCTTTGTCCAGTGTTTTCTGCCAGGTTTCCTCCTGGATCAGCCCGGCTTCATAGCCCTTTCTGCGAAGTCTGAGGTCTGCGTTGTCCTGTCTGAGAAGCAGCCTGTACTCTGCACGGCTTGTCATCATCCGGTAAGGCTCATGGTTTTCTTTTGTTACAAGGTCATCAATAAGAACACCTATATACGCCTCTGAGCGATCCAGAACCAGCATTTCTTTCCCTTTCAGCTTCAGCGCTGCATTAATGCCTGCAATCAGTCCCTGGGCTGCCGCTTCCTCATATCCGGAGCTTCCGTTAAACTGCCCGCGCTGAACAGGCCTTTTATATTCTTAAATTCCAGTGTAGGATAAAGCTGTCGGGGATTGATGCAGTCGTATTCAATAGCATAGGCATTTTTTACGATCTTTGCATTTTCCAGTCCGGGAACAGAATGATACATGGCATCCTGAACGTCCTCAGGAAGAGAACTGGACATTCCTCCCACGTACATTTCATTTGTATAAAGTCCTTCCGGCTCAATAAATACCTGATGGCGGTTTTTATCAGCAAAGCGTACTACCTTGTCCTCAATAGACGGGCAGTATCTGGGTCCTGTTCCCTCGATCATACCGGAATAAAGGGGTGAACGGTCCAGATTGTTCCGGATGATCTCATGAGTTTTTTTCATTTGTGTAGGTCAGCCAGCAGGATTTCTGCGGAATCTGTACAGCTTCCGGATCTGTGGAAAAAGAAAACGGCACAACTCTTTCATCTCCGAACTGCTCTTCCATTTTTGAATAATCAATGGTATTTCCTGCAATACGGGCCGGTGTTCCTGTCTTAAACCGGAACATTTCCACTCCAAGCTCTTTCAGCGAATCTGTCAGGTAATTTGCTGCCTGCAGACCGTTAGGACCAGTATAGTCACTGACATCTCCGTAAATGCAGCGGGATTTCAGATAAGTTCCTGTACACAGGATTACCGCACGGCAGTGGTAAACAGCGCCTGAGTAAAGCTCCACACCTGTAATCCGGTTCTCCTCTGTAAGAAGTCGGGTTACTTCTCCCTGTCTTATGGTCATATGCTCCTGATTTTCCAGTGTTTTACGCATTTCATTGCTGTAAGCCTGTTTATCTGCCTGCGCTCTCAGTGAATGAACCGCTGGTCCCTTGATTTATTCAGCATTTTTGACTGAATAAAGGTCTTGTCAATATTCTTTCCCATTTCGCCGCCAAGAGCATCCACCTCTCTTACCAGATGCCCCTTGGAGCTTCCTCCGATATTTGGGTTACAGGGCATAAGGGCAATGCTGTCCACACTTACTGTAAACATTACTGTCTCAAATCCAAGTCTTGCCGCTGCCAGGGCTGCTTCACAGCCTGCGTGCCCTGCCCCCACAACAACAATGTCACAATTTTTTTCCAACCTCTTTGCGCACATTCCTCTGTCCTCCATCTATTTTCCTACACAGAACTTGCTGAATATCTCATTTACCAGATCTTCGCCCAGGGATTCGCCCATAATCTTTCCAAGGCTTTCATAAGCTCCCATCAGATCAATGGAAAAGAAATCCTCCGGCATTCCTGCTTCAATACTTTCCATTACCATGTTAAGGCTTCTCTCCGCCTCTTCCAGGGCAGTCTTATGACGTGCATTTGTAATATAAACCTCATCATTAAAGGAAATCTCCCCGCGGAAAAACATTTCTTTAATGGCTGTTTCCAGGTTTTCTATTCCTGATCCTTCCACCACTGACACAGGTATCACCTGTTTTCCTGTTTTTTCTTCCAGATGCTGAGGCGAAACCACTGGAGTCAGATCTGTTTTATTATAAATAATAATACTTTTTCTTCCATGAAGCAGCTCCATGATCTCTTCATCGTTTTTATCAAGAGGCTTGGAAGAATCTACCACATAAAGGATCAGGTCTGCTTTTTCAGCCATCTGTCTGGCCTTTTCCACACCAATTTTTTCTACAATATCTTCTGTCTCTCTGATGCCGGCTGTATCAATGATCCTTAAACTGATTCCATGAAGAGAAATATATTCCTCCAGCGTATCTCTTGTGGTTCCTGCAATTTCTGTTACAATTGCCCGATCCTCTCCTACAAGAAAATTTTAACAGAGAGGATTTTCCTGCATTTGGTTTTCCCAGGATAACTGTGCGGATACCCTCCTGGATCATTTTTCCGTCATCAGCAGACTTCAGAAGCTTTTTCACCTCTTCTGCCTCTTCCTTTACCACTTCCATCAGTTCATCTGGATACCCCTCCAGATCAAAATGCTCCGGATCATCAAGCGCGGTTTCTATATACGCAATATGATGAAGAAGCTTTGCCCTGATTTCCCGGATCACCCGGAGAACCGATCCCTTCAGCTGCTCTACAGAGCTTTTCAACGCTATGTCGCTTTTTGCCTGAATCACATCCATAACAGCCTCAGCCTGAGAAAGATCCAGTCTCCCGTTCAGAAAAGCACGTTTTGTAAATTCTCCGGGTTCCGCTACCTGCGCTCCGTTTTTCAGAACAGTTTCCAGAACTCTCTTCATGGCAAAAACACCGCCATGACAGTCAATTTCTACCGTGTCTTCTCCTGTATATGTTTTTGGACCGCGCATTACCATCACCAGAACTTCATCTACCGTTTCCTCTCCATCGCAGATATATCCATAATGAATGGTATGAGTTTTTACTTCTTTTATATTTTTCTTTCCATTCTTTGACCGGTAGATCCTGGAAATCACATTCATTGCATCTTCTCCGCTGATCCGGACGATTCCGATGCCGGAAGCGCTCATTGCTGTGGAAATTGCTGCAATCGTTGTCTCCATCTGCAATCCTCCTGTTTGTATGCATAAATTAAACTGTGTTTTCTGGTATAAAATAGATCTCTTTCTCATACCTGTTTATAAAAAATATACACTGACATTTTTATTAGTGTATCCATATATCCTTCAAAAACCTTTACATAAAAAAATGTTACTCCGGGAAAAAGCCTACGTCAAGTCCGTATTATTCACGCTTTCACCCAGAATAACATTTTTGTTCAGATGTATCTCATCTTAATATCTTTTCAGTTTTACAACTACATGACGGTAAGGCTCTTCACCTTCACTGACAGTCTCTACAAATTTATTTCCCTGAAGAGCAGAATGGATGATTCTTCTTTCATAAGGATTCATTGGTTCAAGAACAACCGGTTTTCTGGTTTTCTTTACCTTGTAGGCAATTCCTCTTGCCAGATTTTCCAGTGTCTCTTTTCTTCTTCTGCGGTAATCTTCTGTATCCAGTTTTACCCGGATATAGGTAGATTTACCTTTATTCACAACAAGACTTGTCAGATACTGAAGAGAATCAAGGGTCTGTCCTCTTTTTCCAATCAGAATTCCCATATCCTGTCCCTCAAAATCAACCTCCAGACAGCCGTCCTTTGTATTGTATTTTGAAGTGATCTGAACCTCGCCCAGTTCCATGGAAGAAAATACTTCTCTGAGAAATACAAGCGCTCTCTCTTCGATTTCTTTGATTTCCTCCGGATCAGAAAGTACCTCGATCTCTCTGGACTGTTTTACAGGTTTTTCTTTCTGAACCTTTTCCTTAGGCTCTCTTACAGGCTTTTCTTTAAAGGTCTTTTCCTTTACCGGCTTCGGCTGCCTGTCTTTTACAGGCTCTTTTTCCTCTGCTGCAGGCTCTTCCCCTTCTTCAGCTTATGAGAAGGTCTGGAATGCTGTTTCGGTGCCTTTTTCTCTTCCTTAAAGGATTCAATTTTTACTGAATCTACAATTTTTTCGATTTCTGCTTCCTCGGAAGAAACTTCAAGCTTACGTACTTTAATGATAGCCGGCTTGCTTCCAAATCCAAAGAAACCTGTACTTCCCTCAGTAATCACCTGAATGTCCAACTGATCACTGGATACGCCCAGTTCAATACACGCTTTTGTAATTGCTTCATTTTTCGTTTTTGCAGAAAACTGAACATACTCATTCATGATGAACCCCTCCGTTCCTTCCTATTTCTTCTTATTTCTTTCGTCAAAGGTTCTTACCAGATTTGCTTTTGCTGTAATACTGTCCGGTTTTGCAGCTGCTGCCTTTTTGTAGGATTCCTCAACCTTTTTCGCACGCTCTGCTTCCGGTGAACCACTGTTTCCTTTTTCTACCTTGTTGATATTTTTACACTCTGATGTGCCTGATTAGTGATCTTCTGAGGCGGAAGTCCGGCTTTTGCCCTCTTCTCTTCTATTTTCTTCATGTTTTCATTAATCAGAACTTCAATATCCATCTTGTTCAGATGACGGTTAATAAGAACCTGCTGGACGCTTCTTACAACAGCACTGGAAATCCAGTAAATACCAAGACCTACCGGGAATGTGAAGCAGAAAAATGCTGACATAAGAGGCATTACCATGTTCATGGTCTTCATGGAACTTGCCATGGGATTTGCGCCATCATCATTCTGAGCAGCCTGCGGCATCAGCTTCAGGTTCAGCACCTGAGTTCCCCAGGAAAGAATCGGGATAAGAAGCGCTGCGATTGCAAGAAGAATGGATCCGCCTGCAACAACTGCTGTGATATAGTTCCATGGCATATCTGCAATGTTCAGCCCCAGAAAGCTCTGCATGTGGGAAATCTCAGATGCAGTACTGTTAATCGCATCAGAAAATCCTGCAAACTGGCTCATATCGCCCAGTTTATCCCACTGTGCCGGAGAAAGAGCATACAAAAAGTCAATGACAGAATTTGAGGTTGCGGTTTCTCCCTCAAGAATCAAACGAACACGGGTCATTTTATTATCAGTGATAAAGTCCTGAAGGATATTCGTATATCCGCTGACACCGATAATCTGAGAAGCAACTCCGTCAAGAACACTTTTTACACTGCCTACATAGGCAGGAATATTCTGGATTACATGCCACAGAGACCACAGGATCGGAAGCTGGATCAAAAGTTGAACACAGCTTCCGGTAGGTGATACTCCGTATTTCTGGTAAACTGCTGAGGTTTCTTCCTGCATTTTCTGCATGGAAACCTGATCTTTTTTATTCTGATATTTTTTCTGGATCTTCATCAGCTCCGGCTGCATAACTGAACTCAGTTTTGAGAACTTCTGCTGCTTGATCTGAAGAGGAGTCATAAAAAGATAGATCAGAATACTGAAAATAATGATACAAAGACCGAGATTCTGGATTCCGAACAATCCGTCAAGGAATTTGTAGATACCGTTCATAATCCAGCCCATAACAACAGAGATCTGGCCAATGATCGGCGTCGAGTTCTTTGTAGCTAAAATCATCAATTCCAATTTTCATTTCCTCCTGATTATGGCACAGGATCATATCCTCCGTGAGAAAAAGGATTACACCTTAAAATTCTCCAGAGGGCAAGCAATCCACCCTTGATCGCGCCATATTTTTGGATTGCTTCCAAACCATACTGAGAACATGTGGGAATATAAGGGCATTTTGTTCTCTTCATCGGTGATAAATATTTTTGATAAAGCCGTATCAGTTTAATCAGAATATTCTTCATTTTTCTTTTCACCTGTTATATGATGCTTTCCGGCCAGATGCAGCAGAGCGCTTTCTATTTCCTGATAGCTTTTTCCCTTTGCAGATGCTCTGGCAATTACTACAATATCCAGGCCTTTACAAAATAACGGTTCATTTAAACGATAACTTTCCCTTATCAATCTGGTGATTCTGTGGCGGACCACACTGTTTCCTACTTTTTTACTTACTGATATTCCCAGACGATTCTTCATGTACTGATTTTCCAGTACGTACATCACCAGATACCGATTTGCCTTTGATGTTCCATGTCTGTAAACCTGCTGAAAATCTTTGCTTTTCTTTAAGGACTCTGAATATTTCATCTGGTCCTCCTTCAATTCTTATTCTTACAGAAATAATCCTGTATAGAAGAAAAGACCACAATACTGCGGTCTTATGTCTGATCTTATGCTGATAACTGCTTTCTTCCTTTTAATCTTCTTGCAGCTAATACTTTACGGCCGCCTTTTGTGCTCATGCGGGCTCTGAATCCGTGAACTTTAGCTCTTGATCTCTTCTTTGGCTGAAATGTCATTTTCATAGGTAAAGCACCTCCTTTATCTATTATCCAATTTAAAAATTTTCATAGAACATCATTTCAATTATATTCATAAACCCCCTGTTCGTCAAGCTAAAAATAAGATTTTTATACAAAAGGACTGCTTAGTATCAGGTTTGAAAGTTTCTCTTACTTCCGGTTGTTTAGAATCAACATCTATATGTGGAAATCTTCAGTTTACGTAATGTTATCCACATTTTGTGGATAACTTGTGGATAACTCTGAGGATCCCCTAAAAAATGTCCACATTTTTCGACTTATTTTTACACATTATGTTTAAAAATCCCTTTATTTTACAAGGATTATTACGTGGACAACTTTATACACAATCCCCATGGGTATTTATCCACTATTTCCGGTTTTATGTAAACTTAAAGGGGATTTTCCACATCTCTCACATTATCCACATGTGGAAAAATGTGTATAACTACAATTATTCAAATAAGGATTGCGTAAAACCTTTATTTATTATAATATATATAAGGATATTTATGTCTTTCAGACTTAATATAAACAAAAAAACACCTGAAACCAGGAACCGGGAGAGTGAAAATGGATAAAGTTATAGAAAAATGGGATGAAATCCTTCAAATCGTGAAAGTTGAATATGATGTTGCGAACGTTGCCTTCAATACATGGCTGAAGCCTTTGAAAGTATACGAGGTAAGGGACAACGTTGTCACGATCCTCGTTCCTTCTGAACAGAGTGTTCTATTAGATATTGTAAATAAAAAATACAGACTGCCTCTTCAGGTTACAATCTGCGAGGTTACGGGAATGGAAAGCTGTGAAATCCAGTTTATTCTTCCGGAAAATGTCCCGAAAAAAGAAATTCCTTCCTATAATATGTCTGAATCCAAATCTCTTCGCGATCAAAGATGTGAGGAAGCTCATCTGAATCCAAAATATACTTTTGACAGCTTTATTGTAGGAAGCAACAATAAATTTGCCCAGGCAGCAGCTCTTGCAGTTGCGGAATCTCCGGGAGATACTTATAATCCTCTTTTTATTTACGGAGGCGCCGGACTGGGAAAAACTCACCTGATGCATTCCATTGCGCATTATATTATTGACAATAATGAAAACAGTAAGGTTCTTTATGTAACAAGTGAAGAATTTACCAATGAACTGATCGAGACGATCCGAAACGGAAATAATTCAGCAATGTCCAAATTCCGTGAAAAATACAGGAATATTGACGTTCTTCTTGTTGACGATATCCAGTTTATTATAGGAAAAGAGTCCACACAGGAAGAATTTTTCCATACCTTCAACAGTCTCCACAGCGCCAAAAAACAGATTATCATATCTTCTGATAAACCTCCGAAAGATATGGAAATTCTGGAGGAACGCTTCCGTTCCCGGTTCGAGTGGGGTCTGATCGCAGATATTACACTGCCGGATTATGAAACCCGAATGGCAATTCTTCATAAAAAGGAAGAACTGGACGGCTATAATATCAGCGAAGAGGTTATAAAATACATAGCCACCAATATAAAATCAAATATCCGTGAGCTGGAAGGCGCCTTTAATAAAGTAATGGCAAGTTCCAAGCTTGAAAAAAAGGAAGTCACTTTGGAACTTGCTGAAAAAGCGCTGAAAGATATCATTTCACCGGACCAGCAGAAGGAGATCACGCCGGAATACATTATTTCTGTAGTGGCAGAGCACTATCATGTGACAACAGCAGACCTCTGCGGAAACAAAAGAAGCTCAAAAATAGTTATGCCGAGACAGATTGCCATGTATTTATGCAGGGATATCATTGATACATCACTGAAAACCATTGGAAAAAATCTCGGAAACCGCGATCACACCACAGTTATGCATGGAATTGAAAAAATTGAGAAAGAACTTCAGACAAATGACAACCTGAAAAATTCCATTGACACCCATCAGAAGAAAATTAATCCACAGGAATAATTACTTTATCCACATATGAAACCCGGGTTTTACACGAAGTTATATCAGTTTGAAAGTCTGATTTTAAGGCTTTTTTGGACTTTTTACATCTATATTTCACAGCCCCTTAAAGGCGGCTAATACGGATTTTTTCTTATTTATTTTTTTAAAAAGCCATTTTCAAACAGGAAGGGAGTTATACACAACATGAAAATTATCTGTTCCAAAACAAGTTTATTAAAAAAGCGTTAATATCTCTTTGAAAGCTGTTCCTTCTAAAAACAACAATGCCGATTCTGGAATGTATTCTGATCGATGCCTCAACAAACCAGATCAAATTTACTACAAAATGATATGGAACTGGGAATTGAAACAATTGTTGACGGAACAATTGCTGAAAAAGGAATGGTTGCTCTTGATGCAAAAATTTTCTATGAGATCATCAGAAGACATTCCTGATAATGACGTGACCATCCATACAGATGAAAATTATGTAGCAACGATCACCTGTGAAAAAGCAAAATTTACAATTCCGGGAAAAACAGGAGAAGATTTTGCCTACCTTCCTGTTATTGAACGGGATGAATCTCTTACTCTTTCACAGTTTACATTAAAAGAAATGATCCGCCAAACTCTGTTTTCTATTGCTGTAAACGAAAATAACCGGTTAATGACAGGTGAACTTTTTGAGATAAAGAATAATTGTCTGAAAATAGTGTCTCTGGACGGCCATCGTATATCCATTAGACGCATGCCTCTTAAGAGAGAATATTCTGACAAAAAGATTGTCGTTCCTGGAAAGACACTTAGTGAGATCAGCAAAATCCTTTCCGGTGAGGTTGATGATCAGGTAAGCATTTATTTTACAAAAAACCATATATTGTTTGAGTTTGATCAGACCATGGTGGTATCAAGACTGATCGAGGGAGAATACTTCCGCATTGATCAGATGCTTTCCAGTGATTATGATACCAAGCTGTCTGTAAATAAAAAAGAATTTCTGAACTGTATTGACCGCGCCACACTTCTTGTAAGAGAAGGGGATAAAAAACCGATCGTCATTGATATCAGAGATAATAAAATGGAGCTTAAAATTGATTCTTCCATGGGATCCATGAATGAAGAGATCGATATTGAGAAAGAAGGAAAGGATATTCTCATCGGATTTAACCCGAAATTCCTGATCGATGCTTTGAAAGTTATTGATGATGAAAATATTCATATGTACCTTATGAATCCCAAGGCTCCATGTTTTATCAGAGATGATGAGGAGACATACACCTATCTGATCCTGCCTGTAAATATCAGCCAGAATCAGGCAAGATAAAGGAGGATCATTGTGGAAATCAAAATCAGAGATGAATTTATCAAGCTGGGACAGGCTTTGAAACTTGCAGGAGTTGTAGAAGACGGAGTTGAGGCAAAGTTTGTCATTCAGGACGGGCTTGTTAAAGTGAACGGTGAAGTTGACGAACGTCGCGGCAGAAAAGTGTATGAAGGGGATGTGATCTCCTTTAACGGACAGGATATAAAAGTGATCAGGTAGATTATGTATATAGAGTCTGTACAATTAAAAAATTTCAGGAATTATGAAACCCTTGAGCTGAATCTTGACAGGGAAACAAATATTTTTTACGGGGATAATGCACAGGGAAAAACAAATATTCTGGAATCTGTATATCTTTGTGGGACAACAAAGTCTCATAAGGGAAGTAAGGACAGAGAGATGATCCGTTTCGGTCAGGAGGATGCTCACATCCGGATGATGGTAAAAAAGGATGGTCTTTCTTACAAGCTGGACATGCATCTTCGGAAAAACAAGGCAAAAGGAGCTGCAGTCAACGGGCTTCCGGTTAAAAAAGCAAGAGAGCTTTTTGGAATTGTAAATCTTGTATTTTTTTCGCCGGAGGATCTTAATATTATTAAAAACGGTCCTGGTGAAAGAAGAAGATTTCTGGATCTGGAGCTGTGTCAGCTGGATCAGATCTATCTGTCTGATCTGGCCGGATATAATCATATTGTAAACCAGAGAAACCGTCTTCTGAAGGATATGTATGCGAATCCATCTTTGAAAGATACGCTGGAAGTGTGGGATCAGCAGATGATACAGTACGGCAGAAAGCTGATTCGCAAACGCCAGACTTTTGTGGAAGAGTTAAATGAGATCATCTGTGATATTCACAAAAATCTTACCGGCGGTGAAGAGCTTCTTCAGGTTATTTATGAACCAAGCGCACAGGAAGAGGATTTTGAGGAGCTGCTTTTCAGAAACAGGGACAGGGATATCCGGATGAAAATGACCTCTTCAGGACCTCACAGAGATGATCTCTGTTTTCTGGTAAATGGTATTGATATCAGGAAATACGGATCGCAGGGACAGCAGAGGACAGCCGCTCTGTCTTTGAAACTTTCGGAAATATATCTTGTAAAGAAAAAAATCGGAGATACGCCTGTGCTTCTTCTGGATGATGTACTTTCAGAGTTGGACAGCAGCCGTCAGACGTATCTTCTGGACAGTATCCATGATATTCAGACATTGATCACCTGTACAGGCCTGGATGATTTTGTGAACCATCAGTTTCACATTAATAAAGTATTCAGGGTTGTAAAGGGTGAAGTTTTTAATCCAGTAAAAAAAGTGAACTGTAAACAGCAGTAATTTTTCCCCGGAATTTATTTTTTCCGGGGAAAGTTCTTTGACAAGCATAAATGCATATGTTAAACTTGTTTTAATTATGGAAAGTTGGTGAATGTATATTGGATAAAGAGGAATTTCGAATAAAAGTGAGCCGTATTGACAACCTTGTAGCTCAGAAAAAATACAAGGAAGCAGTTGAGGTTGTTGAGAGCATTGACTGGCGCAGAGTAAAAAATGTTCATAATCTGTGCGTGGTTGGTGAGATTTATGCTGCAAATAAGAGATATGAGGAAAGTAAGGAGATTTTTCTTCTGGCATATCATCGGGCGCCTATCGGTAAAAATATTTTGTACAGGCTGATCGAGGTATCTTTGAAAATGCAGGATATCGAGGAAGCGGAAGAGTTTTATGAGGAATATCTGGAGGTTGCTCCCAATGACAATACCCAGTATATTCTCAAATATAAGATCAGCAAAGCGAAACAGGTGTCTCTGGACGAGCAGATCCGTATTCTGGAAGAATATAAGGAACGTGAGTTTACAGAGAGATGGTCCTATGAACTGGCAAAGCTGTACTACCAGAAAGGCGATATGAAAAAATGCCTGGAAATGTGCAACGATATCATTCTCTGGTTCAGCGAAGGCCGTTATGTGCTGAAAGCAATGGATCTGAAAAACCGGATGGGACAGCTTACCGGGAAAGAAAGAGAGCAGTATGAGAAACAGTTTATTCCGAATCTGACAACTGTTGATCAGATGACTCAGTCAGGGGAAGCCCGGGAAACCGGTTCTGATGCAGAGAACAAATATGAGGCTCTTCCGGATGAAGATTCTCCTGTGATTGAAAGTGTTCGCATTGATGAGAGAGATGTAAACAGTGCGGAAAGCCTTCAGGAAAAAATTTCCAAAGGCATCCGGGATATTTTTAACGGCAAAAAGAAAGAAGAGGACTTTACAAAAGAGGAAGAAGACCTTCAGGAAGAAATGCTCAGGGATCGTTTTTCTGAAAAGGAACATAAAAACGTTCCGGAGCTGGAACCGGAAGAAGTTTCTGTTCTTCAGGAAGAAGAAAATATTTCTCAGGACAGCTTTGCTGAGACGGAAGAAGCTGAGGAACCGGAAATTGATGTAAATGAGATATTTGAAGATTTTTCCGATCAGACAGTTTCACGCCTGGAGGAGGAAGAGACACTTTCTGACAGCAGTACAGAGCTTCCTCAGCTTGAAATTCCGGAATCCATGAAAAATATAGATCTGGAAAGTGATATTATGCCGGAAATTCCCAAGGCTCCGGAAGTGGTCCTGCCAGGAGCAGAAAAGAACGAGACGGAAGCAGAAATCGATTTTGACTTTAATCTGGAAGACATGATCCTTTCAGCAGCAACTGCCCAGGGAATTGAAATTCCGGATGATGAACCGAAGGCGGAGGACGTTCATGCAGCAGATCCTGACGATGAAGATTATATGACAGAAGAGGATCTTCGGAGAGCAGAAGAGGAATTCCTTAATGGTCCGGCTGGAAGAAAAGATCACAAAGATCCGGAGGAGCTTCTGGAAGAAGAGTTTGGAGAAGCAGAAGAGTTTTATGAAGATGCTTCTGATGATGAGGACGATGATTTCTACGGCGATGAATATGATGACGGGGACGATGATTTTTACGGGGAAGAATCTGACGATGAGGACGATGATTTCTACGAAGATGAGTCTGATGACGGAGATGACTTCTACGAAGAGTTTGATGACGACGACTTTTACGGAGAAGAATCCGACGACGAGGAAGATGATTTTTATGAAGAAGAACCGGAAGAGCTTCCTGTCGTAAGCCGTAATCCTATTTCAAAAAATAAATCTGCAAAAATAATTTCAGAAGAGAAGAATGCAGAGATCCGAAAACCGGATCCGGACAGAAAAACAGTATTTAAAGAAGAGCCGGCAGGACAGAAGGCTCCTCGGAAGAAGAAAAATGTCCGTCTGAGTCAGGCTGAGGAACTGGAACGGTTTGTTGATACCATCCGTCCTCAGGAGGCAATGGATATTATTCCCAGGGAGAAAACTCTTACAGACAGCGAGAAAAAACTGTTTACATATTTTGCAAGAGTACCTGGGCTGAGAGAGCAGCTTGTAGACGCGCTTTGCGACGTTCAGATGGCTGCTGCTGACAAAACGTCCAGAACCGGAAACATTATTGTTATGGGCGGAAGAGAGACAGGAAAAACAAGACTGATCTCAGGACTGATTCCTGCAATATGCAAGGAACTGAATCTTGAAGCCGCCAAGGTTGCCTATGTATTTGCAGAGCAGATCAATGGCAAAAATATTCCTGCAATCGTCAAAAAGATGGCAGGTGGTTTCCTTGTAATTGAAAATGCAAACCAGCTTAAAAAAGAAACCGTAAATCAGTTAAGCAAGGCAATGGATTTCCGCACAGACGGAATGATCGTGATTCTGGAAGACGAAAAGATCGGAATGAGAAAGCTGATGGCAAGATTCCCGAAATTTACGTCCAAATTTACATCTATGATCAATATCCCGGTATTTACCAATGATGAGCTTGTAAACTTTGCAATGGTTTATACAAGAGAACGGGGTTATACGATTGATCAGCAGGCAATGTTGGTACTTTACAATCTGATCAGTGTGAATCAGAAAGAAGATATGCCTATGAACGTAGGCGCTGTAAAGGAAATCATTGATAATGCCATTGCAAAATCTACCGGCGGAATCCGTAAACTGAGCAGAAATATTTCCAAGAAGAGAACAGATATGGACGGATATACAGTTCTCTACGAAAAGGATTTTAAGTAACATAAAAAATAAATAACGGAAAAGGAAGTAAAGATTATGACCAGACCTTATCTTGGAAATCCCAAATACACGATTGAAGTTCTTCAGAAGTATGGATTTGTTTTTCAGAAAAGGTTTGGTCAAAATTTTTTGATCGATACTCATGTTCTGGAAAAAATCATTCGGGCATCTGAAATAACAAAAGATGATTTTGTACTGGAAATAGGACCGGGAATCGGAACTATGACACAGTATCTGGCAGACTCTGCCAGAGCAGTCACGGCAGTGGAGATCGACGATGCTCTGATCCCCATACTGCAGGATACTCTGAAGGACTGGGATAATGTAAATATTATTCACGGGGATATCCTGAAAACAGATATTCAGAAGATAGCAGATGAAAAAAATCAGGGAAAGGCGATCAAGGTAGTTGCAAATCTGCCCTATTATATTACAACACCGATCATTATGGGACTGTTTGAGAGCCATGTTCCGGTAGAATCCATAACAGTAATGGTTCAGAAAGAAGTGGCAGACCGTATGCAGACAGGTCCGGGGTCAAAGGATTACGGGGCGTTGTCTCTGGCCGTTCAGTATTATGCGGAACCGGAGATTGTAGCAAATGTGCCGCCCAACTGTTTTATGCCAAGACCAAAGGTGGGAAGCGCCGTGATCCGCCTGAAAAGACACAAAGAGCCGCCTGTTCAGGTGCAGAATGAAAAGCTGATGTTCCGGCTTATTCGCGCATCTTTTAACCAGAGAAGAAAAACAATGGCCAATGGGCTGAAAAATTCCCAGGAACTGAATTATACAAAAGAACAGGTTGAGAGCGCGATCAGCGCCTGCGGGCTTCCTCTGAATATCAGAGGAGAAGCTCTGAGTCTGGAGCAGTTTGCCGCTCTGACAAATGCATTTTGCTGTACGGCATCCCGGTGATGCCGCCACAGCAGAGAATGGACTGTATGACAGAAAAAAGAGTATGTAAAAAGCATCCGGTGGCTGGTCGGATGCTTTTTACTTGAAGATTTATTAAATTTAAAAGGAAGGAGAGTTGAATACCTTTACAGGTATCCAACATATGAAAAAGAAAATTATAAAAATAATGTTGGCTGTATTATTTTTATGTGAATAGTATATCTGTAAAATATGAGAGTTTCATGTTTAAGATATGAAAAAATAATGAACGAATATAGAAAGATTTATGAATGACAGATCTGATCTGAAAGAAGGGAAATGTTCATAAACATATTACAGCGCAGGTTTGAAAGTGTGATATAATAGCAGATGTCAGAAAAAAGATGATATTTCCAAAGGTCATTGGGAAGACATTTTGCCAGGCTGCCGGCAACGGGGCATAAGGTATTTCTGATATAATTGCAGGAAAACAGCAATGGTTTTCCAGAACATGGTTTCAGACAAAACGGAGGTAATAAAAATGAAAATAAAAAAATTAAGTGCATGGATTCTTGCAGGAGCGCTTACATGTACAGCGCCTGCTGTCGTATCCGCGGATACTGCAACAGATGCTGCGGTAGATCAGGCAGTGGACCTTTTGAAGGAGAGCGGAATAGGAGATCTTCTCTCTGATCCGGATAAGGTGGTTGACATTATCATATCTGCAATGGATTCAGTTGGACAGGCAGATGTTACTGACGAAGAGATTTCTTCTGCGATTGACACCGCAGCACAGGCAGCCGGTTTTACGTTGTCAGATTCTGAAAAAAGCACTCTGGTAAGTCTTTATAACAAGTTTAAAAATATGGATCTTGATGAAGAACAGCTGAGGGAGCAGGTCCATAAGGTATATGATAAGCTGGAGAGTCTGGGAGTTACCAAAGAGGATGTTAAGAGTATTTTCGGAAAACTGGTAGATATGGTAAAAGATATCCTGAATTGACAACAGGTTGCAGACAATTTGGATATAAAGATAAATAAATTATGTATATTACACAACGTTAATTTGGTAAAGCAAAGAAGAATATGTAGTATTTTTATAAAAAACAGAGGAATATAAGAAAAAATATTGTGCAAATACACGAAAGATTCACTGTTTGTTCATAGAAAGTTCATAAAAGATTGCTATGATAAAAACAGTTCGAAAGAACAATGTTATGACGTTGTAATGTTCTTCATTACACATAAATTTTTTCATAATAATTGCCCCGGTAAACCACTGCCGGGGCACTCCTCGTTTATAGAGCTCCCTGAATCAGGGAGCTTTTTTGCTGTTAAGCTGTAAATAGGTTGTAGGTCAGAAACCCCGTATGGTATAATAGGAACACTTAATGAATCCGGGTCGGAGACACAGGATGAATTTCGTGAGGAAATATGACTGGACACTTAACGAGGTTCAGTGATGCGAATGCCGGGTTTTGAACCTGCGGTATCATATGACATAAATAAAAGCTGCTGCACAGTTCTGACAGAGGACGCAGGAAAATAATAGCAGGAAAGGGAGTAGTATATTATGGCTGAAACAATGAAAGATTACGAAAAAGAGCTGAATGAGTCTATGAAAAAAATAGAAGAAGGGGACATTCTTACCGGAACAGTAGTAAGTGTGGACGAAAAGGAAGTGATCCTTGATCTGAAATATTATGCGGAGGGTGTGATTCCGGCTGAAGACTATACCAGAGAGCCGGGATTTAATCTGAAAGAGGAAGTTCATCCGGGAGACGAGGTTTCTGCCACGGTTGTCCGTAAAGATGACGGAAACGGCAATATTCTTCTTTCCAGGGTTGAGGCGGCAGATGTGCTCGCATGGGAAAAAATCCGGGAATATAAAGAATCAGGAGAAGCTCTTGACGTTACAGTAAAGGGAATCACCAATGCAGGCGTCATTGCGTATGTGGAAGGTGTACGGGGATTTATTCCGGCTTCAAGACTTTCTCTTGGATATGTGGAGGATACAGAGGAATATCTGAACCGTCAGATACGGGTTCAGGTGATCGAGTGTGACAAAGACAGTAAAAAGCTGATTCTTTCTGCAAGAGAACTTCTGAGAGAGCAGGCAGAGGAAGAGAGAAAGAAAAAAATTTCAAATGTTCAGGTGGGACTGGTAACAGAAGGAACGGTAGAAAGCCTCCAGCCATACGGAGCTTTTGTGGATCTTGGGAACGGTCTTTCCGGTCTTGTTCATATTTCCCAGATCTGCGAGAAAAGAATCAAAAAGCCCTCTGAGGTTCTTTCTGTGGGAGACAGAGTAAAGGTTAAGGTAACTGCTGTAAAGGATGGAAAATTAAGTCTCAGCATAAAAGAGGCATCTGATATGATGGCAAAAGACATTGAGGAAGAGGTCTATGAGGTTCCGGATGCAGGTGAGGAAGCAACTACCTCTCTTGGATCATTATTTGCAGGAATCAAACTGGACTGAGTATCGCAAAGAAATACAGTATCAGTTGAAGAAAGAGGCAGCGAGGAGGAATTTATGAGAAAACAGGATAAGATTTTTGTGATCGGACATAAAAACCCGGACACGGATTCTATCTGTTCTGCCATTGCGTATTGTGATATAAAAAACAGAACATTTCAGAACAAAAGATATGTTCCCAAACGCGCAGGCCAGATAAATGAGGAAACTGAGTATGTGCTGAACCGTTTCGGGATTCAGCCTCCGGGATATCTGAGTAATATCGGAACTCAGGTCAAGGATATGGATATCCGCATGAGCCCGGAAGCAGATAAGAGTATGTCATTAAAGAATGCATGGGATCTGATGCAGGAAAACAGCATTGTTTCTCTGCCGATCAGAGATAAAGAGGGCTGTCTGGAGGGCCTGATCACCATTGGAGATATTGCCCAGACATATATGGACACAACAGACAGTTATCTTCTGTCACGGGCAAGAACCCAGTACAGACGCATTGCGGAAACCATTGGCGGCAGTGTGATCGAAGGAAATGAACACGGATATTTTACAGAAGGAAAGGTTATGGTGGGAACTGCTGACCCGGACAAGCTGAGAGAGTACGTGCGGGAGAATGATATGATCATTCTCGGAAACAGAGAAGAGGATCATCTGCAGGCCATTGAAATGAATGTGAGCTGTATTATTGTGGGAATGGATATCCAGGTAACAGAAAACGTCCTGAAGCTTGCTCATGAAAAGGATATTGTGGTGATCTCTTCCCCATATGATACGTTTACAATATCAAGACTGATCAATCAAAGTATTCCTGTGAGATATATCATGAAAACAGAAAATCTGGTAACCTTCCACACAGAGGATTTTACAGATGATATTCAGGATGTGATGATCAAGCATCGTCACGGGCATTCCCGGTAATTGACAAAAAGGGAAAATGTGTGGGTACGATCTCTCGCCGTAATTTTCTTGATATGCATAAGAAAAAGGTGGTTCTGGTCGATCATAATGAAAAGGATCAGGCTGTTGATAATATTGAAAAAGCGGAGATCCTTGAAATTATCGATCATCATAAGCTGGGTACGCTTCAGACAATGCAGCCGGTCAGCTTCCGGAATCAGCCGGTAGGATGTACGGGAACGATTATGTATCAGATCTATGGAGAACAGAAACTGGAGATTCCGCCTAAAATCGCAGGACTTCTCTGCGCGGCCATTATTTCTGACACTCTGATGTTCCGTTCTCCTACCTGTACTCTTCAGGATAAAATGGCAGCAGGAGCTCTTGCGCTGATCGCAGATATTTCCATAGAGGAATTTGCAAAGGAAATGTTTAAGGCAGGAAGCAATCTGAAGGACAAGTCGCCGGAAGAAATCTTTTATCAGGATTATAAGAAATTTATTGCAGAGGGTGACGTTACCTTTGGCGTGGGCCAGATCAGTTCTATGGACGAGGACGAGCTTAAGGTGATAAAAGAACGTCTGGAACCGTTTATGGTAAGTGAATGCGGCCGTCATGGAGTTTCCAGGGTCTACTTTATGCTTACAAGTATTATGAACCGTTCTACAGAGCTTCTGTTTTATGGCGAAGGCAGTAAAGAGATGGCGGAGAGCGCTTTTAGCATGGAGGCGGACAATGGTTCTCTGTATCTGAAAGGTGTGGTTTCCAGAAAGAAACAGCTTATTCCTGCATTAATGGAAGCTGCGCAGATGCAGAACGAGTACGCATAAGTTCAGGAGGGATTTTTATGTCGAAACAGAGCTGGAAGCCGGGAAATATGCTTTACCCTCTTCCTGTTGTAATGGTAAGCGCAGCAGATAAAGAGGGCAGAGATGATATTATAACAGTGGCATGGGCCGGAACTGTGTGTACCAATCCTCCCATGGTATCCATATCCATTCGTCCGGAGCGTTACTCTTATCACATGATCCGTGAAACAGGAGAGTTTGTGATTAATCTGACTACTGAGGAGCTGGCATTTGCCACAGATTACTGCGGAGTAAAATCCGGAAGAGATGTTGATAAATTTAAGGAGACAGGACTGACAAGGGAAAAGGCAGAAAAGGTAAAAGCGCCGATGATAGCAGAAGCCCCTGTTTCTATTGAATGCAAGGTAAAAGAAATCCGGGAACTTGGATCTCATCACATGTTTATCGCCCAGGTTGCAGCAGTTCACGCAGATGAAAAATATATGGATGAGAAGAACCGGTTTGATTTAAACAGAGCCAGACCTATTGTGTATTCACATGGGGAGTATCTGGGAACAGGAAAGAAACTGGGAACTTTTGGTTACAGTGTGAAAAAAGCAAAAAAACAGGCTAAAAAACGCTGAAAAATGGAAAAAAAGTGCAGATTTTCCGGGGGATTGCAGAAAAGGGCTTTTTATGGTAAAATAAAATCTGGTTATTTGCAGATAATAAGATAGACAGAGATGTCTGGAGGATATATGAATAACATTACATTGATAGGAATGCCGGGAGTGGGGAAGAGCACCATCGGTGTTGTTCTTGCAAAGGTATTGGGCTATCAGTTCCTTGACTCTGATCTTCTGATACAGAAGCAGGAAAAAAGGAAGCTCCATCAGATCATAGCTCAGGAGGGAAATGATGGATTTCAGGCAATAGAAAATCGTGTCAATGCTTCTATTGAGGCGGAGGAGACGGTGATCGCCACAGGGGGAAGCGTGGTTTACTGCCAGGAGGCAATGGAGCATCTGAAGTCTGTTGGAACAGTAGTCTATCTGAAACTGTCGCTGAACGAACTGTCAAAGCGGCTTGGGAACCTTAAGGGAAGAGGAGTTGTCCTGAAGGAAGGACAGACGCTGGCAGATCTGTACAGAGAACGCACACCTCTGTACGAAAAATATGCGGATATTGTGATCGATCAGGAAGGACAGGATCTGGAAACATGTCTGCAGGCAGTTTTGGAAACACTGGAAAAGCAAAAAAGTAACTGTTGAAGCAGAGGAAAGAGCAGAAGCAGGCACAGATACTTAACTTTTTATTTACAAATGTTAAAAATATGTTATAATACGATATTGAACATTTTAATATATTAACATTTTTCGGATATGATAAGTCATTTCTGGGTTACTGTGAACAAAGTGAACAGTAACATTTCTGGTGTTTGCTTCGGCTTACGGAGTGAAAATAATTCATAGAGGTGTTTTATGGAACAGTATGTAATCAAAGGAGGCAATCCGTTAGTAGGTGAAGTTGAGATCGGCGGAGCCAAAAACGCAGCCCTTGCAATACTTTCTGCTGCAATCATGACGGATGAAACCATATTAATCGAAAATCTGCCTGACGTAAGAGACATCAATGTTTTGCTGGAAGCAATTGCCGGGATCGGAGCCCAGGTAGAACGAATTAACAGATCTACAGTAAAGATTAATGGTTCTACCATTGCCGATATCAGCGTTGATTATGAATACATTAAAAAAATCCGCGCATCCTATTATCTTCTGGGCGCGCTGCTTGGAAAATATAAACATGCGGAGGTGCCGCTTCCGGGCGGATGCAATATCGGAAGCCGTCCCATTGACCAGCATCTGAAGGGCTTCCGGGCTCTGGGAGCAGATGTAAAGATTCTTCATGGGGCGATTATGGCAAGTGCGGAAAATCTTCACGGAAGCCATATTTTCCTGGATGTTGTGTCTGTTGGCGCAACCATCAACATTATGATGGCAGCATCTATGGCTCCGGGACGCACGATTATCGAAAATGCGGCCAGAGAGCCTCATGTAGTTGATGTAGCTAACTTCCTGAACAGCATGGGAGCCAACATTAAGGGAGCCGGAACAGACGTTATCCGCATAAAAGGTGTGGAGAAGCTTCACCGCACAGAATATTCGATTATTCCTGATCAGATCGAGGCAGGAACCTTTATGTTTGCGGCGGCTGCTACAGGCGGAGACATTACAGTAAAAAATGTAATTCCCAAGCATCTGGAAGCAACCACTGCAAAGCTGGAAGAGATTGGCTGTGAAGTGGAGGAATTTGACGATGCAGTTCGCGTCCGTGCAGGAAGGAGACTGCACAGAACTCATGTAAAAACACTTCCCTATCCGGGATATCCTACTGATATGCAGCCGCAGATTGCGGTAACCCTGGCTCTTGCAGAGGGAACAAGTATTGTTACAGAGAGTATTTTTGAAAACCGGTTCAAATATGCGGACGAGCTTTCCAGAATGGGAGCAAACATCAAGGTAGAAGGAAATTCTGCGATCATTGATGGAGTACGTAAGCTTACAGGTGCAAGAGTCAGCGCACCGGATCTCCGAGCAGGAGCAGCTCTTGTAATTGCAGGTCTGGCAGCAGACGGCGTAACGGTTGTAGATGATATCGTTTATATCCAGAGAGGCTATGAGAATTTTGAAGAGAAGCTGAGAAGCCTTGGCGCAGAGATCGAGAGAGTTTCCAGTGAAAAGGAAATCCAGAAATTCCGTCTTCGTGTAGGATAATCCGGAAATATCATATATTTTTTCTTGACAAACGGAAAAAATGAGTATATTGTATGATTGTTACAAATCAAATAGAGAACGGCCTTTTATTCAGAGTGGTGGAGATACAAAGGATCTGTGAAGCCACGGCAACCCCTCTATTGAGGAAGGTGCCAGCCTGAGCGAGTGATCGAACAATAAGAGGATTGAAAGATAAATTCAGACAGTCCGATTATTCGGGCTGTCTCTTTTGTTTACCAATACCCGTAACAATAAGTTTTCGGGTCGTTATGAAGAAAGGAAAAACACAATGGAAAAAATTTTATTTACTTCCGAATCTGTTACTGAAGGCCATCCGGACAAAATGTGTGACGCTATTTCCGATGCCATTCTTGACGCTCTGATCGAGCAGGATCCAATGAGCCGTGTTGCCTGCGAAACAGCGACTACAACAGGCCTTGTTCTTGTTATGGGAGAGATCACAACAAACGGATATGTTGATATTCAGAAGATCGTAAGAGATACTGTAAGAGAGATTGGATATACTCGCGGCAAATATGGATTTGACGCAGATACCTGCGCAGTTATCACTGCTATTGACGAGCAGTCTGCAGATATTGCCCTTGGCGTTGACAAGGCTCTGGAAGCAAAAAAGTGGGCGAGGATGAGATCGATGCCATTGGTGCAGGGGATCAGGGTATCCAGTTCGGATATGCTTCCAATGAAACTGAGGAATATATGCCGTATGCCATCAATATGGCTCACAAGCTTGCACGTCAGCTTACCAAGATCCGTAAGGACGGAACCCTGAGCTATTTAAGACCTGACGGAAAAACACAGGTTACTGTGGAGTATAACGAGGAAGGCAAGCCGGTACGTATTGACGCAGTTGTATGCTCTACTCAGCATGATCCGGAGGTTACTCAGGAGCAGATTCATGAGGATATCAAAAAATACGTATTTGACGCTATTATTCCGGCAGATATGGTTGATGAAAACACAAAATATTTCATCAATCCTACAGGACGTTTTGTGATCGGCGGACCTCACGGAGACAGCGGGCTTACAGGACGTAAGATCATCGTTGACAGCTACGGCGGATACGGACGTCACGGCGGCGGCGCTTTTTCCGGAAAAGACTGTACAAAGGTAGACCGTTCTGCGGCATACGCAGCACGTTATGTTGCGAAAAATATTGTAGCGGCAGGTCTGGCAGATAAATGTGAAATCCAGCTTTCCTACGCTATCGGTGTGGCACAGCCTACTTCCATTAACGTGGAAACCTTCGGTACAGGAAAACTTTCTGATACAAAGCTTGTTGAGATCATTCGTGAAAACTTTGATCTTCGTCCGGCAGGAATCATCCGTATGCTGGATTTAAGAAGACCGATCTACAAACAGACAGCAGCTTACGGACACTTTGGACGTACAGATGTAGAGCTTCCATGGGAGAAACTGGATAAAGTGGATGATCTGAAAAAATATCTTGCCTAAAATGATTTTATAGAAAATTTAGACATAGAAATCTGGCAATGTGATATAATGAACGCACAGGCGGTAATGCGATTTTACTGCCCGTGCGTTTTTATATTCCATAGAAAATCAGGACTACAGATTGTTCTGGCAGTGCGGAGACCGGGAGATGCAGATTATTCGGACTGGGCGGAACAGGGAGGTTTCATGAAATTACAGACAAGAATTATGGTTGGCTTTTTTATGATCATTCTGGTACCTCTTCTTTTGTTTGCCGCCACACTTCACGGAATGCGGGAAGCGCAGATAAGAGGACCAAAAAAGGCAGAAACAGCCGAAACAGCATCGTCAGAGTATGATTATGACTATGGGATCACCATTGCGGATTCAGAAACATCACAGGACGGGATCCAGATCATGACAAAGGATCTTTTTGTTTCTGCACTGGTGATACTTGTATTTACCAGCTTATCTGTGGGGCTTTGGATTTACAGGAGTATTGCCACTCCCCTTGTGAAGCTGCGCAAGGCAACCAGAAATATTAAGGATGGAAATCTGGATTTTGTTCTGGATGTGGAAGGAACAGATGAATTTTCCGAGCTGTGCCGGGATTTTGAAGAAATGCGGCGGCGACTGAAGGAATCCGCAGAGGAAAAGATCATTCTGGATAAGGAAAACAAGGAGCTGATCAGTAATATTTCCCATGATCTTAAAACACCTATCACGGCAGTAAAGGGATATGTGGAAGGGATTATGGACGGAGTTGCGGATACTCCTGAAAAAATGGACCGTTATGTAAGAACCATTTATAATAAAACAAATGAAATGGATCATCTGATAAATGAGCTTACGTTTTATTCCAAGATTGACACCAACAGGATCCCGTATACGTTCAGTAAACTGAACGTGGAGGATTATTTTTCTGACTGTGCAGAGGAAATCGGTCTGGAGCTGGAAACAAGAGGAATACAGCTCTGCTATGCCAATTATGTTGACAGAAGCGTACAGGTGATTGCTGACGGAGAGCAGATCCGGCGGGTGATCCATAACATCATCGGAAATGCGATCAAATATATGGACAAGGCAAAGGGCGTGATCCAGATCCGGGTAAAGGATGTGGGGGATTTCGTTCAGGTAGAGATCGAGGACAATGGAAAAGGAATCGCCTCCAAGGATCTGGCTTATATTTTTGACCGTTTTTACAGGACAGATGTTTCGAGAAATTCTTCCAAGGGAGGAAGCGGAATCGGACTTTCTATTGTAAAAAAGATCATGGAGGATCATGGAGGAAAGGTGTGGGCCACCAGCCGTGAGGGAATCGGAACCATTATGTATTTTGTTTTAAGAAAATATCAGGAGGTACCAATGAAATGAGTAAAATACTGATCATTGAAGATGAAGAGGCTATCGCAGATCTGGAAAAAGATTATCTGGAGCTTTCCGGCTTTGAAGTGGAGATTGCCAACAGAGGCGACGTAGGGCTTCAGAAGGCAATGACAGAGGAATATGATCTGATTATTCTGGATCTTATGCTTCCGGAGGTGGATGGATTTGATATCTGCAAGCAGGTACGTCAGGAAAAAAATACACCGATCATTATGGTATCTGCCAAAAAAGACGATATCGACAAGATCCGGGGTCTGGGACTCGGGGCAGACGATTATATGACAAAGCCTTTTAGTCCAAGCGAACTGGTTGCCAGAGTCAAGGCGCATATGGAACGATATAACCGTCTGGTAGGATCCGGAGCTGTAAAAAATGATGTAATTGAGATCCGGGGAATCAAGATTGATAAAACTGCAAGACGGGTGTGGGTAAACGGAGAGGAGACTACCTTTACCACAAAAGAGTTTGATCTTCTGACATTTCTGGCAGAAAATCCAAACCGTGTCTTTACAAAAGACGAGCTGTTCCGGGAAATATGGGCAATGGAATCTGTGGGAGATATTGCTACGGTTACAGTTCATATTAAAAAGATCCGTGAGAAGATCGAGTTTAATACAGCCAAACCTCAGTATATTGAAACCATATGGGGAGTAGGCTACCGGTTTAAGGTTTAAAGGCAGAGCAGGGAAAGACGGAATAAAGGACTCCGGAGATAAAATGATTAAGAAACGATGATATGGTGACAGGCAGGAATAGACAACTTTCCTGCCTGTCCTTTTTTCTGTTGCGGAGGGAAAACCATAGTATATAATTTCTGATAAAAGAAAAATGTTTGATTCGTCCTGTTTTGGATTGTTTATACTTATTTACCAGATAAAAACAAGAAAGAGTAAGAATAATCAATAAAAAATAATAAAAAATCATTGACAAATATGTAGAAAATTGTTATACTGTGGACATCGAATTAAGGTAAAGTATTTTTTATGAGTATGCAAAGGGGCAAATTGTTGAATCAGATCAGATAATGAGAACATTGCAAGACGCAAAAAATAAGAGATGCTTTTTTTATACCCATATTTCATAACGAAATTGTAACTTATTAACAAATAAAAAAACAAAAAGGAGAAAGATTTATGAAGAATCGTAAAAAAGTTCTCGCAGCCCTTATGGCAGGTGTGATGACACTGTCCATGGGCACAACAGTATTCGCATCAGCAGAAGACGGATACGCACTGAAGGCAACCAACACAGAAGAAAAATCCCCGGACAATGATCTGGTGATCGCAATCGAAGGAAGCGTAAGCTCCATGGACCCGGCAAATATTCCGGATACCAATGCGATCTCTGCAACCCGCGGATGCTATGAAATGTTAGTAGCTTTTGATGAAAACCAGGAAATTCAGGGACAGCTTGCAGAGTCCTATGAGGTTTCCGAGGATTCCCTCACCTATACATTCCATCTCCGTGAAGGTGTTAAGTTTACAGATGGAACAGACTTTAATGCGGCAGCAGTAAAGGCAAACTATGATCGTATCATTGATAAAGAGAACAATCTCCGTCAGAGAAGAACCTTTGTTGTAACAGGAGAGGACGGATCAGAGACATACCGTGTGGAAAGCATTGAGACTCCGGATGACTACACTGTAGTATTCAAGCTTACTGAGCCATGGGCACCGTTTATCAACCGTATGACACAGATCTGTATGATCAGCCCGGCTGCTCTTGAAGAGTACGGCAATGATATTATGAACCATCCGGTAGGAACCGGCCCGTTCATCTGCACAGAGTGGGAAGAGGGAGATCACACAACTTTCGAGCGCAATGAAGATTACTGGGGCGAAAAAGCTTCTGTAGATACTGTTACTATTAAAGAGGTTCCGGAGGCAGGTTCCCGTACCGCTATGCTTCAGACAGGCGAGGCTGATCTCGTTTATCCGATGCCTGCAGACCAGATCGAAGCAATCAAAGGAAACGATGATGTAAACGTACTGGCAGCAGACTCCAACATCATGAGATATGTAACTCTGAACATGAACGTTCCGGAGCTGAAAGATGAAAAAGTACGTCAGGCTATGAACTACGCTATTGATAAAGACGCATATGTTCAGCTTATGTATTCCGGATATGCAAAACCTGCAACTTCTATCGTTCCTTCTATTATCGGAGGATACAAGGAGCAGACTCCTTATACTTATGACCTTGAAAAAGCAAAAGAGCTTATGAAAGAAGCCGGATATGAGGATGGCTTCAAGCTTACACTCTGGGGAGACAACTCCACTCAGGAAGTAAAAGGTATGACATTTATCAAACAGATGCTTGCTCAGATCAACATTGACGTTGAGGTTCTTCCTATGGAGCCTGCAACACTGAATGACAAGATCTATGTAGATCAGGAAGAAGCAGAAGTTAATATGTGGTATGTAAACTGGTCCGCATCTGATTTCACTATGGATGGTTCTGTTCGTTCCCTTCTTCACAGCGACATGGTACCTCCTACAAGTGCAAACACAGCATATTTCGTAAACGAAGACTTTGACAAACTGTTAGATGAAGGTCTTGCAACTGCTGATCCGGACAAACAGGCTGAGATTTATGGCGAGGCTCAGACAATCGCATGGGAAGCTGCTCCGTGGCTGTTCCTTGGAAACGATCAGATCCTCTATGCATCCAAATCTTATCTCTCCGGCGCATATGTATCTCCGGACGGAGCATTTAACTTCACTAACGCAGTGCTTGCTCAGTAAAAGAATATTTAAAAAGTAAATATTTAACTGGGGCGACAGGCGCCGCAGAAGTATGTAACAGAACATAAAGGTTCTTAGCAGAAAACTGCCGTTCAACTGTCTGTGACCATTCACAGATGTGGGGACGGCAGTTTTTGTGACTATGGACAGTGATTATTTTTTATAACTCAGACTGGAGGCAAAAGAATGGGTAAATATTTTTGTAAGCGTGTTGCAAGCGCAATCCCTCTCCTTCTTGTGATTTCATTTGTAATATTTATGTTTATACATATGATTCCCGGTGATCCGGCCAGAATGATCGCAGGACAGGATGCAACTAAGGAAGACGTAGAAGTTGTAAGAGAGCAGCTGGGACTGAATGATCCTCTGCTTGTACAGTATGGAAATATATGAAAGGTCTTTTTACCGGAGACCTTGGCGATTCCATCAAAAACGGAAAAACTGTTGTTGAGACAATCGCTCCCAGAATGAAACCAACAATCATGCTCACAGTATCTGCAATGATCTGGGCGACTATTATCGGTATTGCGCTTGGTATCATATCAGCAGTATTTCATGGAAGAACTCTTGATTATATCGGAATGATCATTGCCATATCGGGTATATCGGTGCCAAGCTTCTGGCTGGGACTTGAGCTGATCCAGGGATTTTCTGTTGCTCTTCAGTGGCTTCCTACCGGAGGACTGGATTCCTGGCAGAGCTACATCCTTCCGTCACTTACCATGGGCGCCGGAATCATGGCGGTTTTGGGACGATTTACCAGATCTACCATGCTGGAGACCATGCGTGAGGATTATGTTCGAACAGCCCGTGCAAAAGGCTTAAAGGAAACTCTTGTTGTTATGCGTCATGCATTTAAAAACTCTCTTATTGAGATTATTACAGTTGCCGGACTTCAGATCGGCGGTCTTCTTTCAGGTTCTGTTATGGCAGAAACCGTATTCTCTATTCCGGGACTTGGCCGTCTGCTGGTAGACTCTATTAACTTCCGAGATTACAAGGTAGTACAGGCTCTGCTTCTGTTCTTTGCAGCAGAGTATATTGTCATCAACCTGATCGTGGATGTTCTTTACGGAGTCATCAACCCGAAAATTCGTTATAATTAGGAGGAAAAAAGATGGCACAGACAAATACAAATTTAGATCAGAACAAATTTGCTGCTGCTGAAGAGCTTCCTAAGGCGCAGAGTAAGGTAAAAGAATTTACCAAAAAGTTTATGAAGCGAAAAACAGCAGTTGTTTCTCTTGTTTTTATTCTGTTTATTGTTTTAATGGCAATTATTGCACCGTTTGTTGTTCCTTACGCACCGGATCAGCCGGATTACACAGCCCTTCTTCAGGGACCAAGCTCTGCTCATATCTGGGGTACAGATGAGTTTGGCCAGGATGTATTCAGCCGTCTGATGGTAGGTTCCAGACTGTCCCTTTCCTGCGCTCTGATCGCTACAGTTATCGGAACAGCCGGCGGCGTTATTCTGGGACTGATCGCTGGTTTCTACGGCGGTTTTGTTGATTCCCTGATCATGAGATGCTGTGATGTGCTTTTTGCATTTCCGGACATCCTTCTTGCAATCGCAGTTGTTGCTATTATCGGACCAGGTATGGTAAACGTTATGATCGCTGTTGCGGTGTTTACGGTTCCATCCTTTGCCCGTATCATACGAAGCGCAACAATTTCCGTAAAGCAGTCTCTTTATGTTGAGGTTGCCCGTTCACTGGGATGTAAGAACAGCAGAATTCTGTTTGTCCATGTATTCCCTGGAACTATTCAGTCTATGATCGTAAACTTTACCATGCGTATCGGTACAGCAATCCTTGCTGCATCATCCCTGAGTTTCCTGGGATTCGGAGCAAATGTTACAGAGCCTGACTGGGGCGCAATGCTTTCACTTGGACGTAACTATCTGAACACAGCTCCGCATATGGTACTGTTTCCTGGTATCCTGATCTTCCTTACTGTTCTTGCATTCAACCTGCTTGGAGACGGTCTCAGGGATACTCTGGATCCGAAGATGAACTAGGAGGAAAAACCATGGCAGAAAAATTATTGGAAGTAAAAAATCTCCGCACAGAATTTAAGCGGGACAAAACATGGGTAACAGCCGTAAATAATGTTTCTTTTTCTATTGAAAGAGGAGAAATCCTTGGTCTGGTAGGAGAATCCGGCTGCGGTAAATCAGTAACCTCCCTGTCAGTTATGCGTCTTCTTGCAAGAAACAGTAAGATTTCCAACGGTGAGGTTATTCTGAACGGAACAGACCTTCTGAAAGAAGATAAAAAGGGTATGAGAAATATCCGCGGAAGAGAAGTTGCAATGATCTTCCAGGAGCCGATGAACTCTCTGAACCCATGTATGAAAATAGAGAAGCAGCTTACAGAGGCAATTCTGCTTCATAATGATTTTACAAAAGAACAGGCTCATCAGAGAGCATATGATGTACTGAAATCCGTAGGTATTCCTGAGCCGGATATGACTCTGAAGAGCTATCCCCATCAGCTTTCCGGCGGTATGTGCCAGCGTGTAATGATCGCAATGGCCATGTCCTGTGAGCCGGAGCTGCTGATCGCAGACGAGCCCACAACTGCTCTTGACGTTACCATTCAGGCGCAGATCCTTGAGCTTATGGAAGAAATCCGTGAAAAGAAAAATACAGGAATCCTGATGATCACACATGACCTTGGTGTTGTAGCCGAAATGTGCAGCCGCGTAGTTGTTATGTATGCAGGACGTATTGTAGAGGAAGCTCCTGTAAAAGAACTGTTCTCTGCACCAAAACATCCGTATACACAGGGGCTGATCGCTTCTGTGCCGAAGCTGGGAAGCGGAGTGGAATCACTTCCGTCTATTCCGGGAAGCGTACCGGATCTTTCCGTAATGCCAAAGGGCTGCAAATTTGCACCGAGATGTAAGTACGCAACAGATATCTGCAGAGAAAAAGAACCGGAGCTTATGACAGTGGAAGGTATTCATAAATGCAGATGCCACCATATGAATGATCTTGGAAAGGAGGCGTAATTGATCATGAGCGAAGCATTAGTATCTGTAAAAAAATCATATCAAAAACATTTTCTGCTAATAAGGGGATGTTTGGAAAGAAAAAAATTCGTTCACGCAGTAAACGACGTTTCCTTTGACATTATGCCGGGAGAGACTTTTTCTCTGGTAGGAGAGTCCGGCTGCGGTAAATCCACAACAGGTAAATTGATCGATCATCTGATCACACCGGATACAGGTGAGATCTGGTTTGAAGGAAAGATATTTCAAAAATCTCTGACAATGAGATGCGCCCTTTAAGATCTGACATTCAGATGGTATTCCAGGATCCCTACGGTTCTCTGAATCCGCGAATGAAGGTTCAGGATCTGATCGGAGAGCCTCTTCTGATCCATACCAATATGACAGCAGGCGAGAGACTGAAAAAGGTTCATGAGCTTCTTGGGGTTGTAGGCTTAAGCCCATCTCACGGAGAGCGTTATCCTCATGAATTTTCCGGCGGACAGCGTCAGCGTATCGGTATTGCCAGAGCGCTTACTGTGCAGCCGAAACTGATCATTGCCGATGAGCCGGTATCTGCTCTTGACGTTTCCATCCAGGCGCAGGTGCTGAACCTCCTTCAGAACCTTCAGAAGGAATATAACCTTACATATCTGTTTATTTCTCACGACCTCAGCGTTGTGGAGATGATTTCAGACAGAATCGGCGTTATGTATCTTGGAACAATCGTTGAGACAGCGCCGAAAAAGAGCTTTACGCAAATCCGAGACATCCATATACAAGAGCGCTTCTTTCAGCAGTTCCGATCCCGGATCCTGACAAGAAGTCCAAACGTATTATTCTGCAGGGGGATCTTCCAAGTCCAAGTAATCCACCAAGCGGATGTCTGTTCCATACACGCTGCCCGCACTGTACGGAAAAATGTAAAACAGAGCGTCCTACTCCGGTAGAGGTAGCACCGGGACATATTGTAAAATGTCATTATCCGGATCTGCAAGAAACAACAAAATAAAACCTGCACAGGAGGAAGGTCATGTACACATTTAACAGAGAAGAGTATAACAAGAGAATGGAATGGTACCTGGATGCGAGATTCGGTATGTTTATCCACTGGGGACTTTATTCTATTCCGGCAAGAGGAGAATGGGTAAGAAGTGAAGAGGAAATTCCGAAAGAAGACTATATGAAGTATTTTGAGGAATTTAATCCTGTTGATTACGATCCGAGAGCATGGGCACGGGCTGCAAAAGAAGCAGGTATGAAATATGTGGTACTTACAGCAAAGCATCATGACGGATTCTGCCTTTATGACAGCCAGTACACAGATTTCAAATCCACAAACACAAAATGCGGACGTGACCTGATCAAAGAATATGTGGAGGCTGTTCGCGCAGAAGGTCTGAAGGTAGGAATTTACTTTACGATTATTGACTGGTATCATGACGATTATCCTCATTACGGAGACAGACAGCATCCCATGAGAAATAATCCGGCATACAAAAACGACGGACGTAACTTTGACAATTATCTGACCTATATGCATAACCAGATCCGTGAAATCTGCACCAACTACGGAAAAATTGATATTCTGTGGTTTGACTTTTCCTATGATGATCTCAGAGGAGAGGCATGGAGAGCAACAGAGCTTATGGATATGGTGAGAAGTCTTCAGCCGGAAGTGATCATCGACAACCGTCTAGAGTGCAGCGGCGAGGGTTACGGTTCTCTGGCTGCATGTAAGCCTACCCCGTACCACGGCGATTTTGTAAGCCCTGAACAGATGATTCCGCCAAATGGAATTCAGGACGTGGAGGGCAATGATATTGCCTGGGAAGCCTGTGTGACTATGAACAATCACTGGGGCTATTGTGCTACCGATCATTTTTATAAACCGGCTCCGATGCTGATCAAGAAGCTGGTAGAATGTGTTTCCAAAGGCGGAAATCTCATTCTTAACGTAGGTCCTGATGTGAAGGGCAATATTCCTGAGGAATCCATGAAGATCCTTCAGGAGATCGGTAAATGGATGAAGAAAAACGGAGAGAGTATTTACGGCTGCGGAAAGAGCCAGATTGCAAAACCGGATTACGGACGTGTTACAGCTAAGGGCAATCACGTTTATTTCCATCTTTTTGAAAATACTATCGGACCGGTTCCGCTTCTGGGAGTGCCGAAAGACCGTCTGAAGGGAATCCGTTATCTTGCAACAGGCGCTGAGGTGCCTGTATCAACAAGCTGGGTACATAGCGACTATCCGGATATTGTATTTGCAGATCTGGGTCTGGATCCTGTTCTGCCGGATCAGACAGATACAGTTCTTGACGTAATATTGACAGAAGAGTAACAGCATAAAAACCTCTTAACGGAAAGGAGGTATTTCATGTTTACAGAAGAAAGACAGGCGGCTATTATACAATGTCTTCAGGAAAAGGGTAAGGTAAAGGTAAAGTCCCTCAGTGAAAAATTTCATGTATCAGAGGACTGTATCCGAAAAGACCTGAAGACCCTGGAAAATTCCGGAAAACTGAAAAGAACCTATGGAGGGGCGATCATGTCTCAGGATTACCCCCTCCAGAGAGACGTTATTGACAGACGAAATTATCATCTGGACAAAAAGAAGATTATAGCAGAAAAGGCTTTTGGACTTATCAAAAGCAACGAGACCGTTTTTCTGGATATTTCCACAACCAATATTGAGCTTGCCAAACTTCTTGCTGCCTCCAGGATAAAGGTTGTTGTTGTAAGCAATATGATTGATATTCTGCAGATTCTTGTGCAGAATCCCATGATAACTGTCATTGGTACAGGAGGAACCATGTATCAGGGGGTAAACGGTTTTATGGGAGCGGCAACCATAGAGGTATTGAAGCAGTACAGCTTTGACAGAGCCTTTCTGGGAAGCTGCGGTGTGGATATGGTTGACTGTACGGTCACTACTCTGGGAGTGGAGGACGGGCTGACCAAAAAAGCTGTGATCAACAGCAGCAGACATAAGTACGTTGTAATGGAAAAAGAAAAATTTTTATTTTAATGATTCATATAAATTTGCGCATTTTGACGATATAAACGGAATCGTAACAGACGAGTATCCGGACAGTACGATCGTGAGGACGCTGGAGGCATCCGGGGTCAGGCTGGTATAAATGCTGCAAAATAAAGAATCTTTATCTGGATGCCTGCAAAAACGGGCAATAAGGAGGATATATGGCTGATTTTATTTTAGAAGCATGTGTGGATTCAGTGGAGTCTGCACTGGCAGCAGCAAAAGGCGGCGCAGACCGGCTGGAGCTGTGCGGCAGTCTGGTCATCGGAGGAACAACTCCTAATCCGTGGCTGTTTCAGGAAATCCGGAAGCATACAGATATCAGGATCCATGCTCTGGTCCGTCCGAGATTTGGTGATTTCTGCTACACAGATGAAGAATTTATCCTGATCCGCGAGGCGGTGAAAGAATTTCGCAGACTTGGAGCAGAAGGCGTTGTTATTGGAATCCTGAAGCCTGATGGAACTCTGAATATGGAACAGATGAAGCGTCTGATGGAAGATGCAGAGGGAATGTCTGTCACTCTTCACAGAGCGTTTGATGTGTGCGCAGATCCTTATGAAACAATGGAACAGGCAATTTCCCTTGGAATTGATACAATTCTTACATCAGGACAGAAAAATATCTGTACTGCCGGAGCAGACCTTCTTAAAGATCTTGTAGAAAAGAGCGCCGGAAGAATCACGATCCAGGTTGGAAGCGGAGTGAATGCAGATGTGATCCGTGAGCTTCAGCCAAAAACAGGAGCCACAGCGTTCCATATGTCCGGCAAGGTTACTATGGACAGTGAAATGGAATACCGCAGAGAAGGAGTGAATATGGGGCTTCCGTCTCTCAGCGAGTATGAGATCTGGAGAACTGATGAAGAGGCTGTACGCAGAGCAAGACAGGTGCTTGACGGATTCTGCGGCAGAAATTGAAATATACCTGTATGTCTGTGAGATACCGGACAGGAAAGGGACAATATGAGTGAATTTCTGAAAGAAAACCGGGAGAGAATTCTGGAAGGTTATAAAAAAATAAAAGAACAGTTTCCCGGTGTATTTGAGGAGACAGATAAACAAATAGAAAAGCAGGAGCCGGAAACGGCTCTTGCTTTGAAATATCTTTATATGACAATGCCCTGCAGCGATATAGGGAATTATTCTTTTAAGGTATTTCTTGATTATGCAGAGAACAGCGTAAGGCTGTGGAAAGAAGCGGAAGGTGTCAGATCTCTTCCGGAAGATATTTTTCTGAATTACGTGCTGTATCACAGAGTGAATGAAGAAGAGATCGCGCCCTGCAGAGAATTATTCCATAACGAGATCAGAAGCTTTATGGAAGAGAACGAAAAGCTTTCTCTTATGGACGGATGTAGCAGAAAAGATTTTGCCATTGAGGTAAATTACTGGTGCGCGCAGGAGGCTACTTATCATTGTACAGACGACAGAACACTTTCTGCTCTTACTGTTTACAGAAGAGGAAACGGCCGCTGTGGAGAGGAATCTGTATTTACGGTAAATGCCATGAGGAGTGTGGGGATTCCGGCACGCCAGGTATATGCGCCAAAGTGGTCGCACTGCGATGACAATCATGCCTGGGTAGAAATCTGGAATGATGGAAAGTGGTATTTTCTGGGAGCCTGTGAACCTCTTCCGATCCTGAATAAGGGATGGTTTACAAATGCCTCTTCAAGAGCAATGATGGTTCATTCCCGCTGGTTTGATCCGGCTTCTTCTGATGAGGAAACCATTGGAAAAGACGGAATGGTGACAATGCTCAATGAGCTTTCACGGTATGCAGAGGTCACAGAATTTACAGTGGAAGTATGCGATAAAGACGGCGAACCGGTTCAGGGCGCAGAGATATCCTTCCAGGTTCTGAACTATGCGGAATTATCTCCTGTTGCAGAGGGAGTTACTGACAAAGCCGGAAAATGCAGGTTCACAACCGGTCTGGGAAGTCTGGCCGTACAGGTTTCCTGTGGGGAATTCTGTGAATGTGTATTTGCTGATACAAGAGAACAAAAAGAAATCAAAGTTACTCTTGGAGAAAATTCCAGACAGGAAAACATCTGGAAAGAAATTGACATGATCGCTCCGGTGGATACTCCGGTAAATACAGATATGCCTACGCCGGAACAGACGGCAGAGGGAAATATCCGACTGGAAAAAGCGTCTGCAAAGAGAATAGCAAAGACAGAAAACCGGGTAAATCCTGAATGTGAAAAATTCCTTCAGAATGTGTCTGAGTCAGACTGCGAGGAAAGTACTCTGAGAGCAGAGCTTCTTGAAACACTTACAGAAAAAGACAGAACAGACTGTGTGGCAGAGGTTCTGGAAGAGCATCTTGCTTACGCGGCGCCTTATGAGGAAAATATGGAACATTCTGTTTTTGTAAAGTATGTTCTGAATCCAAGAGTGGATGATGAGGTTCTGATGAAATACAGAGCCGCTGTGGAAGCAGAGTTTTCTGAGGAAGAAAAAGCCGGTTTCCGGGAAGATCCTGCAGCAATCTGGACCGCTGTTGACAAAAAGATCATTTCTCTTCCGGATAAGGAAAGAGCAAGTGTGATCACCACACCTTCCGGATGCCTGAAAATGGGAGTGGGAAGTACTCTCTCAAAGAAAATTCTTTTTGTTGCCATTGCAAGAACCCTGGGTATTCCGGCAAGACTGAATCCGGAAGACCGTTCCATGGAATACAGAAAAGACGGAAGATTTGTTCCTGTCCTTCCGGAGGCAGAAAAGAGCTGCAGCCTTGTACTGAAGTCAGGGGATGGAACTGTATGGAAATATTTCCAGAACTGGACAATGGCCAGACTGGAAAATGGAAAATATGTTTCCCTTCGTCTGGGAGGTCTTACATGGCAGGATGATCTTCTGAATGCACAGCTGGAGCCGGGAGAGTACAGAATCATTACCTCCAATCGTCTGCCAAACGGAAATATGTTTGCTTATGTATATTATTTTTCAATGGCAGCAGGAGAAAAGAAAGAAATTTCACTTGTCCTCAGACAGGCAGATCTGGAGGATATGCTTGAAAATATTGAACTTCCTGAATTTGAACTGCGTAAGGATGAAGCCGGCACAGAAAAAGTAAAGGCGTCTGAGCTTACTGCGGAAGGAAAGCATATTCTTATGTTCCTGGAAGAAAGCAGAGAGCCTACAGAACATATTCTCAATGAAATGATGGAACAGCCGGAAGCTTTCCGGAAAATCTGCTCTGGTATTATCTTTGTGGTGCAGAGTGAGTCAGCGCTTCAGGATCCCACAATGAAAAAGGCGCTTGCCATGTTCCCGGAAATTCAGGTTTATTATGACTGCTTTGCAGACCACATTGAGCTTCTTGGAAGAAGAATGTATGTGGATCATGAAAAACTTCCGCTTATTATTGTAACATCCGGAAAAATGAATGGAATTTTTGCCACAAGCGGTTATAATGTAGGTACAGGAGATATGCTTCTCAGACTGATGTAGAAGCTGTCCTGAACATATCAATTATTTTATCCTAAGAAAAGGGGGATTTTTGAAATGAAATTTTATTGCGGAGAAGACTACGAGGCAATGAGCCGCATTGCAGCAAACATTATTTCTGCACAGATCATTATGAAGCCGGACTGTGTTCTGGGACTGGCTACAGGATCTTCACCGGAAGGAACTTATGCTCAGCTTGTAGAATGGTACAAAAAAGGAGATCTGGATTTCTCTCAGGTTACAAGCGTAAACCTTGACGAGTACAGAGGACTTTCCGGAGATAATGACCAGAGCTATCGTTACTTTATGAACACTCATCTGTTCGATCATGTAAATATTGATAAGAGCAGAACCTTTGTGCCAAACGGACTGGAGCCGGACAGCGAGAAAGCATGCCGCGAGTATGACGCTGTTGTAGAAGCTACAGGTGGCGTTGACCTTCAGCTTCTTGGAATCGGACATAACGGACATATCGGTTTTAACGAGCCTGCAAAAGAATTCTGCAAAAATACTCAGTGCGTGGATCTGACAGAGAGCACCATTGAGGCAAATAAGAGATTCTTTGAGAAAGAAGAGGACGTTCCCCGTCAGGCTTACACCATGGGAATCGGAACCATTATGCGCGCAAAGAAAATCCTTCTTGTGGCATCCGGCGAAGGCAAGGCAGACATTATTGCAAAAGCATTTACAGGCCCGATCACACCTGAGGTTCCTGCTTCTATCCTTCAGCTTCACAATGATGTGACAGTTGTATGCGATAAAGCTGCAATGAGCAAGATTAAATTATAAATATTCCATAAAAATTATAAAGAAAGAACTGGCATGATGACATCTGTCTGAAGGTAGAGTATAATGGGAACACTTATTACTTTACTGAATCTGCTGTAAAGAAAGGGAGATCAATGGACAGATTATATAAAAACTGGAAGCGTATGGGAAATCAGATTTCTATCCCTTCCACATGCCGGGACATAAGAGAAATCCCCTGTCTGTGGCAGGGGATTTTTCTGTACAACAGGATATTACGGAGATCAACGGATTTGATAATCTTCATCATCCGGAAACAATTTTAAAGGAAGCACAGGAAAACGCCGCCCGGCTCTATCAGGTACAGGAGAGTTTTTTCTGTATCAATGGAAGCACCGGGGCAATTCTGGCAGCCGTATCTGCTGCTGTAAAAAAAGGCGGACATATTCTGATCGCAAGGAACTGTCACAAAGCAGTTTATCATGCAGCTTATCTTCGTGATCTGAAGGTTTCCTATATTTATCCACATGAGGATGCAGAACTGGGGATAAACGGAGGAATTTCTCCGCAGCGTGTGGAAAGATGCCTTGATGAAAATCCGGATATCGAAGCAGTCCTTCTGACCTCACCTACCTATGATGGAATTGTATCTGATATAAAAACAATTGCAGAGATTACTCATAGTCATAATATTCCTCTGATCGTAGATGAAGCCCATGGAGCGCATTTTTGTTTTTCTGATTATTTTCCTGTGTCGGCAGCAGAGCTTGGGGCGGATATTGTGATCCACAGTCTGCATAAAACCCTGCCTTCCATGACTCAGACAGCTCTTCTTCACAGGTGCAGTGAAAGGGTGGACAGAAATCTTCTGGTAAGATTTCTGGGAATCTATCAGACCAGCAGCCCATCCTATGTTCTTATGGCTTCTATGGATGCCTGTATGTACAAAATAGAACAGGATGGACAGAGGATGTTTGCGGAATATACTGAGAATCTGGAAAGAGCCAGGAAGCGGCTCCGAAAAGGCTCCTGTATCCGGCTTGTGGAGCCGGGAGATCCGGCTATGAATGTATTTGATGCAGACAGATCAAAAATCATCCTTTCTACAGTACACAGTACCATGAACGGAAGACAGCTTGCAGAAGTTCTGAGGCAGGACTTCCATCTGGAAATAGAAATGGAAGCAGAAAATTATGTGATTGCCCTGACTTCTGTGGGCGATACGGAAGAAGGATTTGACAGACTGTGCAGAGCTGTTGAAGAAATTGACAGCCGGGACTCGTTAAAATACAGTGAGGAAGCTGTTAAAAAAGAAAGGTGCCGATGTGCGGAGCTGAATTCCCTTATGAGAATTTCATGCGCTATGGATGCTTTAAGTGAAAGATGTACTCTGGAAGAAAGCATTGGAAGAATATCTGTGGAGTTTGCGTACCTTTATCCTCCGGGAATCCCTCTTGTTGTACCCGGGGAGCAGATTACCGGACTCCTGATAAAAATATGAAAAGATATCTGGAGCAGGGACTGGAGCTCCAGGGGCTCAGTGATATGTCAGACAGTACGATTCTTGTTCTTGCCAGAGATACAAGAGAGATCGTACCAAAAAAATTTGAGGGAAAGGTTAAAATACAGGAATAATGGGAAAGATTTTTTATATTATGGGAAAGAGTGCTTCCGGTAAGGACAGGATTTACTCCATTCTTTCCAAAGACGAGAGCCTTGGACTGAAAAG
>ENA-OQAB01000107-OQAB01000107.1-human-gut-metagenome-genome-assembly--contig:-NODE-107-length-45807-cov-3.652583_pt1 | contig 45807 bp, 54 predicted proteins | sample MGYA00242490_ERZ504517 | MGnify/ENA primary metagenome ERZ504517 (study PRJEB26092, sample SAMD00036298) | human gut metagenome | host: Homo sapiens | study: EMG produced TPA metagenomics assembly of...
ATTTGTAGCAGGCGATCATGATCGGGATGTTGAGGATGAATATCCCCGTCCCGACAGGAAGGCCCGTCGCAAAATAGACCATGATCGCTGCGCCGCTGATACCGCTGCTCAATAAATGGAAGGGGATGAAGAAAGCATTCATCCCGATGACGACGACCAGGCTTCCGACAAAGGACGCAATGTAAGGAACCGCTAATTCCCAAAGTGTCTGGGCTGGTAATAAATTCTGTGCCGGTAGTAAGTTTTTCATAATTTTTCCCCCAGTTTGAATGAACAATTGTAAAGCAAAGGAAAAAACGGTATAATCATGATAGCATAATTGAAGTTTCTGTGCATTCGTACAGGATGCTGTGAAGGCAGTAAATCCCTGCTTTGTCTCATTATAACATAGAGAATTTTTTAATCAATAAGGCAGGGCACATTTTATACATGGAGTGACAGTATGACTGAAATAGTAGAAACCGGATATGGAAAAATTAACTTAGCGTTGGCGATTACAGGCGCTCGAGAGGATGGTTATCACAATATCGATACGATCTTTCAATCCATCGGTCTCTGTGATACGGTAACGCTGAGGGAAGCGGAGGAATTTCAGTTAACCTGTTCCGTCGAGTCACTGCCTTGTGATGAAACGAATTTGGCTTACCGGGCATGGAAAGCGCTCTGTCCATATAAAAAGGACAATCATGGCGTGGCTATCCATATTGAAAAAAGGATTCCCATTGCCGCCGGCCTTGCCGGAGGCAGTACGGACTGTGCCGCTGTTTTGCGCGGGCTGAATCGGTTGTGGGATCTCTCTTTATCGCAGCAGGAATTGTGCTGCATCGGGGCTAAACTCGGCGCCGATGTGCCTTTTTGCATCTGCGGCGGTACCATGCGCGGGACCGGGATTGGCGAGCAGCTTCGAAGGCTTCCGTCACTGCCGTCTTGGCCTGTCGTCGTGCTCCACCCCCGCGTTGCGGTACAGACGAAACGAGCCTACGCCCTCTTTGACGGCAAAAAAAAGACCGGCACCATTGATGTCGACGCCGTCGAAGCGGCTATTCGCCAAGGGCAGTTCGAACCTGTGACGACCGCTATGGGAAATACCTTTGAGGAACTGGTGATGCCCGACGTGCCTCAAGTGATCCGGTGCCGGGAACGCCTTGCTTCTCTGGGACTGCAGCCGCTCATGGCCGGCAGCGGACCGACGGTCTTTGCTTTGGTTCCGCCACTGCAGGAAGAGGACGTACGACGTCAGGTGATGACTTGGAACGATGTCGATACCTATATGACTACCATAGTGAAACGAGAGGACGGTGAATACTGATCGATGCAAAAGCAAACGAAAAGGCATGCCTTAGAACCGATAAAATTAGATGCTTACCGACCGCTGCGGGAAGTCGTCAGTGAGGCCTTGCGTCAGGCCATTAAAGACGGCGTATTGAAGCCCGGTGAGCGGCTGATGGAAATCCAACTGGCTGAGGAATTGGGTGTCAGCCGGACGCCGATTCGCGAGGCTATCCGAAAATTGGAACTTGAAGGCTTCGTCGTCATGGTGCCGCGGCGCGGAACCTATGTAGCCGATATTTCTTTAAAGGATATCGCGCAGGTTTTCGAAATCCGAAGCGCCTTGGAAGAACTGGCAGCCGGCCTTGCTGCCGAGCGAATTACGCCGGATGAATTAGAATATTTGGAACGGATCCTCGTCGAAATCAATGAATATATTGACAATGACCAGTTTGATAAGATCGTCGATGCCGACATTCGCTTCCACGACGTTTTGTACCACGCCAGCCGCAATCAGCGTTTAGTTGATATCTTGAACAATTTACGCGAACAGATGCTTCGCTTTCGCTCCATTTCCATGCACTATCCCGGCCGTCTGGCGGCAACCTGGGAGGAACATCGGCAGATGGTAGAAAATATTGCCGATCATAATAGCGCCATGGCGCGAAAAGTGGCTAAAAAACATATGGAAAATTCAGAACGCACCCTGCTGAAAGGGATTCGCCAAGATGAAGAATCGGCTCGACGCGTCCATGAATTATTCCCTCATCAAGACGGATAAGGAAGGGATTTTCAAATGGGACATTTTTTACTCGAGCATTTTCACGAAATTCATGAACGTTCTGAGCACATGGAAGACTTTGAAAACTTTCTCTATGTTTTGACCTATATTTTGTTTGTCTGTTTATTCATACGCTCCCTTGTCGCCTTGTATATGGGACATTGGAATCTATTTTAATAGAAGGATATTTTTATGAAAACCTATTCACTTCCTTTTGGGAAAGGGGAACAGCGGATTTCCCTTGATGAAACACACATATTATATGATTTACATGGGAATCATGTAAAAGCCGTCTCCGATGAGGCCGCCGCTGTCCGAAAGGCCCTGCGCCAACCCATTGACAGCCTTCCCTTGGCTGACGTCGTAGCACCCGGGGACACCGTAGCCATCATCGTCAGCGATATTACCCGCCCCGTCCATACGGCACAGATGCTGCCGGTCATTGTAAACGAATTGAATCTGGCCGGTATTCCTGATGGGCAGATCAAGGTCATTACGGCCCAAGGGACTCACCGGGCTCATACGCCGGAAGAAGACGAGTTGGTCTGCGGCAAAGAAATGGTACGTCGTCTTACCATCATCAATCATGACTGCCGCGATAAGGAAAATCTCTTAAAAGTCGGGACGACGACGCACGGCAATGAGGTCTGGCTTAATGCCGAAGCCGTTCGGGCCGATAAGGTTATCGTGACCGGTGCCGTATCCTTCCATCCTATGGCCGGGTTTGGCGGCGGCCGTAAAGCCGTCTTGCCGGGAATTGCCGGCTATGAAACGATTATGCGCAACCATGCCTTGGCGCTTACTGCAGATTTTGGCGGGGGCTGCAATGAACGCTGTGAAACGAGCCTCTTAGAGGACAACCCCCCTTCACGACGATATGAAGCAGGCAGCGGCCTTGCTGAATCCTTGCTTCCTAGTCAATACCGTCTTTTCGGCAGATGGGGAGCTGGCTGAAGTCGTCGGCGGTCACTGGTATGCCGCCTGGAAGAAGGGCTGTGATGACCTTCTTTCCTTTGCCAGCGTGCCTATTGCTGAAAGGGCAGATATTACCTTGGCTTCGGCCGGCGGCTATCCTAAGGACATGAACCTCTATCAGAGCATGAAGGCCCCCATGAATGCCGTCTTTGCGACGAAACCCGGCGGCACGATGATCCTCACCCTCGACTGCCCCGATATCAAAGAACCGGCCGTCTTTACGGACTGGTTCTTCCGCAGCGACATGACGGCTTTTGAACGGGACCTGCGGGCCGACTTTTCCATTCCGGCCTTTGTAGCCTTCAAGTCACACTGTATTTTCCGTTCCATGCAGGCTGTCTATGTCGTAACCCGGCCTGAAAACTTTGATATCATTCGTCAGAGCGGTCTCATCCCGGCGGCGTCTTTGGAAGAGGCCTGGGCAAAAGCACAGGAAAACCTCCCTAAAGATTATACCGTTACCGTCATGGGCCATGCGGCAGCGACCTTTCCCGTATTATAAGGAATCTTTTTCAGCATCTGCCGTCGCGCATGATAGATACAGCAAGCTGTCATTTTTAGACAGCTTACTTTTTTTTATATAAAACCCATGGATTTAATCCGATTCTTAAGATAGAGGGAAGATATAAATAAAATGATAAAGGGATATAATACCCTTTTTTTGAAATTTTCGAGACAAATAGGGGCGCCTGTACTATAATAGTCATAAAATTAAAAAAAGCAGTTGCGCTGGGCGAAACCTCAGTTCCATTTCTGCGAAACAGCAAAGGGGATTTTACGATGGAAAAATATAATCCGGTTACTGATGAAGTGTTAGAAGCTTTAAAAAATGCCGTTGGCGATAAATACGTCAAGACCGATCCGGCTATCCTCGACGTGTATAAATCGGATGAAAGCCTGGCGCCGTCCTTTTGGCGGACGCCGGAAGTCGTCGTCTTGCCGGCGAATACCGAAGAGGTTTCTGAGGTCCTTCAGATTGCCAACCGATTTGGCATCCCGGTCACGCCGCGCAGTGCCGGTACCAGCGTCAGCTGCGGCGCCGTTCCGGCTTATGAAGGCATCGTCCTGCTCATGGAACGGATGAATAGAATCCTTGAGCTGAATGAAGACGGCATGTATATGACTGTTGAAGCCGGTGTTCGGACGATTGACATTCAAAATGCAGCCCGCGAAAAGGGACTGCTCTACGCCGGTGACCCCTGCAGTTCCGACAGCTGCCTCATTGGCGGCAACTTGGCAACCAATGCCGGCGGCAATAAGGCCGTCCGTTACGGTACGACCCGCCACCAGGTCTATGCCATCGAAGCCGTCTTGCCGACGGGGAAAATCGTAAACCTCGGGGCGAATCTTCAGAAATGTTCTACGGGATTCTGTTTGGATCAGCTGATCATCGGTTCCGAAGGGACGCTGGGCATCATTACCAAAGCGACGCTGAAACTCGTGCCACTGCCGCCGTATAAACTCGATGTCCTGGCCGTCTTTACCGACCTTGCCAAGGCGACAGCCCTGGTCCCGAAACTCATTAAGGCCGGCCTCAATCCGACGTCGGTCGAATTCATGGACAACAATTTCGTCCGCAGCGCCAGCGATTACAGTGACTTAAAGCTGCCCCATTACGAAGACGGCTGTTATGACATCATTTCCATTGAAACCTTCAACGAAGATGAATTGGACGACAAGATGGAAAAACTGGCGGCCGTCTGTGAAGAATGCGGCGCGACAGATATCGTCGAAGCCGACGACCGGGTATGGAAGGTCCGCCGCAACTGTCTGGAAAGCACAAGGGCTTTTTCAAAAGTCGCTACGTCGGAAGATTTAGTCGTTCCCGTTCCTAAGATTGCTGACTGCATTCAGCATTTGGTCAACGAAAGTAAAAAATACGACTTTCGGATTTTCTGTCCTGGCCCACGCCGGTGACGGTAACCTGCATTTTCAGATTTTAAAATGTGACATGAGCGATGAAGCTTGGGAACAGCAATTGAAGGACTTCCGGTCGACGGCGTATACTTATGTATATAATCTGGGAGGCCGTCTGTCCGGTGAACACGGAATCGGTCTGAAGCGGCTCAAGTATATGGAAAAATATACGGATCCGGCCGAACTCGACCTGATGAAGACCTTGAAAAGCGCCGTAGATCCTAAGTGGATATTGAATCCGGGCAAGGTTATTGAACAACCTTCTAATTTTTGAGAATTTATTTTCATAAAGCAGGTATAAGCTATACGGACTTTATTGTTTAAAGTTTGTACTTAATATTATAAAAAATAAACTTATTGTTAATAAAAAAACTATTGGACAAATGCGGATATTTCATGATATACTACAATAAACGATAATAAATATCAACGAACATTAAAATGGTATTAAAATATTACATAGTAAAAGGAGATGTTGAGATGAACGCCATTGTAGTATATTCATCCCAGACCGGCCGCACCAAACAGATTGCCGAGGCCGTTGTATCCGGTCTTCCCGAAGGGACGCCCTGCGTCAGCGTCGATGAAATGCCGAAAGATCTTTCCGGCTATGACTGCGTTTTCGTCGGCTTTTGGAGCGATAAAGATCAGGCGGATCCCAAAGGTCAGGAAGCTTTGAGACAGATTAAAAACAACAACGTAGCTGTTTTTGCAACCCTTCATGATGATCCCTATTCGGACCAGGCTTCGAAACACCTGCGCGGTGCTGTGGAACTCTTAAAACCCGGCAGTGGCGTCATCGGAACCTATGTCACCTGGACGGATAAAGACAAATATATGCAGGTTCCCGTCGATGAAAGCGAATTGAACCTCGATCAGGCTCGGACTTTTGCGCAAGATACGATGAGCCGTGTTCGAAAAAAGTAGCTCTTAAGGCTGTGAAAAGACCTCAGATTACCGTTGTAATCCGAGGTCTTTTTTGTAAGCATCATTACTTTGTTCCGGGCTGATGTAGCCTTGTTCGGTCATGAGGGTCAAGACGAATTTTTGACGGGCTTTGGCAGCCTGATAGTTTTGCAGAGGGTTATAATAGGTCGGAGCCTGTACCAGGCCGGCCAGCATGGAGGCTTGGGCCAGGTCTAATTTTTCCGGCGACGTTGTAAAATAGGTCCGGGCGGCATCGTCGATGCCCGTAGCATTGGCCCCAAAATATGCCGTATTGAGGTAGATCTCTAAAATTTCATCTTTGCTGTAATTCTGTTCCAATAAGAAGGCCATGACGAATTCTTGGGCTTTTCGGGCGATGGTCCGGTCTTGGGACAGAAAGACATTTTTTACGACTTGCTGGCTCAGGGTACTGCCGCCTTCTACGGTTTCACCGGATTGAATATTGGTCAAAATAGCCCGACCGATGCCGATGGGGTCGATGGCTCCATGAGAATAGAAACGGCGGTCTTCGGTGGCTACGACGGCGTGCTGCATCGGTTTGGAGATGGCTCCGATAGCCACATAGACGGGAATCTTTTTGATTTTGGCATCCATGGCCTGATGAAAGTGTAAATAGGGATAAAGACTGGCTTCAAGAGGTTGGAGCGGTGCCGGCCAAGTCCCTTGGGGCTCGGTTGTTTCCTTTATCCGGCTCGTTGTCCCGGTCGGCGGCTTCGTCGTTTTCGTGGTGTCGAAGACGATATTCCAGCCGGCGCAGAGGATAAAGGCCAAGATGAAAATGGCGATGTATTTTCGTTTCATCACATTCCTCCTATTAAACATCCCTATTATACTATACTTTAGAGGCCGATGGAACTTTGAGACGGCGTTAAAAAACATGTAAAATTTTTATGCAAAATACTTGCATAATTTTTCTACCTGATGTATACTATCAAACGTAGACAGAATTAAACTTACCAACAATCGCAGTCGTTCATTCGATAGAGGAGGAACTTATCATGAGCAATACGAAAAAAAGAAATTAAAAAAAATTGTCCTTGCCTATTCCGGCGGACTCGATACATCAGTCATCATTCCTTGGTTAAAAGAAAACTACCCCGGCGCTGAAGTCATCGCTGCCTGTGCCGACGTCGGCCAGCCTGACGATTTTGAAGCCATTGAAAAGAAAGCCTATGCTTCCGGTGCTTCTAAAGTGTACGTCATGGATATCAAGAAAGAATTTATGGAAGAATACGTATGGCCGACGGTAAAAGCCGGTGCCGTTTACGAAGGAAAATATCTCCTTGGTACGTCTTTTGCCCGTCCGCTCATTTCTAAAAAACTCGTTGAAGTCGCTAAAAAAGAAGGGGCCGAAGCCATTGCTCACGGCGCTACGGGTAAGGGGAATGACCAGGTTCGCTTTGAATTGACGGTCAAAGCCCTGGCTCCGGAAATGACCTTGATTGCACCGTGGCGGATGTGGGACCTCAAATCTCGTGAAGACGAACTGGCTTATGCTGAAGCCCACAACGTTCCTATCGACTATAAATCGGAAGAAAATCCCTATCCCTACAGCATGGACTGGAATATTTGGCATTTGAGCCATGAAGGGGATGACCTCGAAGATCCGGCCAATGCCCCGAAAGACATGGTTTACATGGTCACCAAGACGCCGGAACAGGCTCCGGACGCTCCGGAATACGTTACCATCGATTTTGAAAAAGGGATTCCCGTCGCCGTCAATGGTGAAAAACACGATGCCGTTACCTTGATTACGGTCCTCAATGAAATCGGTGCCCGCAATGGTGTCGGCATCGTCGATATCGTTGAAAACCGTTTGGTCGGCATGAAGAGCCGCGGCATTTATGAAAACCCGGGCGGTGCCATCCTCATGTATGCTCACAGAGAATTGGAATACCTCTGCCTCGACCGCGACACCTTCCATTATAAAGAAACGGCAGCCAACAAGTTTGCCGAACTCGTCTATGACGGTAAATGGTTCTCGCCGCTTCGCGAAGCTCTTTCGGCTTTTGTCGATGAAACGCAGCAGACCGTTACCGGTCAGGTTATTTTGAAACTCTATAAGGGCAATATCATCAGTGCCGGCTCGACGTCGCCTTATTCTTTATACAATGAAGAATTCGTCACCTTTGGTGAAGACGATGTCTATGACCAGACCGATGCTGAAGGGTTCATCAACCTCTTCGGACTGCCCCTCAAGATGCGGGCCCTGATGAAGCAGCATGTTGAAAAACAGGGTAAATAATAAGGAGCGAATGATGTCAACGACTCCTGCTTATAGAAGCGGGAGCTTGTAAGTCAGAGAAACACAGGTGGCAGCGATGCTAAGAACAACATCTCCCTAATTCTGCCTACATCATCGGGCAGTTGACGATGCCCGTTTTGCCAAGGAGATTTACTCCGAGGCAGTTGCAATTCTCTCGTAACGAGGGTGATTGTCTCCGGAAATCCACATCGTACCAAGATGCTGGATATTCATAGCTCCGATACGGTCATCGTTGGATTGGTATCCGCACCGGCAGCGATACAGATGCTTGTGAGGCTTACGGTTTTCCTTGTGGATTGTACTGCATTTCGGGCAACGTTGAGAGGTGTATTTGGCCGAGACTTTCAATACTTCCGAGCGGTTTTCGTGAGCCTTGTAGGTCAGAAATTGCTCAAGCTGATAGAAAGTCCAGCTCCGCAGGTCATAGTTCTGCTTTGCAGTTTGGGAGAGATTCGATGCTTCAAAGCTGACACCCGTCAAATCTTCCAGCACAAACAATGTATCCTTGCCGTATTTCTCGACGAGTGTCTTAGAAATCCGATGATTTACATCGGACATCCAACGGTTCTCTCGTCCGGAAAGGGCTTTGAGTCTGCGCTTTGCAGATTTTGTGCCTTTGGATTGGAGCTGCTGTCTGACTTTGAGAAACTTGTGCCGTTTGGCCGCAATTTTTCGCCTGGAAATAAATTCGGTTTTACCTTGTTCGTCGTAACTGACCGTCAGGAATCGCAAGCCACGGTCAATCCCGACAACATGGCGGACCTGCTCCTTCTGGAAGCACTCAACCGCTTTGGTGACGGGAATATGCAGATACCACTGGCCTTTGAGTTCAATTAACTTTGCTGTGCCAAGATTCCATGAGCCGTCCAGATATTTTGAAAATGGCTTGCTTTCAAAAGTACACCGGGTTCGTTTGCCAAGAGTGTTGATAGACAGGCTTTGTCCGTTATCCACGAAGCTGTAATCACGATTGCGAACCAAATCCGCTTGCGGGCGCTTGAAGAAGAGGGGCTTCCAAAGCCATTCGAGCGTTTTAGTGATGTATTTCCAGCTGCCATCTTGGTCCTTGTATTTGTATGGCTTTTGGAAGAGTTGTTCCTTAACGGTTTTGTAACGGGCGATAACCGTCTTGATGGATGACTGTGCCAGCTGCGACTTCAGCCCAAACCGTTCGCGGAGATTGCGGTACAGTGCTTGGTTAAGGTTTTGGTAAGCCAAATTGAATTGATTGTCGAAGATATATTGCGACACAAAATTACAAGCCTGACGATACTGCTCCGTCATTTGGCGAAACAGAATTTCTTGTTCCGGAGAAACATGGAGGCGAAGTTTTATCGTTTTGATTAGGTCGGACACTTTTTCTCACCGGCCTTTCTAAGAATATATGGCTTTCATCAAGACCACCATATCATATATGTTACTAAAACTCCAGTATTTCAAGAAAGTGAGGTGAAGCGGGCATTTCTCTCCGACCTAAGAGGCCGGAGTATCCTGCCCGCATTTAGTATGAAGTTATGGGGCGGCCGGTTCACTAAGGCCACAGATAAAAGTGTAGAAGCCTTCAATGCATCCATTCAGTTTGACTGCCGGATGTACGCCGAAGATATTTGCGGCAGCATCGCCCATGCGACGATGCTGGCCAAAGAAGGCATCATTTCGGAAGCGGATAAGGACGCCATCGTAAAAGGCTTGAAGGTTATTTTCCAGCAAATCGAAGACGGGAATTTTGACTTTTCTGTCGAACTCGAAGATATTCATATGAATATTGAAAAGAGACTTACCGATGCCATTGGCGAAGCGGGAAAACGCCTTCATACGGGGCGGAGCCGCAACGATCAGGTGGCCCTCGATACGCACCTCTATATTCGCCGGGAAATCGCTGCCATTGCCGACCTCTTGGTCAAGCTCCAAGAGTCCTTGGTGAAGGCTGCTGAAAAGTACAGCGACGTCATCATGCCGGGATATACGCACCTGCAGCGGGCTCAGCCGATCCTCTTCAGCCACCATCTCATGGCCTATTTCTCGATGCTGTCCCGTGACTTCATCCACTTGAAATACGCCTGGGAGATGGCCGATATGATGCCCCTTGGCGCCGGTGCCCTGGCCGGGACGACCTATCCTCTTGATCAGCCTTTTGTCGCTGAGACGCTCAAGTTTGGGAAACTTTATGACAACAGTCTCGATGCCGTCAGCGACCGGGATTATATCATCGCTTTCCTGGAATTTGCCGCCGTTCTCATGATGCACCTCAGCCGCTTGTCGGAAGAATTCATCCTCTGGTCGAGCTCGGAATTTAAATTCATCGAACTTGACGATTCTCACTGCACGGGTTCGTCCATCATGCCCCAGAAGAAGAATCCCGACATCTGCGAACTCGTCCGCGGCAAGACCGGCCGCTTTTACGGCCACCTCATGGGCGTCCTCACCATGATGAAAGGGATCCCCATGGCCTATGACAAGGACATGCAGGAAGATAAGGAAGGCGTCTTCGATGCCATCGACAATTTGAAATTTGCCCTGACCATCTATGCCGCTATGATCGATAAGATGACGGTCCATGGTGAACATATGCGGGAAGTACTGGAAAGCGATTTTTCGAACGCTACCGATATGGCCGACTACCTGGCCAAAAAAGGCCTTCCTTTCCGTGAAGCCCATGCCGTCGTCGGAAAAGCCGTCCACTACTGCATCGAACAGGGCAAGGTATTACAGCAGTTATCGCTGTCAGAGCTGCAGGCCATGAGCCCGCTCTTCGCCGAAGATATCCATCATTACTTGGATATCGAAACGTGCGTCAAACAGCGTAACACATATAACGGCACGTCGCCAACGTCCGTTGCGCGTCAATGCAAGGCCGGCCGCGATACGATTGCCGGTGAACAGACCCAAATCGGAACTTGGGACGATGTCGTATCCTCTGTCTATGAACTACTGAAGTAACAGCGATTGAAACAAAAAGGAGTTGTCTTTCAAGGCAGCTCCTTTTTGTTTGGCGAAGGGGGCCGGGTGAACAATTACTTGTCATATGGCCTCTCGATAAGGTATAATAAAAAAGCATGAAAAAATTATAAAAAAATTACGAAAATTATTTGTCTTACTCGTAACAGGAAAGGAGGGGCCTGCCTATGTCACAGACAGCACAAACGAACACTGGCTCATGACGTTTCATTTAACGGGATCGGCCTGCATGCTGCCAACGAAGTTCATATGGTACTGCGCCCGGCTCCGGCTGATACAGGGATTGTTTTTATTCGGACCGATTTGCCGGAAAAACCGTCTGTACAAGCCCATCTGACGAATGTAACCAATACGATGCGGGCGACGACCCTGGAAAAAGGGAGCGCCAAGGTCTTTACCGTAGAACATCTGCTGTCGGCCCTTTATGGGATGGAAATCGACAACTGCTTTGTCGAAATGGATTCCGTCGAACCGCCCGTTGCCGATGGCAGCAGTCTGACCTTTGTCAAGCTCATTGAAGAAGCGGGAGTTCGTGAGCTCGATGTGCCGCGCCGACCGCTGGTCATACAGAAACAGCATCTCATTCAGGACGGAGATAAGTTTATTGCTCTTGTGCCTTACGATGGATTCCGCATTACCTTTACATCCATCAATCCGCACCCTATGCTGGGCGTCCAGTTTTTTGACGAGACCGTCACCAAGGCTTCGTACATTGAGCAGATTTCCTTTGCCCGGACGATCGCCTTTACGGAAGAATTGGAAATGCTGAAGAAATTGGGCCTTGGCAAGGGCGGTACGATTGAAAATGTCGTCGTCTATGATAAGACGTCGTGCCTGTCCGTTCCGCGCTCCGATGACGAATTGGTCCGCCATAAGGTGCTCGACATCGTCGGTGATTTGTCTTTACTCGGGAGACCGATACGAGGACATGTCATTGCCGTCAAATCGAGCCATAACTTAAACAACCAGCTGACACATCAGATTTTTGAAGAACTACAGTGAGCTAAGGAGGAATTCTCATGACTTTGGAAGTAACTGATATTATGGAAATTTTGCCGCATCGCTATCCCATGCTGCTTATTGACCGGATCATTGAATTGGAACCGATGAAATATGCCATCGGCATCAAGAATGCGACCTTTAATGAGCAATTTTTCCAAGGCCACTTTCCGGGCAAGCCGGTTATGCCGGGCGTCCTCATTGCCGAAGCTATGGCCCAGGTCGGCGGTATTGCCCTCTTGTATCCTGAAGAAAACCGCGGCCTCATTCCCTTTTTTACGGGAATCGATAAAATCCGCTTCCGCCATCCCGTCATCCCCGGTGACCAGTTGGTCATGCGGGCTGACATCGAAAAGGTAAAGGGCCGTATGGGCAAGGTCAAGGCTCAGTGTCACGTCGGTGATATCCTCTGCGCCGAAGGGGAATATCTCTTTGCCCTCATGCCGGGACAGAATCCGAAAAAGTAATCAATAAAATTGACTTTATGTTAAATAATGAGCTAAACGGGCGTATTTAGCAGCATAAAGGGGAATATTGCGGGAAATGGCTTGATTTTGCCGGGCGAAATAAATCGTCCTTCCTGCGACTATATACGTAGATATTTATGAATTTAAGCGACTGTCCCTTTTTGGGACAGGGAAGCGAGGAGTGACTTTAATGACCGAGGAAACGAATAACATGCGTCAGAGCATGATACATCCGACGGCTGTTATAGACCCGCAGGCGAAAATTGGGGCTGGTGTTAAAATCGGACCGTATGCCGTTATCGGGCCTCATGTCACCATTGGTGACGGAACAGAAATCATGGCCCACGTTACGATTGACGGTTGGACGACGATTGGTAAAGACTGCCGGTTTTTCCCGAGCTGTTCTATCGGTTCGGAACCGCAGGACTTAAAATATCACGGTGAAAAGAGCTTTCTTATCATCGGCGACCGCTCGGTTTTCCGGGAATTCGTGACGGTCAGCACGGCGACGGGGGAAGGGGAAGAAACGCGAATCGGCAATGACTGCCTGTTCCAGGCTTGTACCCATGTTGCCCACAACTGCGTCGTCGGCAATCACGTCATCATGAGTAACTGCGCCGGTCTTGCCGGTCACGTTACCGTTGAAGATCGGGTCGTCATCGGCGGTATTGCCGGCGTTCATCAGTTTGTCAAAATCGGCCGCAACAGCATGATCGGCGGCCTGGCGAAAGTCGTACAGGACATTCCGCCTTTCGTAATTGCCGATGGTCAGCCTGCACGCTGCATCGGCCTTAACAGTGTCGGTCTTTCACGGGCCGGTGTACCGGAAGATGTCCGCCGGGAATTGAAAAAAGCATTCCGCATCTTGTACCGTTCCGGACTCAATTTGCGCCAGGCTATTTTTGAAATGGAACAGGAACTGGACAGTTCCGAAGAAGTAGAACATTTTCTCCGCTTCCTTCGCAATGCCGATCGCGGTATTTGCCGAGGAACAAAGGATTAGGCAGCAGCCAGTGAGTAAAAGGGGTGTCGCACCTGCGATAGCCCTTTTTTTACTGACAAGGGACCTGTTTTTTTGTATAATATAGAGATAAATATTTCTCTTTATGAATAAGGATGATTGCTATGGAAAAAGTTGGGCTCTTGGCCGGTATCGGTAAGCTTCCTGTCGAGTTTATGCGTGCTGCAAAACACCTGGGATATGAAGTTGTCGTCATCGCCGTCGTCAGCGATGTCGAACCGGAACTGGCAGCGGAAGCCGATGCATACTACGATATCAACGTTGCCAAGTTGGATAAAATCATTAAGACCCTCAAAAAAAATGACGTCTCGAAGTTACCATGATCGGGAAGGTCACCAAGGAAATTCTCTTTTAAAGGGCTTTAAATTTCCCGATTTGCGGGCCATTAAACTGTTGGCGAAATTGCGTAATCGCAAGGACGATACGATTATGCTGGCCATCGTCGATGAACTGGCTAAAGACGGCCTTGAAGTCGTCGACCAGACCTTGTATTTGAAGGATCTCATGCCGGCCATCGGTGTCTTGTCGCGCCGCAAGCCGACGGAAGGGGAAGAAGACGATATCCGCTTCGGTTTCGTGACGGCTAAGGCCATGGGCGGTATGGATATCGGCCAGACCGTCGTCGTTAAGCATAAGGCCGTCATGGCTGTCGAAGCCATTGAAGGGACCGATGCCTGTATTCGCCGCGGCGGGGCTCTCGGCCGTGAAAAATCGGTTGTCGTCAAAGTGGCAAAACCCAACCAGGACCCTCGTTTCGATGTGCCGGCCGTCGGCAGGCAGACGATTTTGTCCATGATTGAAAGCAACTGCAATGTCCTTGCCATGGAAGCCGGCCGGACCCTTTTTGTCGAACAAGATGAAGTCCTGCGCCTGGCGGACAGCCACGGCATCGTTATCTGTGCTGTTGATAAGAACTTTTGACAGGAGATCCTATGAAGATTATGTTTTCTGCCGGTGAAGCGTCCGGTGACCTCCACGGCGCCAATTTGGCACGAGCTTTGAAACAACTTGCGCCGGACATCGAACTGCTCGGTATGGGCGGCGAAAAGATGAGAGACGCCGGTGTCGATATCGTGTATGACATCGATAATTTGGGAGTCATCGGCATCGGTGAGATTATCCGCAAGATTCCTTTTTTCTTTCGCCTCCGTGATTTTCTAGTCGATACGATGAAGAAGGAAAAGCCCGACGTCCTCGTTTGCATCGACTATCCGGGCTTTAATATGCGCCTTATAAAGGCCGCCAAAGCTGCCGGAATTCCTGTCATTTATTACATTCTGCCGACCATTTGGGCCTGGCATAAGAGCCGGGGGAAGACGATTGCAAAATATACGGATTTGGCCATTTCCCTTTTCCCCTTTGAAGCCAAGCTCTATGAAGAGATCGGGACGAATGTCCTCTATACGGGGCATCCCCTTTTAGACAGCGTCCATCCGAGCCTGAGCCGTCACGACGCTTTTTTGAAGTTCGGCCTTTCGGAAGAGACGCGGACGATCCTTCTCATGCCCGGGAGCCGTGTCCAGGAAGTGACAAGCCTGCTGCCGTGTATGTTGGAAGCGGCGAAACAGATAGAGCGTGACTACGGAGACCTGCAATTTCTCATCCCGCGGGCTACGACCATCGATAGAGCCATGCTTGATGATATCATTGCCTCTTCCGGCATGACTGTCACTGTCGGAGAAGGCAATGTCTATGACATGATGAATATCAGTACCGCTGCGATTGCCGCTTCGGGGACGGCAACCCTTGAAACGGCCCTGATGGGGCTTCCGACACTTCTCGTATATCGCGTCAATCGCCTGACCTATTGGCTTTCCAAGATTCTGGTACATATTGAAAGTATCGGTCTCCCCAACATCATCATGGGCCGCAGGGTGATTCCCGAGCTGTGGCAGGATGATGTGACGCCGGATAATATTGCTGACGCCGTCCTTCCCATGCTGGACGACGGACCGCGCCGGGCGAAGCTCTGTGAGGACCTTTCTGCCGTGCGCCGCACGATGGGGGAATCAGGAGCTGTCATGCGTACAGCCCAGGCTGTCTTAACTTTTGCAAGAGAAAGAGGTATTCATGAAGCAGTACAATAGTTGGCAAGGTTATAAACGATTATTAACTTTCATCAAACCCTATAAGACACGGCTCGTTTTCGCCGTCATCTGTATGGCCCTGTCCGGGGCGAGCAACGTTCGTCGTTCCCTGGCTGATCAAGGACGTCATCGACAAGGTATTGGCCAATAAAGACATTTATACCTTGAACCTTATCGTCATCGGCATCTTGGTCCTGTTTTTACTGCGCGGCGTCTTTTACTTTGGCGAACGCTATCTCATGAGCTTCGTCGGTCAGAAAATCGTCAATGATATCCGCGAAAAACTGTACCGCCATTTGCAGACCCTGTCCCTGTCTTACTTTGATAAGCATAAGACAGGTAATATCATGAGCAACCTGACCAATGACGTCACGGCCCTTCAGACGGCCATTGCCGGCAACCTCATTTCTTTCGTTCAGGAAGCCGTCATCCTCGTCGGTTCTTTGGCATCGATGATTTTCCTCTATTGGAAGCTGACCCTCCTGACCCTGGTCATTGTGCCTCTCGTCGTCTTTACAATCAACTTCTTCGGCTCCCGCCTGCGCCGTGCCGGCCACGACGTACAGGGCAAGATGGCAGATATTACGTCTCTGCTTGAAGAAGCCATTTCCGGCATTCGCATCATTCGCTCCTTTAACCGCGAAGACTTTGAAATCCGGCGTTTCATGCTGCAAAACGACCGTAACTTTTGGGCCCTTATGAATACGACCCGGCTGACGTCTTTATTGACGCCGTTTATCCAGTTCTTTGCGGCCATTGCCGTAACCGGCATCATCTGGTATGGCGGCATGAGTGTCATCAACGGAGAAATGACGGCCGGCGCCTTGATTGCCTTCCTCATTTATGCCATTAACTTGGCTAATCCCGTTCGCCGCATCAGTGAAATCTACGGGGACATCCAAAAATCCCTGGCCGCTGCCGACCGCGTCTTTGAAACGATCGACACCGTGCCCGATGTCAAGGAAAAAGAAGGCGCTGTAACCCTGCCGCAGGTAAAAGGGGAAGTGACCTTCGACAACGTTTCCTTTGCCTATGATAAAGAACACCCGGCTTTGACCGACTTTAATCTCGAAGTCCGTCCGGGCGAAGTCGTTGCCCTCGTCGGTCCCAGCGGGGCCGGAAAATCGACGGTGGCTAACTTACTGCCTCGCTTTTATGACGTTACGGCAGGCCGCCTCTTGATTGACGGCATCGACGTCCGGGACGTCACCTTTGCCTCCCTGCGCCAGCAAATCGGCCTCGTGCCGCAGGAAACGATGCTCTTTAATGCCAGCGTTCGGGAAAACATCCTGTACGGCCGGCTCGATGCGACGGAAGACGAAATCGTCGCGGCCGCCAAGGCTGCCAATGCCCACGAATTCATTATGAGACTGCCCGGCGGCTACGACGCCCTCGTCGGCGACCGGGGCAACTCCTTGTCCGGCGGTCAGCGCCAGCGCATTGCTATTGCCCGGGCTATTCTCAAAAATCCCCGCATTCTCATCCTCGATGAAGCGACGTCCGCCCTCGATACGGAAAGTGAAAAAATTGTTCAGGCTGCCCTGGATCGACTCATGGAAGGCCGGACGGCCGTCGTCATCGCCCATCGTCTGAGTACGGTCCGCAACGCCGACAACATCGTCGTCATCGACCATGGTCACATCGTGGAAACGGGGACTCACGCCGAATTATTGGCCAAAGACGGCCTTTATGCACACCTCTACGCCGTTCAATTTAACGATAAGAAAGAAGCTTCAGAAGGTTGATAGCGATGAAGAATTTAAAATCCCATCCGATGTACTGGCTGTATAATATTCTCCTCCTCATTTATTGGGCGACCCTCATTCCCATGTTGATTTACCGCTTAATCCATGAAGAAGGTTTTTATCAGCGCATCAAACAGAGCATCGGCTTTTTGCCGGATGAATTAAAAGAAAAAATATCCAATCGCCATGCCATTTGGGTCCATGCCGCCTCGGTCGGTGAAATCGTAGCGGCCAGCCCCATTGTGCGTGAAATGCGAAAAAACACCCCGATGAAGTCATCATCGTATCGGTCGTAACGGCGACGGGGTTCCGCATGGCCCATCAAATCATAAAAGGGGCCGACGGGATCCTCTACTTCCCTTTGGATTTGCCTTATTTGACCAACCGTATCCTGACCATCGTCAATCCGCAGGCTATCGTCTTAGTCGAAACGGAAATCTGGCCTAACTTTTTGCGCATTGCTGCTGACAAAAAGATTCCGGTCATGATGATGAACGGCCGTATCAGTCAGCGCAGTGCCGTTCGCTACCGCCTGATTACCTTTTTTACGCGCCGCGTCTTGTCGACGATTCGCATGTTCTGCATGCAGAGCTATATCGATGCCCAGTACATCATCGATATCGGCGCCGATCCCAATAAGGTCATCGTCACGGGCAACACCAAGTACGACCAGACTTATGGCATCGTAACGGAAGAAGAGAAGAAGCGCTTCCTTCATGAACTCGGCTTCTCGGAAGGCAGTCCCATCATGATTGCCGGCAGTACCCACCGCGGCGAAAACAGTCCGGTATATAAGGCCTTTGTGAAAATTCGCGACCATTTTCCCGATGCCAAATTGATTATTGCACCGCGCTATATTTACCAGGCCGACCTCATCGTCGATGAAGGCATTAAGCACGGCGTGACCATGGTCAAACGCAGTGACATGATGGCCGGAAAGGCCGTTCGCTCGGCCTATGACGGTGTCGTCCTCGATACCATCGGGGAACTGGGGCGGGTCTACAGTCTTGGCGATTTAATCTTCGTCGGCGGCAGTTTGGCCCATATTGGAGGCCATAACATCCTCGAACCGGCGGCGCACGGGAAACCGATTGTCGTCGGACCGAATATGTTTAACTTCGTCGAAATATTCGAGCTCCTCAGTCGTCACGGTGCCTGTGTCATGGTGAATAACGAAGAGGAATTCGTCGACACTTGCCTCGACATCCTCGTCAATCCCGATCGGGCCGAAGCGATGAAACGAAATTGTATTGCCGTCGTCCGGGAGAATCAAGGGGCGACTCGTAAGAATTTAGATAAACTGCAAGAAATGTTGGAATCGATTCAGACCGGGAGGTGAGCCTATGTCCTTGAGAACGGCAGGAACTGCTTACTTTCATTATTTGACAGGAAGCAAAGAACATCACTGGTGGGACTGGCCGGCTCTGCTCCTCCTTGGCGGCTCCTCTTGGATTTATCGAAAGGCCGTCATCATGAAGTACCGCTCCTTTGCCGATCACGAGGAGCGGCAGGAACGGCTCCCGGCTGTCGTCATCAGCTTGGGTAATATTACCGTCGGCGGGACGGGGAAGACGCCTATGGCCTGTATGCTGGCTAAAGAACTTTCTGCCCGGGGTTGGCGCGTCGCCCTCCTCAACCGAGGCTATCACTCGAAACGGGAGAAGGGCGGCGCTTCGGTCATGTCCGATGGCCGCATGGTACTCCTTACGGCTGAAGAGGGGGGCGATGAAGCGAGTCTCATGGCCAGAAGCCTCATGGGCATTCCCGTTCTCGTCGGTCGGGACCGAGCTGTAAGCGGCCGCATGGCCGTTGAAAAATTCGATGCTCAGATTCTCATCCTCGACGACGGCTTCCAGCACTGGCAGCTTTATCGCGACGTCGACATCGTCCTCATCGATGGAACCAATCCCTTTGGAAATGGCCACGTCCTGCCGCGAGGCATCCTGCGCGAACCGCTGGAGCATCTTTCTCGGGCCGACGTCTTTATCATTACCAAGGTTGACCAGGTAACGCCGGAGACGGTTGCTCAGATTCAAGAGGACCTTCGGCGATACAATTCGTCGGCTCCCGTGGCCTTATCGGTCCACAAGCCCTCGGCCGTCCTTCCCTTTTTAAATTGGGATCAGGGCCTTCACCCGGAAGAGGCCCTGCCGGCTGACCTTATGGCACAACCGGTGCTGGCCGTATCGGCCCTCGGCAATCCGGCCTCTTTTGAAGAGACCCTTCGAGGGGCCGGCTTTACCGTATCCGGTGTCCTTCGCTTTGAAGATCACCATCATTACGGACCGTCCGATATCCGGCGAATGGCTGACATGGCTGCCGAAAAGCAGTGTATTCTGGTGACGACGGAAAAAGACGCCGTGAAGCTGCCTGCCGATCTTGTAAAAGAATACGACCTTCCCTTGTACGTCTTGGCCATTACCCTTGACATCGTAGAAGGGCAAGAAAAAATAGATGCCGTCTTGCAATCTGTATTGGAGGATAAACTATGAATTTTGTATGCATCATTCCCTCGCGCTACGCTTCGACGCGCCTGCCGGGGAAGCCTTTATGTGATATTGCCGGCAAACCGATGGTACAGCGCGTGTATGAACAGGCGTCCAAGGCCTCGAAACTGACGGCTGTCGTCGTCGCTGTCGACAATCCTAAAGTTTATGACACTGTCGTTTCCTTTGGCGGTCATGCCGTCATGACCCGGGAAGACCATACCAATGGGACCGATCGCTTAGCCGAAGCCGTGGCTCACTTTCCCGATGCTGACGTCATCATAAATGTCCAAGGTGATGAACCGCTCATTGCACCGGACGTCATCGACAATCTGTGCCGGGTTTTTGAAGAGGAGCCCGATCTTTCTATGGCTACCGTTGCAGCGCCTCTGACAGAAGAAGAATATCACGAACCGAGTGCCGTAAAGGTCGTCCTCAATCAGCGCGACGAAGCTATGTATTTTTCACGCTCCCTCATTCCGTATCCGCGGCATGCTTTTGAAGATGGCGGCGTGATACCATACAAACACATCGGGATTTATGCCTACCGCCGGGACTTTCTCTTGGCCTATGCCGCGATGGAACCGACGCCGGCAGAAAAAGTTGAGTCCCTCGAACAGTTGCGAGTTCTCGAAAATGGTTATAAGATAAAAGTGATAAAAACGCATCATCAATTCATTGGCATCGATACGCCGGATGACCTTGCACGCATCCGCCGTTATTTTGCTGAATCTGCTCATAAAGGGGAATAGACTATGGAAACAGTGAAACAAATTCATGTTGGCAATACGATCGTCGGCGGCAACGGCAGCCTCTTTGTCATGGCCGGTCCGTGTGTCATCGAAGATCCGGAACGGACGCTCAACATTGGCCGCAAGATGAAAGAAATTTGCGAACGACTGGGCCTGCCCTATATTTTTAAAGCCTCTTTTGATAAGGCCAATCGTTCGTCATATACGTCGTATCGCGGCCCGGGCCTTACAGAAGGGCTGCGTATTTTAGGGGACATCAAAAAGGAACTTCAAGTTCCCGTCGTCAGTGACGTCCACGAAGTCCACCAGGTGGAAGCGGCTGCCGAAGTCTTGGATGTCATCCAGATTCCGGCCTTTCTCTGCAGGCAGACGGATCTGGTCGAAGCGGCTGCTGCAACAGGTAAATGCGTCAATGTAAAAAAAGGCCAGTTTTTGGCACCGGAAGACATGAAGAATGTCGTCGATAAGATTGTCCATTCGGGTAATGAAAATATCATGCTCACCGAACGAGGCGTCAGCCTGGGCTATCATAACCTGGTCGTCGACATGCGTTCCTTCCCGATTATGCGCAGCTTCGGCTATCCCGTCGTCTTTGATGCGACCCACAGCGTTCAGCTGCCGGGCGGGGCCGGTACCAAATCGTCCGGTCAGCGCCAATTCATTGGTAATCTGTCCCGTGCTGCTGCAGGTTCCGGCATCGACGGCGTTTTCATGGAAGTTCATGACAACCCGGCCGAAGCGCTCAGCGATGGCCCGAATATGCTGTATTTGTCGCAGGTCGAAAAGGTCCTTCGTGATATGGTCGCCATTCGCGACATTGCCAAAAACAGCGTAAGTACGGAAATGTGAGGGGAGCCGATATGATGGATATTTTAGAAGAAGCAAGAGATGTGCTCCATCAGGAAGCACAGGGGATTGAAAAATTAATTCCGACATTGGATCAGAACTTCGTCAATGCCGTGAATCTTATCATGGAATCCCACGGTCGGGTCATTGTCACCGGCATGGGAAAATCAGGGCACATTGCCCGCAAAGTAGCGGCTACCTTGTCGAGTACGGGAACGCCGTCCATTTTTCTCCATCCGGCTGAAGGAATCCACGGTGACTTAGGCATGGTTACGGCCGATGATGTCGTCCTCGCTTTTTCAAACAGCGGGGAAACCATTGAGATCCTCAATACCCTGCCGTCGCTCAAACGCATTGGGGCGAAACTCATCGCCGTCGTCGGCAACCATAATTCGACCTTGGCTAAACATGCCGACATCATCCTCGATGCATCCGTTGAAAAAGAAGCCTGCCCCTTAGGACTGGCTCCGACGACGAGTACGACCGTCTCGCTGGCTCTTGGCGATGCACTGGCAGTGGTTCTCCTTACACAGCACCACTTTACGAAAGAACAATTCGGTATCTTCCATCCCGGCGGTGCCCTTGGCAAAAAACTGCTGCTCACCGTCGATGATGTCATGCATAAAGGCGAGGACAACCCGGTCGTCAATGAAGACAGCAGCGTTCAGGACGCTCTGTTTCTCATGACCGAAAAAGGCCTCGGCGCCGTTTCCGTCATCGATGAAGGCGGTAAACTGATCGGCCTTGTTACCGACGGCGACGTCCGCCGCGGTCTGGAAACGGGCTCTAATTTCCTGCAGTGGCCCGTCGACGCCATGATGACCAAAAACCCGCGAGTCATCGTCAACCATAAACTGGCGACAGAAGCCCTGCACATCATGGAAAAGAATCAGCCGCGGCCGATTACGGTTCTGCCCGTCGTCGATGAAGATCAGAAGGTCGTCGGCATGGTTCACATTACGGATTTACTGCGGCAGGGAGTGGTCTGATGGGCTTTTTGACACACGTTAAAATGCTGGCTCTCGATGTCGACGGCGTCTTAACGGACGGCATTATTTACTACAGTCCGTCCGGCGATGCCATGAAAGGCTTTTCGGCTCGTGACGGCATGGGGATTTCCCTGGTCCGGGCAGCCGGCCTGAAGACGGCTTTGGTTACGGGCCGCCGTTCACCCATGGTTGAACAGCGCGCCAAGGATTTGCATATCGATTATGTCCTGCAGGATTGTTCGCATAAACTGCGGTCTATGCAGCAACTATGCAGTGAAATCGGTCTTTCCCTCGATGAAGTGGCTTACATGGGAGATGACCTGAATGACGTTGAACTCATTGCCAATGCCGGATTTGGTGCCGCCCCCCTCGATGCCTGTGAAGAAGCACGGAACTCGGCTGCTTTTGTGTCTGCCTATCCCGGCGGCCATGGGGCCCTCAGGGAGTTTGCCGAATATATTTTAAAAAGCCAACACGTTTGGGATGACGTCCTGCGCCGTTATCTGGGGGATTCGGCATTTACGTTGCGCCAATAAGAAAGGAGAGTCTGTACTGTGGGGAAGGAATGGCAGTACCACGTTGCTCGCGGATTTGGGAAATTTCTCTGTTGTCTTCCGTATCCGCTCATCATTTCTTTGGGCCGTACACTCGGTCCTTTCGTAGGAAAACTTATGAAAAAGCAGCGCGAACGCGGTATTTTCCAAATCCAGCGCGGTTTGGAATGCAGTCGGCCCGAAGCGGAAGCCATCATGACCGAAGTCTTTCGCAATCTGGGACAGTCGCTGATGGAAATTCTCTATACGCCGCGGTTGAATCCCGACAATATTCGCCAATACGTCACGCTCGACCATCCGGAACGACTCGATGAAGCGATGAAAGAAGATAAAGGGGTCATCGTTCTTACCGCGCATATGGGGAATTGGGAATGGCTCGGTGACCTTAGCCATGTATGGCTATCCGGCATCGACGATTGTCAAAAACCAGGCTAATAGTGCCGTTACACGACTGCTCAATGAAAATCGGGAAGGCATGGGACTTGAAGTCTTTGCCCGCGGCGGCAATGAAATGATCATCGCCGCCCGTGCCCTGAAACGAAAGAAACTCCTCGGCTTTTTAGCGGACCAAGACGGCGGATTTTACGGCGTGCCGCAACCCTTCTTAGGGAAGATGAGCTCGACGCCTAAAGGACCGGCCATGTTTGCCCAAAAATTTCATTCGCCCATCATTCCGGTCTTTACCATCCATGATGAAAACCACCGTACGCACCTGGCTATCGGGGAAATCATGCATTATGAAGATACGGGGGATAAGGAAGCCGATATTGCCCGCATGACCCGTAAGATGGCGGTTATTACGGAAAATTTCATCAAAGAACATCCGACCGAATGGCTGTGGTTCCAGCATCGCTGGAGTACGGAGCCGGAAGAAATCATTGCATTACAACAGAAACCGGAGGCGCATATCGATGATAGCCGAAAAGCTGAAAAAGAATAAGATTTCCCTGATTGCCGTCATCGCAGTCATCGGCTTTGCTGTCATGCTCTACGTCTTCATGAACCCCAACACGTCGGAGGATACGATGGTAAGTCCCGATAAGCTCGTCGAGTTCGATGGGTCGGAACTCGAAGAAAAGCAGGATGGCAAACTGGTCTGGAGACTGACGGCGGATAAGATTCAAATCGATCCGGATACGCAGATCATGTACTTTACGAATCCGAAAGCACTGGTTGTCGCCGAAGACGGAACACAGATGACCATTACCTCTGATAAAGGCATTGTCGACCGGGAAAAGCGTACCATTGAAATCAAGCAGCCGGTCAAGGCTGAAACGGATAAGGGCGATACGTTGCAGACTGAAGGCAGTGTGTATTATAATATGGATACGCGTATGATTAAAGGCGGCAAAGTCGTCATGGAGCGCCATGATAATACGACGCTGAAAGCAGATTCTTTTGAAACCGACAGCAGTCTGACCAAGGTCTTGCTGACCGGCCATGCGCAAGTGACAAGGGGAGAATAATTATGATAGAATTCTTGGGAAGAAAATTGGCAGCCGCTGCCCTTATCGGGTCCTTGATCCTTCCGTCTGCCGGGGTCATGGCCGCCGATAACAACGGCAATCCTGCTGTATCGGTTACGGCGGACAAGCTCGAATACAACGGCAAGACGCAGGTGGCAACGGCTACGGGCAACGTCGTCATCGTCCGCGACAAGGCGACCATGACCGGCAATAAGGGCGTCTACAACTTGAAGACGTCGGAAGCCGACATGGAAGGCAATGTTGCCGTACAGCAGCCGAATATGCAGCTCAATTCAGATAAAATGCATTCGACGAACCGCAACTATATCGTAGCCACGGGGAATGTCCACGGTGTCTATGAAGATAAAAAAGTTCGCGGCGATAAGGTAGAATACTACCTCGACAAGGATTACAGTATCGTCACCGGCAACGGTTATCTCGAAGCTCAGGGATCACAGATGTGGGCCGACCACATCGATGCCTGGTTTAAACAGATAAAGGCCGTCGGTACGGGCAATGTCCATATCGAATCGCCGGCGGACAACCTGGTGGCCTATGCCAATCAGGCCATCTACACCCAGACTCCGGGCCAAAATGACGGCGTCGTCCATCTCCGGGGCAACGTCAATGCGACCCAGAACGGCAATTCCTTAAATGGGGATAATGTCGATATTCAACTTGCCGATAATTCTGTTCAGACTCGCAGCCGCTCGACCATCGTCATCGTGCCGGGCAGTGAGTAAGGGGTATCCATGTTCATTCAGACCAAAGATCTCGTAAAATCGTATAAAGAAAGAAATGCCGTCGACGGTGTCAGCATTCGTGTCGATCAAGGAGAAATCGTAGGTCTCCTCGGGCCTAACGGGGCGGGGAAGACGACGACCTTCTACATGATCGTCGGCATCGAGCGGCCGACATCCGGCGAAATCACGATTGACGGAAACGATATTACTCAGCTTCCCATCCACCAACGGGCGGCCCACGGCATCGGCTATCTGCCTCAGGAAGCGTCTATCTTCCGTAAGCTGACCGTAGAGGACAACCTCCTGGCCCTGCTGGAAACGACGAAGCTCAGCAAAAAACAGCAGCATGAAAAGGCTGAAGCCTTGATGGAAGAGTTTTCCATTACCCAGCTGCGGGACCGACTGGGTATCCAGCTCTCCGGCGGCGAACGGCGCCGCGTCGAAATCGCCCGCTGCCTGGTGACCGATCCGGCTTTCATTCTCCTCGACGAACCTTTTGCCGGCATCGACCCCTTAGCGGTCAACGATATCCAAGGCATTATCAGCCATTTGAAACGGCGCGGCATGGGCGTCCTCATTACCGACCATAATGTCCGGGAAACGCTCAGCATCGTCGATAAAGCCTATATTTTGAGTGACGGAAAAATCCTCCTCGAAGGCAGTCCGGACTTCATCGCCAATGACCCGGTCGCCAAGAAATTCTACTTAGGCGAAGAATTCAGGATGTAACAGGGAGTATGGAATGCGTATATTAGACAAGTATATATTAAAAGAATTTATCGGCCCCTTTCTGTTTGGCGTCTGCGCCTTTACGGCCGTTTTCATCGGCACAGGGACGCTGTACCGGATTGCTAACCTCATCAATCAGTACGGTGCCTCTCCTTGGGCGGCTTTTCGCGTCTTCGTGCTGGCCATACCCTCTATCATCGTCATCACTTTTCCCATGTCCGTCCTCTTAGGTTCGCTCATGGCCTTTGGCCGCCTTTCAAGTTCCAGTGAAATGATCGTCATGCGGGCCGGCGGTCAAAATTTCATCCGCCTGGCCATGCCGGTCTTCGTCGCCGCCTTGTTTATTTCACTCAGTGCTACGGCCTTTAATGAATACGTCGTGCCCAAGGCCAATAATGCCTACAACCGGATTATTAATGACGAAATAAAGCACAACGTCGCGCCGAAGACACAGGATCATATTATCATCAAAAATACAGACGGCTCCGATATATCCAGCCTGATGTATGCCCGGCAGTACGATGCTGAATCAAGGCAATTAAAGGATATTACCGTCCAGGAATTTGAAAACGACCAGCTCAAGCGCGTCGAACAGGCTGACAGGGCCGACTGGAACGGCCAGAAATGGATCATGCACGAAGGCACGATTTTTGACGTCTCGACGGATGAGCGGACGACGCGGTCCATGAAGTTCCAAAACCAGGCCCTTCCGGTGACGCAGAAGCCGGATAAAATTTCGGCCTCTCAGAAAAAACCGGATGAGTTGACCATTCGTGAATTGCGCGAACAGATAAAACTCCTCGACCAAAACTCTGTCGATACTAATAAGATGAAAGTCGAAATGTACAACCGCTTTGCCTTGCCCCTGGCCAGCCTCGTCTGTGCTGTCGTCGGTGCCCCATTGGGAATGCAGAAGCAGCGCGGAAGCTCTTCCATCGGCTTTGGCATCAGTGTCGTCGTCATCTTTATCTATTACTCAATCATGACCCTCGGCAATGCCCTGGGGAACGGCGGTAAGATACCGGCGTATATCGCCGCCTTTTTGCCCGATATCATCTGCGGTATCGCCGGTGTCATCTTAGTCTATAAGAAATCGAAGTAAGCAAAGGAACTGTCCGATAGGCAGTTCCTTTTTTTGAGATTCAATTATGAAATAGAGCCCGAAAATCAGCGTTTCGATTGTGACTGAAATACGATAGGACTTCGATGGTTTTGGGATAATGGGAGCCTTTCTGTTCCTTCACGCTTGCAGGAAGTCTCCTTTATAGTCTATAATATAATGAACTTAAATGATGAGAAAAGGTGGTGGCTTATGGAATACGGATGGGTTATGCTGGTCGTTTTAGCCGTTATGGGCGGCATTATTGCCTATCTTGGCGATAAAATCGGCTCTCGTGTAGGCAAACAAAAAATTAAATTATTCGGACTCAGGCCGAAGTACACGTCTATCTTAGTCACCATCCTGACCGGCATCAGTATCGCCGCCATTACCTTAGGCGTCATGTCCATCCTTTCCGAAAACGTCCGCATCGCTTTGTTCGGCATGCATCAGCTTCAGATGCAGAAAGCCCAGCTCGAAGCCCAGCGCAGCCAGCTCATGCAGCAGGCCGCAGAGCTCGGCAAGGAACTCGATGATAAGAACCAACTGATTGCGTCTAATGAAGAACTGTTAAAACAACAACAGGAACAGCTCGATGGGAAAAACGAAGAAATCCGTGCCACCCAAATGGACCTTCAGCAGGCCCAACTGGCTCGCGACGACAAGGCTCGTCAGCTGACGGTCATTCAGGTGGCTATGGATGAGGCGAAAAAGCAGCGTGACTCGGCCCTGGCCGACAGTGAAAAAGCACGCCAGGACGTGGCTATGCTGGAAGAAACAAAGAATAAAATGATGGATACCATCGACGGCCTCGACAAGCGCATTAAGCTGCTCAACGCGACGATGACCAATATCCGTGAAGGTACGGTCGTATTCCGCGTCGGCGAAGTCCTTTCGAGCAACGTCCTTCGCGGCGGTCTTTCTGTTGAACAGACGCGGGAAGAACTGAGTCGGGCTATGAGTCAGACCAACACGATGATTGGCCGCCATCTCGGCGTTTCTGATGAAAATACGATTTTGCTGTATATTTCTCCGGAAGAATTCAATGCCACCGTCGATGCTCTGCAAAAAGCCGGTAAATCGCAAAAATTGGTGCGGATCATCGCTGCCGGCAACATCATCCTCGGCGAACCGGCCTTGGTTCATGTCGAAATGTATGATAACCAATTGATTTATCATCGCGGCGACGTCGTCTTTGAAGAAACGTTGACCGGTGATGATCTGTCGGGGAATACAGAACTGCAGGTCATGCGCTTCCTGCACAATGTAAACCAACAGGCCCAGACCAAGGGCCTCTTGCCGGATCCGCTGACGGGCAACGTCGGCGCTTTGACGGCCTCGGAAATGTTCGACACCATCAATCGCATTAGGAGCCATGCCGGGACCGCTGTCGTCCTCAAAGCCGTAGCGGAAACCGATACCTATACGGCAGGACCGCTGCAGATTGACATCCGCGTCGAAGCCGGTAAGTAAGGGAGGAAGACCATGATTTTTGCCATTGATCCCGGCTCAGATAAGACGGGAACCGCCGTTGTAAACGATGACGGCAGCCTGGTCATCAAGGCCATCGTGCCGACGCCGGACCTCCTTTCTTACGTCGGGGAGACCTATGAGAAGTATCCTTTTTCCCATATCGTCATGGGGGATGGGACGAACCATAAGCATCTGCAGCCCTTGGTTGAGCAGTGGATTGCCGACGGCAGCCATGACGTCACGTTTTCACTCATCGATGAGAAGTTTACGACCGTTGAAGGTCGTAATCTCTATTTTCAGTACACACCGCGCAAGGGGTGGCGGCGTTTTGTCCCCTTGTCGCTTCAATATCCGCCGGAACCGGTCGACGATTTTGTCGCCTGGATCATCGGTCGCCGCTATGTAGCTAAAAAACAGGGAGGTAATCTATGAAATATTTCTTACGCGCCTTGGGGCTTGCCTTTGGGGCTTTCATCTATACGCTCGGTCTCGATGTATTCCTCGTTCCGAACCATGTCATTGACGGCGGCGTCGTCGGCATTGCCCTCATGGCAGCTGAACTGACAGGCGTCAGCTTCAGTATTTTCATCATCGTTTTGAACATTCCCTTTTTCATATTCGGGTATAAAAAAAGTCGGTGCCTTTTTTATCCGTGTCATCACTCTTTTCGATTCTTTGTTTGTCCGTATGGAGCGATTTCCTCCACTATCCGCCGGTCACGTCGGACCCTTTTCTGTCGACCATTTACGGCGGCATCATCATCGGTCTCGGTGTCGGCCTCATCATTCGCTGGGGCGGGTCCCTTGACGGCACGGAAGTCCTGGCCATCATCGCCGATCGTCAGATGCCTTTTTCTGTCGGCGAAATCATTATGTTCTTCAACCTCTTCATTTTAGGCAGCTCAGGTTTCGTCTTTTCTTGGGACAGCGCCATGTATTCCCTGGTCGCCTACTTCATTGCCTATAAGATGATCGACGTCGTTACGACCGGTCTCGACGAAATGAAGGGCATGCTCATCGTAACGGGAAAACACGATGCCGTCGCCCAGTGCCTCACCCAGGACATGGGCCGTGCCGTAACCCTCATCAACGGCGAAGGAGCCTATAAACGGGAAAAGACCATGATCCTGTACTGCGTCGTATCGCGTCTGGAAATTACTAAGATTCGCGACGCCATTACGACCATCGATCCGGCCGCCTTCGTCTCGGTCTTCGATATCAGCGAGGCTCACGGAGGGCTTTTCAAACGGAGAAAGAGCCACGGTTAAGGGTGAAAAAAAGCTTGACATTATTGGCGAATCTGCTGTATTGACATAATTTGCATATTTGCTATTATATAAAATAATTGGGTTATCGACATAACCTGACATGATACAAACAATGAACGCTATCGGGAGGTATACAATGGCACAGTTAAATTTTAACATCGAAGATATTTGCGGCACCTTGTCTGAAAATAAGGACGGCTGGCGCAAAGAATTGACCTATATCAGCTGGAACAATCGGGCTCCTAAGTTCGACCTGCGCTCGTGGGATCCGGATTACCAGGCCATGACTAAGGGGATTACGATGACCAAAGAAGAGTTAGAAAAACTGCGTGACGTATTGAACGAAATGGATTTCGATAAATACTAAGGAGTGAGGAGTATGCTTTCGGCAATTCAACGAGAATGAATGGGGTGAAAGCATACTTTTTTTATTTTCCTTGCCAAAATCGTCAAAACATTATATAATCTCTAGTTGTATGTGCTAATAGTACTTGGTAATAATTTCAAGGGTGAATGACATGGTCCGTATAGCAAGAGATAAGCGACATGCTTTGTTACAGAAGCGAATTGAAGATAATCCTTTTATAAATGACGAAGAATTAGCTGAAGAACTTTCCGTCAGTGTAGCTACAATCCGCTTGGACCGCATGGCCTTGGGGATCCCTGAAATGCGCATCCGCATCCGTCAAAAGGCGGAGGCCGCGCAGCCCAAACTGCGAAATGCGACTGTCGTCGGCGAACTCGTAGACTGCATCATCGGAAAGAATGCCATTTCGATTATGACGGCTACGGATGATATGGTCGATGACGCCCATATCGTGCGCTCCCAATGCCTGTATGCCCAGGCCAGCTCCCTGGCACGGACCGTATTAAACCTTCCGGTCTGTATCACGGCAGTGGCCAATGTAAAATATAAACAACCCGTCACCGTAGGCGATAAACTGATTGCCAAAGCTGACGTAATCCGCCAGCGCGACCAGAAATACTACGTATGGGTTACGATTCGGAAGATGAGAAAAGAAGTGTTCCGGGCGAAATTTATTATAGAATCTTTGGAATAATGGAGCGGTTGTATCATGAAAATAGCAGTAGATGCGATGGGCGGCGATTATGCACCGGAAGAAATTGTCCTCGGTGCCATCGAAGCCGTCAAAGCATATGATTACGATGTCGTCCTGGTCGGTGATGAAACGAAGATACGCCAGGTATTGACGACGTATGGGGCAAAAGAAAATGAACGCCTGTCGATCGTCCATGCCAGTGAAGTCATCGAAATGGGCGAGCATCCGGCTCAGGCCATTCGCCGCAAGAAAGACGCATCCATCGTCGTTGCTGCCCGCTTGGTAAAGGACGGCGCATGTGATGCTGTCGTTGCCGCCGGCAGCACCGGGGCTGTGGTAACAGCTGCCCTTTTCGAACTGGGCCGCATAAAGGGAATTGAAAGACCCTGCATTGCTACGCCGATTCCTTCGAAGAAGGGGATTACCGTCCTCCTCGATTCCGGGGCCAATGCCAGCAGCAAGCCGAAGCATTTGGTCGAAGGTGCCATTATGGGCTGCCACTACGCCAAATACATCCTCGGCATCGAAAAGCCGGCTGTCGGCCTCTTGAACATCGGTGAAGAAGCGTCGAAGGGGAATGAGCTGTGTCAAAAGACACATCCCATGTTGGAAAATTTGAAAACCATTACTTTCTATGGTAACGTAGAAGGAAGAGATATACCGAAAGGAACGGTCGATGTCGTCGTCTGCGACGGATTCGTCGGCAATGTCATCCTGAAATTTGGGGAAGGCATGGCTATGTTCATCATCCGTCTCGTCCGCGACACGATCAAACAGAGCGGCTTCATCGCTAAATTAGGGGCCCTGGCCATCTATCCGGCCTTGAAATCGCTCAAGAAGCGACTGGACTTTACCGAATACGGCGGAGCGCCCTTACTGGGTGTCAACGGCAGCTTCATTATCTGCCACGGCAGCTCTAAAGCGAAGGCCATCAAAAATGCCGTCCGCGTGGCCGGCGAAATTGCAGAGCAAGACGTCATCGGCCATATTCGAAAAAGTATAGAGGAAGAAGAGGTAGAACAGTATGATAGTGAAAGCTAACGCAGCCGGCGTGCTGGGGACGGGCCATTATGTACCCGATAGAGTCGTTACCAATGCCGAATTGGAAAAGTATGTCGATACATCGGATGAATGGATTCAGAGCCGTACGGGTATCAAAACGCGGCACTTTGCCGAAGACGGAATGAATACGTCGGACATGTGCACCATCGCGGCCAAACAGGCCCTGGAAATGGCCAATCTGTCTGCTGAAGACCTGGATATGATTATCGTCTGCACCTTGACGCCGGACATGACGATTCCGTCGACAGCCTGCATTGTACAGGATAATATCGGTGCCAAGAACGCAGCGGTCTTTGACTTGTACGCTGCCTGCTCGGGCTTTGCCTATGGCGCCATTACGGCGTCACAGTACATCGAAACGGGCATGTACCGCCACGTCTTGGTCATCGGGGCTGAAATCCTCAGCCGTTTCCTCGATATGACCGACCGTAACACGTGCGTCCTTTTCGGCGATGGAGCCGGGGCCGCTGTATTCGGTCCCGTACCGCAGGGCTATGGCATCCTCGGTGCCGACATGGGTGCTGACGGAAGCGGCGGTAAATACCTGAGCATCCCGTCCAGCGGCGTCGCTATTTTGCCGACGGACGAAGCGCGGGCAAAACACTTGACCTACGTTAAGATGGACGGCAAGGAAGTCTATAAATTTGCCGTTAAAGTTATGGGACGGACGGCGGAAAAAGCCTTGGAACGAGCCGGTCTCAGTTATGAAGACATCGATCTCATGGTTCCGCATCAGGCCAATACCCGCATCATCCAATCGGCAGCCAAACGGCTCCACCTTCCCATGGAAAAAGTCTTTGTAAACATTGATAAATACGCCAACACGTCGGGAGCATCCATTCCTATTGCCCTCGATGAAGCCTTGCGTCAAGGCCGTATGAAGCGCGATGATATCGTCGTTTTGGCCGGATTTGGTGCCGGATTGACGTGGGCCGGCTTAGTTATGAAGTGGTATTGATTTTTTGCGAGAGGTGTGATTGATGATGAAGAAAGCCTTTGTTTTTCCCGGCCAGGGCGCCCAAAAAGTGGGGATGGTCAAAGATTTATACGATGCCTACCCGATTGTAAAACAGCTCTTTGAAGAAGCTGATGACGCATTGGGGTTCTCTCTGACGAAACTTTGCTTTGAAGGTCCTGACGAAGAACTGATGAAGACCTATAATACACAGCCGGCCATCCTTACGGCCAGCACGGCCTGCTGCCGTGTATTGGCTCAGGAAGGCCTTCTGCCTGACATCGCAGCCGGTCACAGCCTCGGTGAATATTCGGCCCTCGTTGCCGCCGGTTCCCTGACCTTTGCCGACGCCGTGCGGACTGTCCGCCTTCGCGGTCAGTTCATGCAGGAAGCCGTACCCCTTGGCGAAGGTGGGATGGCAGCCATCCTCGGTTTAGCAGAAGATAAAATCAAGGAAATCTGCGCCGACATTTCTAAAGAAGGCGGCGTCGTTCAGGCAGTCAACTTCAACTGCCCCGGTCAGATCGTCATTGCCGGCAGCACCAAAGCTGTCGAAGAAGCGGCCAACCGCATGAAGGATGCCGGTGCTAAACGAGCCGTTCTCCTTCACGTCAGCGCTCCCTTCCACAGCACGCTCATGGAACCGGCAGCGAAACGCCTGGCCGAAGTCCTCGACGATATTACGATTTCCGATGCCAAGATTCCCGTCGTTGCCAATGTCAACGGCCAAATTGAAACGGCTGCATCCGATATTAAAGCATCGCTCATCAAGCAGGCGGCAAGTCCCGTCCTTTGGATCGACTGCACTAAAACCATGCTCGATTTCGGCGCTGAAAACTTCGTAGAAGTCGGCCCGGGTAAAACACTCTGCGGTTTTAACCGGAAAATTGACCGTAAAATCCACAGCGAAAATGTAGAAGATATTCCTTCCTTACAGAAAACGCTTGAATTTTTCCAGGAGGTTCGATAAAATGCAGTTAACAGGAAAAACAGCCATCGTTACCGGCGGCTCCCGCGGCATCGGCCGTGCGGCAGCTTTGACACTGGCTGAGGCCGGTGCCGACGTCGCTGTCATCTATGCCGGCAATACCGCCGCTGCTGAAGAAACGGTCCGCCTTATCGAAGAAAAAGGGCGTAAGGGCCTTGCCATCCAGTGCGATGTGGCTGATGAAGCCGCCGTTACGGCCATGGTCAAAGACGTCAAGAAGGAATTGGGACGTATCGACATTTTAGTCAATAATGCAGGCATCACTCGCGACGGCCTGCTCATGATTATGAAAGAAGCAGACTGGCAGGCTGTGCTTGACACCAATCTTACCGGCGCTTTCCACTGCACCAAAGCCGTTACCCGGCTGATGATGAAGCAGCGCAGCGGTTCGATTATCAACATCACGTCTGTCGTCGGTGAAACGGGCAATGCCGGCCAAGCTAATTATGCTGCGGCGAAAGCAGGCCTCATCGGTTTCACCAAATCCGTTGCCAAAGAACTGGCTTCGCGAAACATCCGCTGCAATGCCATTGCTCCGGGATGCATCGAAACGGATATGACGGCTGTCCTCGGCGAGGACACTGTCGATGCCATGATTAAAACGATTCCCATGGGCCGCGTGGCTCAGCCGGAAGAAGTGGCAAAAGCCGTGTTGTTCCTTGCATCGGATGATGCCAGTATATTACGGCAGACACTCAATGGTAGACGGCGGCATGGTAATGTAAAAAATCATACTCCACTGAAAGGGGGTGAATGGACATGAGCGAAGAAAATACTTTTGAAAAAGTAAAGAGCATTGTTGTTGAACAGTTAGGCGTTGACGAAAAAGAAGTCAAAATGGACGCTGCTTACATCGATGATTTAGGCGCTGATTCCTTGGACATCGTAGAACTGATCATGGCTTTCGAAGAAGAATTCAATATCGAAATCCCTGACGATGTTGCTGAAAAAATCAAAACTGTCAAAGATACAGTTGATTACATTGAAAAGGAAAAGAAAGCATAAGTTTGCAATAAGAGCCTGAAGGGGGAGGCATATGTGTCTTCCCCTCCTGGTATCTTGAATGGAGGAAAACAGAGTGAAGCTGTCAGAATTAAGAATAGGTAAGCTTGTAGCAAAGGTGCCAATTATTCAAGGTGGTATGGCAATCCGTTTGTCCACAGCCCGTTTGGCGGCAGCAGTAGCCAATGAAGGCGGTATCGGCCTTATTGCGGCATCTGGCATGCCTTTTGACGAATTGCGACATGAAATTAAGTTAGCCAGAAAGTTATCTCCTCGTGGAATTATAGGTATAAATGTCATGGTGGCAGCCCGCGAATTTAAGGGCTTGGTTACTACGGCAATTGAAGAAGGAATCGATCTGGTTGTGGCAGGCGCAGGTTTTTCCCCGGGATATGTTTGCTTGGGGAAAGGATTCGGGCACGCCTATTGTCCCTATTGTGTCTTCTGCCAAACTAGCTAAAATATCCCAATCCCTGGGTGCTTCGGCCGTCGTTGTCGAAGGTGCAGAAGCAGGCGGGCATTTGGGAACGAATCGCTCGAGCCGCGTCATCGTACCGGAAGTACGGGCCGCTGTTGACATTCCTGTCATCGGCGCCGGCGGCGTCCTTCATGGAAGCGATATTGCAGAAATGCTCCGTCTCGGAGCCAACGGCGTCCAAATGGGCAGCCGATTTGCAGCCAGTGTCGAATCAAACGGCGCTGACGCTTTAAAAGAAGTCTACCTCCGGGCCAATAAACCGGAAGATTTTATCCTCGTACACAGCCCTGTCAGCCTTCCCGGCCAAGCTATCCGTACGCCGTTCTCGGAACGAATTCTTTTGGGTACGGCACCGAAGCCGGAAACGTGTGATTTCTGTCTGAAAAAGTGCAGTCATAAATACTGCATTATCCGGGCATTGACGCGGGCCCAGCAAGGGGACGTTGAAACAGGCCTGGTATTTTCCGGCAAACGAATGATGGAAATTCATGACATCCTGCCGGTCAAGGATATATTTGCAAATATCAAGCGGGAAATGGAAGAGATTCCCGAGTGATAAGTGCGTTACATTTTATAATGAGGTGAAAACTTTGGAAAAACGCGTAGTAATTACAGGGTTAGGGGTTATTTCTCCCGTCGGCATCGGCAAAGATGCTTTTTGGAAGGCCCTGCTCAACGGCGAAAGCGGCATCGGCCCCATTACCCACTTTGACGCAGCGGAATATACGACTCGCATTGCCGGCGAAGTCAAGGACTTTGACCCTGCCGATTTCGGCATCGACCGGAAAGAAGCTCGTCACATGGACCCGTCCACGCAGTATTCAGTAGCCGCTGCAAAATTGGCCTTAGATGATTCGAAAATCAACTTAGACGAAGAAGACCGCGACCGTATCGGTACGATTATCGGCACCGGTATCGGCGGCATGGAAACGCTGCATAACTTATATAAAGACCTCTTTTCGAAGGGCCCGTCCCGGGTCAATCCCTTTGTCGTACCGAAGATGATTGCCAATATGGCCTCCGGCCAGGTATCCATTTTCTTCGGCCTTCAAGGCCACTGTGCCAGTGTCGTTACGGCCTGCGCAACGGGGACCAACTCCATTGGCGATGCCTATCGCATGATTCAGCGCGGCGAACTCGATGCAGCCTTGGCAGGCGGTACGGAAGCTGCCGTTTCTCCGGGAGCGGTTGCCGGCTTTGCGGCGATGAAGGCCCTCAGCACGCGCAACGACGATCCGACTCATGCTTCGCGTCCTTTCGATAAAGACCGTGACGGCTTCGTCATGGGCGAAGGCGCCGGCATCGTCGTTCTCGAAGAACTGGAACATGCTAAAAAACGCGGTGCTCACATCTACTGTGAAATCGGCGGCTACGGCAGCAATGCCGATGCTTACCACATCACGGCACCGGCACCGGAAGGCCTTCAGCAGTCCAAGTGCATGGCCCTGGCTGTCAAAGACGCCGGCCTCAAACCGGAAGACGTCGACTACGTTAATGCCCACGGCACATCCACTCACCTCAATGACTTTAATGAATCCGTCGCCGTTGCCCGTGTCTTTGGCGACCATACCAAAGATATGCTCATGAGCTCGACGAAGTCCATGACCGGCCATCTCCTCGGTGCCGCCGGCGCCGTCGAAGCTATTGCCTGCGCCATGACGATTGAAACCGGCAAGGTCCATCCGACGATCAACCTGGTTGAACCGGAAGATGAACTGAAAGCTTTTGGTATCAACTATGTTCCGAATAAAGCCGTTGATGCCGACGTCACCGTTGCCATCTCCAACTCCTTTGGTTTTGGCGGTCACAACGCGACGCTGCTGTTCAAAAAATATGCTGAATAAAGAAGAAGACTGACCTGATGGATACGACTCGTAAAGAACAGTTAGAACAGTTCATACAGGTCTTGGGCCTTGGAGAGTTCCATAATTTCCTTATTTTGGACCAGGCCCTGACCCATTCTTCCTATGCCAATGAAAATAAAGCCAATCACGGCTACTACAATGAACGCCTTGAGCTTTTTGGGCGATGCCATTTTAGACTTGGTCGTAGGGGAATACTTGTTTCTCCACTATCCGCATATGCCCGAAGGGCAGCTGTCAAAGGCCAGAGCCAGTGTCGTCAGTGAAAGCCCCCTGGCTTCGGTGTGCATGAAGTTCCATATTGGGGGACTATCTCCTCCTGGGGAAGGGGGAACTTGCAACCGGCGGCCGCACGCGTCCCAGTATGCTGGCTGATGCCTTTGAAGCCGTTGTCGGTGCTATCTATATTGACAGCTCTTACGAAGAGGCGCGGAAATTTATTCTTCACCAATTAAAGGACTATTTGGACCTCGTCGACAGTGGTCATTATGAAAAAGACTACAAGACGATTTTCCAAGAGTACGTACAGCAAGACGGTCCGCAGCATATCGAGTATCGCCTTTGCCGGACAGAAGGACCGGACCATGATAAAACTTTTTACATGGAAATTCTGGTCAATGGCAAGGTGCTCGGTGAAGGATCGGGAAAATCAAAAAAATATGCCGAACAACACGCGGCGCACGAAGCGCTCATGCGGTTAAAAGGCAAGTAGACGGGGAGCTGCCTGGGCAGCTCCTCTTTCGCAGTTTATACACTTTATGACTATGAAAACTTCTATCATCCCTATCTTTATCCCCCATATCGGTTGTCCCCATCGCTGCGTTTTCTGCAATCAGTGGCAGATTACGGGTCACCATGGCCTGCCTTCGGCAGAGGTCATACGAGGGCTCATTAAAGACTATACGGCTTCAGCCGGTGAAGGACGGCATTGGGAAGTCGCCTTTTACGGCGGCAGCTTTACGGCCATTCCCATGGAGATGCAAAAAAAGTTACTCCGACCGGCTTATGAGGCTCTCGAAAAAGGCCTTATTCAAGGCCTTCGCTGTTCGACGCGGCCGGACTGCATCAGCGAAGATATTTTAACGAATTTAAAAAACTACGGACTGACCTGTGTAGAACTCGGCGTCCAATCGATGGACGACCGGGTGCTGCAGGAGGCCCAGCGAGGTCATACGGTAGCAGACGTCGTCGCGGCTACGGCCTTGCTGCGGCAATATGGCTTTACCGTCGGTCATCAGCTCATGCCGGGCCTTCCCGGGGAAGATTGGGACAGTCTGTGCCGAACGACGAAGGCGATTTGCCGTCTCCGGCCCGATATAGCCCGCATTTATCCCGTCGCCGTCCTACAGGGGACGGAACTGGCCACAATGTATGAAGAAGGGCGATATAAGCCGCTTACCATCGATGAAGGAGTGAGGCGGGCGGCTTATATGAAGCAGCACTTCCTGGAACGAGGAATCTCGTGTATACGAACGGGACTTCAGGCCACCGAAGACCTTGATGACGCATCGCAGGTCATGGCCGGGGCTTACACGCCGGCCATGGGTGAGCTCGTCGACACCTATCGCTACCGAAAGCAGATCCTGTCCTTTTTAAGAACCCTGCCAACGGATGAGGCCGTTACTATTTCTTATCATCGCCGCGAAACGTCGCGCGTTCGAGGTTACCGCAGCCTTACCGTCAGGACCGCCCGTTGGAGCCTTCCGTTGGTCCTGTCATGGCGGGAAGGGGACGTACCCCTTGGTCACGTCTACGTCTTTCAAGGACAGACGGCCTATGACCTAGATATGAATAGCCATGCCGGTCCTACTATGATATAATAAAATAGTACGTATGATTTTAAAATAACACATTGCAATAGATATACTATGGAGGAAAGAGAATGGCAAGAGTAAAAATAACGGAAACGGTTCTGCGCGACGGCCATCAGTCCATTGCAGCGACTCGCATGCGCCTTCGCCAGATGCTTCCCGTACTGGAAGCGATAGATGAATTAGGCTACAATGCTCTCGAATGTTGGGGCGGAGCTACTTTTGATACGTGTATGCGCTTCCTCGATGAAGACCCGTGGGAACGTCTGCGGACGATTAAGCAGCACGTCAAAAAGACGCCTCTCCAGATGCTGCTCCGCGGTCAAAATATTCTGGGCTATCGGCACTACGCCGACGACGTTGTCTATGAATTTGTCAACCGTGCCGTCGACAACGGCATCGACATCATCCGCGTCTTTGATGCCTTAAACGACCCGCGCAACATGGAAGCGGCCATCAAAGCGGCGAAAGACACGAAATCAGTCCATGTCCAGGGGGCTCTGGTCTACACCATCAGTCCGATTCACACCATGGAATCCTTCACCAAGGTCGGTCAGGAACTGCAGGATATGGGTGTCGATTCCGTCTGTATCAAGGACATGTCGGGCCTCCTGTCGCCTTATGACGCGTATAACCTCATCCGCATGCTGAAGCGGCATCTGACAGTTCCCATTGAACTGCACACGCACTGCACCTGCGGTCTTGGTGAAATGACCTACATGAAGGCTATTGAAGCCGGCGTCGACATCATCGATACCGCTTTGTCACCCTTTGGTGAAATCACCAGCCAGCCGGCGACGGAATCGATGGTCATGGCCTTAAATGGCAGTATTTACGATACCGGTATCGACGTCGACCGCCTGTGGCCTATTGTCGACCACTTTAAGAATGTCCGCAAGGAACTGGCCGACGAATTTAAATTGACCATGCCCAGTCAGATCAATCCGGCTGTCCGCAAATATCAAATTCCCGGCGGCATGCTGACCAACCTCTATAACCAGCTCAAAGCCCAAGGTGCCGAAGACCGCTTCGATGAAGTCCTGGCTGAAATGCCGAACGTCCGCCGCGACCTCGGCTATCCGCCGCTGGTTACGCCGACCAGTCAGATTACCGGTTCGGCAGCTGCCTTAAACGTCCTCTACGGCCGTTATAAAATCGTAACCAATGAAGTGCGCGATATCGTTCGCGGCAAATATGGCCGTGTACCCGGCAAAATCGATGAAGCATTCCGGAAGATGTGCATTGGCGACGAACCGGTCATTACCCATCGTCCGGCCGATGACTTGGCTCCGGAATTGGAAGCGGCTAAGAAGTCCCTGGCTAACGAAGGTTTCCCCAATGCCAGCATGGAAGATGTCTTAAGCTATACCTTGTTCCCGGAAGTGGCCTTGCCCTTTTTCCTGAAACGGGACGGACGACAGTAAAATAATATACCGATAGAAACTTCCTTATATAGTGGCGATGTCTTTTACAGCAGCTGCCTCGGATGGACGTGAGTACAGTTGCTCACGTCCTTTTTTGTCCTTTGAAAGACTTGAGTTATTACAAAAAGTTTTTATGTTTGCCTTGATTTTTCAGGCAATTCATGATATCTTTTATTTATAATGATAGTGATTTTCATTTAAAAAGGAGGTTCATACTTATGTCATTAATCAACAAGGAAGTCAGTGATTTTACGGCCAAGGCCTACCATGATAACGGATTCATCACCGTTACCAAGGAAGACCTCTTGGGAAAATGGAGCGTATTCTTTTTTTATCCCGCTGATTTCACCTTTGTGTGCCCGACAGAATTAGCCGACCTCGAAAGCTTTTATGAAGAGTTCAAAAAGATAGGCTGCGAAATCTATTCTGTTTCCTGCGATACGGAATTTGTACACAAAGCTTGGCACGATCATTCGCCCCTTATCAAAGACATTACCTATCCCATGCTGGCTGACCCGACTCATGCCCTGGCCCGTGATTTTGAAGTCCTCATCGAAGATGCCGGTGTCGCTGAACGGGGAACCTTCATCATCAATCCGGAAGGCCAGATTGTCTCTTATGAAGTCAATGCCGGCAACGTCGGCCGCAATGCCGAAGAACTGCTGCGCAAGGTACAGGCTTGCCAGTTCGTTCGTGAACACGGCGACGAAGTGTGCCCGGCTCGGTGGACACCCGGCGCTAAGACCTTGAAACCGGGCATCGATTTGGTAGGCACCTTATAAACGGCTTTTCAAAATTTGGACTATTGTGTATGATTATCCTTATGAAGGACTGTGTCGGTCTCTTCATAAGGATAATTTTTTTGTAAGAAAAGAGAGGAGGGCCTGTGGTGCCGGTCAATTCTTTTGAAACCTATCCCATGTCCTGGCGTCCGTCTCGCCGTGATTTAGAACAACAGAATATACCATTCTACAAGGCCTTGGCAGCTCAGCTCATCGAAGCCATCGAAAAAGGCAGCGTCCTGCCGGGAACGAAACTGCCGCCTCAGCGGGAACTGGATGATTTTCTCGATGTCAATGTCAGTACCGTTTCTATAAAGAAGGTCTTAGATCCCTATCGAACATAATCGTGGGGCATATAATTCTTTTATTGTATGCCTATTTTTCCTATGCTATCATGAAGGCATGAAAAGAGATTTTTGAAGGAGGGACTCTTATGAAATGTTACGTCGTCGATGCTTTTACGAAAGAAATTTTCAAAGGCAATCCGGCTGCCGTCTGCGTCTTGGATACTTGGCTTCCCGATGAATTGATGCAGGCCATTGCCATGGAAAAATAACCTGTCTGAAACGGCTTTCACCGTAAAAGAAGGGGAGGCCTATCGCCTTCGCTGGTTCACGCCGGGCGGTGAAATAGACCTCTGCGGCCATGCGAACCTTGGGAACGAGCTTTGTCCTGGCCAACTTCGTCGAGCCAAAGGCCGACCGCTTCGTCTTCCATACTCTGAGCGGGGATTTGGTCGTTAGCCGTAACGGGGACCTGTTTTCCATGGATTTTCCGGCCTACGATATGGTACCGACGCCGGTTACCGATGCCATGACCGACGCCCTTGGCATAAGGCCTTTAGAAGCTTATATGGCGCGGGATTTGGTCTGTGTCCTGCCGGACGAAGACGCCGTGAGAAACTATCAGCCGGACTTAGAGAAACTCAAAGGCCTCGACGGCATGCTTTGTCACATTACGGCACCGGGGCGAGAATACGACTGCGTCAGCCGCAGCTTTGCCCCCAAGCTCTCCGTGCCCGAAGATCCGGTCTGCGGCTCCGGCCACTGCCACATCGTCCCCATCATGGCGGAAAAACTCGGCAAGAAGGACCTCCTGGCCTATCAGGCCTCTAAGCGAGGCGGAGAACTCCAATGCCGACTGGAAGGCGACACGGTGTCCCTGGCCGGTTATGCCGCCCTCTATTCCATCGCCGATTTGAAGGTGTAACCCGTCGGCGCATCTTGACAGGCTTAGGTAAACTTGCTACAATATTTATCACAATAAAGGCGATGAGCGGAAGAAGCTTTACTTCTTTTTGTCAGCGAAATGCCGATTCGGTGAGAGGGCATTCAAAGAGAATAAGGCGCGTCACCCGTGAGCTGGCAGGAGGAAAGGCCTGTCCGTCAAGCAGACGTTACCTGTGCCATGAAGCGGTCGCAAAAGCGGCAATTTAGGTGGTACCGCGGAAGATGCAGCATTCTTTCGTCCTAAGGAATAAACCCTTAGGCGAGGGAATGCTCTTTTTGTTTTGGAGGGAATAAGCATGAAATGGAATAAAGAACAACTGGGCACGTATGCACCGAATGAGATGGAAATGACGTGGTACGATTTTTGGGAAAAGAAGGGCTACTTCCATCAAGAACCGGATAAGAGTAAGAAACCCTTCAGCATCGTCATGCCGCCGCCGAACGTAACCGGCCAGCTCCACATGGGCCATGCCCTGGACAATACCCTGCAGGATATCCTGGTTCGCTTCAAGCGCATGGAAGGCTATAACGTCGCCTGGATTCCCGGCACGGACCATGCCGGCATTGCCACCCAGGTCAAGGTCGAACAGCAGTTGGCGGAAGAAGGCAAAAACCGCTATGAAATCGGCCGCGAAGAATTCCTGAAACGGGTCTGGGCTTGGAAGGAACAGTACGGCAGCCGCATCGAAAAACAGATTCGCCGCCTGGGCTCGTCCTGTGACTGGAGCCGCAAGCGCTTCACTATGGACGATACCTGTGCCCGTGCCGTCCGGGAAGTCTTCATTTCCCTGTACGAAAAAGGCCTCATTTATCAGGGCCAGCGCATTACTAACTGGTGCCCTCACTGCCACACGGCTCTGTCGGATATCGAAGTCGACCACTCCGACGTCGCCGGCCATCTGTGGTTTGTCAAATACCCCGTCGTCGGTGAAGACGATTACATCATGATTGCCACGACTCGTCCGGAAACGATCATGGGCGATACGGCTGTTGCTGTCAATCCTAACGATGACCGCATGAAGAAGTATATCGGCAAGAAAATCATCGTTCCCCTCGTCGACCGTGAAGTTGAAGTCATTGCCGACGACTACGTCGATATCGGCTTTGGTACCGGCGCCGTCAAGATTACGCCGGCTCACGACCCGAACGACTTTGAAATGGGTCAGCGCCATAACTTGGAATCGATCATGATCATGAACCTCGACGGTACGATGAACGAAAAAGCCGGTGCCAAATACAATGGTATGACCCGCGAAGACTGCCGTAAAGCCGTCGTTGCCGACCTCAAAGAACTGGGCCTCCTCGATCATATCGAAGAATTGACCCATGCCGTTGGCCATTGCTCGCGCTGCAAGACGACGGTCGAACCCTTCGTCACTAAGCAGTGGTTCGTCAAGATGAAGCCCCTTACGGAAGCCGCCCTCAAAGCCGTAGAAGACGGCAAGACCCGCTTCATCCCCGAACGCTTCGTCAAGACCTACAATCATTGGCTGGAAGACGTCCATGACTGGTGCATCAGCCGCCAGCTCTGGTGGGGCCATCAGATCCCGGTCTGGTATTGCGACGACTGCGGCAAGGCCTCGGCCAGCCGCGAAGACATTACGGAATGCCCGCACTGCCACAGCACGCATATCCATCGTGATCCCGACGTTCTCGATACTTGGTTCAGCTCGGCCCTTTGGCCCTTTTCGACCATGGGCTGGCCTGATAAGACGGCCGATCTCAGTCAGTTCTTCCCGACCAGCGTATTGGTTACGGGTTACGACATCATCTTCTTCTGGGTCGCCCGCATGATGTTCATGACCTGCGAATTTATGAAGGATATTCCCTTTGAAAACGTCTTTATTCACGGACTCGTCCGTGACAGCCAGGGCCGCAAGATGAGTAAGTCTCTGGGCAACGGTATCGATCCTCTCGGCGTCTGCGAAGAATACGGCGCCGATGCCCTGCGCTTCACCTTGGTTACAGGCAATACGCCGGGCAACGACATGCGTTTCTACATGGAACGAGTCGAAGCTAACCGTAACTTTGCCAATAAGATTTGGAATGCCTCGAAGTTCGTCATCATGAACCTTACCGATTTTGACGAATCCTTCGTCCCCGAGGAAAGCGATTTGACCTTGGCTGACCGCTGGATTTTGACATCCTTTAATGAAACGGCGGCCAGAGTGACGGAAGACCTCGATAAATTTGAACTGGGCGACGCCGCCGATGCCGTCTATAACTTCATTTGGAGCTCCTACTGCGACTGGTACATCGAACTTGCCAAGAAGCGCCTCTACCAGGCCGCCAGCGACCGCGACAAGCACACCGTCCAGTACGTTTTGGTCTACGTTTTGACCCATACCTTGGAAATGCTCCATCCCTTCATGCCCTTCGTTACGGAACACCTTTGGCAGCATCTGCCTCACGAAGGGGAAAGCATCATCGTCGCCCCCTGGCCGAAGGCTCAGGATAAGTGGAATTTTGCCGATGACGCGGCTACCATGAATACCTTTATGGAAGCTATCAAGGGCATCCGTAACCTCCGAGCCGAATCGAACGTTCCCATGGGCAAGAAGGCTCCGGTCATCTTAGCACCGGCAACGGAAGACTTGGCCAAGACCTTGAAAGATTATGAAGATTACTTCCATACCCTGGCTTTTGCCGATAAAGTTACCCTCCTTTCGGCGGGTGACGCCAAACCTGAAAACGCCGTCGTCGCCGTCGTGCCCGGCATCGAAGTTTATTTACAGCTCAAAGACCTGATCGACGTCGAAAAAGAAACGGCCCGCGTCCAGAAAGAGCAGGACAAGCTCCAGAAGGAAATCGACCGCCTCGATAAGAAGCTGTCTAACCAGGGCTTCCTGGCCAAAGCTCCGGCAGCCGTCGTCGAAAAGGAAAAGGGAAAACTGGCCGATTATCAGGAAAAAATGGCCGCCCTTACGAAACGTATGGAAGATTTGGCAAAACTCTAAGAGGCTCTCATGACATACGAAGAAGCAATACATTATTTAGAAGCTGCCAACGTCTTTGGCATCCAGTTGGGACTCGGGCGCATCCAAAATCTCTTGGAACGCCTGGGAAATCCCCAAAACAAATATAAGACCATCCACGTCACCGGCACCAACGGCAAGGGATCGGTGACGGCCATGATCGCATCGGCCCTCACAGAAGCGGGTTTTAAGACCGGCCGCTACACGTCGCCTCACTTGGAGTCCTATACGGAACGGATCCACATCGACCATCACGACATCTCCGAGGATGACTTTGCTGCTGCCGTCGCCGTCGTCAAAGACGCCGTGACGGCCATGGTAGCTGACGGCGGGGAAGGGCC
>ENA-OQAB01000110-OQAB01000110.1-human-gut-metagenome-genome-assembly--contig:-NODE-110-length-45766-cov-6.278227_pt1 | contig 45766 bp, 47 predicted proteins | sample MGYA00242490_ERZ504517 | MGnify/ENA primary metagenome ERZ504517 (study PRJEB26092, sample SAMD00036298) | human gut metagenome | host: Homo sapiens | study: EMG produced TPA metagenomics assembly of...
GTCAAGAGTTTTTCCATATTCCGATATTTCCATATTTACCTTCCATATTTCCATATTTACCTTCTATAATTATAATTCCATATTTATAAAAGGGAATTGAGCCCGGGGTAATTTCATGCTATTATTAGAACGTTTAAAATCCCTGAAAGGTACGAATGATTATGCAGCTACAGCCAAATATTATATTTATTGTAGAAATTATAGGTACGATTGCCTTTGCCTCCTCCGGCGCCATGGTGGCGGTACGGAAGCGGCTGGATTTGTTCGGGATTATTGTCCTGGGCGTCATTACGGCGGTGGGCGGAGGTATGCTCCGCGACCTGATGATCGGAAATATCCCGCCAAATATGTTCCGCAACCCGGTTTATGTGCTGGCGGCGTTTCTTACCGTGCTCGTTCTTTTTCTGCTGTTCCGCTGTTGGCCTTTCCTGCTTGGCAGCCGTTATATTGAGGGCTACGAAAAAATTATGAATATCCTCGATGCCATCGGCCTTGGGGCCTTTACGGTAATTGGCATTGACACCGGCGTGGAAGCCGGATATGGCGACTATCATTTCCTGATTATTTTTCTTGGGGTAATTACGGGAATCGGCGGAGGAATCCTGCGTGATATCATGGCCGGGGAAACGCCATATGTTTTAAAAAAAGCATATTTATGCCTGCGCTTCCATTGCCGGAGCCTGCCTGTATGTAGTGCTGCTTCAGGTAACCCGTTCGGACTCCGCCATGATAGGCAGCGCGCTGCTGGTTGTGGCAATCCGCATTCTGGCAAGCCATTTCAGGTGGGATTTGCCGGGAATTGATATGGATTAGGGCTGTTACCATTCTGTTTACATCCCCGTTCCAGGTGTTTCTTTCCTTCTATGCCTCAGGCTCCTATAATAAAAGCAGGCCGGCAAAAAAATAAAAAGGAGTGTATATGTGATGGTGGAATTTGGTGAAAAGGTTAAGAAGCTCCGTGAAGAAAAGGGAATGACACAGCAGACTATGGCGGATCAGCTGTACGTAACGAGACAGGCTGTCTCCAGATGGGAATGCGGCGCCCGTTTTCCGGATCTTCTGACAGCGAAAAAAATAGCGCAGATTCTGGAGGTTTCCGTAGACGAGCTTCTGTCCGGGGAGGAACTGAAGAAAAGTATTGAAAGGGATCCTGTTCTGTCTGCTCCAGTGTCAAAATATGATTCAGACAATACTTTATGCAGTCGCCTCAGCCGCATACTTATTAATGCTTGTGTTCAGCCTGTATTCTTTTTATCCTGCACAGGCCCTGAAAGGAACTCCGGCCGGGAAAATAACGGCGATAAACGTTATTACTGCGGTTGGGTATCTCATAAATCTGTGTGCCCCTGGCGGCCCGGGGCTTGTTTTTTTCGGCCCGGAACAGTTTATCTGCTGCCAAAAAACAGGCGCTGTCATGTGTACGAATTATATCATTTCATCATTGACGTTCCTTGCGGTTCTCATGGATATGACAATAAAACAGAACGGCCATATGGGCCTGTCCGGCTGGCTGGATCTGTTTATTCCCGTATTATCTGCGGTATGTATCCTTGTATTTTTCAGCAGACGCGGGGAAAAGCTTTCTCCTGTCATTATCTATGTGACTGCCGCCGTGTCGTTCATTGAAATTGCACAGGGCTTCATAATCTCTCTCAGAAACATGACGGATTTGAGCTTTGCAGTGACGAGCGTCCATTTACTGGGAAAAGCCGGGCTGGTGGTTCTGCTTGTTTATCAGGCGTATACCCTGGACAGGAAACGGAAGCTGCTTTGAAAAGTGAATGGGAAAAGAGTGAAATGAAAGAGCAGAAAATTTTTTAACTAAAAACAGCGGCCCGGATTTTCCGGAAACCGCTGTTTTCCTGATTCTGTGAGAGCGATAGACGGGGCTCGAACCCGCGGTCTCGACCTTGGCAAGGTCGCGCGTTACCAACTACGCCACTATCGCATTTGATATAGCAGTGACTGCTTCTTCCTGGAAATCAGTCACCTGAGTACAGGAATTAACCTGCTTACGGATAATTCATCCGCAAGCGGGTGATGGGAATCGAACCCACGTATCCAGCTTGGAAGGCTGGTGTTCTACCATTGAACTACACCCGCATATATGTAAAGCGTTCCACGCCCGGCGTTCACCGCCAACAGCGCTTCCCGCGAGATGCCAAAACCCAATCAAACCTGCAGCCAAAGCATTTTGTATGAATTGTGTTTCGAACGAGTTATATATTACCATGCGATAATTTAATTGTCAACTCCAAAAAATATTTTTTTTCAGATGTGTCCGCCCTCCGGCAGCTGTGAAGGGACGGAACCATTATGCAGCTTAGGATAAGTGTAAAAAAACTAAGAAGGCAGGCCTGCTGCCTGCCTTCTGTCGTCCCTTGATTAATTCAGCCCTGTCCCTTCCGGATGATCGAGGGTATTGGAATCATAGATCATGGCAAAGCTTATTTCGTAATTGTCGCTTCCCAGATACAGAACAATATCCACATCATCGCTGCTCCATAGATTTCTGAATTTTACCTCCCCGATGCTCAGGGCCTCACCCTCGGAACTGCAGTAGCCATACAGCCTGCCCTTACCCTTTTCTTTCTTAGGCTCTCCGTAATCAAGCGTCAGTTTTTCCGTAATGGAATCAAACTTGTTTATGTAAATATCATAATCTGTATGAGGCTGCATAAAAATAACCGTTATACAGCACAGCTGATCCTTATCATTCATCTGGTAGTAGATATAGGCATCCTCGCCCTCCACGGTATCTTCATAAATGATCAGGCTTTCCCCATTATCCTCATCCTGCTTTGTAAAAAGCTCTCCTGTTTCGTAACGCTGTATCACCTCCGCACTGTCGCCCAGTTTGGCATTTCTGAAAAGACAGTCATCCCTGTTTTCCACGATTAATGTCATGCTTTTCTTCTCTGATTGATTTCCGCTGCCGTCTTTTGCGGTAAAAACAATTTCATAGGTCCCTTCCGCATTCAAATCGTAATCGCCGCTGACTTCCACGGTACAGCTGTCTGCGTCAGCAGCCTCCGCATTGCTTTCCGGCTGATATGAGCTTCCCTTTGCCACATATACGGTATCCTTAAGCACCGTCAGCTCCGGGGGCACTGTGTCCGTCACATGAAAATCATATTGAACCTGCTTAATATTGCCTCTTTTATTTTTTACATTGAAAAGCACCTGATAATCACCGGCCGCATTACAGTCAAAACCTCCGTCATCAACTATGGTGACATCAATAATATCTTCCGGACTATACTCCAGATATTTTATCAAATCCACATCCGTTCCCAATTCAATGGTATCCTTGCCTTGTGAAATCTGAAAGCTTCCCTTATATACAAATTTATAAATGAAAAAAGCAGCCAGAATCAGCAGCAGAACTATTGCCGCAATGACAACAGGTATTACCTTTTTCTTTTTATTGCTTCCTTCATCCTTCTTATTATTGACAGGGAAACCGCAGTGTGGGCAGTTATTCACCTGATCAGAAATTTCTTTCCCGCATTCCGGGCAGTTCATAAGCGCCATTTTTTATTCCTCCGTATTATATGGTAATCAGGTAAAAGCAATGTCATCCGGGATCACAGTATCTCATTTTCTTCAAAATACATTATCCCTCTAATCTATATTTACCCAGATTTCTTCATTATCCGTACTTGTAAGGGCAGGGGATACTATCATTGCTTTTTTATCATCACTGAGTTCAACCCTGATGGTTTCCCAATCATCTCCATAACGCAATACTTTAATTTTATTACCGCTTATAACTTTATAATCGTATGTAGCCACAGTCGTATCCATCCATGCGTATCCTGTTTCCAGCCGGTACTCGATTTCATCCTCTGAAAAATCCAATACACATAGAATATACGCCCCTTCTTCACCTTCAATCTTGCACCAGCCACGCTCCAGCTCTTTTTTCAGGTTTGACGCCTGTACCGCATTCACAATAACAAAAACCAGTACTACTGCTGCAACCGCCGCCGCTGCAATTATAATTTTCTTTTTATTTTTCTGCCAGAAACCAGGCGCCTGGGCTGGCTGCTCTTGCTCTATACCCGGTCCATCTTCCTCGATTTTTGTTCCGCATTTCATGCAAAAGATGAATCACCAGGTAATTTTTCACCGCAATTAGGGCACACCTTCTCCATCATATTTTCCACAGCAAATTCCCCCTCATAAAATTCAATTACTTATTATCATTTGCAAACGTGCCATTTCCCACAGGCCTGATAACTGCTGTCATTCCATAAAAATGTTCCTGCTTCTTTACCAATAGGGCTGCAATGAATCAGCTTTATCTGGCCAGATATTATTTTTCCCTGCATATAATGCCGTAACCCAGATTAAGGGGATTGGCTCCTCTGCATACTTCATACTTTCTTCCAGCTATTTCGACTTCATCATCCCCCGTAAATACGCAGGATTCCCCGCTTGCTTCACAATACCTGGAAATTGCCTCCATTGCTTTTGCAGGTGTCGGATATTCTGAGATTTCCTCATACGGAACATCAAATGTTACATGAACATAAAAACACTTCCTTTCCTTAAATTGGGCGGCACGCTTTAACACCCTGAAGCGCATGCCATTAACTTATCAGATGAAGCTATTATACGGCATATAGTGAAAGAATACTACATATTTTGTGTTTTTCTGATACTTAAATTATGGTAATTTCTTGAAAACACAATAAAAAAGGACTACGGTGTTATCCGTAATCCTTTTTTATTTTAATTATCTATACATCGCTTCAAACTGTGCTAATAAATCATTTCTGGCTCATGTGGTTCTTTTAAACTCTGAAATTTCATTTACTTTAGCATCAATAGTTGCAGTCATTTCTTTTTTCTTTGAAAATGCAAATAATCCCAAACTATTCTTTTCAGACCTTAAAACATTTAATTCGTCATATTTCTGCTTTAATTCCTTCTCATATATATCCATTGCTTTATCATAAGCATCATAACGTTTCTTTGCTTCTTCAATATATTCCATAACACAATCAGTTAAAGCATTTCTGATTTCACCATTTATATCATTTAAAGTAGTTGCAGAACTTCCTGACATTCTAATGATTTCCGGCGAAAGAATACCCATTCCAACAAATTCATCATATTGTTTTTCAGAAACCAATGCTAACATCTTTTTATCAATGTTCTTGATAACATCTTCTCTCGATTTTTTCACAACTTCCTTCATCGAACTACTGATATTATCTCTAATGAATCTGTCAAGTTTTTTTCTTATCTGATAAAGCGGTATTGATTATCTTGTATGAACCCTCGATATTTTCTAATGTACCTTCATATATCTTTTTCCATATTCCAATTTCATCAGTTCCACGATATGTAGCAAGAATTGATATTGGCACTGTTACTTTTTCTGTGTTTTTCAGATTCTTTTTTACATAATCATCAAGCACTTCTGTAAGAACTTCATCTTGATAGTAGTATTGTGCAGTTTTAAAAGTATCAAGATCACACAAACCATTTCTAAACCTTTGCATATATATCCGGATTATAAGGGCAACTTTTAAATGCTTGAATCAAACACTCTTTTTATCTTCAACTAAGACATATTATTAAGTATTTCTGATGACGCTTTATATCATATTCCTTTGTTTTAGAATAATCAATATGTTATTTTGTTGTAATTTATTTAAAAGGTATCCATCATTCAGATATGAACATACCAAAAGTCATTTGCAATTTCTGCAAATGTTTTAATCATAACTTCTGCATTTTTCTTTTCTGTTACCGATGTACCTCTTGCCGATAATGCGTCCATTGCTCTTTTATAATCTCTATCGGCTTGCTCACATTGTTTTTTTATTGTGCTTGTTTCAAATGCCGCCAATGTCATATGTGCAATCATACTGTTAGAATACATTGATATTCCTGTTCCCGTAACTTGTGAATATGCAGATTGTTGCGCATCTTCCCAATCATCTAAAAAATTCTGCAGTTCTTCTGCTAAATTAAGTCGCAAACCACGCATCATTATATTCTGATAAACATCGTTATAATAAATATATCCTTTATTATTATCTACTAAATCACTTTCGGTCACATCGAAAATATTATATTTAGCAAGCATAGATATGACTTTTTTACCCTCTTTACGCATATCTTCTTTTAATTTTGTCTCAACTTCTCCTGCTTGGCTAGTTTCACCACCAGTAATAGTCGGTCTATTCATTGTAACCAAAAGGGCTTGTGATAATCTCTTGTTAATTTTTTCAAACTCATTACAATACGATACATAATCTTTTAATTCTTCTGGAAAAGAATAATTTTCACCAAGAAATTTTACTGTAACATCAGCCATATCCCAATACCTCCTACATAAGTATTATCTGTAATTATACTCCTACAAGCCATCAATTTCCACAATTTTCACATCTGATACCCAAGACTGACATGAGAATTATATCTTTTTGCTGTATTTGAAAACCATTTTCTAAGTATCTTCCGCTCTCCATCCGTTCATTTTGTCTCTCTGATATTCTTTCTTCTTTTGAAGCTGTTTCCTCCTCTAATGTTTTTTCTTCCTCTGATTCTCTTTCTGCACTTAGAACACTTTCCTCTTCTTCCAGCCTCTTTTCGTTTTCTTCTTTTTACTCTTTCATAATGTGCTCTTACATTATATCCGCAGTCAGGACATGCTTCGGCCGTATCCGATACTCTTTCCCTGCCGCATTCAGGACATTTAACCAGCGCCATAATTCAATCCCCCAAATCACTGTTTTTCTATACAAAAAAAGGTAATTACCACATATATCAGTAATTACCACTGTAACTGCCCAAGAACCGGAATCGAACCAGTGACACGAGGATTTTCAGTCCTCTGCTCTACCAACTGAGCTATCTGGGCATCGTTCTGAAGACTTCTCTTCCGTGACGACAGGGATTATTTTACCGGATATTTTTCAATTTGTCAAGTCTTTTCTAAATTTTTTTCTCCGGATATACAGCCGTCCATCCTTACGCCTTTTTGTCCGTGCAAAGCAGACAAAGGCACCATATATCCGCCCCATACAGAACCCGGCAGAAAGCTTTGGCCAAAACGCGGTTTCGCCATTTTTTCTGTCAGGTTCTGTATATGGCTGAACTTCTGCCCATGCGGGTATTTTCCTGTCTGTTTTCTCTGCGCTCTGTCCCCAGCGTCAATTTGCACTGAGTACACTGACGCTATTTTTTATCTGTTCCCACCCAGAAGATCTGACAGGCGGGCGAACTGCTCCAGGGTAAGAGCCTCTCCCCTGACTGCCGCCGGAACCCCCAGCTGCTCAATGGCAGCCGCGATCTGCTCTTTTCCGAAGGAAAGCTCTGGAGAATTATTCAGACCGTTTAAGAGAGTCTTTCTTCTCTGATTGAAGGACGCCCGGATGAGCTTAAACATCAGCTCTCTGTCCTTTACCTCCACTGGCGGCGTCTGGTGCCTGGTCAGCCGGATCACTGCAGATCCCACGTTAGGCCGCGGAATGAAGCAGTTCGGAGGCACATTGGCTACAATATACGGCTCTGCATAATACTGAACCGCCAGGGAAAGAGCGCCGTAATCCTTGGATCCCGGCCCTACCTGCATCCGGTCCGCCACTTCCTTCTGAACCATAACCGTAATATTGTCAATGGGAACTCCGCTCTCGAACAGTCCCATGATAATCGGCGTGGTGATGTAATAGGGCAGATTGGCCACCACCTTGATGGGCTTTCCTCCGTTATACTCCTCCGCCAGTTTTTTTATGTCAACTTTCAGAATGTCCTCATTAATAACCGTAACATTGTCATAGTCTGATAACGTTTCCTTTAAAATCGGTATTAAATTCGTATCGATCTCTACAGCTGTCACCTGTCTGGCCCGCTCTGCCAGATACTGGGTCATGGTTCCGATTCCAGGACCGATTTCCAGTACCATATCATCAGCTGTCACCCCTGCTGCTGCAATAATCTTGTCCAGCACATGGGCGTCAATCAAAAAGTTCTGTCCGAACTTTTTCTGGAACGCAAATCCATGCTTCTGAATCACCTGAATGGTATTCTGGGGATTGCTCAGCTTCCCTGTGCTTCTGTTTTCTGTTTCTTTGACGTCAGTTTCTCTTCGCTCCATCTGCCACTCCACTCTTCTCAGCCGGACAGCATTCCTTCCTGCTTATCCGGCTGTTTTCTGACTGCTTCTATTTTCCTGCGTAATGTTACATTCTGTAGAGACGTCTTGCGTTCTTTTCTGTAGCCGCAATTACCTCTTCCGGAGACATGCCTTTAATTTCTGCCATCATCTTTGCCACATAAATCAGGTTCGCAGAAGTATTGCGTTTTCCCCGATTTGGCTCTGGAGCCATATACGGGCTGTCTGTTTCCAGAACCAGATGATCCATCGGAACATATTTTACCACTTCCCGGAGCGTCTTTGAATTATTAAAGGTTAAAACGCCGCCGACTCCCAGGAAAAATCCCATATCCAGATATTCCCTTGCCATTTCTTTTCCATAAGAGAAGCAGTGAATAACTCCTCCCAGCTCTTCTGCTTTGGCCGCCTTCATGATTTCCAGCGTATCCTGAGCTGCCTCCCTGCTGTGAATAACCACTGGCAGCTTTACCTCTCTGGCAAGATCCAGCTGGCGCTCAAACCACTTCTTCTGAATCTCATGGGGCGGCTCTTTATAGTAGTAGTCAAGGCCAATTTCTCCCACTGCCACCATTTTAGGCTCCTTTATAATTTCTCTCAGTCTCTGGAATTTCTCCTCATTCAGTTCATCTGTCCAGCTGGGATGAACACCAGCTGTACCATAGATAAACGGATAATTTCTGGTCAGCTCCAGGGTTGTCTCAGAGCTGTCCATGCTGGCTCCTATATTGACAACGGTTTCCACTCCTGCAGCTGCAAGACTTTTAATTACCGCCTCTCTGTCTTCATTGAATGCCTCGTCATCGTAGTGTGCATGTGTTTCAAATATCAATTCTTTTTCCTCTTTTCTTTTCATTTTTCATCAGTTTCAGTAAATGACGCCGTTCCATTTTCAGAGAAGCATATTTTGTGATTCTTCCCATGTAAATGCTGTCATAGACGCCTCCTATCACCCCTGCAAGGGGAATGCCTTGCAGAAATTTCAGATACAGAAGTTCTCTGGACAGGGCTTTGGACGCTCTCCGGACTGCTTCCGGAGATGGCTTCTGTCTGGCAGGTATCCCTTTTTCTGGTGTCTGAGCCTTTTCACCATCCTTTGCCGCCAGCGCGTATAATTTTCTGTTTAAGGCCGCATCACGGCTGAAAAAATCCTCTCCCTGATACAGGGAAAGTTCTATCATTTCCAGGAGAAGTTCCTGTTCTCCGGACTTCCTGTAATCAATTCCATAGGAAAGACAGAGTGTATAAAGGCTTCGAAGCAGAGAGGCAAGAAACAGCGGGATATCCGGAAGGCCAATCCCTAAAAGTCCCAGACCTGCGCCCTGAACTCCTGCTGCCGCCGTGGCAAGCTCCGCCTGCTTTCTGGCGCTTTTAGTATGTTCTCTGATGTGCTTTCTGGTAGGCATAAGCCGTTCCTGATAGGTTCTCACCTTATGTTCTGCCTCCAGCCTTTCCTTGGAATAGGTTTTCTCTATCAGCCCTGTCCCTTCCTGAAGCGTCACCTGAAATGCTTTGCAAAACGCCTCCTCCAGCTTTGAGGACAGGCCGTCTGGAACCAGGGAAGCAAGACGCTTTTCCCAGAATGACTCCCTGGGGCTTCCATATCTTCCCAGTTTCTTTTTCTCACGTTTTAAGAATGCCTCCCATTCCTTCTGGGCCGGCGTTTTCTTATCGAACATTCTATTCTCTTTCTCCTTCAGTTTCCAGCGCAGGTCCCTGAGGTTCGTCCGGATCCTGGGTTTCCTCCGGCGCCTGGGTCTCTAATCCCGGCCCCAGAGGCTCGTTCATCCTGTCATCCACTGCCGGACCGGCCTCCACGCCTCCAAACATGGGCTGAAATCTGCCTGACGCCACGATTCCCGTCATGGCGATGGACACTGCCGTCATCACTGCCGCTCTCTGCCACATTTTCATAGGGATCCCTCCTCTTCCCGTACTGAAGCTGACTGGCCGGTATCATATCTATATATTATACCATGCCCACTAAGCTCGACAAGACCTTGCTAAGTGGGACAGGTATATATTCTCACTAAACTCGTGAAAGACCTCGTCAAGTGTTCATATTATACCATATCAGCAGGAAAACAAGCGGCTGCAAAGCAGACATTTGTTTTCACCTGATATGGTAACGACAAAATGTTTCAGCTGCCGGAGGCAGCGTCAGGTGTGCGCAGCACAGCTGCATTTTGGAGTTATTATACCATATCTATCCCGCAGAAAAAAGGGACGCTGCAAAAGTTCCGCAGCATCCCTTCTGTTTCATTTTTCATTTAGCCGATCTCAGCACCTGCCGGAACGTCCTTTTCCGGCTGCATAAGGACTACGTTGCCCTCCGCGTCCTCTGTGCAGAGGATCATGCCCTCTGAAATCATTCCTGCCAGCTTGGCGGGCTTTAAGTTGGTCACAACCATGACCTTCTTTCCCACCATCTCCTCCGGCGTGTACCAGGCCTTGATTCCGCTTAAAATCTGGCGCACCTGGCTTCCGATCTTCACTTGGGAGCAGAGCAGCTTTTTTAGACTTCTTTACTTCCTCGCAGGAGATAATCTCTCCCACCTGGAACTGCAGCTTGGCGAAATCGTCGTAGGTGATCTCCGGCTTCGCCTCAATGTCGATTCCCGGCTCCTCCGGCTTTTCCTCAGCCTCTCCTGCTGCTGCCGCCTCGGCCTTCTTCATCTCCTCCACCTTCTCAAGGACTTCCTTGATATCCATACGGGCAAAGAGGATCTCCGGCTTGTCTGTCACCTTATTTCCAGACGGATACAGACCAAATTCTGTCATCTGATCCAGGCTTCTCTTCTCTGTATTTAACTGCTTTAAGATCTTCTCAGAGGTCTCAGGCATGAAGGAGGAAAGAAGAGACGCGCCGATCGTGATAGCCTCTGTCAGGTTGTATAAAACTTCTGACAGACGGGCCTTCTTCTCCTCATCCTTAGCCAGAGTCCACGGAGTCGTCTCGTCGATGTACTTATTGCTTCTTCTGAAAATGCCGAAAATCTCTGTAATGGCGTCAGCTACGCGGAGCTTCTCCATCTTGGCGTCAGCCTTCTTCACCGCTTCCAGAACTACTGCCTTTAAGTCTGCGTCCACATCCTCTGCCGCGCCTGTTTTCTCTACCACGCCGCCGAAGTACTTATTGGTCATGGAAACGGTACGGTTTACCAGATTTCCAAGAATGTTCGCTAAATCGGAGTTCATGCGCTCTACCATTAACTCCCACGTGATTACGCCGTCATTGTCAAAGGGCATTTCGTGGAGCACAAAGTAGCGGACTGCGTCCACGCCGAAAAAGTCTACCAGCGTATCGGCATAGAGCACGTTTCCTTTGGATTTGCTCATCTTGCCGTCTCCCTGCAGCAGCCACGGATGGCCGAATACCTGCTTCGGAAGCGGAAGATCCAGGGCCATCAGGAAAATCGGCCAGTAAATGGTATGGAAACGGATAATGTCCTTTCCGATCAGGTGTAAATCTGCCGGCCAGTACTTGTCAAACAGCCCTCCGTTCTGGCCGTCGCAGTCGTAGCCCAGTCCTGTAATATAGTTGGTCAGGGCGTCCAGCCATACGTAGGTCACGTGCTTCGGATCAAAAGAAACCGGGATTCCCCACTTGAAGGACGTTCTGGATACGCACAGATCCTGAAGTCCTGGAAGCAGGAAGTTGTTCATCATCTCATTTTTTCTGGAAACCGGCTGGATAAACTCTGGATGCTCGTTGATATAGTCAATGAGTCTCTGAGCGTACTTGCTCATACGGAAGAAATATGCCTCCTCCTTGGCCGGCTGAACCGGGCGGCCGCAATCAGGACATTTGCCGTCTACCAGCTGGGACTCTGTAAAGAAGGACTCGCAGGGAGTGCAGTACATTCCCTCGTAATGGCCCTTGTAAATATCTCCCTGGTCGTAGAGCTTCTTGAAAATCTTCTGGACCTGAGCCTCGTGGTCTGCGTCTGTGGTGCGGATAAACTTATCATAGGAAGTATTCATTAAATCCCAGATTGTCTTGATCTCGCCGGCTACCTTGTCCACGAACTCCTTCGGAGTCACACCGGCCTCCTCTGCCTTTAACTCGATCTTCTGGCCGTGCTCGTCGGTTCCTGTCTGGAAACGCACGTCGTAACCCTGCTCCCTCTTATATCTTGCAATGCTGTCTGCCAGCACAATCTCATAGGTATTGCCGATATGCGGCTTGCCTGATGTGTAGGCGATAGCCGTGGTAATATAATACGGCTTTTTACAATTCTGACACATGTATTTATCCTCCTTCAATTTATAGCAAACGGTCTTTTTCCCCTTTTTACCAATAGTTTAAGTCTAGCGGCTTGCAGGGGTTTTGTCAAGGAAAGGTTATGGAGGAAACAGGGCTGGCTGAGAATGCATTATCATTAAATATGAGCCGCAATACAAATAAATATAGCAAAATCTACAGTTTTTGTGACTGGCTGTGTTTTCTGTTCGGTCCGTGCATCTGTGATCCGCCATTCGCGAAAACTCGCCTTACGGCTCAAACACTTCGCTCGGTGGCGGAAATTAGCACGAACCTCTCTTCGAAAGCCTCGCCATTATCACTAAAACTGTAGATTTTATCTGCTCATAAATTTCTTTTATCCCAAAAGTTCTGGAAGGAAGGTAACCGTTTGAGGAATGTAAGTAATAATCATCAGTACAACTAGCAGTACCCCCAGCATAGGAACCAGATCTCGCATCTGATCCTTCAGACTGACTTTGGCAATGGAGCCAGAAACAAATAGGCAGACACCCAGCGGAGGCGTACACATTCCAATCGTCAGATTAACAGCCATTACAAGACCAAAATGAATCAAATCAATTCCCATAGCCTGTACTAACGGCAGAAACAGAGGGGTAAAAATAACCAATGCGCTTGTTGTATCAATAAATGTTCCTGCAATTAACAGAATAATATTAATAATTAGCAGGAGAAGCACACTGCTGTGAATCGACTCTGACAGCAGTGCGCTCACAGTCTGCGGAACCTGGGCTACTGTAATCACCCATGTAAATAAGCTTGCACAAGCCACAACCACCAAAACCTGTCCTGTAGATTTTGCACAGTCTACCAGAAGAGAAAACATATTTTTCCATTTTAATTCTTTATACACAAAACCACCAATAATAATCGCATAAGCGCAGGCGATTGCTCCAGACTCTGTAGCAGTAAAAATGCCGGATAGAATACCGCCAATAATAATAATCGGCATAATTAAGGCAAGAAGCGCATCTTTTCCTGTTTTCAAAATTTCCTCGCGGCTGGCTCTTTTCTCTCTTCCCACATAACGGCGTTTTTTTCCAACCATATAACTGTAAAGCATCAGCCCTGCGCCCATAATGATTCCTGGAATAAAGCCGCCTATAAACAGCTTTCCTACACTTACGTTAGCCATCGTACCATAAAGCAAAAGCGGAATGCTAGGAGGAATAATAGGTCCGATAGAACCTCCGCAGGCAATCAATGGAGCTGAAAAGGTATCTTCATAATTCTTTTCTCTCATAATCGGAATCATAATTCCTCCAATAGCAGCTGTAGCTGCAATGGCTGAACCAGTAATCGCTGCAAAAAACATACATGCCAGAATACTTACCAAAGCAAGGCCGCTGGGAAAATGTCCGTTCAAAGCGTCTGCAAAGCTGACAATCCTGTTTGAAATTCCGCCCTGTACCATCAAACCTCCTGCCAAAATAAACAAAGGGATAGCAATCAAAGCTGTGCTGTCAGCTCCAGTAAACAATCTCTGAATCACCACAATCATAGGGGTTGCACCTTGAACCATTCCAAACACTGATACCAGTCCCAGAGAAAAGCAAATTGGAATTCCAATTAAAAACAGTATAAATAGCAAGACAATATAGATCATACTTCTCCCTCCCCATTATTTCTGATCTGTCGTATCAGTATTTTAACCATGTAGTAAAGCATTGCCACCCCTGCACTTGGGATACTCGCATAATAAACAGTCATAGGAAGAGGCAGATAGGATGTGGTCTGTGTCCATCCAAAAATGCAGAACTGAATTCCAAAATAAATCAGAAAAATAAAAAAACTGCACAAAATCAGATTAATCAAAATTTCTGTCCATCTGCATATCCCTGCTGGAAGAGCTGTAAGAACCACATCTACGTTTAAATGCTCCTTCTCCCTGACGCACCAGGCAGCTCCCCAAAACACCAAATAAGTAAACACCAATCGCAAAATATCGGTGCTCCAGGGAAGAGGTGACTTCAGAACAAATCGACACAAAACCTGTAAAAATGTAATTGCAAATACCAGCAGAGCGCTCACTCCCATAATCATTCTGGCAAGTCCGTCTACCAATTTATCAATCATGTCCCTTTCCCCCTTTTCACCATGTTCTGCTTCGTACTGTGCCACAGCTGCTTTTACTCCTTCTGTAAGTTCCGGTGAAACCAGAGCCGTCACAGCAGAATCCTGGTAAAGAGTCTCTGTCGCTTTCCTAAAGGATTCCAAATCTGGTTCGCGGCATACATCTACACCTTTATCCTCAATCGCTTTAAGCATTTCCTCTTCCATGTCTGTAACCATTTGTCTCTGGGTATCTCTGGCATAAACGGACGCTTCATCTATCCACGCTCTCTCTTCATCTGTCAGACGGTTATAAAAATCTAAATTCATGATCATGCTTTCTGGCGCATAGGTATGTCCATCCAGACACATATATTTCTGAACCTCATCAAAAGCAGAAGATGAAATAGAGGCAATTGGATTCTCCTGCCCATCTACAGTTCCCTGCTGCAGCGCTGTATAAAGTTCGTTAAATGAAATCGGAGTAGCAATAAAATTTAAGTGTTCTGCCAGAGCAAACCAGATTGGAGACTCCTGCACACGAATGGATAAGCCTTTCATGTCCTCTGCTTTTGTAATCTCCTTCACATTATTTGTAAAATGACGGAAACCCAGCTCGCAAAAGGCAAGGTGTTTAAAGCCCTGTTCTTCAAACTCCGGTTTTAATGTTTCCTGCAAATATCCATCCAGTACAAAATAGGCTTCTTCCTTGTCCGCAAACAGATAGGGGATCGCAAGAACCTGTGTTTCCGGCACAAAACTTGGAAGAGCTCCGTCTGTGGTAACGACAGCCATTTCTATTGATCCAATCTTGACTCCCTCTGCCATCTCCCTTTCTCCGCCTAGCTGCGCATTGGGATAAATAGTAACCTCAAATCTATTCCCGGCCAATTCCTCCAGCTTTTCTTTAAAAACAGAGGCCGCTATAGTTGACTGATGAGACTCATTTCCCACTGTAGCAATTTTAAGCTTAATTTTGTCTCCTGAACTGCCTGAACTTGTACAGCCAGAAAGAAACGTGATCATGGCTGCCGCCGCTAAGCAAAAAATTCCTGCCCTTCCTTTTTTCATTACCTTTCCTCCTCACTCACAGCTTCTGCATTATAATCTGCGGACAGCTTACGCCCCAATATCTTGTCCTCCATCTCATATCTAAAATTGCTGCCAAAACAGAAACCATTTTTTACAGGAACTGTCCCTGAAAAAATCACACAATTATCAATTGCTCCGATTCTCCCGTTCATCTCATTCAAGATCGTTTCTACTGGAAGGATATCCTTTAATGTTCCCTCTTGATACAAAACTTCTTTATTCTCTATGGTCTGCCAGGAACGAAGCTTAATCTCATCCCAATGATCCTTTATTTCCTCATAGTCCCATATCCTGCTGCAAATGGGTTTTGCACAGATCTGCTTTGCTTTAGGAACACTTACAGCCTCCAGCTCACGATCTGTATGATCGCTTCCTACGCCAATATAAATTTTACCGTGAGACAAGATAATCACATACTCTACCTCTCCGCAGGTTTTATTTCCTACAAAAGCCAAATTTCTCTCCTGTGTCAGAACGTAATTTCCGCACTGAAAAATTGTTGGAATTTTTTTAGGAGCCGGAACCCCCAATTCCTGTTCCAATTCTTTAATATGCTCCATTGTCTTTTCCATATTTCTTCCTGCATAGCCGATGGCGAATACTCTTTCATACTGTAAATCTAATACCCTCTCTCCTGCTTTGCCCTCCACCATAAATTTCATTTGACTCATCCTTCTCCCTCTCCTCTTTTCTTATTTTTTATAACTGATATACTTCTGGCCTTCTGTCCCGGTAGACATTAATAGAAGAACGCACTCTGTCTATCTCCTGAATCTCCATATCAGCTATTAAAATCTGCTCTTTTTCTCCACCTAGAATCAGGCACTCTCCCATCGGACCATAAACTGCCGAATGGCCTGCGCATCTCACTTCCCCAGCCGTTCCAACAGAATTCGTGCAGCATACATAACTCTGATTTTCAATTGCTCTGGCACGGTTAAGGACATCCCAATGCAGCTGTCTGACAGCCGGCCACTGAGCTACAACAAACTGTATCTTTGAGCCAGCCAGCATTTCTGAACGAATTAGCTCTGGAAAACGGATATCATAGCAAATCACAAGGCTGCATGGAATTCCATCTAATTCAAAATTACAGGGACGATCTCCACATTGAAAAAAGTCATCTTCCCCTGATGGGCTAAACAGATGCACCTTATCATACTGCGCTGTTAAATTTCCCTTTCTGTCAAATACGCAGGCAGTATTGTAAATGTTTCCATCTGCCTTTCTATTAGCCACGCTTCCGGCAATCACATTCACTGCATACGTTTTCGATAAAGAAGAAAATGTTTCCTTCACACGGCTGCAGTCTCTGTCTGACAGCTTATCTAAATTTTCTCTGGGAAAAAAACCTACATTCCACGTTTCAGGCAGAATAACCACATCTGGATTCAAAGCACAGGCTTCCTCTGTCATCCTAACCGCCTTTTCAAAATTTTCATCCGGCTTTCCAAGTTCCATATCCATTTGAATCATTGCAGCTTTCATATCAATTCTCCTTTATATTATTCCTGGCTCTCACTACATTTTCAAACCTTACCCTCATTTTGGTATTCGGTATTTGGTATTTGGTATACCATTTATGGGATTATAATACTCCTTTTCTTACGGCCTGTCAATTTACACATTTTACAAAAAGTTACTGAAGTATTTATGAGATATTCCTAATTCTCATTTTTAAAATTCTGCTATGGAGCAATCTTAATGTGACGTCTGATGTTGGTCTCCGTCTGTTCCATGTGTTTTTTCATGGCCTGAACAGCAGCTTTGGGATTATGCTGCTCCATCGCCTCCAGAATATCCTGATGTTCCTCTATTGTTGTTAAACGCCGCTCTTCCGTTCCCATTACTGCCTGCATTCCTAAAAAACGAAACACATCATAGTAATTGCTGGCCAGCTTCATCAGTTCTCTGTTTAAGCTCATTTCGTAAATACAGGAATGGAATTCTCTGTCATGTCTTATAAATTCATCTACATTATAATTTGAGAGATCCTCTCTTTGAGCCGCTTGAATCTGGCGAAGTCTCTCTAACCCCTGATCCGTCATATTTTTTACTGCATCCTCAGCTGCTGACAGCTCTAATGCATATCTGATCCTGCTCAGCTCCCACATATAGTGTGGGTCAAACTCTCTAACGACTGCTCCTTTGTAGGTTTCCATCTGGAGCCATCCATCTCTGGCCAGCATCTGCAGCCCTTCACGAATCGGCGTGCGGCTAATCCCCATTTCTTCTGAAAGCTTTCTCTCATTCATCACGCTTCCCGGCGGATACTGACCAGTAAGAATCCCTTTTTTTAGTTCATTATATACCTGATATTTATATGATAACTGTTTCTGTACCATAAAGCAGCCGCTCCTCTCACCCGAATTACAGTTTCCACCATATATTTTTCAAGCCACAAAAAACTTTCCCTAATTAACTAGAAAACTGTATCTGTTTTCGTAACGTAACACACAGGCCTAGAATTTGTCAAGGATTATTTCGCCTTCAGTGGTGACTAGCATATGTCTGAACCAGGGTCAAAGATTTCCTCCCATTTTAATTTTCCTTTAATCTTTCTCCTGTATGATAAAACCATAGCATCAGTATACAAAAACAGATACCACAAGGAGGTTTCCTATGAAAAATATGAAAAAATCAGTGATTACAGCCGCATCCGTTCTTATGCTTGGAAGTGTTCTTCTTCCGTCTCATCTCACCGCTCTGGCCGCTCCTTCCGGCGCACAGCAGTCCACTGCAGTGACAAAAGATCAGGCGAAAGAAATCGCAGCCTCCAAAGCAGGTCTTTCCGTTTCCGATCTGTCTTTTTTCTGGATGGAAAAGGAATGGGACGACGGACGTCTCTGCTATGAGGGGGAATTCGTCCACAAAACGACAGAATATGAATTTGAGATCGATGTGAATACAGGAACCGTTACAGAGTGGGATACGGAAAGTATTTACGATTAATGCTTTTGTAATGACTCCAACGCAGAAACAGGCAGTTTTGGAAAGGGCCGGGTAAAATCCCCGGCTCTTTCCTTTGCGCGCGCGCCTTCCTCCAGTATATTCATGAGTTGTAATTGGCCATAATATAAATTATAATGAAACAAAATGGAGGTATATGAACATGAAAGCGAAACGACAATACTGCTGCTTCCTGCTGGCTATGCTCCTCTCTGTCGCGCTCAGTTCCTGCTCAAGGCCCCCAGCCGCAGGAACAGAAGAAACCGGTGTCTCACTGACATCACCGGAGTCTGCGTCAGAAACTGAAGCATCTCAGAAGGAAAGCTCTGCCGTCTCTTCCTCTGAAAAATCTGTACAGGCGGCATTTGATGCGTTTACAAAGCAGATATTTAAAGACGAGCTGGAGGGATCCGGCCTGACTCTCCACTATATGTTAAAGGATCCGGAAAGCTACGGCATTTCCACAGCTGATCCAAAGCTTGGGGAATGCTCTCTGGAATATCTGGAACAGGTTTCCGCTGATATGGAGCAGCTGTCTGAGGAGCTGCATACCTTTGATCCCTCTCTGCTGACAGCGGATCAGCTGTTCACCTACCGCGCTCTTGACGACTACCTGGAAACAGAGCTGGCGGCCAGGGGACTGGAGCTCTACACGCGCCCTGTATCCACCACCATCGGAACTCAGGCCCAGCTCCCCATTCTGTTTGCAGAATATGCTTTTTATGACAGGCAGGATGTGGAGGATTATCTGAATCTGATGTCCCAGATTGACTCCTACTACAAGAGCATTGCCGAATTTGAGAAGATCCGGGCCGACGCCGGACTTGCGCCCTGCGATCTGGTATTGGATCAGATCATCCAGTCCTGTAAGGACTACATGATCCGGCCTGAAAACAGCTTTTTAAATGAAACCTTTAACAGCAAGCTGGACTCCATAGACGGGCTGACCGAGGAGGAAAAGAACGAGTACAAAGCACGCCATCTGGCCGTTATGAAGGAGCACTTTATTCCCGCTTACCAGATGCTGGCCGGAGAGCTTGAGAAGCTGAAGGGACGCGGCCAAAACCCGATGGGACTGTGCGGATACCCGGATGGAAAACGATACTATGAGTATCTTGCAGCCTCCTCCACAGGAACAGGCTATACGGTGCCTGAGCTGAAACAGCAGGTGCAGGTACATATGAGCGAGGATCTGGCTCAGGTGACGCTGCTCCTTCAGAATCATCCGGAGCTTGCGGAGGCGTCGGCCAGCTATTCCTTTGCCCAGACGGAACCTGCTGCCATCTTAGACGCCCTGAAAACCCAGGCCGAAAAGGATTTTCCGGCTCTTCCAGAAGCGGATTACACCGTTCACCAGGTCCCCAAGGCGTTAGAAGCCTCCTTAAGCCCCGCTTTCTATCTGACAGCTCCCATTGACTGCTGGCAGCACAATGTCATTTATATTAACGGAGGATCTGAGCAGACCTCTTCCGAGGCGCTGTACACCACTCTGGCCCACGAAGGCTACCCGGGCCACCTTTACCAGACTGTCTACGCCAACCAGAATGTGCGGGATCCTCTTCTGAGACTTCTGGCCTGCGGCGGCTACACAGAAGGCTGGGGAACCTACGCGGAAATCTATTCCTATCAGTTTGACAACGGGCTTTCTCCGGAGCTTTCCAGGCTGTTAGCCCACAATCAGGCCGCCACTCTGGGACTCTATGCGCTGCTGGATATTAACATTAACTACGAAGGGTGGAGCCAGGAGCGGACCGCTAAATTCCTGGAGGAGCTTTACGGCATCACCGACACCCAGGTAATAGAAGAAATCTACTATGCCGTTGCCGACAATCCAGCCAATTATCTGCAGTATTACACAGGATATATGGAAATGGTAAAAATGCGGGAAACGGCCATGGAAACCCTGGGGGATCGTTACGATCCCGTCCAGTTCCACAAATTTATTCTGGATATGGACGGAGCCTCCTTCCGCGTCATGGAACCCTACTTTAAAACATGGCTGCTCACCTGCGGAGCGCAGTAAAGCGGCAAACGGACCGTAAAAATCCGGGGAATTTTCTTTGTTTTTCAAAAACCTCAGAAAATTCCCCGGATTCTTTCTCCTATCATCTTTTTGCCTGCGTTTCTACACCAGCTCTTTTCTTCCAGTCTGTTTTAAATTGGTCTCCTCTTTCAAATCTGCGTTCTCTTCTCCCTGGTACATTTTTCCGATAATATAGGAAGAAATGGTAACTGTCAGCAGGGAGCATGCAATTTTAAGCGCAGGAATATAGCTCAGCGAGAGCACCAGCACTACAAAATCTGTGAAAAAATAGCACTTCTCAATCTTTACTCCGGCCAGCTTATTGAGCACCAGGGCCAGCACGTCGTCGCCTCCTGTGGCTCCTCCGGCCCTGACCACAAGCCCTACGCCGATTCCCACGAAAAGGCCTCCCACAAGGGCTGCAAGCACCGGACTGCCGCCCAGGTCCGGAAGCATATACCCCATTCTCTCATGGATCGAGTAAAAGAAACCGTAGCTGAGCGTGGATACCATGGCGTTTTTCAGAAAAGCGCCTCCTAAAATCCGCCAGCCAATGAGATAGCAGATCAGGTCGAGAACCGGGCCAATGACGCTGGGGGAAACGCCGAACCAGTTCTGTATTAACAGCTGCAGTCCCAGCACGCCGCCCTCTGTAATATCCGACTGGCTGTGTACGTTATAAAGTCCAAATGACAAAACCGCTGTTCCAAGCATCAGCCCTGCATAGCGAAGTGCTTCCGCCTTCAACTGTGCCCTCTGCGGCATTTTCATAGATAACAACTCCTTTTCTGTGATTTCTTGACATAAATTAGTATAAAGGATATAGTTACTATACTGTCAAGCAGAAAGGAACCGATTAAAATGGAGCATCGTTTCACAGCCGGGGAGATAGCTAAGCTGTCAGGCCTCTCCAAACAGACGATTCTTTTTTATGATAAAAAAGGGATTTTGAAACCGGACTATGTGGATCCTGACAACGGATACCGGTACTACAGTGCGGACCAGCTGGATTTTCTCGACAATATTTCCATGCTGAAGGAAATCGGCCTGTCCTTAGACGAAATCCGCACCTTTATGGAACAGCGGACCAGAGACTACGCCGTTTCCCGCATGGAGGAACAGCTGGCAAGCATCCGCCAGAAAATAAAACGGCTGCAGACCATTGAAAAGCAGCTGTCCTGGAAAATGAAAACGCTGGAAGATCTGACCTCGAAACAAGAGGGCGTTTTCCTGATCCGCCATGAAAAGCCGGAGCTTCTGGCCGTGGAGCCAGTCTTCTTTCCAAAACGGAGAAAAGGCACGGACGAGGAGGATCTCATGGCCCAGAATATCGCCATTAAAAGGCTGATGACAAAGGCCAAGCGGGAACATTACCCCTATTTCTACCAGCAGGGATCTTTGATTCCTCTGGACGAACTGCAGGAAGGCCATTATCTCCGGGCGTCCCACGTATTTCTTCCGCTGGAGAAAAAATGCGCCGGCGTTCCGTCCATCATCAAGCCGCCCGGGCTCTACGCCCGCTATTACTTTACGGGACGCTATACGGGAAGTGGAAGCGCCTACCGGCTTCTCTTCTCTGAGCTTGAACGGCTGGGCGTTTCAGCTGTGTCCGGCTCCTATGAATACTGTATTCTGGACAGCCTGGCTTCCCAGAATACGGATCACTATGTCACGTTAATTGAGGTGGAAGTAAAAAAGAAGGGGTGATGTTCCCCTTCTCTCCTGGTTTCTGTTATTCTGCCTCTGTTTCCTGGGAGCTTTCTGCCGTCTCCCCGCCGCTTTCTGCTGCGCTCTCTTTTTCTGTCTCTGCCGCAGAGGTCTCGCTTCCTATGTTCTTGTAGCCCTTATTAAACTCCATTGTTCCGAGCTTTTCTCCATTTACAGACAGATTCAGCTCAGAAGCCTCAAAATTCTGAAGCAGTGTGTTGGCAACCGCCGTCTGCTGCAGAACGTCGTCCTGATTCGGCATAGCGGAAAGGTCTACGCTGATCACAGAGCCTTCCTGGGAAAAGCTTAACACCTTGGTTCCCTCCTCAAGGATTCCATTCTCAGCCATCTTATCTGCCAGAAGCTGCGGATCAATCGTTTCTCCATCCTCAGAGTCGATGGCGTCCATGCTCTGCTTCAGTCCAGTTCTATTCTCCTTAACAGTAAACATGCTGACCTGTGCCATCGGAGCCGCATCTGCGTCCGGAAGCTTCTCCACCACTTCCCGCTCTGTCTCCGGAATGGAAGCCTCCACGGTCTGTCCCTCTGCTGCCTGTTTATCCTGATTCTGGCCGGATGTGTCTGTAGGCGCGCAGGCTGCCAGCGATACACTCATCAAAATTCCAGTTAAAGCAATCATTAATTTTTTCATCGTATTCTCCTCTTTCATTCATTGATTTTATTGATTTAATTCCCTGAACCAGCGGTTCAGCTTGGTAAGCGCCTGATAAAGAATGTCCAGCTCCTGAGGCGTCAGCTCCTCTTTTATGCTGTCGATCATCTGTCTGTGAAACTCTGCGTGATGCTCATAAGCCCTCCGGCCCTTATCTGACAGGGAGATATAGACGATCCGCCGATCTTCCTTTCCCCTGGCCCGCACCACGTACCCCTTTTTCACCAGACTGTTCATGGCAATCGTGAGAGTCCCTACTGTGACGGACAGCTCTCTGGCAATCGCGGACATATTTTTCGGCGCCCCGATTCCGATGGCTTCAATGACATGCATATCATTATTGGTGATATTCCGAAACTCCGGCGTTATGATAGCCTTCTGCTCAATATCCATAATGTCGCGGAACAGCCTCACCAGTACCTCATTGAATGTCTCGTAATTGTCCACAGTGTTCCCCTTCACCTTCTAAAAACAAAATTTCCCCACTGATTATACAATAAACGGACCTGGCCGGCAACTGTTAGCGCCAATAAAATTTTTACGGCGCCGTCATACGCTTTTATGTCAGAAAACCGGCAATCAGAATGCTGGCTCCTATGCCTGCCGCTGTGGAAATGGCGGCTCCGGCCAGAGTCCAGCGCGTCTTCGTCACCTTTGCCGTCATAAAATACACGCTCATGGTATAGAACACCGTCTCTGTACAGCTCTCCATAATAGATGCCGTCATCCCCAGCAGGGAATCCGGCCCATGAGTCCTGAAAATATCGAGAAGAAGCCCGGTGGCAGCTGAGCTGGACACGAGGCGTACCAGGATAAGAGGAATCAGCTCTCCGGGAATGCGGAGAAATCCTGCTGGAGCTTTCAATATTTCTGAAAGGAACTCCAGGAATCCCGATGCCCTCAGGACTCCCACTGCCGTCATAAGACCGATCAGCGTGGGGAGAATCCCGGCTACGGTTTTCATCCCTTCCTGCGCCCCCCTGATAAAATCGTCGAATACGGGACGCCTGGAAAGAACTCCGAAGCCGATTATGTAAAACAGAACAGCCGGAACAAGAAAATCTGAGAGATAGAGAATTGCCTTCAACAGCCTGCTCCCTGAATGACCTTGCTTCTATTCTATGCAAAGATCCTCCGGCAGATTCTTGCTTTTCTGCCCCCTGTCCGCCTGTTTTTGTTCTATGTCTGGTATTATACAGGTGGATTGTGTAGGATCTGTGAATGGGTTCTTGCGAAATCGGAAAGTTTTTATAAAATTTGTGGGAAGAAACAGGCTGTTCAGCCAGTTATTGAGGCAAAACGCAGCCAGCCGCAAAGCCTGCTGCTTTTGTCTGTTTTATAACAGGGCTTTTCTGTATGCCGCATTGTAAAATTGTATCTTTACAGCTATAATATGAGCTAAACTATTAAAATCAATCATTTCACGGAGGAACAACCTATGAGCGTATTATTTGCAGAATATCCGAAATGCACTACCTGCCAGAAGGCGAAGAAATGGCTGGATGCAGCCGGCGTCTCCTATGAGGACCGCCACATCAAGGAACAGAATCCTTCCGCAGAGGAGCTTAAGAAATGGCATCAGATGAGCAGACTTCCATTAAAGAAGTTTTTCAATACCAGCGGCCTTCTCTATAAATCTATGGGCTTAAAGGACAAGCTGCCCGGCATGAGCGAGGAGGAACAGTACGCCCTCTTAGCTACAGACGGAATGCTGGTAAAACGCCCCATCGTAGTGGGAGACGATTTCGTTCTGGTAGGGTTTAAGGAAGCTGACTGGGAAAAGCAGCTGGCTGGACAGCAGTAGAAAATTACCCAGACCTGCAAATCTATATGGCAGAAAATCTATATGACAGAATCGACAGGTACCGTGACCAGCTGCGTTTTCTGCTCGTTACGAAAGCCTCGCTATCGTCACAGGATACCTGTCGATTCTGCCTGGCTGATTAGGAGGCTGTAAAAAGAACGGAAGTTTTTCAGCGGCTAAGCTCCTGGTGGAGCGTGAAAACTTCCGTTCTTTTTTCTAACTTAACTGCTTCTGTCAGGGCTGAAAACCCATCTCCTTACAGTCCCAGTCCCTTGCTCACATTTACCACAAAGTCCTGAACGTTCGTCACAATGCTCTTGGCGGAAAGGCTTCCCCGATCTCCCAGCTTATTGACTGCAAATTCTGAGATATCCACGCTGTAGAAATAAATCTGGCGGATGGTTCCGTCCGGCATCACACGGAAGGAGGGAGTCATATTTCCTGTGGCGATGGAGTGGAGAGTGGTGGCCATGCAGATCACGGTAGTGGCCTTTTTCACGCACTCTCTCATGGAGGACTGTCCCTCGTACACATCGGCATAAACCTCCGGCAGGGGGCCGTCATCCCGGATAGAGCCTGTCAGCACAAAGGGCACGCCCTTCTTCACGCAGCTGTACATGATTCCGTTGTCAATGTGTTCCTTCTCAATAAACTCTGGAATGGAGCCGTGATACCGTACCCGGTTGATGGTATCGATATGGTTGTAATGTCCCCCTGGAAAGCTCTCCTGAGTGTAAATATCCTGTCCCAGAGCCGTCTTCCTGTAGGCTCCCTCTAAATCGTGGGTAGCCAGGGCGTTGCCTGCCAGAAGGGCGTCCACATAGCCGTTCATAACCAGCTTGGAAAATGCCTCCCTGGAGTCGGAATCAAAGGCGCAGGCCGGTCCCATTACCCAGACTACATAGCCGTGATCCTTCTCATGCTTTAACAGATCGTAGATGTGATCGTAGTCCTTGGAGAAGGCCGTCTCCCTGGATCTGCCCTGGCGGAAGGAAAAAGCCTCCTTAGACTGAGTTCCCGGCTCCTCAAAACCGTGGGTCCAGACGAAAATTCCCTCTTCCGCCTCCTCTGTCCTTCCCACAAAGACAAGATCGCCCTGTTTTAACGTCCGAAACTCCCGCACTGCTATTTTTCCGTTTTCATAGACAGCCACGCAGTCCATCCGGCTCTCCTCCGCCAGAAGCCATGTTCCGTTTACCTTAAAATACTCCGGGAAAATGGTGGTAGCGTGATAGTTTTCCGGCGCGGTCCTGTCCTTCGGCGCTGGAGCCAGCACAGCGTCCGGCGCTGAGACAAACGGTTCCTTTGTAAAATCCGGCGCAGTATACTTCTTTAACTCAAATCCCATAGCAGCTTCTCCTCTCTTCGTATGTCTTACCATACCGTTCTGCGTATAGTTTCATTATACCTGATTTTCCCTGGTTCCGGTACCCCTCATTTTCACAGCGCAGAATACAACGGCCGCCAGAGTGCTCGCGCTGGTGGCCAGAAGCGCCGGACCTGTCACTGCCGCCGGATTTGCGGATCCGTACTGGGCCCGGTAGGCGATCATGGTCATGGGAATCAGCTGAAGAGAAGAAATATTGATAATGAGAAACGCGCACATTTCGTCATTGGCCGTCCCCTCCTTCACTGCGCGGACGTCTCGTTGTCTGCGCCGCTCCTCCTCCAGCGCCTTCAGATCTCCCATGGCCTTCAGCCCCGCCGGGGTGGCGGCCCAGCCCAGGCCCAGAAGATTGGCCGTCACGTTGGCGCAGATGGACTCCAGGGCCGGGTGGTCTCTGGGGATACGCGGAAACAGCATATGAAGAATGGGGTACATTTTCCTCGCCAGCGCCTCCATCAGGCCTGATTTTCTCCCGATTTCCAGGATTCCCGTCCAGAAGGACATGACTCCCAGCATGGTGATCCCCAGCGTCACCGCCTCTCTGGCCGCCTCCAAAGCGCCGTTTGTCACCTCCCCAAGGGTTCCGTGAAACGCTCCCCATATGAGTCCTGCCGCCATCATCACAGCCCACAAAAGATTCAACAAAAAAATCCCACCTTTCTGGCAAACTTTATGCCGGAAAGGCGGGAAATAGAACTGCTCTAAGCGCCGCAGCAGAGGTCTCTCATAACCTCCTCCACCGTCTCGATTTTCTCAGCCCGGCAGGCGTTGCTGCCGCAGAAGATCAGGGCACGGTCCTCGTCCCCCTGAGCCGCGTTGATCAGGGCCTGTGTAATGCAGTAGGGAATATTCGCCGGATCGCAGTGCTCCAGACATCTGAAACACCTGGTCACCTTCTCTCCCTCTGCCGTCATCTTTTTCAGGAATGGATTCATAATCGCCCGTCCCGGCATCCCCACCGGACTCTTGGTAATTACGATATCCTCCTCTTTAGCGTTAATATACGCCTGTTTATAGACTAACGGCGCGTCGCACTCCTCTGTGGTCACAAATCTGGTTCCTACCTGGACTCCGTCCGCTCCCAGATCCTCGATGCAGTGGCGCATATCCTCATGAGTGTAGACGCCACCTGCCGTTACCACAGGAATCTCCTTGCCGTATTTTTCCCCATACTCTTTTACCAGAGCAATGATTCCCTTTACTTCTTCCTCGTATTCAGCTTTATGGTAGGTCTTTGACACCTGGTCTGTGTCTGCTCCCAGCTCTGTCAGCTGCTCCCTGGAAAAGCCCAGATGGCCTCCTGCCAGCGGTCCCTCCACCACTACCAGATCCGGCGCAGTTTTATAATTTCTGTCCCAGAGCTTACAGATTACCTTAGCGGACTTTACGGTGGACACAATCGGAGCAATCTTGGTCGCCGTTCCCTTCACGTACTCCGGCAGGTTGACCGGAAGGCCCGCGCCGGAAATAATAATATCCGCTCCGATTTTAACGGCTGTCTTTACGTATTCCACATAATTTTTTGTAGCCACCATAATATTAAAGCCTAAAATTCCGTCCGGCGCAATCTCTCTGGCCTTTTTAAGCTCTGTCTCCATGGCCTTTAAATTGGCCTCCTGGGAATTTTTGTAAAAGTCCGGATCCCTGAATCCGATCTGGGCGGTGGAGATGATTCCCACTCCCCCTGCCTTTGCCACAGCTCCTGCCAGGGATGAAAGGCTGATGCCAACCCCCATGCCTCCCTGGATAATTGGAAAGCTGGCTGTCAGATTTCCTATATTCAGCGGTTTAAATCGATTCATCCTCATTCTCCTACTCTTTATGATGTTGGGGCCAGACGACCTGACTAAAAGGCGCGGAATCTGTCATAGCGCTGACAAACCGCTTCCTCCCTTGTCATCTCTCTGAAACGCAGGAAAAACTCTTCCAGTCTCCAGTCCAGTCCGCGGCAGATCTGTTCCTTATTGGCCTTGGTAGCCGGCTCTGGCTCAGGAATAATGCACTCGATAAGCCCCAGCTCGTAAAGATCCTTTGCAGTCATCTTCATTACCTTGGCCGCGTCGCTTGCCTTCTTTCCGTCCTTCCAGAGGATAGCCGCGAAGCCCTCCGGAGAAAGCACGGAGTACACGGCGTTCTCCATCATCCAGACCTCGTTGCCCACAGCCATGGCCAGAGCGCCTCCGCTGCCGCCCTCTCCTACGACGATGGAAAGAGCCGGAACTGTCAGGTTGGAGGCCTCAAACAGGCTTCTGGCAATGGCCTCGCCCTGTCCTCTCTCCTCCGCCTCAATGCCAGGGAACGCCCCAGGCGTATCCACGAAGCAGATAATAGGCCGTCCGAACTTCTCTGCCTGCTTCATCAGCCTCAGAGCCTTTCTGTAGCCCTCCGGATTCGGCATTCCGAAGTTTCTCTTCAGGTTGTCCTTGGTGCTCTTGCCCTTCTCCTGGGCAATCACTGTCACAGGCATCCCATGCCAGGAGGCGATTCCTCCGATAACGGCCCCGTCGTCCCCATAATACCTGTCTCCGTGAAGCTCGATGAAATCGTCAAACAGCTCTCCGATATAGTCGCTGGAAATCAGCCTGTCCTCGCTTCTGGAGATGAGAACCGTATCCCAGGCGCTCAGCTGGCGGTTGGAAATATCCTCGAACTCCTTCTCAGAGGTCCGCTTAATCACAGCGCTCTTTCTCTCAAAGGTCTTCTCCACAGCGGCCAGAAGCTCTGCCTCCCTCTTTTTTTCCAAGGGACTCCCCATTGGATAAAATCGGAAATCTGCGGGCTGCGCCGCCTTCCGGACAGCCCTTCGTCTCCGGAGCGCTCTCCGACGTCTGGGCCCTGCGTCCCTCGCCCTTGTAGTTCCACTGATTTCTGCTGGAATGGAACCGCAGAAGATAGGACAGAGTGTCCTTCATCTCCGGGCGCTCCACAATCAGATCCACAAAGCCGTGATCCTGCTGGAACTCCGCTCTCTGGAAGCCCTCAGGAAGCTTCTGGCGGATGGTCTGCTCGATTACCCTCTGTCCGGCAAATCCTATCAGCGCCTTAGGCTCCGCGATGATAATATCTCCCAGCATGGCGAAGCTGGCCGTCACGCCTCCCGTGGTGGGATCCGTCAGGACGCTGATATATAAAAGTCCCGCGTCGCTGTGGCGTTTCAAGGCGGCGGAGGTCTTCTCCATCTGCATCAGGGAGACAAGTCCCTCCTGCATTCTGGCTCCTCCGGAGCAGGCGAAGATAATCACCGGAAGCCTTAAAGCCGTGGCCCTCTCCACAGCCCTGGCAATCTTCTCCCCCACGTTGTGGCTCATACTGCTCATAATAAAACGGGAATCGCAGACAGCGATGGCCGTCTTCTGGCCGTGAATCGTTCCCCATCCTGTCACGACCGCCTCATTCAGATTCGTCTTTTCCTGAACTGCCTGAATCTTTTTCTCATATCCAGGGAAATTTAAGGGATTGATAAACTCCATCTCCCTGTCCCACTCTTCAAAGGAACCGCTGTCAATGGTCATCTCGATTCTTCTGTAGGCGTGGACGCGGAAGTAGCCGTCGCACTTGGGACAGATGTAATAGTTATTTCTCACATCCTCCGTGTAAATCGGACGGCCGCACTTGTTGCACTTGCGCCAGAGGCCCTGAGGGATGTTGGGCTGCCCCTCGTTTACAGCCCCCTCTCTCTCCTCAGAAACCTTTTTATGTTTTGTATCAATCAAGGTATATGTCTTTTTAAACATATCTTTCAGCATATAACACTCTCCCTTTCCCCGAATCCTCGCCTCTGCTCAGACTGTGCCGGACGCTTAAGCCCAGACAGAAGCATTTCCGTCAAAAGCCTCCCCTACCTGCAGTAGGACGGGAATTCCTTCGGAATAAAATCCGTGTCAATGCTTCCCTTCTGGTAAGCTTCGCTGTTTAAAATCTCATACTGGAAGTCCACGTTTGTATCGATTCCCTCAATGACAATCTCGCCGAGGGCGCTGCGCATCTTGGCCATGGCTCCCTCTCTGTCGCTGTCGTAGGAAATCAGCTTTAAAAGCATGGAATCATAGTTAGGCGGAACCTTGTATCCATTGTAGATGTGGGTGTCGATTCTGACGCCCTTTCCGCCGGGCAGATGCAGCTCTGTGATGGTTCCCGGACTTGGCATGAAATGCTTCTCCGGATTCTCCGCATTGATTCTGCACTCAATGGCGTGCCCCCGGATGACCACGTCCTCCTGGGAAAAGCCAAGCGGCTCTCCCGCCGCGATCTTAATCTGCTCCTTAATCAGGTCAATGCCTGTCACAGCCTCTGTCACAGGATGCTCCACCTGGATTCTGGTGTTCATCTCCATGAAGTAGAACTGTTTATGCTTATCTAACAAAAACTCGATGGTTCCCGCATTTACATATCCTACCGCTCTGGCGGCCTTCACCGCCGTCTCGCCCATCTCTTTTCTCAGCTCTGGGGAGATAGCCGCTGACGGCGCCTCCTCGATTACCTTCTGATGGCGTCTCTGAATGGAGCAGTCTCTCTCTCCCAGATGCACTACATGGCCGTGCTCGTCCGCCAAAATCTGGAATTCAATATGCCTTGGCTGCTCGATGTACTTCTCGATGTACATGGTATCGTCGGAAAAGCCCTTCACAGACTCCATCTGGGCCTGGTTAAAATTGCCCTCGAAATCCTCTGCGCTTCTGGAAATTCTCATGCCCTTTCCGCCGCCGCCTGAGGAGGCCTTGATCATAACGGGGAAACCGATATTCTCGGCCATTTTAAGCCCCTCTTCGGGAGTGTAAACCGGCTCCTTGCTTCCCGGAACCACGGGAACTCCCGCTTCCATCATGGTCTTTCTGGCCTCGGACTTATTTCCCATCCGGTGAATAATCTCAGCAGACGGGCCGATAAAGCGGATATTGCACTTCTCGCACAGATCCGCAAAGCGGGCATTTTCAGACAGGAAGCCGAATCCCGGATGAATGGCATCTGCTTTCATCGCCACTGTAGCGGAAATGATCCTCTCCATATCCAGATAGCTTTCACTGGAAGGAGCCGGACCAATGCAGATGGCCTCGTCCGCCAGAAGCGTGTGGAGAGAATCACGATCCGCCTCTGAATAGACAGCAACGGTTTTGATTCCCATTTCCCGGCAGGCCCGGATAATTCTCACCGCGATCTCACCGCGGTTTGCAATTAAAATCTTGTTAAACAAACTTGTCACCTATCCAATCATAAATGTCAGCTCAGCAGAAACTGCCACCTTGCCGTCCACAGACGCCGTGGCGCTGCCGATTCCTACCGGGCCTTTTCTCTTAATAATCTGGCACTCCAGCTTTAAGCGGTCTCCCGGGACTACCTTTCTTCTGAACTTGGCGCTGTTAATTCCGCCGAAGTAGGCTACCTTTCCCTTGTTCTCCTCCTCGCTCAGGATGGCTACCGCGCCTACCTGGGCCAGGGCTTCCACAATCAGGACTCCCGGCATAACCGGCTCCTGAGGGAAATGACCTGCAAAAAACGGCTCGTTGTAGGTCACTGATTTATATCCTACCGCTCCCTCACCCGGGCGGATCTCCTCCACACAGTCGATGAGAAGAAACGGATGTCTGTGAGGGATAATCTCCTGAATTTCCTTAATTCCCAGCATAGAAATACCTTTCCCTTTCTCCGGATTATTTAATGCGGAACAGCGGCTGGCCGTACTCCACAACCTCCTCGTTGTTTACAAGTACTGCCTCCACAACGCCGTCATACTCGCTCTCAATCTCGTTCATCAGCTTCATGGCCTCGATAATGCCGAGAACCTGTCCCTTCTTTACTCTGTCGCCAGTCTTCACAAACGGCTCTGCGTCCGGAGACGGGGATGCGTAAAAGGTGCCCACCAGCGGGGAGCTTACCGTATTGCCGGAAGCGATATCTCTGCTCTCTGCATTCGCTGCAGGCGTCTCTGCGCCAGAAGCCTCAGAAGCGCCGGATACCTGAAAAGCCGCAGCCGGCTGGCTCATCATGGGAGCTGCGGAAACCGGCGCAAAACCAGGCGCTGGAACGGCTGTCACAACGGTCTCTCTCTCCTTCTCTCTCTTTAAGGAGAGCTTCGTTCCGTTCTCCTCCAGCACAAAGCTGGTCAGGTTATTTTTTGAAACAGCCTCGATCAGCGTTACAATATCCTTAATTTCCATCTCTGCCTCCTCTGAATTAAGCCTCGAATTTCTTTACCACAAGGCTTGCGTTATGTCCGCCAAAACCCAGGGAATTGGAAATCGCATAGTTTACGGTTGTGTGGACGCCCTCGCCCTTGGTGTAGTCCAGATCACACTCCGGCTCGGACTCAGAAAGACCGGAGGTCACATGAACATAATCCTCCATGACGGACTTCACGCAGGTGATCAGCTCCACGCCTCCGGCAGCGCCTAACAGATGGCCTACCATGGATTTGGTGGAATTTACCTTTACCTTGTAAGCGTGATCGCCTAAAGCCAGCTTGATGGCCTTTGTCTCAAATAAATCATTGTGGTGGGTGCTGGTTCCGTGGGCGTTTACATAATCAATCTGATCCGGAGTAATTCCGGCGTCCTTGATTGCATACTCCATGGCCTTGGCAGCTCCGCTTCCGTCCTCTGCCGGGGAGGTGATGTGGTAGGCGTCGCAGGTAGCGCCGTAGCCTGCCAGTTCTGCCAGGATCACTGCGCCTCTCTTCTGGGCGTGCTCTAAGGACTCTAAGACAACCACTCCGGCTCCCTCGCCCATCACAAAACCGTCTCTGTCCTTGTCAAACGGACGGGAACAGGTAGCCGGATCTGTATTGGTGGAAAGGGCAGTCAGGGCCGTAAAGCCTGCCACTCCAAGGCCTGTGATGCTGGCCTCTGCGCCTCCGGCAACCATAACGTCAGCCTCTCCGCACTGGATGGAGCGGAAGGCCTCTCCGATGGAGTGGGTTCCTGTAGCGCAGGCTGTTACCACGTTAATGCATTTGCCCTTTAAGCCGTACTGGATGGCCACGTTTCCTGCCGCCATGTTGCAGATCATCATGGGAACCAGAAGCGGGTTAATGCGGCCCGGTCCCTTCTCAAGCATCTTCTTGTGCTCTCTCTCTATAGCTCCAAGGCTTCCGATTCCGGATCCTACGCTGACGCCTACGCGGAAGGGATCCTCCTTCTCCATGTCGATGCCGGACTGAGCCAGGGCCTGTCCTGCCGCAGCCACTGCAAACTGGGAAAATGGCTCCATTCTTCTGGCTGTCTTCGGATCCATGTACTGCTTTGGATCGAAATCCTTGACCTGGGCTGCCAGCTTTACCTTATAGTCGGTTGTATCAAAATATGTAATCTCTCCGAAGCCTCTCTTGTTCTCCTTCAGGGAATTCCAAAATGTCTCCACATCATTTCCGATTGGGCTTACGACGCCCATACCGGTAATCACTACTCTGTTTGCCATATATTACCTCCTACATTGCCATGCCGCCATCAACGTTGATGACCTGGCCTGTGATGTATCCTGCCTGATCGGAAGCTAAAAATGCAGCCAGATTCGCCACATCCTCTGTCTTTCCGAATTTCTTCATAGGAATCTGATCTCCCATAGCCTTCTTTACGTCCTCCGGGAGAACTGCCGTCATTTCCGTGTCAATAAAGCCCGGAGCAATGGCATTTACCGTAATGCCGCGGCTTCCCAGCTCTCTGGCCACTGACTTGGTCAGTCCGATTACGCCCGCCTTGGACGCGCAGTAGTTGGCCTGCCCTGCATTTCCCATAACGCCGGAAACGGAGGAAATATTGATGATGCGGCCCCCCTTCTGCTTTAACATCTGTCTGGAAATGTGCTTGATGCAGTTAAAGGTTCCCTTTAAGTTGGTGTCCAGAACTGCGTCGTACTCCTCCTCGTTCATCTTCATGAGCAGGTTATCCTTCGTGATGCCCGCATTGTTCACCAGAATGTCGATTCTCTTATATCTGGCGATCAGGTCCTTCATCATCTCTTCTGTCTTTGCGTAGTCGGAGACGCTGCACTGAACGGCCTCAGCGGTTCCGCCTGCCTCGGTGATCTCCCTTACCACTTCCTCCGCCTTTGCGGCAGATCCATTGTAATTTACGATAACCACGGCGCCTTCCTTGGCCAGTGTCAGGGCGATCTGACGGCCAATTCCGCGGCTCGCTCCGGTTACCAGTGCAATTTTGCCTTCCAATAACATAGTTTTACAACCTTTCCTCGGAATTTCTTCCGGTATGCCTGAGGGTAAAAGGGACGCGGCATACTGCTTCCGCGTCTCCCACCTGAGCTTACAGAAGCTCTCTTACCTTCTCAATATCTTCCAGTTTCTCTATATTAATCACGCGAACGCTTCTATCTATCTTCTTCATAAATCCGGCCAGAGTCTTTCCAGGCCCGATTTCAATAAATGTATCCACTCCGTCGGCCAGCATCATTCTCATAGTCTGCTCCCAGCGCACGGAGGAAGACACCTGTCTCTCAAGCAGAGGCTTTACATCTTCTGCCTCTGTCACATACTCTGCCGTCACATTGGCAGCGTAGGGAATCGCCGGCTTGTGAATCTCGACGGTGTCGAGAACCTTTCCCAGCTTCTCTCCTGCCTCTGTCAGCATTTTAGAGTGGAACGGTCCGCTGACATTTAACGGGATGACCCGCTTTGCCCCTGCTTCCTTCAGCTTCTCTGCCGCCTCGTCCACTGCCTCCTTCTTTCCGGAAATAACAATCTGTCCCGGACAGTTATAGTTGGCAATCTGAACGCCTTCTATCGGCGCAATTACCTTTTCAATCTCCTCTGCATCCATCGCAAGCACAGCAGCCATAGCTCCGATTCCGGCCGGAACTGCCTCCTGCATCAGGATTCCCCTCTCTCGTACTGTGCGGATCGCGTCCTCCTCAGACATCACGCCTGCCGCCGCCATTGCCGGATATTCGCCCAGACTGAGTCCTGCCGCCGCGTCGGGCTTGATTCCCGTCTGCTCCATGAGAACCTTCATCATGGCAAGGCTGGCTGTGACCATAGCCGGCTGTGTGTACTCTGTGATGTCCAGTCTGTCATTTTTCTCAAAGCAGAGCTCTGGCATGGAAAATCCGAGAATCTCGGACGCTGTGTCGAACACCTTTCTTCCTGTCTCAGTCTGCTCGTAGAAATCCTGGCCCATACCGCACACCTGCGCGCCCTGGCCTGGGAAAATAAATGCAATTTTGCTCATAGCGCCGCTCCTTTTTATTCCTATGGAAACGGCCCGCCTGCCGTCACTTTCTGCACACGGGCCGCACCTCTATTCTCCGGCGTCGGGACTGACGTCCTTCTACCAGTGCAGAAGCCTTCCGGCCTCTGCCATCATTTCGTCGATCATTTCCTTGCAGGTCTGCTCTTTCTTGATCATGCCTGCAATCTGTCCTGCCATGACGGTTCCGTTTACCGTATCGCCTTCCATGACAGCCTTTCTGAGAGTTCCAAGAGTCAGATACTCCAGCTCCTCAAAGGACTTTCCTTCCTGCTCCAGCTTAATGTACTCTCTTGTCATCTGGTTTCTCAGGCATCTGACAGGATGGCCGTGAGTCCTTCCTGTAACGGTGGAATCAATATCCTTCGCCTTGATGATTCTCTCCTTGTAGCCAGGATGCACAATGGACTCCTTCGCCACAACGAAGCGGGTTCCCATCTGAACCGCCTCAGCGCCCAGCATAAATGCCGCCGCGATGCCGCGTCCGTCTCCGATTCCGCCTGCCGCGATGACAGGGATGGAAACTGCGTCTGCAACCTGTGGAACCAGAGTCATGGTGGTCGCCTCGCCGATGTGTCCGCCGGACTCCATACCCTCTGCGATCACAGCGTCAGCTCCGCCCTTCTCCATCATTCTGGCCAGGGCAACGGAAGCTACCACAGGAATTACCTTGATTCCTGCTGCCTTCCACATCTCCATATACTTTCCTGGATTTCCGGCTCCTGTGGTGACTACCTTGATTCCTTCCTCAACTACAACCTTTGCCACGTCGTCAGCGTGAGGGCTCATCAGCATAACATTGACGCCAAAAGGCTTCTTTGTCAGCTCTCTGGCTTTTCTGATTTCCTCGCGAACCACCTCGCCGGGAGCGTTGGCTCCTCCGATCAGGCCCAGTCCTCCCGCCTCAGAAACGGCGGCAGCCAGGTGATGCTCAGCCACCCAGGCCATACCGCCCTGGATGATTGGACATTCAATCCCTAAAAGTTCAGTGACTCTGGTCTTCATTATGCCTCAACACCTTTTTCTTTTAAATAGTTCATTACATCACCGACTGTTAAGAGGTTCTGTAAATCCTCAGCCGGGATCTCTACGGAGTACTCATCCTCCAGAGCCATAACTAACTCAAATAAGTCAAGGGAGTCTGCTCCCAGATCATCCTTAAAGGAAGAAGCCTCTGTAATGGACTCTGCGTCCACGCTTAACTGCTCTGCGATGATCTCTTTCATTTTCTCTAACATAGTTTTTGTCTCCTTTGCTTTATGGGTTTTAGATTTTCTGAAAGCCGTTTCGGGGCCCTCCCCTACGGCTGTCATTTCTTTTATTATATTTGATTTTCAGGAAGTTGCAAGAAAAAAATCCCCGGAATCGCAGACTGATTCTACCACTCCAGTAAAGTAGCCCCCCAGGTCATGCCGGATCCAAAGCCCGCAAGCACCAGCTTATCGCCTCTTTCAAGCTTTCCGTCCCTCTTCAGTTCGTCTAAGAGAATCGGAACAGAGGCAGCCGACGTATTGCCGTAGCGGTCGATATTGACCGGAATTCTGTCCATGGGAACCTTGAGTCTTCTGGAAGCTGCCTCCAGAATTCTGAAATTCGCCTGGTGGAGGACAAAGTATTTAATCTCCTCCGGATCCATCTGGGCGTCCTCCAAAATCTGGGCCACAATCTCCGGCACCTTGCGGACTGCAAACTTGAAGACCTCTTTTCCGTCCATCTTCATAAAGCCCAGCTCCGGCTTAATGCCGTTTACGCAGTTTCCAAGATTTCTGGCCTGGCACTCTAAGGTCCATCCCTTGGTTCCGTCGCTTCCCATCAGAGTCCTGATAATTCCTGTCTCGGACGCCCTGACAACCGCAGCTCCGGCTCCGTCTCCGAACAGGATGCAGGTTCCCCGATCCGTCCAGTCCACCACCTTGCTCAAGGTCTCCGCTCCGATGATAAGAGCCGTCTTATAAATTCCTGCTGCGAAAAAGCTGTGGGCAATGTGAAGGCCGAAAATAAAGCCTGAGCAGGCCGCCGTAATATCGAAGCCCACCGCGTTCACAGCCCCTATGGCCGCCTGCACGTCCATGGCCGCCGCCGGGAACGCCCTGTCGCCGGAAGAAGTGGCCAGCACAATCAGGTCAATTTCCTTCGGATCGATGCCAGCGTCGTCAATGGCCCGCTTCGCCGCCTCTATGGCCAGCCCGCAGGTTCCCATATCCTTAGATACCCTTCTCTCGCAGATTCCCGTCCTCTCCCGAATCCAGGCGTCGTCTGTATCGAGAAACTTCATAAGATCCTGATTTGTAACAACTGTATCCGGCACATAAGAGCCGATTCCAATGATTTTTGTAGTCATGTCTGATTCCTGCTTTTCTGTCTGCTTTCTTTCATTAACTCAGTAAACGAAATTGTTTGATATTCAAACTATTGCTAGTGTATTCTATGGCAGGTTGTTTGTCAAGGAAAAAAGTAGTACCCATTTGCTCTGGCAGAAGGTATAATGAAGGCAGGAATCGCTCTGTGAGCGATTCCTGCCGCTACGCAAACGGAGTATCCGTAGGATACGGAGTTCGCGGTTCCTTAACCTATGATGTTTCTTTATTTTTATAGTGCCAGTGTACAAGGGACGCTATACAGTCTATCTATTAAAATAGGAGGGTTACATAATGCAGAAAATTCTCGTATGCGACGACGACAAGCAGATCGTCGAGGCTATTGATATCTACTTAACCGGCGAGGGCTTTCAGGTGATCAAGGCCTACGACGGCCTGGAAGCTCTGGAGCTTTTAAAGACAAATGAGGTAAATTTAATGATTGTGGACGTGATGATGCCCGGTCTGGACGGCATCCGGACCACCCTCAAGGTCCGTGAAACCAGCAGCATACCGATCATCATTCTGTCTGCCAAGTCAGAAGATTCCGACAAGATTCTGGGACTGAACATCGGAGCAGACGACTATATCACAAAGCCCTTCAACCCTCTGGAGCTGGTAGCCCGCGTGAAGTCCCAGCTTCGCCGCTACACGCAGCTGGGAAATATGAACACCCAGACAGACAGCCGTGTATACAAGTGCGGCGGTCTCCAGATCAATGACGAAAACAAGGAAGTATTTGTGGATGGGGAATTGATCAAGCTGACCCCTATTGAGTACAACATCCTGCTTCTCCTGGTTAAAAATGCCGGAAAGGTATTTTCCATCGACCAGATCTACGAGGAAATCTGGAACGAGGAGGCCATCGGCGCCGACAATACGGTGGCGGTCCATATCCGCCATATCCGGGAAAAAATCGAAATCAATCCCAGGGAACCCCGGTATCTGAAAGTAGTCTGGGGTGTGGGCTACAAAATTGAAAAACAGTAGGTGACACAGTATGACGATTCGAAAGCTTTCTCTGTACCAGCGGAAAATCGCTGCCTGCGTGGTTCATCTCCTCTTCCTGGCCCTGGCCTTCATAGGCGTGGGAATCATGTATATGAATGACAACCTGGGCGTAGGAATTACCAGAATCCACAGCGGTTCCTACGAGGAGACCGATGAATTTACCCAGTATTTCAACGAGGATTTATCTGATATCTTCCAGTACATGGAATATCACAATATCTTTGCCACAGGCGGTTCCATCGACATCTCAAAGGAAATGCTTCAGATGACCTTTGGCCCCAACGATACGCGTTCCTTTTCGCTGAACGATATTATTAAATATCTGAAATCCCTGGGCTACTATTTAAATGAGGATTTCCAGTGTACGCCCGTGTCGCTGGATGAAAACAGAAAACCATTAAAGGGTTATGTGGCGTGGTCTGCCAATCAGCCTGACGTATACTACACTTCTCTCCGGGAAGGAATGCGCTACTGCTCCCTGGAGGAAATTTCCTTAGAGATTTTAAGCACCCTGAATCAATATTACAGCACCTACAAACGGCTGTTTGACCAGCCCTGCAACCTTCATTTTAAAATTGAATATCTGGACAATGAGTCGAATCCCAAGCGGATCACCTCCTTCTCCAACGATGAGGAGTTAACTCTGGATACGGCCAGAAACTACGGCCGGTACGCCTGCCTGCAGGGCAATTCCGTGTTCTACGATACGAATTTTAAATCCATTGACCTGGATACCGTCTCGGCCCTGTCTGCCAATAATCCGTATTCTACGAAGACCTATTACCTGCTGGCCGCACTGGATACCAATTACCCGGCTGACGACGCCTACGCGGCCAATTACCGGCATTATGTCAGAATGCAGAATTATTACTTCCTGGGCTTTGCCCTGATGGCAGTCGGCGGTCTTACGGCGGCCTTCTCTCTTCTGTATCTTCTGTCCGTTTCCGGCAGGCAGGAAGATGGAGACCATGCTGTGTCTCTCACTCCCTTCGACCATACCAGCACAGAAACCGGCATGATGATTGTATGCCTTATGACCGCAGCGGCTCTCTTCGCGTGCAGGTACACCATGGTCCGGGTACTTCACCTGACGCTTTCGGAGGAATCCTGGGACGTGGGCGAAAAGGCGCTCTACACAGCCGTTATTTACCTGGGATGCCTGATAGCCGCCTTCAGCCTGATCAGACGGTACAAAGCCGGCGTTATCTGGGAAAACAGCTTGATCCGGAAGCTGGGCGTGCGCCTGTCCATCTTCTTTACAGGACAGACCTTTGCCGGACAGCTGACCGTATCCTTCATCGCCTACCTGATCTGCAATACGATTCTTCTCCTGACTGCAGCCTACTTATATTTAAAGTGGCATATTCTTTCTATGACGCTTAAAATTATGATTGGGGTGCTGGCGGCTCTGTGGTTCTGTCTGAATCTGTGGATTTTTTACGTCATGTTCCGCAGAGCGGCTGATCGCGACAAGATTGATCTGGCTATCCGCCATCTGGCAGATGGAGAAACCTCCTACCAGGTAGATTTGACGCAGTTTTCCGGAAAAATCAGAGAGACTGCGGAAAATCTCAACAACGCCAGCAGGGGGCTGGAGATGGCCCTGTCGGAAAAGGTGAAAAGCGAACGGCTGAAAGCCGATCTGATCACAAATGTCTCCCATGACATTAAGACTCCTTTGACCTCTATTATTAATTATGTAGATTTAATCAAAAGGGAAAATATCCAGGATGAAAAAATCCTGCGTTATCTGGACGTGCTGGAGCAGAAATCCCACCGTCTGAAAAATCTGACGGAGGATCTGGTGGAGGCTTCCAAAGCCAGCTCCGGGAATCTGAAGCTGGAGATCAGCCGTCTGGACTTTATCGAACTGATTTACCAGACCAACGGCGAATTCGAGGAGAAATTCGCCAGCCGCCACCTGAACCTGATCACCTCCGCTCCAGATCATACGCTCTTTATCGAGGCAGACGGACGGCGCCTGTGGCGGGTGCTGGAAAACCTCTATAATAATGCCTTTAAGTATGCGCTGGAAGGCAGCCGCATCTATGTGGACGTAGCTGAGGAAGATTCCATGGCTGTATTCACAATTAAAAATATGTCCTCCAATCCTTTGAACATCAAGGCGGAGGAGCTGACCGAGCGGTTCGTCCGGGGAGACGTGGCCAGAACCACCGAAGGAAGCGGTCTGGGCCTCTCCATCGCCAAGAGCCTGACTCAGCTCCAGGGCGGAACCTTCGAAATCTACATTGACGGAGATCTCTTCAAGGTAAAGGTAGCGTTCCCTGTAATGCGCGCAGCAAAACAGGAGAATTTAGCAGAATAAACTCTGCCGCTCCAAACCTTGACATTAAAAAAGGAAGAGGGTGTCGCAAAATCATCAAATTAGATGATTGAGCGACACCTTCTTCCTTTTTATTTTGAGATTATGCTTTTGTTTCTGTTATAGGCCAAAGCTTCTCCGTCTGCTTCCTTGCTTCCGCCTCAGACAGGGAAAACTGCTTCACAAGAGCCACAATAACGGCTTCCCTGGAAGCGCCCAGATCCCGGAAAGCGTGAATTAAGGCTGCGATACCCTGGATTTTACCCAGCTCGATCCCCTGCGCTTTACCTAATTTGATTCCCTCTTCCTTCCCACATTCAAACTCCGCCTTTTTAATCAGCTCCCGTTCCCGTTCTTCATCATATTCAAAAATGCTCATAGCTACTACCTCCGCCCATGATTTTAAAAGAAAATCCTTTCTTCATTTGCAGAAATCTGCTTTTACAATTGCATAATATATATGAATTCCTGCAAAATAGCAGGCTAAATCAAGCAGATCCGATACAGAACGCGGATTAATAAAAGGCGCAAAATACTCCCAAATAAAGCCGCCTGCCATTCCATAAATCACCATATGCCTGTAATCCATCGCTTTATATCCTGCCCAGGACAGCCAAATCTGGCAATATCCTAGAAAAAACAGGGGACATACCAAATCATTCAAATGATTTCTGCAGAAATAGTTTATCCATCCTTCTGTGATACTGATAAACACAGCTTTGTTCAAAATATATATGCACACGGAAACCGTCATACATAACAGGTCGATTTTTCTCTGTGCAGCAGTTTCTTTTAACTCTCTAACCAAACAGTTTTTCATTAGTTAAATAAAGCAAATAATCAAAACTATTGCAACAATAGCTGCAGCTGCAATAATAATCTTAGTCATATTTTTCTTCATCCTCTGTATCCTCTCGTTCTCTATTTTCCCGGCTCAGAGAGCCATTCCACCGTATAATTCTGCCCTGTTAATTTTCCAATGTTAATCACGTACTCCTTTAACAGCGCTTTCGCATTGCTGCGCGCCTTTTCAAGGCTAAGCGTATCCTGCTCTGCATTTTCCAGCATTTTATTCTGAGCGTCGGTAAGTGCCTTAGCCTCCTCTTCAATCGTAATCTTCGTAAATACTCCTGTATCGACAATAGGTTCGCCCATAGTATCCTGATCTGGTTCAGCGTTCATTACTCTGGCTTCCGGCACATAAATCTGAACTACATTATTTTCATCCGGTCCATTAATCTTTACTTTTGAAGCATCGATTCCCATTATTATAACACCATCGTACTCCATCCACATTTTCTTATATCCATACTGGAACAACCCATATTGAAACAGTCCGTCCGGCTGTTTTTCATATTCGGCTACATTATGGTAAAAGCATTTCAGCGTCGCCATTTCGCAAATGGTATCTACATCTGAAAAATCCGGCGTTTCAGGCTTCTCATAAGATCGAAACGCTCCCCATGCAATAACTGCAGTTCCTATAACTGCGGCTATTAATAAATAACCTTTCTTCTTTTTTAACTGAAGCATAATAAAATCCCTTTCTCCTTTGTGCCGTATCTCCTAGTTCCAAATAATCTGATACGGTTCTTCTTCCCTGTTTAAAAGCGGATACGTTAATGCTGTGATAATTGACTGGAGATTTTCTTCTGCCAGTTCCTTTAATCTTGGCGACGCCTCCGCCTCCCTCTGAGCATCCTCCTCGCAGGCTGTCAAAGCCTCCTGAAGCCCTATTTTAGCTTCTTCTGGAAGAAAAGAAAGGCTTTTTTCGTCTACTATAGCAGTGACCTGTATTTCTGGAAGAATCGGTTTTACCGTCTTTGCCTCCTCGTCGATGTCAAATTCAATTTTGGTCATATCTATTCCTGCTTTTGCTTTTGCATTGTAGCGAATATTACATTTTAATTTTTTCTTCTTCTCATCCTTATAGACAGCAACCACGCCGTTATATGTAAACTGAGCTGTAGACAGTTCTGAAATATTAACTGCCTTTTTTAACGAGGACGACGAAACGATTGTTTCCTCACCTTTCTGACTCACTAGCAATACCAGCACCAATGCCGCTATTCCTATGAATATTGCAATCACTCCCCATATTTTGGGAATTGAACATTTCTTTTGTTCTGCCAATTTATTTTCATTTGTATCCATAATCGTCTCCCCGTAACCTACATTTCTTCTGCTTCCAGAATCCCAAAGGATTCAAAAAGCCCCTTCTCTGCTTCCACCGTTTGAACATCAAGATCAGGATTGCTTAAAAAAGTGTCCTGCAAAGATGCCTTTAACTTATCACAGCATGGTTTAAATGATATATACGTCAGCCCTCCCCCAATAACACCTCCAATTACTGGAATTGCATGTTTAAAAAATCCTGTAAATACCTCTTTAGTCATTCTGACTCCAAACCACTTTGAAACACTTTTTACAATTGGATAAATCGTACCTTTGGTCAAAGCTTTTTTCATCAATTGTTTCTGAACGCCTGTCCCTAAAGCTTTTGCCAAAGTCTTTAAAGCATTATTAGCCCCTGCTACCCCGTACATTGTCCCCAGACAAAGAATCAAAATATTTAATGTTTCTGTATCAAACTTTTTTCCTTTTTCTGTAATATCAATTTGAGGAAATCCATATAAATAGAGTAATTTCTGGGCGGCCCTCAGCATATACCCATAGTATTGAACAATATCTGCCGGAATTGTTGCAGCCATAGTAAAGCCTCCCGGCACTGCTAATGCTGCTGAAATTCCAGAGACGCAGCTTCTTTCAAGTTTTATCGTTTCATCCGCATATTTTTCAATTATATCTGGCGTTATTCCTGCTGCCGCCGGATTCTTTTCTACTGCTTTTTCAACTATTTCCTGTGAAAAATCTTTTTTAAATTCATTTCTTAAAAATTCTTCCCGTTCCACCCTAATCCCAGGAATTTTTAATCCCATAATAATGATATCTTCTATATCAACCTGCCCATCTCCGTTCGCATCCATTACCTTATTAATGGTTTCAGATGACTTATCCATTCCCTTTTTTATCCCAGTTACAGCCTTCTCTGTATTACTTTTAATCATTTGCAACGTATTTGTTTTTAATTCTTCACCTTTTAAAACCTTCTCTGATCTTTTAGCCACTTCCTTTGCTGTCTTGGTAATTCCTCCTGCCAAATTGGCAGCAGAACCTTTTAGACTTTTTACATCCACAATCTTTCCTCCCTATAACCTGTCCTTGTCCCTAAAACATTTATACCATACCGTATCTTTACATTCAATATTCACTATTTTTTTCAATATGCTATGCAAAAAATATTACTTTCAAATCGAACCTGCGGCAGGAAACAACCTTCCGCTTTCTTATGCGCCAGGAAAAATTTTCGGTGACTTTAAGTGGAACAAGAAAATTTTTCCTGACGCATCTCTTTCCTTACCCCTTCTTCTCCACCAGCCGTATCCGGCTCCAGTGGCCCGTCAGGTACCAGACAAAGGAAATCAGATAGTTTGCGGCCCAGCCCAGAGGAACAGCGTACCAGACAAACTGAACCCCATAGCGCGGCGCGAAATAATTTGCCACAAAGACGCGGATAGCCAGATTGGCCAGATTAGCCGCAGTAAATACCTTCATATCCCCTGCTCCTCTCAGCAGGCCATCCGTGGTGGCTTTAAGGCCAATAAAATATAGAAGAAAGAAGAAAACCTGCGTAAGCCATTCCCACAGAAAACGCCTCCGCGCTGGCCTCAGCGTCTAAAAAGGCGGAAATAAACAGGCTTCCAAACAGCTGTGTTAATACGCAGAGAACCACAGCAAAGCCTGCCAGAGCGAAATAGCAGACGCGGTATCCCTCCTTCACCCTCTTTTGGTTTCCCGCTCCCATATTTTGAGCTGTAAAGGTGGACATGGCGTTTCCGATGGCCAGCATGGGCACAATAGAAATGGACTCAATTCTCGTTCCCGCCGAATATCCGGCGATCACGGAAGAGCCGAAGGTGTTGACTACCGACTGCACCAGCAGAATCCCCAGCTGGACAATGGACTGCTGAAGAATGGAGGGAAGCGCCACCCTCGTCATGGATGCCGCCATCTCTCTGTCGTAGAACCGGAAAATCCTCTTCATCCTGCCTGTATCCTCTCAGCTTCCTCATAAGAATAAGGAAGGAGAGCGCCGCCGAGAGCCCCTGGGCAATCAGGGTCGCCACAGCCACGCCTCTCACAGCCATATGAAACTCAATGACAAACAGCAGATCCAGGACAATATTCAGCAGGGAGGAAAAAATCAGCAGCTTGAGAGGCGTCCTGGAATCTCCCAGAGAGTTGAACACCGAGGCCTGCACGTTGTACATGAACAAAAAGGGCAGTCCCCAGAAATAAATCCGCAGATAAAGAGCCGCATCCGCGAAAATATTGTCCGGCACGTTCATCAGACTCAAAATCCTGTCGTTAAACGCAAGGCCGAAAGCCCCCAGCGCCGCGCTGATTACCAGAAAGGAAATCAGAGTCGTGGACACAGCCGTTTTCATCTTCGTCAGCCGCCCGGCTCCCAGAAACTGGGAAATAATCACCGAGCTTCCCATGCCTCCTCCGATGGCAACGGCAATAAACACATTCGTAACCGCGTAGGAGGCGCCCACAGAAGCCAGCGCGTTCTCACTGACAAATTTCCCCACTACGACCGAATCCATAATATTATAAAACTGCTGGAACAGATTTCCCAAAATCAGGGGAAACGCAAAAAGCAAAAGAGCCTTTCCCGGGCGATCCGTCAGCATACTGAATGCTTTTCTTACTCATCATTTTCCATCTTTTCTATC
>ENA-OQAB01000111-OQAB01000111.1-human-gut-metagenome-genome-assembly--contig:-NODE-111-length-45592-cov-45.157484_pt1 | contig 45592 bp, 44 predicted proteins | sample MGYA00242490_ERZ504517 | MGnify/ENA primary metagenome ERZ504517 (study PRJEB26092, sample SAMD00036298) | human gut metagenome | host: Homo sapiens | study: EMG produced TPA metagenomics assembly of...
ACCGCGACTGCCCGGATTGGAAAAGGGATTGGAAAGGATATATCGGTATTACTTATGTTCGTCGAAGTAAGCGTACTTGCTTTCCATTGACGTGAAGTCAGAGCTCTTCATGTCGGTATCCATCTGATTCTGGGCCTCCTTGAGAGCCTTATCGATGGACATGCCGTTCTGGAAGACGTTCTGGAAAGCAGTGGTGCCGCTGGATTCAACGGTGGATGGTGCCGGTCCCGGCCAGATCAGTCGGTCTACGCGTGGCTGGATGGCGGCCATGACCGGCTTGGAGAGAATGTCCTTGTCGTTCTGCAGCGAGGTCTTGGCTGGGAAGGAGTTCAGTTCGGATACCGCTTCACGAATGTAATCATCGTTGGCGAGCAGGTACTTGATGAAGTCCTGGGCAACGGCCTGCTGTTCTTTGCTCTGGTTCTTGTTGACGCCCGGAGTGGATTCGCCGTTGTAACGGTCGTATGCAAACGGAGTGTCTTCGGAGAAGGTTGGGGTGGCGAACACGCCGTAGTCAATATCTGGATACTTTTCTTTCAGCGTGCCTTCCATGTGGCCCCAAGCGTAGATCATCGCAGACTGGCCGTTACCGAAGCTTTGGGTGTAATCGTTGCCGAAGTCAACGGATCCGACCTTGTACTTGTCATACAAATCCTTGAGGAACTGCATGTTTTCTTTGGTCACATCGTTGTTGTAGTTGGCTTTCTTGCCATCTTCGCTGAAGAGCAGTTCACCCTTCTGATAATTCAGACCTTGATAGATGGCGCTGTAGGCGTCGCCGTTGAAGTTGAAGCCGGCCTGCGTCATCTTGCTGCCGTCGGTTTTGGTGAGCTTTTGGGCGACCTGGATGAATTCGTCCCATGTGGTCGGAATGTCGGCGTCGGTGAGGCCCGCTTCGCTCCACAATGTCTTGTTGTAGTAGATGTTGCCGGTGTTGATCACGGAGTCGATGTACTTGACTTTGCCGTTCTCATCTTCATGTACGGATGCGGTGGAGTAGTCGGATTCCAGAGACTTGGTGTCGATATCGTAATCCGCTGCGTATGGACGAATCAACGCATCGTGAGAGTTGTGGATGTTGAAAACAGCCGGACCGTTTTTGCCTTTCAGAGCCAACGGCAGCTTGGTCCAATAATCATCCCATGAAACATTCACCGTTTTGATGGTGACGTTCGGATACGTCTTCGTGTAGGACTCAATCATCTTGTAGACAGGATCCGTGCCCTTGCTGCCCCAGCTCCAGTACTCGAGCTGGATTGGCTTGCCGTCGTTCACGAGATGATTGGGGTCGTAGGTGATGGTGTTGCCGATAACATCAAGCCCTTTGTCGGCTTTCGTATCGGTTGTGCCGGAGGTGGCATTGCTGTTCCCGCACGCAGCCAAGCCGACGATGCTCAGGGCCGCCACTGCCACTGCGATACCTTTGTTGATTTTCATATCTCTCCTTACGTCCTCGTAAGCCTTCATCCGCCCCTTGCGGACAAGCAATAGCATACGACAAGGGTTTCATATTGGCAATTCAAGGTTTTTTAAAATGTAAACGGTTTCATTTGAAACCCGTTTCATCTCACCGCTGTGAGCGTGCACACATTGTTTTTCATACGGCGTGTCGTATCGCAACCCTTTTCATTCATCTTTCAACTCTGTAGCCATGAGGACGGTAATGATGGTAGGCTGAAACAAACAGTGAAAAACTTTCGGAGGCACCATGAAAGCGAGCATCGGCGATGTGGCACTGAAGGCAGGCGTATCGAACGCTACAGTCTCACGCACTTTCGCACACCCTGAACAGGTGTCAGAGGCAACACGGTTGAAAGTGCAGGCCGCAGCCGATGCGTTGAATTTCAGCGTTTCCAGATCGGCAGGAATTCTTAAATCCGGTAGAACCTATCGCATAGCATTATTGGTCGGCAGCGGCGTCATCGAATGGTTCACCGCCGAAATCATTGCCGGACTTAACGATGTTTTGCGTGACGCCGGGTACGATCTGGTCATCTACCCCATCGAGGGGTCGGAGGCGCGTGACGCATTCTTCGAGGAACTTCCCGTACGCAGCAACGCTGATGCCGTATTCGTTTCCTCATTTGGCATCAGCCCCGACGAGGTCAAACGTCTCGGAACCGCAAAAATTCCGATTATCGGCATCAATACCACCAGCGAAGGATTCGATGCAACTGTCGGTATCAACGACAAAGAAGGCATCAAACTCATCGTTCGGCATCTCGCCAAGCTGGGACATCGTAACCTGCTGTATTTATATGAAAGCTTTTCCTCCACATTGGGATTCAGCTCATTTAACCGTATTTCCGGATTCCAGGAAGCCTGCGATGCAGTTGACGGACTGACCGCCCGCACACTGGCAGTGCAAAAAGGCGACAGCATTCTAGATGCGGCAATTTCCGAAATCATGGCGCAAGACAACCCACCCACCGCATTGTGTTTCCATCAGGACTCACAGGCAATTCCATTGTTCTTCCGCCTTCAACGCAGCGGCCTTTCCGTGCCTGGAGATATTTCCGTAACCGGATTTGACGACAGCACCTTCGCCAAAGAAGCTGAGCTAACCACCGTTCGACAGCGCCCATACGACATGGCCGTCGATGCGGCACAAAAGGCTCTGGCGCTCATCGAAGGACAACCCATCGAGGAACCATTCGAGACATTCCCCGTGCAGTTGCAAGTACGAAACTCAACCGCAAAACCACGCACCGCTCCCCTGCTGTAGGCCGCAGCGTGTACTCGCGTGAAATCACTTCGCGTAATACCCCACACCAACCGGTCTATCTGCGTTATGTATGGCAGATTTTGCTTTTCGTACGGAAACATCTCGCTTATATATGGCACGTCGCCTGCGAAAACAGCCACTTCGGGGGTACGTTTTTGAGGTTTTCGCCGCATGTGTCTGCCATATGTAAGTGAGATGTCTCCGGTCAGGCCTCCGAATCTGCCATACATAGACGAGATGCGAGCCGCAGACAAGCCTCTTCGTCTTACCCCGGCGTTCAATGTGCTTTTCTTACGGCGTTCGATGTACTTTTCTTCACACGCATGTACGTTTAATCGCCTCAAGCACCGATGCGAATCAAACTCACCAATGTTCGCACCGTCAACGGCATACGCCAAGACAGCAACGCGACTTAACCCAAACCGCCAACATCAGTAGTTTGGTAGATACTCGCGCGCATAGCCGTCCACACCTCCATTGGACGAGAGGAAACGCGGAATAGAGTCATTGCCTTTTGTCGACCATCATGACGACGCGCGCAAACAGATAACGCTAAACTTGTCTCATGTTGATTATTTGCTTAACCTAGCGAAGCGACGAAGCAAGAGCAGGTGATATATGGTAACAATTTCTGACGTGGCGCACGCAGCCGGTGTTTCCAAGGCAACAGTCTCGTATGTACTATCGGGAGATCCTCGAATCACCCAAGCTACAACACTTAAGGTGCAACATGCGATTGACGAATTAGGCTATACGGTGAACCATGCAGCCCGCGCACTATCCGTAAGAAAAACCAAAACAATAGGTGTGGTCTCCCCCGCCTTTCACGGCAACTATCTGTCAGCCCTCTTTGGGCTGTACGTGTACCTGCTATCCGAAGAAGCGACAAAGAGAGGATACGACACCCTACTCATTGGCGAGAACGACGGCTTCGAGGCAATGCATGAAGCATGGTCGTCAAAGAAAGTGGATGGGTTCATCCTGATGGACGTCAAAGATGAGGATCCACGAGTCAGCTATGCCGCAAAAGAGCACATTCCGACCGTTGCATTCGGCTCGCCAAAGAACTCACACGGTTTGGATACAGTGGATTCCGATTTCGCCAAGGCTGCATCATCAATCTTGAATTTCTTAGCCTCTGAAGGGCATAAAGAGGTGATTCTTATTCCATGGTCACACACAATATTTGATCAGGGTCTTGGCTACGCTTGGCGCTTTCTGGATTCAGCGATAGAGACCGCCAAACGTCTTGACCTGAAAATGCATGTCGAATATCCGAAAGACGACGATTCGGATCCTTCGCCCCTCATTGAGCATGCACTAGATACGCACACCAAAGCGACCGCTCTGATACTTCACAACGAGCCAGCAACAATCGTTGCCCCTCAGGTCTTGGCACGCAGGAACCTCCGAACACCGGATAACTTGCAGGTCGTAACCGTCTTCCCGAAACAGCTAGCAACATCAATGAAGATATCGTTCCCTGCAGTGCGTCCGGACATTACGCAACTATCAGAAGCCGCCGTGGGAACCCTTTTGCGTCGAATAAACAATCCGAAAGCCCCGACGGTCACCCGCTATCTTGATTATCCACTCACCCAAGAGCCCGAGTAACATCGCAGCTACGTAGATTACGCGCAGAAAACAACCACGAGATTCTACATTAGTTAAGTTCGTCGATTTGACTTTTCAAAGATCAGGGTTTATTATTTAACTTGTTTAACCGGTTCAACAGTTTGGGATTAAAACTTCCCAAACGCAATAAATTAATCATTCAGCGCATAGGTGCGCTGTTAATGAAAGGAAATACCAAATGATCGGTTCAAATATGAAGCGCGTGATAGCTTTAATCGCCGCAAGTGCCGCGGCAGTCAGTCTCGCCGCTTGCGGTAGCAACTCGAGTCAAGATTCCAAAACAATCGAATTCTGGGACCCATACCCTCAGAAGAACGATAGCAGCACATGGGCGAAATACGTTACCAATTGTGCTCCTGAGGGATATAACGTAAAACGCATCGGCTATGCGCAGTCAGACCTATTAAACAATCTCACAACAGCTGTCAAGGCCGGCAACGCACCCCAGATCGCCCTGATCGATAACCCAAAGATGCCTACCGCTGTCGACGCAGGACTTGTTACGGATATCGAGGCAGCGGGAGTCGACGTTTCAGGATTCGACAAGAATATCGAAGGTCCCGGCATCATCGACGGCGTACAATATGGGGTTTCTTACGGCACTAACGCATTGGGCTTGTATTACAACCCCGATGTCCTCAATAAGGCCGGCGTCGACCCGGAATCGATTACCGATTGGGATTCACTCAACAGTGCCATCGAAAAAGTAGTAAACGCAGGATATAAGGGCATCACGTTCTCCGGCATTTCCGGCGAAGAAGGAACATTCCAGTTCCTTCCCTGGTTCTGGGGAGCCGGCGGTCAATTGAAGGACGCTTCAGGTTCCAGTGCCGAGCAGGATGCGCTTGATCTGGTATCCGGCTGGGTCCAAAAAGGTTGGGCTCCGAAATCGGTCGCAACGGACAACCAATCTGCTGCATGGGATCTGTTCCTTGGCGGCGATTACGGCTTCTCCGAAAATGGTTCATGGCAGATGGAGTCGGCCGTCGAGAAAGGCTACAAGATGATTTCCATCCCAGCCAAAGATGGCGGAGTAGCCCCGGTTCCAAGCGGTGGCGAGTTCATTACCATTCCAGCCCAGAAAACCAAAGACAGTGACAAGATGAAAGCAACCGCGGAGGTCATTCAGTGCCTCATTGACGGAGATAATCTCAAGAAGACCAATGATGAGATGGTTTATCTTGCCGCCAAAAGTGACGTCCGCAAGCAGCAGGTGGAAGAGAACAGTGCCTGGGCACCTTGGGTTGACGCCGTAGAAAATGCTGAAGGCCGTACCACTGACGTTGGTCTGGAATACGAAGACATTTCTGCACAGCTTTCTGAAGATCTACAGGCTGCCTTGAATAAGGGCTGATTCGCGGTCTCATATTTTTCCGGGGCATCTGCCCGCCATTCATTGCGATATTCAGACGCCCCATTCCATCTTTTCCATCAACAGGCAGGTGAACTATGTCTCAAACAATCACCGCAGATAAACCAAGGCGAATCAAGCCAACCACATTGGCCGCCATTGGTTTCGCGGCCCCGCTGATTATTTACATGCTTATCTTCTACGTTTGGCCTCTGATTCAGAATATTTCCATGAGTATGCACCGCTACACACGTCGCACTTTTGTGACCGGCGATGCCCCTTGGTCTGGATTCGATATCTATAAGGAAATATTAAGCAATCAACAGTTCTGGACTATTCTCGGACAGACTTTGATTTTCGTCTTCGCTTCTATCGTTTTCCAATACTCTATCGGCTTGGCATTGGCGGTTTTCTTCAATCAGAATTTCAAACTTTCCGCGGCTTTGCGCGGCGCATTCCTTGTACCATGGCTACTTCCGCCAATGATTTCCGGTACGATCTGGCAATGGATGATGGACGCCGACAGCGGTGTTATTAATAATTTCCTCAAACTATTTGGTTTGGACCCGGTTTGGTGGCTGCAAGCCGATCATTCCTTGTGGGCGGTTATCATTGCCAATATTTGGCTTGGTATTCCTTTCAACCTCGTAATTCTGTATTCGGGCTTGCAAAACATCAATGGCGACTTGTATGAAGCCGCCGCGTTGGATGGCTGCAATGCTTGGCAGCGCTTCTGGAAGATTACTTTCCCGTTGCTCAAGCCGGTATCGATGATCACGCTCCTGCTAGGTTTCGTCTACACGTTACGAACAGTAGACATCATCTGGATTATGACCAAGGGCACTGGATCTTCGAGAACCTTGGCAACTTGGGCTTATGAGATGGCTTTCGGAAAGGGCACATCAGCAACCATCCGGTATTCGGAAGCATCCGTTGTGGGCACGATTCTCATTGTTGTAGCACTGATTTTCGCTCTGATTTACCTGTGGGCCCAGCGGAATGAAGAGAAGAGGTAACTAAAATGAAACATCGTTCATCATGGTGGAAAACACTTATAGGCATCATTTTGACGCTGATTATGCTCTTCCCCGTATACTGGATGATCAACATATCATTCACGCAACGTCGCTCCATCCGTTCAGGTGATCTGTTCCCGAAAGATTTCACGCTCGACAATTATGCCTCTGCGTTAAGTTCACAGCTCCCCTACCTAGGAACGTCATTGCTAGTTGCCATAGGATGCGTGATCCTGACCCTAGCAATTGCATTACCTTCGTCATACGCCATTGTTTTCTTGGAGTTCAAAGGCTCAAAGTCCATGAACTTCCTGTTGATTGTTGCTCAGATGATTCCCGCGGTCGTTATGTCTCTAGGCTTCTACCAGATCTACGATGACATCGGTCTTCTCGACAGTATTCCGGGACTTATCGTTGCCGACTCCACTTTGTCGGTACCGTTCGCAGTGATTCTGATGACGGGATTTATGTCCGGTATGCCACGCTCGTTGGTGGAGGCAGCGCAAATCGACGGAGCATCGCAGTGGGGTGTTTTTACCAAAATCGTGATTCCACTCTCCCGTAATACCATTGTCACGACTTCGCTGTTCGCTTTCCTCTGGGCATGGTCAGATTTCATGTTTGCTTCGACCCTCGATTCCGGTGGCGGCAAGATGAGGCCAATCACCATGGGTCTATATGACTTTATCGGTTCACAGAACCAAGAATGGGGGCCAATGATGGCCACCGCAGTATTGGCCTCAGTACCAACAGCGCTATTACTAATTTTCGCACAGAAATACGTTGCCGCCGGCGTAACAGCCGGAGCGGTGAAAGACTGATCCAACCCTTAAGTACATAATTACAAGGACCAACTATGAGTGAACTAACTTTTGCTATCGATGGAGATGCACTGTTGTGGACTGGTGACGGCGAATATCTTCGCATCGAACCATGGGGAAAGAATTCAGTCCGCGTCCGCGCCTCGAAAATGCATGAGATACAGGAACAAGAAGGAGCTTTGCTGCCACAAAACAATCAGGCCTCAGACAGTCACGACTATGGTATCACCATTGACAAGCCCAATAGAACCGCCGAATTACGCAATGGCGATATTGTAGTTCAAGCGAAAGCATCCTGCGGCCTGTACTCCGGATCAGGATATGAAGAGCCACGCTGTTTACTGAGCTTCTATAAGGCAGACGGCACACCGCTCATTCAGGAAATACCATCTGGCGGATCACTAAATCTTCGAGCGCGATGGTTCAAACCGATCACCGGAGGCGACTATTCCATCGTTGCTTCCTTTACCACACCGGAAAATGAGAAACTATATGGTATGGGCGAGTACCAACAGAACATCCTCAATCTGAAAGGTTGTACCCTCGAACTCGCGCATCGCAATTCACAGGCATCTATTCCTTTCGTGGTTTCCAGCGCCGGATATGGCTTCCTGTGGAATAACCCGGCACTTGGAAACGTTACGTTCGGCAAGAACCGTACGGAATGGCAAGCTGAATCAGCCAAGCAGATTGATTACTGGATTACCACAGGCGATACACCTTCTTCGATAATGAAGCATTATGCCGACGCCACAGGGCACGCTCCTCACATGCCTGAATGGGGACTGGGATTCTGGCAGTGCAAGCTTAGATATTGGAATCAACGTCAGCTCCTAGACGTCGCTCATGGGTTTAAACAGCGTAATATTCCATTGGATCTCATCGTTGTAGATTTCTTCCACTGGCCGCATATGGGTGACTTCCGTTTTGAGAATGAATTCTGGCCCGCCCCCAAAGCTATGGCGGACGAGCTGCACAGCATGGGAGTGAAACTCATGGTATCTGTGTGGCCCCAGGTCGCGCTCGCCTCAGAGAATTATGTTGAGATGAAGTCAAAGAACCTTCTCGTGCGTGCAGATAAGGGTGAAGACGTCGGCATGATGTTCGAAGGTCCCAGCCAGTTCTATGACGCCACCAATCCAAAAGCTCGCGAATATGTTTGGGAGAAGTGCCGAACAAATTATGCCGAGCTTGGGGTTGATGCATTCTGGCTCGATGAAGCGGAACCTGAATACGGCACGTACGATTTCGACAACTATCGATATTATGCCGGCCCAAACCAGCAGGTGGCAAACATCTACCCAAGAGACTATAACAAAGGCTTCTACGAGGGGCAACAAACCATAGGAAGGGATGGTGACATCGTCAACCTCACCCGTTGCGCTTGGGCTGGTTCGCAACGCTATGGTTCTCTTGTTTGGTCTGGAGACGTTGGTTCGACCTTCGCCGACCTTCGTGCCCAGATTACCTGCGCCATCCACATGGGCATGGCCGGTATCCCCTGGTTCACCACCGATATGGGCGGTTTCCATGATGGGATAATTGATTCGGACGATTTCAAGGAGTTGTTGGCCCGCTGGTGCGCGTTCTCATGCTTCCTACCGGTCATGCGCAACCATGGCGACCGTAGTCTGCATACGACAACCGGCAAGGAGACCATCACCAATTCGGCCGGAGACCACCGTTCGCCAAGTGGTGCCGACAATGAGCCTTGGAGTTATGGCCCCGAGACGGAGCAGATCTTCCGAAAGTTCATTGCCATTCGCGAGAAAATGCGCCCTTACACTCGGGAATTGTTCGAATCAGCACATACCGATGGCCAGCCTTTGGTCCGTGGGCTCTTCTACGAGTTCCCTCAAGACGAATCGGTGTCTGATATTGCCGATGAATACATGTTCGGCCCTGATATCCTAGTGGCCCCCGTAGTTGAGGCCGGAGCCAGATCGCGTGAGGTGACGCTTCCCGGAAACGCTAGCATCACATGGACGGATCTACGCACTGGCAAAGTGTATGGAGGGGGGCAAAAAATCACTGTCGACGCCGGAATAGACACGATTCCAGCCTTCGCACGCGACGGCCACGATCACGGACTGATCGGAATGCTATAAATTCCCGCACAACAAGTGTGGGGCGTCCGTTCCCAAGGCGAACGCCCCACACTCTGCGCATCTTTCCCATTTCAACCGGTCTATCTGCGGTATGTATGGCAGATTTGTAGCGGGCTTTCAGTCAAACAGATGTTGAGCAGTTTTACATGGCACTTATCAAAGATTTTGTTTTCTGCCGCTCCGTACTTAAGGAATTCAGCCAGAAAATACCGATCGCTTTTGCAGCCGCATCAATTAAGTGACTGCAAAAATCCATTCAATACGCTGCTGCCAGCAACACCTCGGAAAGCAAAGTAAAAGTTTGACCAATATATTCGGTTGCATCGCCAAGCAATGCAACCGTATTAAAACTTGGTTCGATTAAGGTTCGATAAATCCGCCTCGCCATTTTTGCTTATGGCGAGGCAAAATACATCCTTCCCACATGGCTTTGCTGCTTTTTGTATCTTTTGTTGTTATCCGTTGCCACTTGTCGGCATCGGCACGGCATGTCAGTATCATGTGCGTATGCGACTTATTGGTAATATTCTGTGGCTGATTCTGGGTGGGTTGTTGCTCGCCGCCAGCTGGGCCATTATCGGTTTGGTGTTGTGCATCACCATTGTGGGCATTCCACTGGGTATTCAGGCGTTCAAGATGGCGGGGCTCACGCTGACCCCGTTCGGTAAGACCGTGGAGTATGGCGGCGGCGTGGGATCCGTGCTGCTGAACATCATCTGGTTCGTACTGGCCGGTTTGTGGATGGCGATTGGCTACATACTTGCCGGCCTGCTGAACTGCGTCACCATCATCGGTATTCCGTTCGGTATCCAGTCGTTCAAGATGGCCAAATTAGCGCTATGGCCGTTCGGCTCGCAAATCCGCAGCTTGTAAATCACTTCAGATCACTTCACCCAGCATAGACGGCCATCGACTGCCGTCTTGCATATAAGTATCGAGGAGCTGCGGTCCGAACAGGCCGCGACCACTGCGTCCTAAGCAACGAAACACGTCTCATTTCGCTTATGGCAGTTCTAGAGCGGCAAGGCTCAAAAAACTGAACAGTCGAACATTACCTACCCAAATGATTGCTAATGCCAGCCGCGAATCCCACCGCAGCACTTCCATTCATGCCCAGGCCATTCAACAATCGTCCCGCATGCTTCGCGCCGGCCCATACCGCGTTGATGATGTTGCCGGCGCCATATCCGGTAAGCACCGTCCACGGATGGGCGAGCAGCCCGCATATCGGGTCAAGACTCTGGTAGATTCGCGCGAAGAACGATCCGGGTGCCGGCCTGCATTAGCACAGCGCCAATCGCATACACAACGATGAGGTTGCGCAACCGCTTGGCATAGCCCACGCATAAGCCACATAAGCGGCAGCAATACGCCGAACAGATGCATGCCGATATAGCTGGGCTCCGCGAACAGGAACTGCGGGTGACCACCGCCCCACACCGAGCTTTCATTGATGTACTGCCGGTACATGAGGTGCGCGAAATAGTCGGTCAACGGCTTGATATGCAGATGGATGGATAGCCATTGCACCACGCCCACGCCGAAGGAGAACCAGTAAGAAGCGATGAGAATCCGCAATGGCGTACGCCATGGAATGCGTTTGATGCCGAACGCAATGGCGATCGCACCCAAAGTGGCGAGCACGCCCAATAATCCGGTGATGCTCATGAACGCGGCGTTGAGGTGGATGCCGAACTTCAGCCATCCCGGGATGGACAGGATTATGCAGGCCACCGGCAGGAGGAACATTGGCAGGTACCGGTTGGCTGCGATACGCAGTTGACGCCAATTGCATAGGCAGTACACGGCGAACAGCGCCGGACTGATTGGCGACCAGAATGGCGCGTACAGGCCGAGCGTGATACCGTCCACCGGAAGAAAAGCGATGGCCAGCAGCAGCCAAATGACGTTGCGTTCCTGCGTTGTCAGAAATTGCAGGAACGGTCGGTATTGCGGTCGGTATTGCGGTCGGTATTGCGGTCGGTATTGCGGTCGGTATTGCGGTCGGCCATGATGGTTGCTCGCGTCGATGGTGTCGTTGCGTGCGCATGCCTGGTTCATGTGGTTTCACCTCCCCCGTCAACCCTACTCGTTCATCATGATGTATGGATGCCACCCGTTGTTCATTTGCAGGTGCAACGCCTTCGTCAGGCTTGTAGGTCTGGCAGTTCGTCGGCGAATGGCTCGACGGTCGTGAGGTAGCCGAGCACTCGCATGGGCCGGTCGATCTTGTGCTGTAGCGGACAGGCGGCAGCCCGTCATCATTCATCGATTAAACGTCCACTTCTCCTCAGGCTTGCGGCAAATTGTTCTTCCGTGATTTCTTCTGTCACCAGTCTGGAAATGAGTTTATATAGGGTATTTCGTTCTGGCTCTGGATCATCATCGATATCCAAATCAATTCTTTCCATTTTCAGGATGGCCAAGGATATGGCCATTGCGGTGCGCTTGTTGCCATCAGCGAAATAATGATTTTTGGCTAGGTGAAAGGTAAAATGCGCCATTTGTCGAAACAAATCTTCGAATCGTTCTTTCGACGATTGACCGAATACCGGCAGAAATGTCGAATCTACAACGCCACTTACGGAATCGGCGTCATTGGCTCTTTCCACGGTAAATCCGCCGATGTCGTCAAGTTGCTTCCTGTGTACTCGGACGATTGCTTGTGTCATTGCTTCTGCGAAATCATCAGATGGAAAAACGAGTGGCGGCGCTTGGATATGCCACCACTCGTCAGTGTATTGCTCAGGCATTGCGCAGAATCCTGAAGGTGTTCTGCCATTTTGCATTTACTTCATCCAAACTAGATGCAAGAGTGTTTTTGGGGAAGGTCAGACCGTCGTCGGATGCGAGAATGGCATCGTTGGTGATTTCGACGTTTTCTCCTTCCCTGTAGACATTCTTCCAAGCGGAGTTCTTTCGATGGGAGAATCCCACAAGATCGAATGCCGTCAGAAAACCATATTTCTTTGCTGTCCCATCTACGACGGATAAGGCCTGTTCATCCTTTGCGGTTTCGCCCTCGGACTTGAGAATCCTGTTGCGCCCGTATTTTTGGAAAGTGAAATAAACGTTCCTCTCAACCGGACCGTAAGGCCACGCTTCAATCTTGTCTTCGAACAATGGTTTCCCGGTTGCGCGCAGAGACTCGACTTGCGCGAAGTAAACGAGCTTGTTCAGCACAAGATTCGTAATGTCGATATCAGAGCCATGGCGAAGAATGAAAGCATTCGCTACTTGTATTGACTTCATGGCCCCTCCTTTTTGCCACGGAAAACTCCCACACCCAAGTATATGAGACCTGATTTCGGAAAAGATTATTTCACTGTCTCTGACCGCAGAACGCAAGGTGACATTCGTTTCTACGGATTTTGGCGACGCTTGCTTCGATACCGGAGCCCTATATGGCTCCAAGCCGAAATCGGCGGAACCGGAACGCAGTTCGGTGATTGCTCGCAACCTACAATTGGGGGTATGAGCGACGATATCATGTTCAATGATCTGCTTCACCTCACGGACGAGGAGATCGGCAGTACGAAAATCCGTTTCATCATGCATTTCTCGAAGTCCGATCCCATCTATGTGTTCATGAACAACCCTGACGAGCTCAACACCGAGTGGCTGCTGTCCCGCAAGAAGAGCAACAGCGGGAAGGACGCGGAGCATCTGCACAAGGGAGAGAGCGTAATCGGCCTGGTGCGTCTCCCGACGACAAGGATCTTTGGCTGTTCACGTGCATTAAGCACATCAGCGGTCCTCTTGATCGACCGAGAGAGGTTAACGGCACCGACTATTACGTTGGCTATGAGGGCGAGGAATTGGCCGAATATCGCAAATTCTATGGGAGGGTCATCCTTCGCTATCACAAAGGCAAGGGGCAACAGGGGTCAATACGATGGGCGGAAGGGCTGCTGGACAAGATCCACGTTGTCAAGGTTCTTTCCGACGCCTATGCCGGCGATGAATTTCCAGGCTATGACTGCGTAAGCCTTTCCTATGCGCAGCTTAAGGCGATATGGGACAAGGACAAGTCAAGCTGGAAGAGCACGTTGTCGCGCCAGCAGGGCGTGTATGTGATCACCGATACCGCGACGGGGAATCTGTATGTGGGAAGCGCCACCGGAAGGAACGGCATATACCAGCGTTGGCAGGATTACATCCGCGATGGCCGCGGAAACGATACGAGGCTGATTGCCATTGTGGAACAGTACGGGTTGGAGTATGTACAGACGCATTTCCGCTACACACTTCTGGAACATTACGACTTCACCGTGCCCAAAGACGTTGTTCTCACCAGGGAATCCTATTGGAAGGAGGCTCTGGATACCCGTAAGCATGGGTATAACGATAACTAGACGCTAATTACTGGAGCACCACACGATGGAAATACCGAGAATCGCGAGACCCTGAGAATTCCAGCAAAATGTTTACCTCTCATGGGTTCATATCGGATTCCAGTGCTCAAAATTCGAGTTACGAGCAAGCGCTGTCAATGCTTACAACTGTCTGCTTGTCTGCATCCAAGATTGCAATACGTCTAAATCTTGCAAGCCCATTTCGGAACATACGTAATCAAAATGGTTGGGGATATTCTTTCTCAGTTTCACAAGCAAAGATTCAAGGCTTTGCAGGAATTCCAGATATCGCTTTTTATCCGTGACTAATCGCAGATCCTTAACAAGCTGAAATACAGTAATATTTCTGTCATGCGGATGTGCGCAATACAACCGCTCATCATGGGCACAGATATTTCGGAAATCCTTTATCCGTCGATATATTTTATCAAGCTGTATCGAGGTAATCTCTTCCCCATGCTGATGTGAATCCTTATATAAAGCAGTAAAGCTACGAGAAATATTTCCGCGAACAATGCTATTTTGAGCTTGGAAAAACCAATAGACCTGACCAATAGTGAGATCGTTGCATAATACCCAAAGCGGCACTTCTCCCTCATATTCTTCGAGACAGTGCCGAAGATATTCTTTTCCATCAGTAAAGTTAGGATCACTATTCAACGAAATAATCTTCTCCAACTTAGGAATGAGCCGCATAGCTTTATCATGCGCTTTACCGCTCTCCGCATAATTTGCGATATTTAGGTAAGGATTCTTCTCATTCGCATACTCTTTGGTAAATTCGTATGAGCATATTGTCTTCAGAATAGCCTCCGACAGAGTAGTCATGCGAAACAACAAGAACCGCAAATTTCTATCGAAAACAAAAAGAGCATACAACTCATTGAACGACGTATTAGGAAGGTATTGATCTTCATGAGTCCGTATTCCGGCTTCCTTATCAAGAAAAGGATCCTTGTAACCGTTGACAACGGAATAATAACCTTCACGTTCCAAAATCCACGGAGTACGCGTATCAGTTTGCAAGCCGCGCTTGTTAAGCCGCTGTACTTGGTTTTCCACTGCCATGAATGGTCTATACATAACGCCCCTTAATGCACGAAAACCGCTTCCAAACAGGAAACGGTTTTCGCGAACTAGACAACGCCTAGCTTTATCGCGTTTGATAAATTTACTCGCACATGTCAGTAATGTCAACCCAGCGTGTCTCAATAGGATTCCCGAATAATCCAACTTTTATATCTATAGCCACTCTCAAAACCTTGGGCTACTAAAGCGCTGGCATCTATACTTGAAGCACGAGTGATGATATTATGCTTAATGACCTGCTCCACCTCACCGATGAGGAAATCCGCAGGACGAAGATCCGCTGCTGCACGGAATATAACAGATACAATCCCGCCGAGGAGTTCAAGAAGGACCCCGACATGTTAATACTGAATGGATCCTGTCCCGCAAGAAGAACAAGGACGGGAGGGGCGCGGAGCACCTGTACAGGGGATGGAACGTGATCGGTCTGGCCCGTCTTCCGATTGACAAGGATCTTTGGGTGCTCACCTGCATCAAGCGCATCAGCAACACGCTTGACCGCCCGGAGGAAGACAATGGAGCCAAGCACTACGTCGGTTACGAAGGCGAGGAACTGACCGAATACCGCAAATTCTGCGGCCGAGTCATCGTGTGCTACCAGAAGGTTCAGGGAGAGGCGCAACCCATATACCTTGCTGGAAACCTGCTGGATGAGCTTCCCGTAGAGGAGGTTCTGTCTCCCAAGGCTTCTTTATGGTGATACCTCTGCTACCAGCTCACGTCAGTCTTCATAGCCAACGTGAGCTGGCTTTGATACTGGGCAACTGTGACAACAAGAGGCAGTGCGGTTGGTATTGCGACGGCTATGCCGCCTCTTTGGCAACAACCCGCATGATGTTTCATAACAAATCAAGAAAAGTGCGTCCCACATGCCGTTTCTGCATTATGCAGGCTCACATCATTCCCCAGAAGATTAAGAGCTCATTCTCTAATCCGACAGTCCCCAATCTTTCAGGACATTGTTCGCCTGATTAGCAGTAACCTGAACTTTGCCGTTTTGAATTACCTCGCCATTGCCCTTGAGCGCAGAGGCATAGGCCGCATGGTGCAACTGCTGTTCACGCTGTCCATCAGTCTTATGCTGCAACTCATTATCGTTGGCATATGACTTGACCATATTCAGGTAGTCAGCGGATTTGAACAAATGTTGAGCAGTTTGAACGTCGACGGCATAGCTGCCATCATCCTGTTCTACTACCAATGCTGCTGCAGAAAGAAATACAAACTGATCTTCATCCGCATATTTGCGAAGCGCAGGCAGCACATCCGTCAAGGCGCCTGGTGCATCCTTAAACAACCATCTCAGCATTGCCATCGTCAAGCACAATTCATTAAAACTCAAATGCACTGGTAATGTAGCACGACCCTTATCTTGAGACTGTTTCTTTGCAGAAGACAAAATCCGCTTCTCGAAAAGCCCGGCATACTTTTTCCAGTCAATCTTTTCCAATGCAGGATGGTCTCTAAATCCACAACGCTCTATTTCAACGCCCCAAGTCCTAGATATTTGATTCCGAATCTCCTCCTCTTCATCCCGAGACGGCAAAGAGCGCAATCTGCATAGCGCTGCTAAATAAATATTAGCTGTGAGCGCGCCCGTCTCTTCACTGCGAAGACATTCTTGCAAGAGTTTCTCTATATCTGCCCCCTCCCGTCTCTTCCTACATGCAACATCAAATAAATTCAACACATATGGATGAAACACTTCCCTTTCATATGTCAGCGTCTGAATGTCAGACAAGAAATTATTCTTCAGATAGAATCGGAGCAACATGCACAATCTTTCTGTACTGTTCTGAATATCTCCTCCTAAATATCGACTAATTTTTGCGTATAGTTCTGAAGAATAAGCGACCTGCATCAAATCAGCATCCGGTTGAATAGTATCAAGATTTGTTTCGCAAAGGAATCGCCTATACCTCATCTCAGAGATATTCTTTGACGAGGGAACCAACCGGAAATATGCGTCAACATGTTTCTTCTTACATGCTGACCTATACGAGAGAGGAACACCGCCGTCGGGATCGAAAGCACCATCCATACGGACACAGTTCGCAAAAGGAAATAATATGCTAATTATCTCTTTCCAATTTACTAAATTTTCTTTGAATAAATTTTCACTATCAACTTTTTCTATAGAATCATTAAGTTCAGCGAATTCATCAAGATAACGTACATGTTCCTCTCCCACACACTGATCAACCAGAAGATATCGATTTTCCCATATCCAAGAATACAGTTCTGGAAAGAACATCTGCAATGCCGTAATGCCTGCCAAATCCAGTAGCTCAACATCATCGCCAAGTGCCGTGTAATACAGACGGAAGTCATTCAGGAAGCGCACTATATCTCGCTTGCTCCGGATGAATGGGCAAATGCACTGATCGAAAATATCTTGTTCTCTTCCTAACGAAAAATCGTTACGCCATCCGACACGGAGGATTTCATTCTTCAGCATCTCATGCAACTCGCTGAGAGATATTTCAGGAACCGCAGCAGGAATCTGAACTATTTTCTCAAGGAATTCAGCGCCACGATCATGGCTCACTTTATCGAGCGCCTGCGCAACATATGCCTTGTCATAGAACAAAACATACGTAACGCGAGGAAGATCTCCCACCGCTTTCATCGCCTGAATAAGCGAACCGATTTCATCGTCCAGAAGACGATCCAAATCGTCAATAAAAACAATAATCTTGTCTGATTGCGAGTCAAGGTTTCTCTTTAAAACATCTCTTGCCTGACGCAAATTGTCGGTGGCCTTCACTCCTCTTCCCGGCGTTGCTCCGCCTTGTAATGTATCATTCGAAAGCTCTTCCGAAAGAGCTTGAAAACCCCAAGAAATAACTGCCATGACAATGCTGACGTTTGCTGGGAAAGGACAAGCACCCAGAATGTCAAGACCTAGCTGAACTACATGCTTGAAAGCCCTGCCCCTATATCCGCTAAGCCGCACACGCTGTCGTTGGTACCACTTCAATCGGGGAGAAAGGCCCGCCGCAATCTCAGAAAACAATGCGGATACCATCTCTCCCGATCTGGAATACATCCAGGCGTCGAATTCAATGAGATGAGTCTTACGACTTGGGAGGGGCATCTGCTGAAGTCGCTCAATGAGCATGTTCTTGATGGACGTCTTACCGCTGCCCCACTCGCCTTCCACGCCAACTATCAGACCATCCGAATCGTCATCGGTCAGAATGGCGTAGGCAAGATTATCGATGTACTTCTTCCGGCCATATTCGTCGTTTTCAACATGCCGTATAGGCTTATCTGCTGCGAACAAATTGCCACCCCTCAAGATATGTGATATCCGCACTCAATCAATGCCTTATGCGTTATCTTATGCCGTTCATTTACAATAACGCTCTGCCGCCGTCCCTGCACGCTTCGACATATACATCGTCACTTCATCCGACATCCTAAATTTGCCCTACACGCACATACGGATGAATTAACGGATCACTACGCAGCTTGCACACTGCTCGACTTCATCCGCCAGGCGTTGTTCGCCGTCACCGTCGACCGACGGCAAGGACACTGGTTTGAGCTGCTGTGGGACAAAAGCCACCATTAATCTTCCGATTGATTAGCCAACATGCCCCAGAAAATAACGCATTAAAAATTTATTACCTTCAGAAAATCGAGAATGCATAATCATTAAGCGCCTTCATAATAAATTACGACTACACGAGCTTTACTCCAAATCTCTCAATCTTATTCGCAAATTCAGCACAGTATTTGCTGGACAGCAATTTATTCGGAGTATAGTCGCTGAGATCAATGTTGTTAATCCAATCGATTCCCCGATACTTCCCAATTTCCTGCTCCTTAAGCGTAGCCGTAAGAATCACTTGATTTTCAAGATCTTTAAAGAGCGGAAGCATTTTTTCTTCACGCCCAGTTGAAAGTTCTTCAGCTCTAAATGAATCCACAAGAATAGGCAATTGATGATGCAAACAGTCTACCAAGGCATATATCCTGGCCATCAGGAATTCTGTAGCTTCGCTACCACTGTAGGGTTTCCCATCTGTTGTGAATAAATCAGAGTAATCAGGAGACCCATCATTATTCCCAAGTTTCCTATGTATTTTATTCATCTTCGCGACAATTTTATCTTTTAGATTTTTCCTATCTACCTTATTTTTCGCGCTAATCTGCTTATCTGTTTTGATTATGCGGTCGACGCTCGAAAGCTCATCAGCAATTAACGTCAGTTCCTTATCGATATCCTCTAAACTTATATAATCTTCTCTATATACGAAAATATCTTCCAGAGTAATATTACGAGAATCAGTTATCTTATTAAAGCGAGCTTGCTTTTCCCGAATTTTTAGATCAAGTTCCTTTGCTGTATTCTCCTGTTCACTAATTCGTTCTTTCAGAGAATTAATAATCTGGATTCTCATATCCCTTGTAGTTATATCGAATATAAATTTAGAACCATTCATTCGATATCCGATTTCACGCGATCCACAGACGAGACATTCAAGCGAATTGACATCAAGACTGTTATTAAGTGACCGCAATTGACAAAGAACCCCTTCATTTTTCACCTTACGAGTCAAAAATCTGTTTTTCTGTTTTTGTAATTCAGTAATTTCATTCCCTAGTTTTTCGAGCTCCGCAATCAACCTATCGGTTTCTTCGCGATCCGCAGTTGGACTAATGGCAGTAAGTGCCGAGCCCATTTTGCTGAGTTTTTTGACTTCTTGGATAATTCTTTTTTACGAGTCTCTAGCTTCTGTTTTTTATTCTTTATTTTCAGTCAATTCCCATCATTGAGAGTTTTGCCTTACAAGACCAGTCCTTGAGCATATTATCATTTCCATTGAAATCATCTTTTTTGTAACGCCCTCCATAAATTCGTGCAGTATTACGCTTAGCCTGAGGCATAAAAGCCATTTGCTCAAATAAATCAGTCGAGACAATATGCACTTTGTCATCTTTGATAATTCGAGGAAGTTCAAAAATATGGTTGCTCCAATAACGATCAAAATCATGAACTGATTCGATTGGCGTGACGGTATCTCCTTCTTTTATTATGAAAGTATTCCCACTACGCAAAATCGACAGGGATCGGTTCCCGTCAATCCCTAAATCGATTAAAAAAACATAATCCTCAGCAGGAAAGCTCGCAGGAAACATTGGGACAGAACCAAGTGCATACATCATCGCTTGCATAATGAGAGTCTTCCCGACATGATTTTCACTGCTAGAAATGATGTTAAGCCCATTCGTAAAACCAGATTGAATATAGGCTTCCGAACTATTACCAAAAGCTATTTGTTTTATTATAATCATAACTTCAAATGATCCTTAATATTCGCAATGAAATAGAGCACAGACCGCTTATTTAACTGCTGACATGCCAACACCTTTTTCTTATCAAGTCTATCAAAAATTGTATTAATATCTGCATCATGATCATTAGTTAATTCTGATACAACATTATCAAGCAACTCCCAGAAAGCTTCTTTGCTATTTTTATCAAAAAATTGAAGATTAATATGTTGTTGACAACTTTCAAGTATTGCATCCTCATCTTCTGGCGGCATAGAACGCAGATATTCATTAAAGCTAGACGGGCAACCGGATTTCATTATATCGTAATTAATGACACGTTGAATAATAAGAAGTTCAATTTTTCTTCGCTCTAGAACCCGAGCACATTCATATACTTGATCTGGTTTTTTAATTGATTTATTTACGATAGAAGGTTTATTTTTAAAAACTGATTGAGCGTTTCTTATTTCATTGAAAATTGCCTGAAGTCTTCTTGAACTTGGCATAATTGCAGATGACACTTTAACCAACGGACGTATATAATCAGCCTCACTAGGTTTCGACAGTGCGAATTTTACCTCATGAAGAAAATCATTAATCTTTTTATCCGAAGCCAGTGAATCGTTAATATATTTTTTATTACTACACTCTTCCTTTAATCCATTATAAATACTTTTCTGTGCTTCTGGAGCAACGTCTTTAAATCTAAAAAAATCTAATGTTTTATCCGTCAGGACAGTCGATGATACACCGTCGACAAAAAGAGTATAGCTCTTAAAATAATAAGAAAATTCAGAAATATAATTCTTGAATAATGTTACAAGGTCTCTTCCAATTTCCTTTGGACTGGTCTTTTTCGTTGCCTTTGACTGAACATCATATAAATGAGTAGAGAAATTATTCATTCCGGTAACATCATTGAAACAATCAATAGCAAAAGCGTCTATGTCATCTTTATCCTCATCAAAGCAAAGCAGATGCAGCAAAGATTTAGTCTCAGCTCTATTCCCAGATGAGGTCGTTGCCTCAGAGGTATCGAATACATATACCATAAATATACTTCCTCACCATATGTTATATATCAGCAGAGATCGTGAATAGTCATTGTCCTGTTTTCTTGCCCCAATAACTAGGCGGCAACGAGCGCAGGGCATGCACCCATGGTGAGAAAACGTGTATTCAGCATCACTTCACTCCGTTCTTACTCTCCAGTCTTACCTATTTAATTACGCTTTATGATATACCGAATATGTGCAATATACAGTAGGAGTTGCGGACATTTTCTCGGAGATAAGCACGCGGCCATTCCTTAGCTTTGACAGCACTATACCGGACTCATCCAGCCGAACGACTGCCTTGATGCGTTCATGGTTGTAGCAGCGGATGTAAATCGTCAATCAGGGCGAGCACCTCGTCACAGGCATGCTCCTCCCAATGTTCAGGGTAGACGTAATCCGTCTTCATTCTGCCGAAGAACCCCTCCGCGGCCGCATTTCCCTTCGCGCTCCATGAGCGCGAAAGGCTGTTCTCCCGACAACGGGGCGCGGAGGGGTTCTTCGGCCGTCTCAAGCAGGAGTTCTTCCACAGGCGCAGTTTCGCGGGTGTCTCGATGGACGGTTTCATCAGCATGCTGAACGAGTACATGGTCTGGTACCGGGACAGGAGGATCAAAACGGAGTTCGGCATGAGCATCATGGACCGTCGACGCGAGCTCGGTCTTGTGGCATGATTGGTGGTGATGGAATCAATGACGAGTCCAACAAAATGGCACCAGCCCCCGCTGAACACCTTTATTTGATCACATACACCCGGGGCGACGGCGAACGCAGATCCCGGTTCCCATGGCCAAGATCTCGAAGCGCCTCCAGGAGATCGAGGACCGGGCGATACCGGGCCATTGGGAGGGTGACCTGATCACCGGCGCCAGGAACCAAAGCGCCATAGGCACGCTCATGGAACGCACCACCAGGTTCACGATCCTGCTGCACCTGCCGGACGGGCACGACGCCGGACACGTCCAGCAGGACATCATCGACAGAATACGGGAACTGCCCAAGCTCCTCAGGAACAGCCTGACCTGGGACCGAGGCGCCGAGCTTGCCCTGCACAAGCGCATCACCGCGGCATTGACATGCAGGTGTACTTCTGCGACCCGCATTCCCCGTGGCAGCGCGGCACGAACGAGAACACCAACGGGCTGCTGCGCCAGTACTTCCCCAAGGGCACCGACCTATCCGTCTACCCCGAGGACTACCTCAACGCGGTCGCCGAGGAACTCAACGACCGACCACGCAAGACCCTTAGATTCATGAAGCCCAGCGAGAGGATCATCGAATTGCTCGACGCCGTCGATTAGCCTGAAGCCACGGCACAAAACTCCGGCGTTGCAACCACCACTAGAATCCGCCAAAATGATGAGATAGATGTCGATGCAACAATGTGTGAGGATTCTTGACGCCCAAGGTATGCCATGCACAAAATCGTCAGATGGCTTAGCGTGTCGAAGGGTACTATCAGGAACTGCGCGTCCATGGAGGGCTGCTCCCTGAAACTCGCAGTCAGGAAGAGGTGCCGTCACCTAATCAATGCGCATCCGGCCGGCCTGGCTTGCGGCTAGCCGCAAGCCAGGCCCATGCCCCGCAAACAGTGCTACACCCGCCAGACGCGTGCATTCCAAGCTCGTGGGGGGGGATTCCAGGAATCGTATTCATACGTGCGGCACTACATGAAAAAATAGCACGATGACTGACGGATATCTCAAAACTCGACTGACACGCCAGCGTCATGCAGGTAGATTTCGGCGCGACCATCGTCACAATCGGCAGCGGCGACATCAAAAGTCCGCCCCCTAGCCGCCGCATTCTCGTATTCGAACATGCAGAACGTGGTCGCGATGCTGAGCGAAAAAGTGGAATGTGCGCGCGAAGGACTGGTCCCAATCTTCGACCACATCAGCATAGCGCCTCGCGCGTCTCAACACCATCAAATGGATCGAACACAAGGCTAATGAGGAAGACAGCATCCAGATCGACTCAATTCGCTACCTCGCGAGCCCGTCACGGCACAACTAGACTCTACTCTCGAGTCTACACACGTTCAAAATGAAAATTAACACCACTAACGGCAGACGCGTGGACTCCCTTCCCGCTCCTACACGAACGGCAGGGGCGACAGTCAGGAGCCCAGCAGTCCTGCTGCCGGTACTGGCCAAGAAGCCCCACACGGGGATAAGTCGCCGTTACACGGCAAGCAAGTTCGGACCATGGCATGATTGCGGAGCATGGCAGAACCTCTGATGATGCCAGTCTGTTCAACTTAGCCGGGCGGATCGCGCAGGACGGTACACCAGTCATGGACAACAAGGTCGGTACACTCGCCGTCTATGACGAGTTCAACAACCCCGGCAGGAAAGGAGAGAAATCGTGATGGGACATCACGAGTCATGTCCGGCACCAGACACAAACGCTCGTCGATGAGAGGGAAAGGGACGTGATTATGAAACTTGCCAAAAGCTGCCCCAGCGACCAAGCAGATACTCGCGAACAGCCTCGGGACCGCAAATCCCTGGCCCAAATCCCAGATAGAATTCAGGTTCTCGTGGATGAACGAGGAACTGACGTCTAGGGAATGATCGAAACGCGCATCTGCCCAAGCAGTCCAGCCTGCTGGCCATCAAGAAACTCGGCGGCTATAAGAGCAAGCGTATAAATGGGAGTATAGGACCCGCTGACCGGCAGGGCCACTACGTGGTTAAATCGCATCACTTGGAGGCAAACGTGTCACCTCAACAAACGGCGTATTCTTGTCAATAAGATTTCACGTGTCAAAAGGAGACATAAGGATGTGGAGTTATGCAGCATTATCCAAAGCGGCAAAAACGGTCGGAGGGCCAGCTGGACTTGTCATCACATTAGTTGCTGGTGGCGTTGCCATCGGAGCTGCAGGCGTGGTAGCCATTCAGAAAATGATTGAGAATAACACACATCAGGAAATAACCGACGGCACTAGTGACGACGACAGCAAAGACAAAGACTGAATCAAGAGGAATGATTCATACTGTGCTGGTGCGGTAAAAATCCAATACAGACATGAATTACATTAGGATGGTCGGTGCCAGCGCTATCGTGGCACGATAGCGCTGGCACCATTCTAAAGGACGAGTGGGAGGACACATTCAACTACGTGGAAGAAGATCACGAAGATGCTCTATAAAAACAACTCAATAAATAGTCAACATACCCGTCCGATATGGCCAACTCATTGTTCGACCGTGTTGGACAATTTCATTTCATTATCACTAGTTTTCGTAGTATTTCCCATACGAGACAGAATCGCGAACGGAAATATTCAAAATATGGGAATCAACATCGTGCATGTCAAGCATGTCGCTTCAGTCCACTTCTAAGCTCCAAAAGGCAAAGGGCGGAACTCCAGCATTGAACTGTTGCGCATCATCGCGATGTTCATGATCCTCACGCACCACTTCATCGTCCATAACGGCTATGACGCACTGAAACTCCCCTTGGGACCGGAACGCATCTTCTTCCAACTCGTCATGGCCGGCGGCGGCAAGGTCGGCGTGGTCATCTTCTTCTCCATCTCCGCATGGTTCTTCCTCGACAAGGAACAGACCATCAAATCCAACCTGAAACGCGTGTGGATCATGGAACGCGAGCTCCTGTTCTGGAGCCTCATCCTCGTAACGTTCTACCTCGTGTTCGACCGAGCCGATCTCAGTATGAAACTCATGGCGAAAAGCATCATGCCGTTGAGCACGGACCTGTGGTGGTACGCCACCGCCTACGCCATCTTCTTGGCGCTGCTTCCCTTCCTGGCCAAGGGATTGAAGGCGCTCGGCCGCGAATACCACCTCGCGCTGGCCGCGACCGTACTAGTCATATGGGGATTGACCAGCTTCATCCCCGGAATGATAAAAATTAATGATGGTTTCTTCGGATTCATCTACCTATTCAGCCTAATCTCCGCCTACAAGTGGTATATAGAACCGTTCACCACCAGACAGGTCTGGCTGACGACCGGCATCGGACTCGGTTTTTTCCTGTTGTACACCTGCGCCTCCATAACATTGTCGCTGCTCGGGCACGACATGGGAATATACATCACCGGCGCTTGGAAGCTACCCGTCGTCATGGTGGGTTTCGGCATGTTCCTGCTGTTCGACCGCGTCACCTTCCACAACCGCTTCATCAACCGAATCGCGCAATCCGCGTTCGCCATATACCTCATCACCGATTACACCGCATCCGAGAAACTGCTCTGGATCAAGTTGTTCAATCTGCAGAACCTGTACCAGCAGCCATTGGCAATCCTGCAAATCCTCGGCATACTGCTCACGATTTACGCGGTCTGTATCCTGATTGATTTCGCTCGTCAAGCACTATTCGCCTTTACTATCGACCGGCGACGCAGGCACTGGTTCGACCTACTGTGGAAACGAAGCATCTCATTTAAGGCATAATCGTAATCACACTTTTGGTAATAAACAATACAGGGGTCTTGACCCCTCTTCTGTCAAGACCCCTACTCACAATCGATGATAGCGAAATGCTGATTGTCCAGCCGAGACAAAACGAAGGTAGTGCCCGAATGTATGCGAGGGCATCCGCTCGCAGACGTTGAGCAACAAGTTCAAGAAAGTCTACGGGGAAATAGAAGAAAGGGCGCGGGCACTACCAACGTCCGCACCAGACAACCTCGTGATAGGAGGCTGCAGACGTTTTCTGGGAAATAGCCATGCAGCCTCAGCACCAGTTTGTTATCTTTACAGATGCAGATTCATTTCGGCCACCAGTATTGGAATGACAGAATTCCTTGAAAGCGATAATCAAAGCTTTTTGATGATGCGCCTGAGCTTATTAATGACACGTCTGACGAGGTTCATCATACGCTTTTTGAAGGGGATGCTAACGCGCCAGTACTTACGTTCAAGGGGTTTCATATGCATTGTTGACACGGCGAAATCCCCGGCTTTGACGGCCTCACGGAACGCTACAAAACTTTCATTTTTCAATGTGGTGCGCATTGCGTAAACCCGCTGACGTCGTTCAGGAATTCCATCAAGAGATGGCTTGATACGTTTGGTAGGAGTCCATTCGCCACGCTGCTGGTGGATATACAAACGCTCAGCAAGACCTTGACGACGATGACGGAATCCACTGGACTGCGATTGATAGACTTCTGCCGCATCTGAATCATGCAGGACGAGCTCATTCCTATACCGGTCAAACAAATCCTGAATAGCTTGATTGCGGATAATGATAACGTTACAGCCTTTGTCATCTGACACATATTTGGGAATCCACGCATCTCCGAAAGTCGCGTCAGCGGTCTCGGCAAGCACATCATCGCAATAATCACACGCATTGTATTTGAAATAGCCAAGTCCCCAGTTCGCAGTAGACAATTCAGCAATGCGCTTGACGATAGGTTCATCTTTATCTGTGCGACGCACCTCAATTGCATAATCTGAGGCACGTGTGCCTGGAGTTTTGTGACGGAAGTCCACACGTGCAATCTTGTCAAGGGGCACGCCCGACTCCCACGCTTCGGCTTGGCCAAAGAAGTCAGATTTCAGATGCCCGCATATCAAGCCGATGCAATAAGGGATCCGCTTCATTAGCACGGGATCTTCACGTCGTAAAAGTCGCACAGCCTTGACAAAGCACGGAAGGCCGATAAACAAGTAACGCCCTTCGTGCTCACGTACCTGTTTAATGGCCTCGCTGAGTTCAATAGGATAATACTTCGCTTTTGCACCCGCTTTAATCTCATCAACAGTACGGGAAATCTGGATAGTGTACATATTCTTAGGATCAGGACCATCCTTGGCGTGAATGACCGCATCTACAAGCCCGTCCTGAAGCATTTTAGCAGCCAGCCAACTGATCATGCCACCGGAAGTACCCCGGGAACGCCAACCGTCGACAGCCACGTATCCGGCATAAGCACTCAGGTAATAACCTAGATGCTGGTCATACTTAACGCCAGACTGTTTGCTAAACAGCTCCTCCCCGAGCTGGTTTTCGTCTACCGAGGACGCGAATGGGCAAACACGCTCCGCCGCAGTCCAATCACGAGGCTCGCCGACAACACTGGCTCGATAGCAACCATCTGCATTTTTTGCAATGCGAAATGCCGGATCTATTACTGCACATGAACCGCATCCTACGCAGTATGTGGCCGCGCCTCCAATTGCATCCGCGTCAGGAGACGATATCACACGTTCGATAGTATGGAGCTCATCATTTTTGACTCCGGTCATTTGTTAACCTTTCTCTTCGACATGCCAATCACGCAAAAAAATAAGTAGTAGATAGTACTTAATTATCACAATTCTGGAGATGAACTGTTATGAAGCATAGAAATGAACCTTGTACTGTATTTCAAAATACACTATTTGACGATAGTAAGAATATCCTGAACAGGATATCGTTTAGAAATACATGTATGTGTTTCATCAGGAAAATGTCCGGCCGCAATATACATAATCAAAAACTCATTTTCAGGAACTCCGATTATATTGCGTGTCTGTTGATCAATCTGTTTTGAGAACATGGTGTTTAGAGGACATGCAGCGATTTTATTAGCCTCCATAGCCATGAGTAAGGCCATGGAGAAAAGACCACCGTCAACAAAACCTTCATTGTGTTCACTTATCGAAAGAAAAGCTTCATTGTCAGCTGTAATCAAGAACAAAGCCGGGGGAACCTTATACCCATTAAAGCCTCCTTGCAGCTTCAACGCTTTCTCAATTATAGATTTATTTGTAATCGCGTACACGCGAACCGGCTGACGGTTACAGACCGACGGCGCTTTCGTAGCCACTTCAACCACATGTTGAATCTCGGTTTCAGTGAGAGGACTATCAGAAAATTCACGTACTGACCTACGGTTTAGGAACAGGTTCTCAAAGGGAATGGTTGCATTCCCATCTTTCAATATGGCTTTAACCGGGACACTTCCACCATTAACAGAAGTTGATGCAGAAGCGTCATTCCAAATGTCCGAGGGGAAAAGCGCAATCATATCATCTATTTGATAACCAGCATTTTCATGCCTGTAGCGGTATTCTTGTAATGCCGATACAGCACTCTGATAAGCCGCACATTCAGGGTAGTTAGAATCACATCGCTTCAAATCTTTTAAGGCTGAGGAAAGATTCATTAAAACTGACTTTCCAAATCCATAGCGGAAATCACTATGGCTTAATCCTTTTTCGATTTGATGACTGTAGAACGTTACCTTGGCGATGCAATGATTTACATTTTTATTGCCATCATTCGTAATGGCATTATAGAAACGTTTCAATTGATCAAACGACTCACGCTTTAAACGCAGCCATTGTTTTCTCTCCAATAAAAAATTTGGAGTTATTTTTTTAACTTTATCTTTAATATTCATCTGAGTATCCTTTCCCTTCAATTAAGAATATATGCCCATATTATCATCAAACTGAAATTCACACCCTCAGCATTCGTTAATCATGCTATAACAAGGAAGCGAGACAGCTATTAATTGGGAATATATTCATAAAATATGCTTTACTAATCCATGTATTATTTTCTCTTAAAAATCGAACGAACCCTGTCAACAACAATATGAATATTTGATCGTTCAAAGAGAACATGGAACAGCGTCACCAACAGAACCGCCAACACAAGATTGCAGAAAGCATAACCCACCCAAGTCATCAAAGTGTTCGGACGGAACGGAAGGCAGAGCCATGAAGCGGCACATATTAGAATAATGACCACCAGCGTCTCCACCATTCGCCGTAATGAAGGAAGAATCGGAAGATGCGTAACATTCTTCGGAATGAAGAAAAGCAAATCAACACATCTATAGAAATTAGACAAGCAAGAGGCAACCAGAACACCCGTAAGACCAAATGAATAGCCGAGGATAACACCGCCAACAACCAGAATACTCGCCTGAATGGTGCTCTGAATCCGTGTTTCCTTGTAGAGACCAGCTGCAATCACTAGCATTCCTTGAGGTGTTTTTAAATTATAAAGAACCCCATTGAGGACGAACAGCACAGCAAAAACAATATTCACGTACTGAACATCATTAACACCTTTTGTATACACCTGAATAAATGGAAGAATTGTTGCCATCGTAACACCGTATACTATGCTCATCGCCATATAATATAGGTATTCAAAGTCTTTATATGCTTTATCGAACGCTTTCATGTCTTTTTTCACTAAGAGTTCTCCGAAGCCAGCAGATACTCCAGTAGAAAACACCGACATTACACCATTGATTCCAGCGAGCACCATATTATAGACAGAATAAACACTGACCATCTTCAGTGTAGAGAATAACGTAGTCAATACAGCAGGAGAAGCATTTTGGACAGTCTGCACAACCTGCAGGTACAATGCACTCCAACGCTTATCCATGGCGGAGTTATCTGGTACTACTTTATAATCAATAAACTTATAGTGTATCTTTATATAGAGATATAAGATTAAACTTCTAGCAAATATGGAAATTAGGGCGACGATTCGAAGGAGCAATATGTCGACTCTCAAAGTCGATAGAACAACAACAATGAGAGTATTAAGGATTGTATAAACAATTGATGCTGTGGAGATTACATAAGTTTTTTGATCCGCCGTCAATAAAGCTCTATATTTTGCCAGAGTGAAAAATTCGAGAGCTCCATTTACTCCGAGTACAAGGACCAGACAAAAAACCGTTCCTTTGTCCAGTACCTCTGTATGCGTTATCCAAGGGTACACAAAGGCAAGCAGAAAAACAAGGCCGACAAAGATAAAGCCAGACTTGACATAGAAATTCCGCGCAGCAACAACAACACGATTGATCTGGTTATAATCGTGCTCAGCTATTGGTTTATATAATGAATAAACAGCAGCACTTGACAGCCCGGCCTCTACAAGATTAAAGTAAACAATGAACTGATTAATGGATGAAATAAGACCATTAATATCTGACCCATAAGCGACTAACAGGAAACGGGGTGTAATAAACCCTGCTACCATAGTTACTACTTGAAGAAGCGCAGTCGATACCGCATTGAGAACAAATTTGCTTGTTCTTCCCAAAACGCTCACCCCTTACTTAAGCTTAATCCCAACAAAAGTTGCAAACGCGTAGATGATATCCTTGTAACTCACACAACGCATGCGGCATAACGAATAAATGGAGTCCGCAGCTTTTCTTCTATCAATATGTTCGTTGGCAATTCTCAGATAAATGCCTTGAAAATGCTGCCTGACCAAAGTGCTCATTTCAGCTTTATCGTCTTGTATACATATATGATCTATCAGTCTCAACAAAAGACGTTCTTGTCTCTCAAAACGTTCCAACTGAGCTTGTTCATCATGCTGTTTAGAATTTGAATGACTAGTAGGATGCAGAATATATGTGTATAGAACTTTATTAATATAAGCGTAATTATATCTATACGCTATAGGAAGAAGAAGCTGATAATTTTGTCCAGCGCGGCTCTCATCAATATGTAAGTTAGGATAACACTTTTTAAAAGTGGAAGTTCTGATAATATAGATACCTGGACAGAACTGTACGTTATTACTGACAAGTAAATCACGGAACAAATCATCATTTTCCACAGGTATTCTTTTTAGAATGCCTAAATCACTGCCGTTCTCATCCACATGTTTTGCCCATGCGATACCAAGATCAATACTCGGATTCTCTTCCATAAAATAAACTTTGGCTGACAGGTTATCGGAGCATAAAGTATCATCTGAATCGGGCCAGATAAAGTACTTGCCTTTCATATATGGGAAACCAGTATTAAGGGCAGCAGCCTGTCCGCCATTTTCTTTTGCAAGATAAACGAATCGATGTCCCTTTTCTTCAAAACTTTTTTTGTATCGTAGTGCAATTTGCGCTGTATCATCAGTTGAACCATCGTTTATGAAGATCAATTCATAGTTGGAGTAATCCTGATTCAATACAGATTCAAAGAAAGAAACAAGATACCTAGAGGCGTTAAAAGCTGGGGTAATAATACTAACAAGTGGTTCCATTTTTCTGCAACGCTTTCTTATTGAAAGTCTGATATATAGCTATACAAATGCCGAGCACCACAAATTGACACGAATAGTAGATGGTATTGCCGGTTAAGCTGTATACGGCTATAAGAATGATCCAATATACTGCAGTAAGAAGAATGACAGGTTCCAGGCCTTGCATATCTTTCCAACTTAAAAAACTGCGAATTAGACCATAAACAAGTGTGGAAAGCAAGACAACGAATAACAAAAGGCCAGCAATACCAAGCTCAGCAAGAAGCTGTAGATAAACGTTATGGGCTTGATAGCTCCAAAGCAACCCATAATAACGGAAGCCTTGAGCATTTATGTAAGCATTAAATGAAAGGAATCCTCTACCGATAAGTGGAGATGCTTCAAACATCTGCATGGCATATGTCCAAATAACCTGTCTACCGCTCAAGGGATCGCCGTTATCTGCAAACAACCTGTCAAGCACTAGAGATACTTGAGGAATAAGCGAATCAGCTATTGTCAATGACGCAACGAGTACAAAGGATAGACCAAGAGCAATTGAAATTTTGTGCTTCTTGGAGAAGAATAATGCAAATACGATAAGCCCCATTACGGGAATAAGAAACAAAGTTCTTTTACCCGTCATCATTAATGCAGCAAAGACACCAACGATTTGGAACAATCTAGTTAGGGTAAAGCCTCTGACAAAAAGCTTTGCAAAAAGCACACCTAGTCCCATGTTGCATAGAAACGCTGCATAACCTTTTTCATAAGCTAGTCCCGAAATAACACCACCAGTGTTAACTGAAACCGCAGATCGACTACTTCCAAGATCGAGAAAACCGAAAAGTGAGGCAAACAAATTAGGAGCCAATAGCTCTAGATACATCGAAAAGATAAATATCCAGAACAGAAACTCGAACTGCTTAATGAGACAACTAAAAAAGGTGCTATCAAATTTAAAAAGCGTCAAAGAAAAGACAGCAAGGACGTAAGGAAAATACTTAGTATAAGTTAAGCGATCATCTGTGTAGAGAAAACTTATGCAGATAAGTAAGAAAAAAACCGTATAAATTTTCTCTACGACAGAAGATAAACTACACTTTCTTTTCGACATCAACACGAAACAGAAGATAGCAACTGTAAGAACATTAGCTAATTGTCTCGTGATAAATATCAGTTTATTATCAGTAGAAAAAACTAATATAAGTAATATGCTTGGAATAAAGTAATTTTCAATTGGAGTTGTTCTCAGCCATATTCTTAACTTATATATCAGACTATTCATTGGAACAAATTCCCCGGAGATAATCTAAGGCAGACTCCCTCTCGCTAGAAAGTACGGACTGCGCATGCTCAAAATCACGAACGATGTCAAGATTACAATCATCCAAAGTCTCAATAATCGAATCTGTGAGACCAGTCAGCTTAAGTAAATTCTCTGCTCTATCGTTCTTCTTGAAATCTTTCTGTTTCGTCTCCACATATAGCTTGCGATTGAAGATTACAGAAAATGCCGTACCATGGAAAGAATTAGTCACAACGTAATCGGCATGCTTGAATAGACCAAGGAATTCTTCAACGGAAGTGCTGAGATCACCTCCAAAATCCGGATTTTTGACTTTATCAATCAAATCCTGACCAATATTGATAACTTTCTTCCCTGTCTTCTTTGCCAACTCTCTGGCAAAATTATCAATAATATTTGATTTATTCAAGCGATAAATAAGAATGTAATTATCAATACCGGGATCTTTCGCGAGCTTCGACCATTCAGCAGCATCCAAAAGGAAAACCGGGTCAACATGTAATGCGCAATCTTTTCCTGTCAATTCACGAACGATACGGCGCCCAGATTCCTCTCGGACCGAGAGATGATTAAATCTATTAAGCAACCTCGTGTATTCACTCTTGTACTCTTGAGGAATTTCACTAATTCCGAAAGATGCTGCATAAGAATTTATTTTCCTCGGATCTTTTACAAACGAAAGAAAATAATTCTTATCGAAATCTGAACAAGCGTAGTTAAAGACTTGATCACTTCCGGTGATGAATACATCATAGCGTTGATTTGCTGTAGTGATGGACTGTGAATCATACGCAACAGGACTTAATTTAGTATGACTGGCAATCATAGAGCGGAAACTATTCATCTTCTTCCAAGACGGAATAAGATTAATAAACCCTCTGATATTCTGCTTAAATGTTTTCTGCTTGAAACCGCCAATCAATTTATACAGATTTTCCATATGCTCACACCGGTAATCAATTACCTCGGTATCAAAGCCAAGGTCAGATATAGCCCTCTGCAGTGCGTAAGTCTGCAGTGCAGCACCGTAGTTGATAGCGCGGTGAAACGTGATGACACCAATTTTCATTTTAAATACCCTTTCAGCTGGAAACATAAAAATAGGAAAGATAGAACAATATATTTTTTCTTCATAAATGTTTTATATATAAGCTTATCCAAGGAAGAATTCGGCTTGAATAAAGCTAAACAATTACGCAGATTCTGATTTGAGACAACCGCTCTGAAAAACGGCAAACGACCTTTATCCAACGGTGCGCTGCGCAAAGCAAAACGGAACGAAGCAAACAGCCTCGATGCGTTTCTTGATGAGAAACAAAATCCATCGAGCGTTTCCGAAAATTCGCACTCAATCATTCTATACATTGAGACAAGCTTGTCAATAACATGTACATCAACACATTTTGAATACGAAGATTCGCTTATATGGTATTCATAATAACTATTCGGAAGGAAAGATACTATATTGGACGATTCCAGTGCTCTTAGCTTGAATACAAGATCTTCGGAATAAACAGTTCTTTCCGAAGGGAATTCGATACCATTTTTTCTTAGCAGGGATAGTCTAAATATGCCATCCCAGACCGCGACACAACGCGAACCAACATCCCCCGTAGAAGAAGCTATAAGATCGGCCATGTGTTGTCGAATAGCAACATCGCCTTGGAGTACTTCTCGCATGTTTGGATGTTCTTCTACCACTTCCCCGTCTTTAATATCTCTATACCCCGAGAAAACGAGATCTGCGTCGAATTCTTTAGCTGAACCAATCAATGCCCTGTACATCTCAACATTGCACGTATCATCAGCATCAACAAAAGCTATGTATTCCCCTGTTGCATGCGACATGCCAAAATTTCGAGCAATGCCTTGTCCAGCATTTTCCTTTGTATAAACGGAAATCCGGTCATCTTCCTCGGATAAACTGCGACAAATAGCTAAAGAATCATCTGTAGATCCATCATCAACTACAATTATTTCCAAATCAGTTAACGATTGATCCATGACCGACAGAACGCACTCTTCGATTGTCGACGAGGCGTTATAACAGGGTATGACAACTGAAAGGATGGGCATATCATTAATCTCCTATGCCTTCCAACATTCCATAAAATGTTTTTTCTCCATCATGCTCGACAGGAAAATCTTGTTTCCATGTAAGCTTGAACAAATCAGTATGAGCTGAGAGTCTTTTCCACATATCCTCGTCATAAGGCTGGTCAAGAATTTTAAATAGCTCATCACAGTCCGGATTATTTGGCTGAATTTCATTAAAAGCTTCGGCAATCCATGGATCGTGACGCTGAGCGAGAACAGTCAAGTAGTCCACCAAAAGATAATCGACCATAAAATCATTTCTTCGCCAATATTCAAGGAAAAAATCTCGAATCGTAGCGAACGCGCGTCTATGATCGTCATCACAACCCAGCGAATAGCCTGCAAACATGCCGCCGGCAACAGAAGCATGCAGATAATCTGGCCTCTTAATCGAGAAAATCGGACCATTGTATAGGCTTTTGTCAAGCGAACCAACGCAATAGAAGGTGGAATCAAGCCACATTCCACCATATGAAGCCAGCAAGCTCAATCTCAGCAAATCCGAAAGATTTGTTCTAGTAATTATCCCTGCATCTATCTTTTTGATAATCCACGAAGGGAATTTTACATAGTTTGAGACGTTCTTATCCGTAATAATAATTACCTCGCGTCCCCCAGCATTACGTCGAACCGATTCCACACATGCCTTTACAATTTCAGGAGCGGAATCCAGTCCCTGCCACCAGCACATCCAAATCTTATTGCTCCTATCAGAGGCAATAGGGGGTAGGGGCGCATCATAGTCATAGGAGGCGTAATAATCGCCAAAACGACTCTCCAAATATCGCAGTACAGCTTCATGCTTACGCAACAGACGAGCTTTAACCGCATCGGATTCTTGATATCCGTTATGGTTCATCACTTGAATGTCAAGCTTCGCACGGAATGCATTTATCCCCTCACTGAAAGAGGTTTCTTTCGCTATCATTCGTGAAGCATGTATTTCTTCAGACGCACGGTGAACAATGCGCTCCAAACTATTATGCCTATTCGCCACGTGCAATCCTCCTGTAAGAATCTTCAAGTTGTCGAACGTATTGTGATTGTTCACAACGCTCATTCACGTATTTGGCGCAGGCCTGCTGCATGGATTGATAGTTGATTTCGTTCACGAGCGAGGCTTTGAGGAAGGTTTTGGTCAAATCATCCACATTGCCCGACTTGAACGCGAAACCGGTCCGCCCTTCAACAACCAACTCAGGGATTCCACCAATGTTGGCACCGATCACGGGGGTTTTAGCAGCAAGTGATTCCAGTCCAGAGTAGGGCATGTTTTCACGCCATTCGGAACTCAGCACGCTAAACCTAGCGTTACCAACCTCGCGTTGCAAATCTTCGCCAGACTTGTAGCCCAGAAGCTGAATGCGTGATGCGGCTTCGAATCCTGCATCGGCGACAAGACGCTCTATCTCAGAACGCCCTGGCCCATCGCCAACAATATGGAGATCCCAGTTGGAAGGAAGGAAGGTTTTATCGTTCGCAACCTCAGAACTTTCGGCCGTGCGGCGCACAGCACCGTTACTATCGGCAGAACCATGAGAAGCTGCTAGCCCAGCAGCCTTCAAAAAGGCTCGAACCAGCGTCAGGATTCCTTTTTCTTTGGAAAGTCGCCCGAAGAACAGGAAGTATGGTCGTTTCCCGTCAACAGCATCCTCGAATTTATGCGTATTCGCAACCTTACGAGCCATTTCCATCTGTGAATCGGTCAGGAAATTCTGTAAAGCAACCACTTTGCCAGCAAAACCGCCTTCTTCAAGCTTGCTTTTCATGAACTCAGACGGAGCAATAATCAAATCGATCTTGTCGTAACTGTGGTGCAGTTTCAGGAACTCTGCTTCCATGGTCGCCAAAGCACTTTTGACACGGGAACCTTTCACACACACGTTCTTCGTAGCATGTATGAAATGCTTGTCCAAGCAGGCATCACACACTTCTCCCCTGCCATTCACCATCGTATAGGCCGGGCACAGCAAAATGTAGTCATGCGCCGTATACACCACCGGCACATGATGTTTCTTCAAATACGGTGCATCAAGAATCGAAAGCGTCAGCTGGCGATGCACATTGTTCATGTGGATCACATCTGGCTTGAATTCCTCTAGCAACGCCTCGAACTTGCGTCTCGCTTCAAAAGAGTAAATCAGTGTGGAAGCTTCCTGAACCTTCTTGAAAGCGGAAATATCCCCCACATAGTCCTTTTCGGAAACGAAGTATTTACTCCAATAACTTGACTCGTTATTCGGGTGCTGCATGGAAAAGAATGCAACCTCATGACCGAGCGCGCGTAATCCTTCAGCTAACGCGAAGAAATAGGTTTCCGCACCGCCTTTACGATAGAAATATTTGTTCACTAGGAGAATTCGCATGCTCACTCTCCCCCATACAGGTTCAGTGTCTGATCGGTGACGTCATCCCAGCTATATTTGCTGACGATGTAATCTGCAGCATTTGCCTTGTAACGTTGTACAAGATCATCGTTTTCGAGCAATTCCTGAAGTTTTTCCCGCAGGGATTCAACAGAACCATGCTGGAATGTCGCTGCGTGCCCTTCCACTACCTCCGCACATTCCGGAATGTCGGACGTAAGGCAGCAGTTACCGTAACTCATGGCTTCCAGCAGACTCATCGGCATGCCCTCCAAGTCGCTTGGGAGCACATAAATATAAGCATTGCTATAGAGCTCTTTGAGCGCCTGCCCTTGTATGAATCCGGTCAAAATAACACGAGAATCCTGATTAGCCATCTGCTGAATATGCTGGTAATACTCGTTGGAGTCGGAAGCGCCTCCAGCGATGACAAGCTTTTTGTTCGTATTCAGCTTGTTGAACGCCTCGATAAGGTAATGCACGCCTTTCTCGGGAACAATACGCCCGAGAAACAGTACATAGTCGTTCTTGTGAAGACCATATTTTTCGGTAATTTCCTGCGCCGGAACCGGCTCACCATATTCGATGCCATTGGGAATGAAATGTGTGCTGCGACCATATTTTTCTTGAAAATACTGCCGCATGCTTTCGCTGAGCACTATGATTTCATCCGCGCATTTCGCTGCGGTACGTTCTCCGAACTTGAGATATGCGGAAGCGAACTTGCCCCATTTGGCACGCTGCCAGTCAAGACCGTGAATGGTCGCTACCGTGCGAATGCCCGCCCAATGCGCCAGACGCAGCATGACGCAGGGACCTTCGGCATGATAGTGGATCACGTCAGGCCTGGCCGCAATGGCTTTCAGTGTCGCGAAGAATGAGGAGGTCAACGCTGCCAAACCTTTCGCTTCGAAAGTCGGCACTGGAACAACACGCACGCCGTTATATACAAAGGGCTTATTTGCAGAATGAACGTTTCCGTCAAATTCGGCGCCCGCAACATTATGTCCCTTGCGATTGTATGCGATGACCTTATGCCCCTTTGCGGCCATACGCGTAGCTAGTTCATCTACAACAATCTCGATGCCGCCTTCACGCGAAGGAATGCGCTTATGACCTATCATCGCGATATTAACCATCACCGGTCACCCCTTAGTTATTCAGAGTGCCGGAATCGTGCCACAAGCGTTATGCAGGGCAGAGGATCGCATAGTCTGACCACTAACCAAACCGACGTAACGGCCGTTATCGGCTCTTTTTGCAATCGATCGACCTGTGGTCGGCATGCGAGTCCCGTCCTTTCCCTCTAAATGAACCCCGAATTGGTGTCTCTCAAGAGCAACCCAAACCGCGCAGGAGTTACCCGATCCCGTTCATCACCTGCCAAGGTCGATTTTTGCATCCCCCTCAGACACACCCAGCCCCCGTCACCTACTTTGGGGGTATTCTTCACAGGTTTTCCATGAACGCTTTGCTTGCTCGTGACTTAAAAACTGTGTTTGAAATCTGATTCAGTCGGTTTTCCGGACGTTTCTGAATGAGAAAAAGAGCCGATAACGGCCGTTATGTCGGCTTAGTCCCGGTTCGAGGACGGTAATCCAGTGCCGATTCGCGTAGCCCAGGTCATGGGAAAAATGCTTGGCGGTGGTGTCGAATCCGTAGTGATGAACTACTACCGCCATATCGACCGTAGCAAAGTGCAGTTCGATTTTTTGGTGGATGCCGATTCGACTCGCGTTCCAGAAGAGGAAATCAAAGCGTTGGGCGGCCGCGTTTTTCGCATCCCTCCATACCAGCATCCCCTTCGCTACCGCAAGGAATTGGTCAGGCTTTTCCATGAGGAACACTGGCCGATCGTGCACAGCCACATCAATACGCTCAGCGTATTCCCATTGTCTGCGGCCAAAAAGGCTGGAGTGCCGGTCCGTATCGCCCACTCGCATTCCACGATGGGCAAGGGCGAGTTTGCCAAGAACCTGATGAAGCTTGCACTGCGTCCGCTCTCGAACCTTTACCCTACAGAATGTTTCGCATGCAGTGAATACGCCGGAAAATGGCTGTTCGGCAGAAACGCCGACTTCACGGTGATTCCCAACGCCATTGAACTGGAGAAGTTCCATTTCGACCCAGTCCTTCGCCAGGAAACCCGCAAGGAACTCGGCATAGCCGATGGCATGTTCCTGATTGGCCATGTGGGTCGTTTCATGCCGCAGAAGAATCAGGCTTTCCTTGTCGACGTTCTCGCCGAGCTCCTTCCCCAGAAGCCGGACACGATACTCGCGTTCGTTGGTGACGGTCCAGACAGACCAGACGTACAGCAGCACGCCCAAGAACTCGGCATTGGTGACCACATTCTGTTCTTGGGCCAGCGCACGGACGTCAACCACCTTTACCAGGCGTTCGATGCTTTCTGTCTTCCGAGCCGTTATGAAGGTCTCGGCATGGTCGCTATCGAAGCCCAGGTCGCCGGATGCCCCTGTGTCCTCAGCGATCAGGTTCCGCACGAAGCCGATATTTCCAGAAAAACATCTTTCATAAGCTTGGAAAATAAATCTTCTTGGATTTCAACTGTACTCAACATTTCCTCGCAAACAGCGAATCGGCAGATTGAAACATCAAACACATGTGCTGAAAAATATGACATTTCAGCCAGTGCGAATCGTCTGACCTCTCTGTACGTAAGCAGTGCGGAAAGCGCGAATGGATGGGAGGAAACGCTGTGAATCCTCGCGTTGCTGTAATCACTTCAGGCTATTTGCCAGTACCGAATGTTCTCGGCGGAGCTGTCGAAGCATTGGACATGATGATGGTTCAGGAGAATGAGAAGACTCCGAATTTTGATTTCACTGTTTTTTCTTCTTGGGCACCCGGCGTAGATCAGATCGTGGGTGAAGGTAATTTCAAGCATACTGATTTCTGCTTTATCAAGACGCCATTGCTGGTTCGCGCGGCGGATCGTTGCATTTATTGGGCAGCCAAGCATGTGCTCCACAAAAAGAAGCTCATGAGCTATCGGTATATTGCGCAACGCCTGTGGTATATCAACAAGGTTTCCAAGAAGCTCGCACAGCCCGCAAAGAATGGCGGCCCAGCTTTCGACAAGATAATGATCGAAAACCACGCAACATTGTTCATGACCATGCAGAAGCACGGTAATTCCGAGCGATATGCGGGAAAAGTGTATTACCACCTGCATAACGAAGTTCTTAATGATTTCGGCTGCATTAAAGAGATTTCCAAAGTCAAAAAAGTACTTGGAGTTTCCAAATATATTGTTGGCACGCTTGACACGTATTTAAGAGATCATGGTGAGCCTGGTCTGCGCGAAGATCAGAAAGCTGTATGGCGTAATGGCGTCGACACAAGCCGGTTTGGTTCGGAGGAGGCTAATAGGAAGGCGATTGAATTTCGAAAGAAATTCAATATAGCCGAGAATGATATTGTTTTCCTGTTTTCCGGGCGTCTTACTCCGGAAAAAGGCGCTGAAGAACTATTGAAAGCGTTTACTGAAGTAGCGCAGAAAGTTCCCAATGCCAAGCTGGTTGTTGCCGGAGCTTTCTTCTTTAATTCGAATATCGTGAGTCCATTTGAACAGAAACTTCGCGATTTAGCTTCAAATCCTGTTGTGAAGGATCGAATCATCTTCACTGGCTTTGTGAATTACGAAGATATGCCAGCTATTTATGCCATGGCCGATGTATGCGTATTGCCGTCAATTTGGGACGATCCAGCACCCCTCGCGGTAATCGAAAGCTTGGTTTCTGGTAAGCCGCTCATCACCACTCGTTCCGGAGGCATCCCCGAATACGCCGATGGGCAGTCAGCCATCATCCTTGAGCGTGGCGATCAACTTGTTGACCAGCTTGCTGATGCTATGACAAAGATTGCTCGAGACTCCGACGAACGTGATGCCATGGGCGCGCGCAAAACAGCATTACGTTCCGAATTCAATAAAGAAACATACATGGCACAATTAGCCATTCGTCTGAGGTGACTACGTGGGTAAGTACAAGAATCTGCTAGTCAATGTCGGCATCTTCGGACTCAGCGCAGTAGCCACTAAACTGATGGCATTCATACTGATGCCGTTGTATACCCTGTACCTATCTACAGAGGAATACGGCATCATGGACATGGCTACCATCATGGTGACCACATTATTCCCTGTACTAACTCTGCTCATCAGCGAAGGCATGCTCCGTTTTACGCTTGATGATAAGTCAAAAGCGGCGTTTTATATTACCGAAACCATGCTGGTCATGTTGGCAAGCTGTGTGCTTTTGGCAATTATTCTGCCAGTATTTGATTTGCCGATTTTTGGTGGATTAGGTAGATATAAAATTTGGTTCTTGTTGTCCTATGCGGCGTTGTGTTTTCCCTCTGTGATGGGTACTGTCGCTAGGGCTATGGATCAGATGAAACTCATTGCTTACGCCTCAATATTGTCTGCGCTTATTATGGGCGTGCTTGCTTATGCGTTGATTGCCGGAATGGATCTCGGTCTTATGGGGTATTTCTACTCTTATATCGTAGGCAATGGTTCAGCGATCCTGGTATATCTTTTCGCCGGTAAGCAGTATCAGTTTATCGATTTTACAGTATGGCGAAACAACGCGTCTCTTCGTAAGCAGCTTTGGCGCTACTCGCTGCCATTGGCTCCGAATTCATTGTGCAACCAGATTCAGACAACGGTTAGTCGTTTCATTATTACAGGTGTACTGGGTATTTCCGCTTCTGGTTTGTATGCTGCAGCTTCAAAGATTCCTAATTTGCTTAATGTGCTTCAACAGATTGTTCAACAGGCTTGGCAGCTTTCCGCGTTCCAAGAGTTTAAGAGCTCTGGGCTCAAGCATTTCTATGATGTAATCTGGCGTGTGTACCATGCCCTGATGTCGGTAGGAAGCGCATTGGTAATCACACTCTCTCCGTTCATCGCTAGGGTGCTTATGCAGCGCCAGTTTTACTCGGCATGGCCTCTTATATCCATTCTTGTGCTTGCCTTTTATCTTAGTGCTATCAACAACTTTCTTGGCACGATTTATCAGGCTTATATGCGTACAAAGCCGTTACTTGTGGCAACAGTTGTGGGAGCCGTAGCATGCCTCGCATTTACCGCTGTCCTCGTACATGACTGGGGTATTTCAGCTGCTGCATTCGGCGTGTTTGTCGGTAGCTTGGTGATTTTCGTGGTTCGTGTGATTGATGTGCGTCGTCTGATGTCCATCAATATGAGGCCGATTCCTACGGCCATTACCATGACGCTGCTTACTGTCCAGTCCTTGGTAACCTCGAATCAATGTAACCATTATCTATTCTGGTCATCGATTTGTCTGCTGCTTATTGCATTCGTGCAATGTTATGAACTTAAGCCTCTTATTACTCTGATATTCACAAGGAGGAAGTACACAGCATGAGTACTAATCCATCTGCCATGCCTGAGAAAACCCGAACTGAAGATCTCCCCCTGATTTCAGTGATTGTTCCTGTGTACAAGGTTGAGCGCTATCTTGACCGTTGTATACAGTCAATCGTCGACCAGACGTATCGAAATTTGGAAATCATTCTGGTCGATGATGGCTCTCCGGACGCTTGCCCTGATATGTGTGATGCTTGGGCGGCAAGAGATTGCAGGATCCGTGTCATTCATCAGGAGAACCGAGGATTAGGTGCCGCTCGAAATAGCGGAATCAGAATCAGCACCGGAGAGCTTATCGGTTTCGTTGATTCTGATGATTGGTTAGAACCGACTATGTATGAAGTCCTATATCGTTCTCTCACCAAAGAAAACGCTGATACCTCCATGATCACCGGTGTCTTGGAATATCCTAACGGACGACAAATATATCTTTATCATCCTGATTTACATCTGGTAATGACCACTTCGGAATCCTTTAAATACATTAATCTGCCAGGTTATTCGACAATCTCTGCTTGGAGCAAGCTCATCAAACGTTCCACTCTAGGAAATATTCGTTTCCCGGAAGGGTGCACTGGCGAAGATTGGCAATTCACCTACGATATACTTGCAGCGAGCGTACGAACTACTTTTGATTCAACGCCGCAGTACCATTATCGACAAGTTGCGGGAAGCCTTTCTAACACGAGCACAAATTTCAATTTTGCTGGTTACGAAGCTACCAAAAACATGGTGAAACTGGTACATCAAAAATTCCCCGAACAGCTTCCTTTTGCGTTGTATGGACAAATGAGAAGTATGGTGAGCCTTTATGATCAGGCTCTTGTCACGGGGCATGCTAAAGAACAGCAATGGCGAGATTTCGCAGAAGACACTCGCACTTTCGTCAATCAAAACATGAAAGCTGTTACTGAATCCGTGACGCTCCCTCGTGGGCGTCGCCTGCAGCTCAAACTCATGGCCATCTCTCCAACGCTTTATGGCGTGTTTTTCTTACTTCATAAACGTATTCATCCGGAACGGAGCAAGTGAAAAATGAGCATTAAACAACTTGCGATGCGGTTAGTTTATGGTCACAAGGCTTCATCGGAGCAATACATATCATGGCTCCGAAGCCAGGGAGTACACGTGGGACAGCATGTGCATCTATATACGCCATGGTCCATCAGAATCGATACTCAGAGACCTTGGATGATTGAAATCGGCGATAACGTACATATCACCGCAGATTGCTCTATTTTGCAGCATGACTATAGCTGGGCAGTAATACAACGCCTTACGGGTGAAGTGCTGGGATCATGCGGAACGGTTCGTATTGGCAATAATGTTTTTGTCGGTCAGAAGTCGTTGATTCTCAAAGGAGCTGAGATCGGAGACAACACCATCATCGGAGCTGGCAGCGTGGTGACAGGCCGTTTGGATGGGAACGCTGTATATGCCGGTGCTCCGGCAAAGAAAATCTCTTCCTTGGAAGCGTATATCGACAAACGCCGCAAACTTCAATTAAATGAAGCCGTGTTATTAGTACGTGAGTACGAGCAGACATATGGAAAGCGGCCGCCAAAAAAGCTACTTCGGGAATTCTTCTGGCTGTTTGAGCCTAGGAACACTCAGCTGGATGAGGTATTCCAAAAGGTTTTCCAGCTTGATAACAATACCGAACGTTCACAGCAAGCGTTTGTTCAAAGCGAACCTATGTTTAGCAGCTATGAGGCATTCCTCAAATACGTTGAATCAAATTCTTAACAGCTAGCACAGAGAAAGAGGCTTCTATGAAAGACTCAATTACTTCTTACACCATTACCTGCAGCAGACCAACTAATTATGGCGCTGTTCTGCAAACTTACGGCTTGAACGCCGCTCTACGCAAGATGGGTGTGGACGCCAAGGTGCTGGATTACAACCCCAAATACTACTACACGTCTACGCGGCCGCTGCCTATTCGCATGCTTCGCGCCATCGTACGCTTCCCTGATTTGGTCAAGGGGCGCAAAGTGTTCGGCAAATTCCTTGAGGACTACATACCTATGAGCGCCAAAACTTACCGTACGCTTGCCGAGATTGAGGCTGACACCCCCCAATCCGACGTCTATATTTGTGGCAGCGACCAAATTTGGAACTGTAAGAACAAGCTTAATGGTAAAGATGATGCGTTCTTCCTGTCATTTGCGCCTGCGGGCGCTCGCAAAGTAGCGTATGCTGCCAGCATTGCCATGCCTGAAATTCCTGACGATCAGAAGGATCGTTATCGTAGACTGATTTCCGATTTCGATGCCGTGTCTGTGCGCGAACCGTCGTCGGTGCCCATGCTTGAAGATCTCGGCATTAGTAATGTTCAATCCGTCATTGACCCAGTATTTCTGCTTGAGAAGGATCATTGGAACGTAATCGCCGATGCCAGCGATTTCACTCCTACTGAAGATTACGTACTGGTGTATGGCTATAACCGCCAGAAAGATGTATACGCTTATGCACGTCGGCTTGCCAAGAAGCTAGGCGTGAAAGTCTATACCATCGGTACTGCCATCGAAGATTACACACTTGATCAGGACCGTTATTTTTGGAATGCTTCTCCTAACACTTTTGTGAACCTGATTCGCAATGCGAAAGCCGTGGTGACAAATTCATTCCATGGCACTGTGTTCTCTATTGTGTACAACAAACCATTCCACTTCTTTACAGTTAAGCAGACCACAAATTCACGCATGCTCGACCTGCTGGATTCGCTGGCGTTAAAAGACAGACATGTTACCAGTGGCGACCTGCTGAGCAACCACATCGACTATACGCAGCCGAATACTCTACTCGCTTCATTACGTAAACAGTCATTAGCTTATTTACACAGCAGCGTATCGGAACCACTAAATCAGCATTAATCAAGAGTCCAAAGGAATGTCATTATGAATTGGAAGAGCACTGTAGAACAGTGGATGCCAAAACCGCTTATCGCTCCTCTCAAGAATCTGCGTCAAAGCATTCATCTATATCAAGATTCGT
>ENA-OQAB01000113-OQAB01000113.1-human-gut-metagenome-genome-assembly--contig:-NODE-113-length-44892-cov-4.001653_pt1 | contig 44892 bp, 43 predicted proteins | sample MGYA00242490_ERZ504517 | MGnify/ENA primary metagenome ERZ504517 (study PRJEB26092, sample SAMD00036298) | human gut metagenome | host: Homo sapiens | study: EMG produced TPA metagenomics assembly of...
GGCTATGCCCAGCAGGAAGTCGCTCCTGACACGGCATATATTACCATCGGTACATCCAGCACCGATGCCGATGCCCAGCAGGCTCGTACCAAGAACAACAAGTCATGAACAACGTCACCAATGCCATCAAAGCGATGGGCATCCCCGGCAGACAACCTGAAGACCACCGGCTTCTACATGTCGCCTAACTATGACGTAAAAGGCTCTAAGGGTCCACCCTCCTATACGGTAACCAACAGCCTGACCGTCAAAAGTCAGCGATCTCAGCCTGATTTCGCAGGTCATCAGCAAAAGCCGGCAGCCCTCGGTGCCAACCAGATCGATAACATTCGTTTCACCAACGAACATTCCGATCAGATCAAAGACAATCTGATTAAAGAAGCCGTCCACAACGGTCAGCGTGCCGCTCAGGCTGCAGCCGCTGCCGCCGGCAACCAGCTCGGTGCCGTAAAGGAAATCAATATTTCCGGAAGCAGCCCGTCCTACAGCCGCGCTTACAGCAACGTAAGAATGTTGTCCGCTAAGATGGAAGACGCTGAAACTACGCCTGTCGAAGCCGGTACCAACACCCTGAGCCAGACAGTCAGCCTTACCTATTATCTGAAATAAAACGCCTCCCTTGTGGGGCCGAAATAAAAAGGAGCCTTCGGGCTTCTTTTTTTTATTTCCTTAAAATATGCTATGATATTAGTGTTCAAAAATAAATTGAATAGTTCTGAATCATGGAGGCCAGACAAGATGAAAGAATACACCCCTTTTAAATCCGGTAAAGTACGTGAAGTCTATGACGCAGGTGACAGCATTATCATGGTTGCAACGGACCGCATTTCCGCTTTCGACCATATCCTGAAAAACAAGATCACCAAAAAGGGCGCCATCCTGACGCAGATGTCCAAATTTTGGTTCGATATGACATCCGACATCATCCCGAACCACATGATTTCTGTCGACAACGCTGACATGCCGGAATTCTTCCAGCAGGAACAGTTCGTCGGCAACAGCATGAAATGCCAGAAACTGACGATGATCCCCATGGAATGCATCGTTCGCGGTTATATCACCGGCAGCGGCTGGGAAAGCTACCAGCAGAACGGTACGGTTTGCGGCATTAAATTACCGGCAGGCCTCACAGAATCAGAAAAACTCCCGGAACCGATCTTCACGCCGAGCACCAAGGCTGAACTCGGTGACCACGACGAAAACGTCTCCCTCGAAGTAGGCGCCGCTTACATCGACAAAGTATTCCCGGGAAAAGGCATGGAATACGCTGAAAAGATTCGCGACTACACCATTGCCCTCTATAAAAAATGTGCCGAATACGCCCTTTCCAAAGGCATCATCATCGCCGATACGAAATTCGAATTCGGCCTCGATGAAAATGGCACCATCGTCTTAGGCGACGAAATGCTTACGCCGGACAGCTCCCGCTTCTGGCCCCTCGAAGGCTATAAAGCAGGGCAAAGCCAGCCGTCGTATGACAAACAGTTCGTCCGAGACTGGCTCAAAGCCAACCCGGACAGCGACTACCTCCTGCCTCAGGACGTCATCGACAAGACGATTGAAAAATACGAAGAAGCCTATGAAATGCTGACAGGCAAAAAGATCTAATCCCATCCAGGCATCAAAAAAAGGACTGCACCCATCGGGTGACAGTCCTTTTCGTTATCTACCAGACTTTTACCTGAATCCACTGATCGTTATAATACTTATCTTCCCGTTCCCCTAAGTAGCGGTACGTTTCCTGACCGGCATAGGCTTCTTTCGGCGGGAAGACGACGGGATTATCCTTATAATCTTCATCTTCTTCCATCTCCGGAACGGCGATATTCGGCGTCGAATAGGTCAGATATTCAAAGTTCTTCAAGGCGATGTCGGGACGGCTCATAAAGTCGATGAATTTATGGGCATTTTCGACGTGGGCCGCATTTTTAGGAATGACCCAGGAATCGATCCAAAGGTTGGTCCCTTCCTTAGGAATGACGTATTCCAAATTCCGATTGGCCAAAATCATCCTCAGGGCTTCGCCGGAAAAGACGACACCCATGGCAGCTTCGCCGGAGACGAGTTTATCTTTCACATCGTCGATGCCGTAAGCCTGAACCAAAGGCTTCTGCGCAATGAGCAAATCTCTGGCCTGTGCAATTTGGGCCGGATCCGTCGTATTGAGGGAATAGCCGAGGAGTTTCAAGGCGACCATGAAGGAATCGCGGGGCGAATCCTGCATGATGATTTCGTTCTTATACTTTTCATTCCACAAAATGGACCAGCTGTCGACAGGGTCGTCGACCATGGTCTTATTATAGACGATGCCGACGGTGCCCCAACAGTACGGAACGGAATAGCGGTTGCCCGGATCAAAGAACTCCGACTGCTGCCAGAACTGCTCTCCGACATACTGCCGCGCATTGGGCAGCTGCGAATAGTCGAGGGGCTGCAGCAACCCGTTGTGAATCATCTTTTGAATCATATAGTCCGACGGGCAAATGACGTCGTAGCGTTCGGCGCCTGCCGCCACTAACGGATACATACTTTCATTGGTGTCGAATTCATCCATGATGACGCGGATGCCCGTTTCTTCTTCAAACTGTGTAATCGTATCGGGGTCGACATAGTCCCCCCAGTTATAGACGTAGACGACATTATCTCCGTCTTCCTCCCCTTCCAGGAACCCGCAGCCCGACAAGGCCAGGACACAAAAGAGTCCCATGAGGAGCAGTCGAATATATTTCATGACAGGCCTCCCTTTTATAAATCTCGTCCCAAGGCCAATCGCTTGCGGTTCATCGTGAGCAAGACGGCAAAGACCAAGACAAAGACGAACACCAGTGTCGACAGGGCATACATTTCCGGATGGATGCCGAGTTTCAATTCTGCGTAAATTTCAGTCGGCAAGGTATCGATGCCGGCCCCCTTCGTAAAATGGGTGATGATGAAATCATCGGCAGACATGGTAAAGGCCAGCATGAATCCGGCTAAGAGACTGGGCCGCAGCTCCGGCAGGACGACGCGGCGAAAGGCAACAAAAGGCGTGGCTCCAAGATCTCGTGCCGCATCGTAGCAGCTGCGGTCGAGGGACAGGAACTGAGGCATGATGCACAAGATGACATAGGGCAGATTAAAGACGACATGGGCCATGAGGATGGAGCCATAGCCAAGGCGCAGCCCCATGCCGAGAAAGAGCAGCATCAGTGAAATCCCGGTAACGATATCGGCATTTAAGAGGGGCAGACTGGCTACCCCGAGGAGGACCGAGCGCTGCTTGCGTCCCATACCGCGCAGAGCCATGCAGGTAATGAGGCCCAGGATGGTCGCAAGGGCAGCCGACGTCAAGCCAATGGTAATCGTATTCTGCAAGGCTTCGAGGATTCCCTCATTTTCAAAGAGTTCACCGTACCACTGCAGGGTAAACCCCGTCCAATGACCGCGATAGCGGCTGGCGTTGAAGGACTGGGCAATGAGGACGCCGATGGGCGCATAGAGAAAGAGAACGACTAAGGCCACGTAGCCTTTTTTCCATTTTTCCATCATTTCTTCACCTGCCCTTCACTGCGGTCAAAGTAAGCCGTCATCACCATATTGACGATGATGAACAGCATCAGCACCAGGGATAAGCCGCTCCCTAAGTGCCAATCGTAAGCCATGGTAAATTCCTGTTCGACAATGTTGCCGATGAGGAGGACCTTATTGCCCCCTAAAAGGCCGCTGATGAAGAACGTCGTCAGCGACGGGATAAAGACCATGGTAATGCCGCTGATGGCACCGGGCAGGGACAAGGGCAGGATGACCTTGGTAAAGGTCTGCCAGGAACTGGCCCCGAGGTCGCGGGCAGCGGCAATGACGTTGCGGTTGATTTTGCTCAAAGATACGTAGAGGGGCAAAATCATATAAGGTAAAAAGTTATAGATCATGCCGATGACAATCGCTGCCGGCGTGTTGATCAGCACGACGTCCGGCAGGGACAAAAGGCGCAAGAACTGATTGAGGATACCGTTCTTTTCAAGAATCGTCTGCCAAGCCATGGTCGTCAGCATGGAATTCATCCACATAGGAAGGACGAACAACAGAAATAAGAGAGTGCTCTTACTCCGCTTTTCTTCAGTCAAAATGAGGCACAGCGGATAGGCCACGAGAAGACAGACAACCGTACTGACTAAGGCCAGGAGCAAGGACAGTTCCAGGGACTTCAAATATTCCCAGTGAGCAATGAGGCTGATATTCGCTAACGTAAAAGTCCCGCTGCTGTCGGTCAGGCCGTACCAGGCAATGGCCACGAGGGGACAGAAAATAAACAGGATTGCCCAAATGAGGAAGGGCAACGTAAACAGATTGCGGATCGCTGCCGAGTTAATCATTTTCCATCGCCCTTCGTCTTCGGATTCCGGTTTATTCATGATTTGGATATTAAAAGGATCGACTTCCAAGCTTACTTCGTCGCCCGGTTCATAATTCTTCGTCGACTTGACCAGCCATTCGATATTCCGGGCCTGAATAGTAATGTTATAGTTCATGCCTTCAAAGATGACTTTAGTGACAACGCCGTTGAAGCCGCCTTCACGAGCCGGACGCACTTCCATGTCTTCCGGACGAATCTGAACGTCGACGGGACGATTCGTACCGAAGCCGACGTCAACGCATTCAAAATCATAGTCGGCGATACGAACCAATTTATCGTGGACCATGAGGCCGTCGACGATGTTGCTGTCGCCGATGAAGTCGGCAACGAAAGCATTTTCCGGTTCATTGTAGATGCTTTCCGGCGTGCCGATCTGCTGGATATAGCCTTGGTTCATGACGACGACGATGTCGGACATGCTGAGTGCTTCTTCCTGATCGTGGGTAACGAAGACGAAGGTAATGCCCAGCTCTTCTTTAATCTTGATGAGCTCCAGCTGCATACTGCGGCGCAGCTTCCGGTCCAAGGCACTGAGCGGTTCGTCAAGAAGCAGTACCCGCGGCTCATTGACGATGGCCCGAGCAATGGCTACGCGCTGCTGCTGGCCGCCGGAGAGGTCGACGATGTTGGCGTGTTCATAGCCGTCGAGGTTAACGAGTTTCAAGGCATAGCGGATCTTATCGCGGATGTAGTCGCGGGGCTTGCCGTGAATCTTGGGCCCGAAAGCGATGTTCTCGGCGACATCCATGTGCGAAAAAAGGGAATAATTCTGGAACACCGTATTGACCTGACGCCGATTGGGCGGCAGCTGGGTAATATCCTTCCCATCAAAGAGGATTCGCCCTTTATCGGGTGTTTCAAAACCGGCAAGGAGCCGCAAAGTCGTCGTCTTGCCGCAGCCGCTCGGTCCTAAAAGGGTGACAAATGAATTTTCTGAAATGGTAAGATTCAACTCGTCTAATACCAGATGACCCTCATAGGATTTGGATACATTGTCCAAATAAATCAATTCTTTTGCCATTCTCACTTCTCCTTTTTTATCCAACAGGACTCTAAAAAAAGGGATTTCGCACAAGCTGTCCCTTATGCGAGGTCCCTTCTTTCTATGATGGAATGTGGTTCCTGCCCCGTATGCGAAGTGCCTTACTAAAAGGCACCGTCTTTGCAGGAAGCCTGATTCAGGCTTCCCGATACATTAGGTATACTTTATTTTATTATAGCATATACCGTTGTATTTTTTCAAAGACAGGTTACACTCTTCCATTTCAGGACAGTTCAACGGGGACAAAAATCAAAGGCCTCGACGTCGAATAATCCCGTATCGAGTAATTTAAGTTTTGGAATGACCGGCAGGCTCATGAAGCACAACGTCATGATGACATCGACATCGGTACTGACACCTAAAAGGCTGCGAGCCTTGTCATAAAGGTCATCGAGGGCGGCGTCGACTTCAGCCGCCGGCTTATCGCTCATCAGGCCGGCAATAGGCAGCGGAATGGCAGCCAATACCTTTCCGTCAAGGACGGCGGCCATACCGCCCTTCTGTTTTTCTAAGACTTCGACAGCAGCAGCCATATCCTTATTGCTGGCGCCGGCAACGATGATATTATGAGAGTCGTGGGCAATGGAAACGGCAACGGCTCCTTTCTGAAGTCCGTAGCCACGGAGCAGGCCGAGTCCGACGTTGCCCGTACCGTGGTGGCGTTCGACGACGGCGACTTTGATGATATCAGCTTTTTCATCAAAGACGAAGTCACCCTTTTCATCGCGGCGGATCTGGGCTTCGCCCTTTCCGGTAACGACACCGCCGGGCATGATATCAATGGTACGCACATGGTCGCTCTTTAAATGCATGACCAGTTTTTCTTCCGAGAAATCGGCAATCGTCACCGAACTGCCGACCGAGCTGTAATCGGCTCTCGTAAAGGGAGGCAGATAATGACCGTTTTCAGCGACCTTCTGCCCTTCGATAAAGGTCGCCCGGACCTTGAAGTCCTGCAAATCTTCAAAGAGGACGATGTCAGCTCGCTTGCCCGGTGCCAAGGCGCCGCGGTCATCGAAATGATAGCATTCAGCAGCATTTAAGGTGCCCATGGTGATGGCTGCTTCCGGCGAGAGACCGGCAGCGACACAAAGCCGCAGGTGTTCGTTAAGGTGGCCTTTTTCAAAAATCGTCTTAGGATGAAGGTCATCGGAGCACAAGAGGAACCGCCGCAAGCTTTCCGGCGTCACGGCCTTGACCAATTTCGGCAGGTCGTGGCAGGCCGAGCCGTTGCGCAAGAGGACGTACATCCCGGCCTGGACCCGTTCTTCGGCATCGCTTTTACTGAAGCATTCGTGGTCGGTCAGGATTTGGGCCGAAATGTAGGCCTGGAGGTCCTTGCCATGGACGCCGGGACTGTGGCCGTCAATGGGTTTTCCCGTGCCATAGGCCGTAATGAGCTTATCGAGGACGGCATCGTGTCCTTCGAGGATGCCCGGGCAGTTCATGAATTCACCGACGCCAAGGATGCGGTCATCGGCCAAGGGCGCTTCCATATCCTTTGCTTCGAGGGTCGCTCCAATGTGATCAAAAGGCGTCGCCGGCACACAGGACGGCACCATGAAATGGATATCGAGGGCTGTTTTTTCAGCGGCCTTCATCATGTATTCCAAGCCCTTTAGGCCACAGACGTTGACGATTTCATGGGGATCGGCCACGATGGTCGTCGTTCCGAAAGGTACGACCAGGCGGCCGAATTCTTCAGGACTGACGTAACAGGACTCGATATGGATATGGCTTTCAATGAGGCCCGGTGCCGCATAGGCGCCTTTCGCATCGATGACGGTCTTCCCTTCATAAGGGCCGCCGACTCCGGCAATGACGCCGTCAGAAACAACGATATCTCCCTTTCGAGTGGTCTGTGTATATACATCTACAATATGGCAATCTTTAATGACAAGGTCTCCCGGTTCAAGGCCCCGGGCAACGGCAATACGCCGTTTTAACTGGTTCCGCGTCACTGTCATAATGTACCCCCTTATTTCGCTAATATCATATATTTTATTGTTCTGACTCATTGTACCATATTATCCCTTTTTTTGACAAAAGTATTGCCCAAATATGCTAAAGCCCCTATAATGATAATATTCCATAATATCTACTTGTCATTATTCATTATATTCATTTATGGCAGTATTAAAAAATGGAGTGTGAACAAGTTATGGAAAACCAACCGTCTTTTTCTCGACCGTAATTTTTCATCTCCGTGAAAACGGCACGACGGTACGCACCGAAATTCTAGCCGGGGTTACGACGTTTATGACTATGGCTACATTCTGGCCGTCAACCCGACAATCATGAGCGCAGCCGGTATGGACAAGGGCGCCGTCCTGACGGCAACGGCTCTGGCGTCCCTCATCGGGACCTTGTGCATGGCCGTTTTTGCCAACTACCCCTTCGCATTGGCACCGGGCATGGGGCTCAACGCCTTCTTTGCCTTTACGGTCGTACTGCAGATGGGCTATACCTGGGAAATGGCCTTGGCAGCCGTCTTCGTTGAAGGGATCATTTTCATCGTCTTGTCTCTGACCAATGTCCGCGAAGCCATTTTCAACGCCATTCCTATGACCCTGAAAAAGGCAGTTTCCGCCGGTATCGGCCTCTTCATTGCCCTTATCGGCCTCTTGAATGCCCAAATCATCGTCGCCAATCCGGCTACGAAAATCGCCCTCTTCTCCTTTAAGCAGTCTGCCGCTACGGGCACCTTCAATACCGTTGGCATCACGGTCCTCCTGGCCATGATTGGCATCATGTTCACCGGGGTCTTGATGGTCAAAAAAGTCCGCGGCAACATCCTTTGGGGCATCCTCTTCACGTGGATCCTGGCCATCATCTGCGAGCTTACCGGCCTCTACGTCCCCAATCCGGAATTACACATGTTCAGCGTCATCCCGGATCTCTCCGGCGGTGCTGCTGCCTTTACCCCGGCCAGCTTGGACCCGATCTTCGGTCAGCTCGACTTCAGCCGCGTCTTCAGCTTGGACTTCTTAGTCGTCATGTTCGCCTTCCTCTTCGTCGACATCTTCGACACCTTGGGAACCCTCATCGGTGTATCGTCCAAAGCTAACATGCTCGACGAAAACGGCCGTCTGCCCCGTATCAAAGGCGCCCTCTTAGCCGACGCCGTCGCAACAACCTTTGGTGCCGTCCTCGGTACCAGCACGACGACGACCTTCGTCGAAAGTGCTACCGGCGTCAGTGAAGGCGGCCGCACCGGTTTGACTGCCGTCTGCGTAGCCATCCTCTTCGCCTTGTCCCTCTTCTTATCGCCGTTCTTCATGGCCATTCCGGCCTTTGCTACGGCACCGGCCCTGGTCATCGTCGGCTTCCTCATGCTGACGGCCGTCGTCGGCATCGACTTTGATGACTTCAGCGAATCCATTCCGGCATACATTACGATCATTGCCATGCCTTTCTGCTACAGCATTTCAGAAGGTATCTCCTTCGGCATTATCTCGTATGTCTTCATCAACGTCTTGACCAACAAACGGGAAAAAATTTCCCTCCTCATGTACGTCCTAGCCGTCATCTTCGTATTAAAATATATTTTCTTATAAGATGATAGCAAAGAGGCTGTACCCCGTGAAAAACAAAATCACGGCATACAGCCTCTTTTTTGTGCCCATTTTTAAGGCGGCCAAACACAGCCTCAACCCACGCACCCCTTTGGGTGCGACGAAAAGTAAGATATAAATTAAAAATAAGTAATACGTTTCAATCCACGCACCCGTTGGGGTGCGACATGGGACTAGAAAGTTCCCTGCGCAAGCCACTGCGTTTCAATCCACCACCCGTTTGGGTGCGACTTGAACGCGTGTGGAACGATCCGCAGGAGTATTGCGTTTCAATCCACGCACCCGTTGGGGTGCGACCCTCCTTGACGTAGGTATAGCCCTTGCCATACCCGTTTCAATCCACGCACCCGTTTGGGTGCGACTTATGCTTTGCCGGGTCCAAGACGTTGACAAAAAGTTTCAATCCACGCACCCGTTTGGGTGCGACAGCGAAAATTTTATTTTTTCGCTTCTTTCTTTTACATCGATGTAGCTAAGTTCCCACTGCCGAGTCTTATTCGACTGTGATTAGGGACAAGGTTTACATTTTTCTATTTTATCCCCTCCTTTCACGGGGAATTATCATGGTCACTTCCCCTTCGCATTTATCATCGTCTTTATCTCTTCGGGCTTTGTTAAGACTATTATAGCACACGTGATTTTTCTTTCTGTAAGAAAATCAGTTTTTCCTCATCTTTCACGCTGTACTAAAGAACTCCCTGTCAGGAATGTCTCTGTCCTCTCCGAACTTTCTCTTGATCCTCCTTACATTCTCTTCCGGAATGACTTATAATAGAAACATTCCAGCATCATGAGGAGCTTTACCATTATGAAAATCACGCAGATACTTTATACAAATTCTTTTTCGGGCTTGTCCTGCCGAGGCGAAGAGCGTTTCCTGCCTTACGGCGAGGGTATTTGTCTTGCCGGCCGTCCTGTGCCGACGGCGCGGTTATGGAAAAAGTTAAAAGCCAATCCAGTCGTAACCTTTCCCGATCAGACGGGAGATATGACCGGTCAGTGTCACCTAACCAAGGAAAGTTTCACGCCGCGCAAGGCGGAATATACCTTACACCGCACGGACAATATCGAGACAAAGAAGATTGCCACGGTAATTATAGAGCAATTTTCTCGACCCACGGCCATCAAGGGCCACAAGGTCCGCGGCCGCATTGCCGTCACCGATACGACAGCGCCATCGGATACGGCTGAAGCTTTGAAACTGGCCGGCGTCCTCGATACGGCCGGACAGATTGCCTTGGGACTGGGATTGATTCGCCTCGTCTATAACGATACCCCGCCCGTTTTCGACGACGAGGCTACGAACCTGCGCGACGAATTGACTCAGACCAAGGCCGCTTTTCAAGCTTTGCAGGAAAATTATGACGGCTATGTAAAGACGCTGGAACAGTCCCTCCAAGAATGGGAAGCCCGCTGTCCCCAAGAGGATTTAGAGCAAGGCGCCTTTCCCCTTCCCGACGACTACACGGCACGCCTTGAAAAAGCGACCGATACCTTTACGGTCTGTGTCGCCGGCGGCAATGACTTGTGGCACGAAAAAATCAGGACTCGCTTTCCCGACTGGACGATTTTGGAGAACAAGAATTTCGACGGCCAAAAATTGCAGGGCGCCGACATTCTGATCATCAACACCAATCACACCGGCCACGCCCTAGTCCGCAAAGCCTGCCAGCAAGCCGCTTCTCAAGGCACGATGGTCTGCTATACCAGCCGATACAATCTCAATGCCGTCGCTGCCGACATTCTCTACGCCTTGGGAGAATAGTCTGCCACTGTCAAAGTTCCATAAAACGCAGCATTCCAGAACAAAAAAAGTCCTTCCGGAGCCAGGTGTCAAACCTGCCTGTGAAGGACTTCTTGCTGTCATATTTTGATTACACTAAGTGTTTCGGCGCCGACGAGATGGCCCCTTCGAGGCTTTCTTTTTCGGCAAAGTAGATGCGCCGTGCCATTTCATCCACTTTATGGGTCAGCCACATATAGGCTGTCGTTCCTTCGCGGTAATCGGCTTCGGCATACATATCGATGCGGCCGTCTTCCCGCAGCTGATTAACTTGTTGGAAGGCCGTATCATTTACCCTTAGGATAGATGGCAAAGGTCGCCCGCCGAATTTATTGATAACCGAAAAGGCCGGCACATCACTGGGCCCGTCGGCAATGTAAATCATATTCGGAAAGGCCACGCGGCGATAGGCATCGGACATCTTGGCGTTGACATCGATATCGGGCCGTTGAGGAACACCCTTATTGATTTCGAACAAGGCGCGGGTCTTCGTCGTATTGTCGATGGTGTAGCCGATTTCGCTGATGACCTTCTGCTGATTTTCATCGACGTCTTCGATGAAGTCACAGCCCCAAATGGCTTCGACGTAGGGCATGACAGCCGACCCCTTGATAATGGCCAACATCCCCGTACTGACGATATAGTGTTCGACCTTGATATTGTATTCCTGATAGCGAGGATTATTTTCTACGACGGCTTTGAGATTCTTGAAAATGTCGGGAACGCCAGGATAATACTTCTGCTTTTGCCCAAAGCTCCGCAGCTTTTCATTGTTCAGTCCCTTAAAAGTCCCCTTGCGGGTCTCGTTGATGAACTGGTTCAAATAAATGGTATCGCCATTGACGCGAATGCCTTCTTCGGCATATTTCGCCGGCAGGGCATTGACTTCCCGCCAAAATTCGGTCTTATCGATATTATATTCTTCAAAAATCGGATCCTGCATATTCCCGTCAATAAGGGTCTTATCAAAATCCCAAATGACGGCGATGATGTTCTGCATAGGCTTCACCTCGCTGCTTCACTCGAAGAAAAAAAGAGCTCTATATTCGCTTAAAAGAAAAGGTGTCTTTCAGTCCCAACCATTGCTGGTCTTTATCACTCATCGTAAGAGGCGTGCCATCGGCCAGTGTATAGCCGGCAGCACGGCAGCTCCCATCATAGCTGCCCTTCAGGCCGGGCCAAAGGATGCCGATTTCCGGATCGTTCCAAGCCATACCGCCTTCATCATTGGGATGCCAGAAGTCATTGACTTTATAGCAAAATTCAGCGACGTCACTGAGGACCAAAAATCCGTGAGCAAAGCCCTCAGGAATGAGGAACTGCTTCTTATTCTCAGCACTCAGTTCTACCCCGTACCACTTTCCGTAGGTCTTTGATTGGCGGCGAAGGTCGACGGCGACATCAAAGACGCTGCCCCGAACGGCACGAACTAATTTGCACTGGGGGAAGTGTTTTTGAAAGTGAAGGCCTCGCAAGACGCCTTTAGTCGACATAGACTGATTGTCCTGGACGAAATTAATATGAAAACCGGCTTCTTCCATATCCCGCTGATTATAGGTCTCCATAAAAAAACCGCGGTCATCGCCGTGAACGGCCGGTGTGATGATGCAGAGGCCTTCGATATTTCCGACATTCTTTTCTACTGTAATCTGCCCCATTGATTTATATCTCCTTTATCTTCTTGTAAGGCCCGTGTCAGACCGTTACTGTAAATAGCGCTTCAAGGCATCCTTCCAGTCGGGAAGGGGCGTAAAGCCGGCCTCGACGAGTTTCTGTCTGTCCAGGCGCGAATTGAAGGGACGCTTTGCCTTCGATAAGCCGTATTCCGCTGTCGTAACGGGAATTACCTTGGTCGTATAGCCGGCTTGGCGGTAGATTTCGCAGGTAAAGTCGTACCAGGAAATGTAGCCTCCCTCATTCGTCGCATGGTAATAGCCGTATTTATCAGTTTCAATCATATCGACGAGGAGTCTTGCCAAATCAAAGGTATAGGTCGGCGTCCCGATCTGGTCGTTGACGACACGGACCGTATCGTGAGTCTTGCCGACACTGAGCATGGTCTTAACAAAATTTTTGCCGTTCTTACCAAAGACCCAAGCGATACGGACGATAAAATACTTATCCAAGGTCTGAGATACGGCCAGCTCTCCTTCAAGCTTCGTCTGTCCATAGACGTTGAGAGGCTGATAATCGCGGCAGTCCGGCTGCCATGGCTCCGTTCCCTGACCGTTAAAGACGTAGTCCGTGCTGAGATAGAGCATCTTGCAGTCTAAAGCTTTGCAGACATCGGCAATATGCTGAGTACCGCCGGCATTGACGGCGCGAACCTTATCGACCAGTCCATCGTCTTCAGCCATATCGACGGCCGTCCAAGCAGCGCAGTGAATCACGGCGTCAGGCCGGATTTCACGCAGAGCCTGTGATACGGCTTCTTTATCGGTAATATCCAAGGATCGGTACGGCGCCTTAGTGACAGCCGAGTCATCAGCAATACCGCTGTATGTCGGGGCCAAATCGCTGCCGATACCGACATGGCCGCGAAGGGCCAATTCATTCATTACGTCATGTCCCAGTTGTCCATTGACACCGGTCACGAAAATTTTCATAGTATGTCCCTCTTTCCCTTCATCGGGTTTAACCGCGATGGCCGTACATCTCTTGATAATAGGTCTGATATTCACCGGAGACGATAGGCTGCCACCAATCTTTGTTTTCCAGGTACCAGGCGATGGTCTTTTTGATGCCGTCGGCAAACTTCGTTTCCGGAAGCCAGCCCAGTTCGTCATGAATCTTTGTCGGGTCGATAGCGTAGCGGCGGTCGTGACCCTTGCGGTCGGTCACATGCTGAATCAGACTTTCGTCCTTCCCCAATTCCCGGCAAATCAAGGTAACGATGTCGATGTTCTTCATTTCATTGTGGCCGCCGACGTTATAGACTTCGCCGACACGGCCCTTGCGAAGGATGAGGTCGATAGCCCGGCAGTGATCTTCTACGTAGAGCCAGTCACGGACGTTGAGGCCGTCACCGTAGACCGGAAGAGCCTTGTCGTTCAAAGCGTTGATGATCATGAGGGGAATCAATTTTTCCGGAAAATGATAGGGTCCGTAGTTATTAGAGCAGCGACTCACCGTCACCGGAAGTCCATACGTCCGATGGTAAGCCAGAACCAACAAATCGGCCGAAGCCTTCGACGAGCTGTACGGACTCGACGTGTGAATGGGTGTCGTTTCCGTAAAGAACAAGTCCGGACGATCTAAGGGCAAATCACCGTAGACTTCGTCCGTCGATACCTGGTGATAACGTTTGATGCCGTACTTGCGGCAGGCATCCATGAGAACCGCCGTGCCCATGATATTCGTTTCTAAGAAAATCGAAGGATTTTCAATAGAGCGGTCGACATGGGATTCTGCGGCAAAGTTGACGACCATGTCTGGTTTCTCTTCTTCAAAGAGCTGATAGACAGCTTTTCGGTCACAAATATCGGCTTTTACGAAGCGAAAATTCGGCTGATCCATGACCGGCTGCAGCGTCGACAAGTTGCCGGCATAGGTCAATTTATCCAGGCAAATAATCCGATCTTCAGGATGTGTTTTTAACATATAAAAGACAAAATTAGAGCCAATAAATCCAGCACCGCCGGTGACGATGATATTCATGAAAAAGTTCCTCCCATTTCTCGATATAACCTTCCGATAAGACTTTCCTGTAATGTGTTATTCGTCCCGCAGGAACCGTCCTTCAGCGACTTTCTTCAAATACTGCCCATAAGGGCTCTTGCCGTATTTTTCAGCGCTCTCTTCGAGAACTTCCTTGGTGATCCAACCGTGACCGTAAGCAATATCTTCCAAGGCAGCGATTTGAATCCCCGCTCGGTTTTCCACGGCCTTTACGAAAGAAGAGGCTTCGCTCAAGCTGTCGACCGTTCCCGTATCGAGCCAGGCGTAGCCACGTCCGAGGGTTACGACATCGAGTTTTCCTTTTTCTAAATAGATCTTATTCAAGTCAGTGATTTCCAGTTCGCCGCGAGCCGACGGCTTCACCTGTTTGGCATATTCGCAGACGTGGCGGTCGTAGAAATAAAGGCCCGTTACGGCGTAGTTCGACTTCGGCTGCTGCGGCTTTTCTTCAATAGAAATAGCCTTTCCCTCACCGTCGAATTCAATAACGCCGAAGCGTTCCGGATCGTCAACGTAGTAACCAAAAACGGTGGCCCCTTCCTGCATCTTAGCGGCTTGCTGCAGATGACGGGTCAGGCCGGCACCGTAGAAAATATTGTCGCCGAGAATCATGGCACACGGTTCCCCATCGATAAATTCTTCCCCGAGGATAAAGGCCTGAGCCAAGCCGTCAGGCGAAGGCTGAACCTTATAGCTCAAATGGATCCCGTAATGAGAGCCGTCGCCGAGGAGGCGCTCAAAGTTCGGCAAATCCGTCGGCGTAGAAATAATCAAAATATCCCGAATTCCGGCCAACATCAAGGTCGACAAGGGATAATAAATCATGGGTTTGTCGTAGACCGGCAATAACTGCTTCGATGTCACTGTCGTCAGCGGATACAGGCGAGTTCCGCTTCCGCCAGCCAATACAATACCTTTCAAAAGATCACTCCTCACTTATGCTCATTAAGTATACCATATTTTCAGGGCCTTTGCCCAATATGTACCCACTCAGGATTTCGATATATAACAGAAAAGATCAAACAGCTGCGGGCTTTCTCACCTTGCTGCCGTAATTTCCGAAACGTGTCTGCATAAAAGATGCGGCAAGCAGTTTCAAAGAACCACTTGCCGCATCACGCTTTTAATCCGCGCACCCAAAAAGGGTGCGATATCGTTTGTGGTAAGCTAACCACAACATATATCTTTCAATCCACACACACTTTTAATCGATACAAATCAAAAGTGTGTGACACTTACACACCTATTATACCATTCACGCCCCCGCCCTTTCAATCGCCATAGGCCGTTAACTTAAAAAACTCATTACGGAATCACCGCAACCGGGAAATCTCCTCCGATTAATACAGCCGGCGTCTATCACACCCATGGGGGGGCGACGGCATCAAAGCTGTTTTCCCAAATACGCAACCGTAAAAATAGGGTCACATCTCCACAATCAGGATAAATCACACGACAATGGTTCCCCATTTTATCTTTTCACCGTTGCTAAAAACCACAAACAGAGCAAAATAAGGGAACTTCTCTTTCGCACTTCATATGATGAGAGTACTCTCGATATCGTAAGCCGGCTTTGCTCCGACGTGTTTGACTTTCAGTTCTTTCGTCTTGCCTAAGTAATAAAACCGCAGGCTGTCTGTAGCTTCGTCAATGATTTTCTCCAACTTCAGTTCTAAGGTTTTGCACTGGGCCGGATCGACTTTGCATTCAAAGACGGAGTTTTGGACGCGCTGTCCGTAATTCTGACAGACCTTCGCCACCTTTCGCAGACGGCTTTTCCCGGCACTGTCGACGGTACTGATATCGTAAGTAATTAAGACGTACATAATCATCCCTACTTCCACATAAACGGCGGGTATCCGTCTAAATCGCCGCGCAGATACCGTGCCAACAACAAGGCCTGCGCATGAGGAACGAGGCCCCACTTCATCTTTTCCTGTAAGAAGGGGTGCTGAATCGTCGCTTCTTTGTGATCGTGCCAGTACGACAAGACCTTTCGGCGTCCTTCGTCGGTCAGCAAGACGGCGCCCCCTTCTTCCTCATAAAAGTCACTGCCCTTGATTTTCTTGGTATTGACCATGGACAGAGCCGTGCGGTCGACCATGACAGGTCGAAGCTCTTCCATCAAATCCAAGGCCAGGGACTGGCGTCCCGGCCGGTCACGATGCAAGAATCCCACGTAAGAATCAAGGCCGACGCCTTCTAAGGCTGCTCCGGCATCATTGGCCAGCATGGCGTATAGAAAGGACAGTAAGCAGTTCATTCGGTCGAGAGGCGGCCTTCTATTTCGCTCCGTAAAGAAAAAGTCGTCTTTCTGGTTCAGTATCATCGCATCGAAAACGGAAAAGTAAGCCGCTCCGGCCTGCCCTTCAATCCCCCGTATTTCGCCTAAATCGGCAGCCGACATCAGGGACTGACAAGCCTCTTTCATAAGGGTTGACGTTTTTTGGAACGCCTCCATGGGCAGCCGCATCTCGTGATCTCGCATCATCCGTTCCAATATCCAACGACCGTTATAAAGCTTTCCTAAAATAAAGGCCCGTGCTAAGGGCAAACACATTTCTTCAATGTCTGACCGGCGATACTGTTCTTTTCGAAGTAAGACATTGCCGTTACTCCTTCCGATGACCCGTGCCTGAAACCGCCCCTGAGGCGACATAAAATTCAGGGCAATATCATATCGGCACATTTTTTCATCAGAGCCGGACTGGCGCCCAAATAGCTGAAAGTCGTAATTTGCTCAAAATTATGGAGAGGAAATCGAGCCAGCGCGGCCTGATCTTTTAAGACGACGATATTTTCTCCATCTAAAGACAGGTAGACCCCGTCCGTCGTTACAAATAAGGTATTCAATAAAGGCTTCATTCGATCAACTTCTTTTCTAAATAATCTTGAACCGAAGTATCTTGCTTTAATCTCGGCAGGCAAACATCAGCTAAGGAACACTTCCGGCATCCCTTGCGGCGCCGTACTTTCGGCGTATATCCCCTTTGAAGGTATTGGCGCATCTGTCCCAAGAGCTTCATGATTCTTTCCCGCTGCTCCTCTGAAAATACTGCCTTTTCCCGCCGTCTCGTTTCCCCGTAATAGATGTAGCCGTAGGGAATGGTCGTACAAAACATGTCTTCCAAGCAGAGGGCCTGCAAGGCTAATTGAAAGACATCTTCCTCTCCTTCCTTCGGCCGGCCCCGCTTGTATTCAATGGGTATCACCTCGTAGTTTCCCTCAAAAGAAGGAATAAAGACACCGTCCTTCTTTTGATGAAATTCCACGATATCACAATCGCCGGAAATCCCCAAAGACGCTGAAAAAACGCGCATCCCCCGTACGATGATCTTCCCCTTTCGCTTTTCCCGGCTCATAGGGTCATGGGCCTTATCGTGCAGGGCATGACCTTCAATGGTCAAGACATTTTCCTGCCACTGTCCCTCCAAATAATCCAAGGCCCACTGGCGAGGACAGAAGGCAAAGTGTTGAATTTCTGCAATCTGTAAATACTCTTCCTCTGAATATTTTCTATCATTCATGCCATCACCCGCTTCCCAGACAAAAACTGTCGTCCTTAATAACTTCGTCACAGACAGCAAAAAACCCTGCAAAATTCATTGCAGGGTTTGAGACTTGCTAGAACAGATTAGTTATTAACGTGGGTTCTCCAGTATTCCGTTGCGCCCGTAATGTCAGCGATTTTCCAGAACAAGCTGTCAAAGAAGGCCTGGTTGTTTTCCGTCATTTCTTGTCTGACGTTTACACCGTTATGCATAACTCTGTCGACGGAGATATAGCGTTCGGAGTTGCCCGTGTAGGTCGAGAAGGTAACGTTGTACGGGTCGAGCTGGCTGATAGCAACATCGCCGCTGCCTTTCTGTACTTTATAAACCAATCCACCTAAAGCAGGAACGCTGCTTTCACGATTGGAAAAATAGGTGCTGGAAGGATCCAGATAGTAGTTACTGTCTTCATCAGAGCCGACGAACGGATAGGTTCCGTAAAGAGGCGCCGTGGAATACGATGATTGACCGGCGGGAACAATCGTAGCTGCAAAAGAAGTCGACGACACAGGAAGTAATACTGCGGCTAAAACCCAAAACATTGCAATTAACATACTTTTTTTCTGCATAGTAACATCCTCCATTTCCAGTTTTCAAATGCTATTAAAAATTACTTTTTGTTATTATAACACAAATCAAATAGTCAGTCTAGATAAAATGTATCCTCTACCAATGCGTTTGTCTGATTGCACAGCAATGAGCACTCGACTGCTAAACCGCTCCGTTCCAGGTATTATGCCGTACTTTTCTCTTAAAATCACCAGCTCATTTCCGCCGCACATCCCTGGCTTCAGCCGATATCATGAGTCCTCTTCCTGTCGGATTTTTTTCATTATCACCACAAGGATATTCTTATACTATATCAGCTATGTGTATAAATGGTATAATAAAGACAAAAATTTGGTATAATAGAAATAATCAATACGGCCTCGACAGCGGAAATATGGACATGACCGCAGGAGCAAATAAAAGTGGTTATCCCATGTCATAAAAAAACAGATTGTCATTCCCTTGCTTCACAGCGAGAATAGACGCCGTATCGAGGCAAAATCTAAAGAAAGCCAGGTGTTATCTATGAATTATTTAAAAGAATCTCGTTTCGAAGGCTCGGTACTCGGTTTTATCGGCTACTACCTGATTATGACCCTCCTGACCATTTTCACCTTAGGCATTGCCTATCCTTGGGGCTACGTCATGTTTCAGCGCTGGCTCTGCCGCAATACGGTCATTGACGGCCATCGCCTCTATTTCGACGGGACGGGAACACAGCTCTTCGGCAATTACATAAAATGGTGGTTCTTCACCTTGATTACTGTAGGTATCTATGGTCTCTGGCTTTACAATAAAATGACGAATTGGCGCGTAAAACACACCCACATGGTATCGCCAGGAGACTCCATCGATGCCTGATGATGACGAGGGCGACAGTCTTAGGATAAGCAAAAGCCGTGAATATTCTCACACGACAGCGAGAAATGCAAAGCCGGCAAAAAGAAAGTATCTCATCACAGTAACTATGTGAAATGTACTTTCTAGCCGGTTAGAGTAGACGTTGGGATAGAGAAATCCCTCAGCCAATAGAAATTATAAAAAAAGAAAGCCGCACTGTTAAACCCATAAAAGGCTTAACAGTGCGGCTTTTCATTATGGCGGAGCGGGTGGGATTCGAACCCACGAGACCTTTCGGCCTAACTGATTTCGAGTCAGCCCCGTTATGACCACTTCGATACCGCTCCACAAAAGACTTAATTAGTATATCACGGTACATACTATTCGTCAAGTAATTTCCAGGTAAGTTCCTCATCGTCGACAGGAGAGCCGCCCTTTCGAGACGTCTTTGCCAGCGCGCTTCCTTGGGGTGGAAGAGGCCTGCTCCCTATGAAGGAGGTTTCGCTATACTCCATTCATAGGGAATCCTCTCACAAACGCAAGGCACGACGGACCGGTCCTGGCGCTGCCTTCACTTACAAAGTTTCGCCCTTCGTCGTTTTGACCCAGTAGTTGGCAATGTCGGCAAATTCTTGGAGCGACAAGGTTTCCCCACGACGCTTTCCGTCTATGGAGGCCGCTTCCAAGACATTGGCAATCTGTTCCTTGCTCATGCCCGTATTCTTCAAAGCATTGGACAAGGTTTTCCGCCGCTGCTGAAAGGCCGCTTTGACGACACTAAAGAAGCGTTTTTCATCCATCAAATCGACAGGAGGTTCCCTACGGACATCCATGGCAACGACAGCCGACGTGACTTCCGGCGCCGGCATGAAGCACTTCGGCGAGATTTCAAATAGCATCTTCGGTTCCGTATAATACTGAACCGACACCGAGAGAGCCCCGTAGATCTTATGGCCCGGTACGGCTACCATTCGTTCAGCCACTTCTTTTTGAACCATGACGACGATCCGTTCAATTGGCAGTTTCTGTTCCAAGAGCTTCATGATGATTGGCGTCGTAATGTAGTACGGAAGGTTGGCACAGACCTTGAAAGGCTTGTGGTTCATGAGGGTTTCAATGTCCGTACGCATAATATCGCCGTGGACGACACGGACGTTGTCGTAATGTTCCAAAGTCTTATCGAGGACAGGCAGCAGATGGTCATCCAATTCGACAGCGGTTACGGCTGCCCTGTTCGGCCAGTGCCTGGGTCAGCGTTCCAATGCCCGGCCCGATTTCAAGGACCGGATCGCCCTCACTGAGATCCGCCGCATCGGCGATGTCATCGACGACACTGTGGCGAATGAGGAAGTTCTGCCCCAGCTTCTTATTCATGCGCAGGCCAAAGCGGTTGACGACGTAGCGGACGACGTCGGGATTAGATAAGTCGACTTCTTTCATTATTTCACCTCATCAATCTGGCGGATAGCCTGATCCCACTCCTGGCGGGTAACACCGTAATGATTTAATCGTTTTAAAAACTGCTTGGCATTGCCGTAGCCGATGCCGAGTATAGCCCCGACTTGCGCCCGCCGGTCCGATGCGTCAGGACTGCCGTTCAATCCGGCTCCGTTAAGGTCGCTCATGGAAAAGGTATCCTGCGGTTCATAGGCGGCACAGCGAACCTTGGACAAGGCCAGGCGGATGGCTTCAGGTGATGCCTGTTCGACACCGAGGTCATCGTTGGCAATGGCATCTTTCCTGGGAATAAAGGCGTGTTTGGCATTGGGGAAACGATCGGTCAAGAACTTTCGGATCTGTTCCCCGGCCCGGTCGGGGTCGGTCAGGATAATAATGCCTCGCTTTTCATAGGCACAGCGAATCTGGTCCAGCGTATGGGGTTTTAAGTTAAACCCATCGGTCGTGATCATGTCGACGTCGATGTGGCTGGCCCGAATGCGGGCGACGTCAGACCTTCCTTCGACGACCAGGACTTCCTTAATCATGAGCCGCTCCCTCCCGATGTTCGGCGATGTACTGAGCCGCGCTTAAGATAGCCAATACGTTGTGTTCAAAGACGATGCCCCCTTGGAGGTAGATCATGTAGGGATCGCGAATGGGACCGTCGGCCGAGAGCTCAATGGAAGAGCCCTGGACGAAGTCGCCGGCTGCCATGATGATTTTGTCGGCATAGCCCGGCATATCATCAGGAATGGGCGTGACATGGGCATCGACAGGCGAAAAGCCCTGAATTCCCTGGCAAAAGAGGCACATATTCTGCTCGTTTCTAAATAGATAGTCTGAATCAAATCGACGCGGGGCGTCGTAACGGCCGGCGATACGCGAAAGCCCATTTTTTCAAAAACCGCCGCCGCAAAGACAGCCCCTTTAATGGCCTGAGCCGTAACGTGAGGGGCCATGAAAAAATCCCTGGAAGAAGAGGCGGTAGCCGGCAGCATAAGAACCGAGTTCGTCACCGAGTCCCGGTGCCGTCAGGTAGTCGGCTGCAGCTTCGACCAATTCGGCCTTGCCGGCGATATAGCCTCCCGTAGGTGCAATGCCGCCGCCGGGATTCTTGATGAGTGAACCGGCGATGATATCGGCACCGGCTTCGATAGGTTCTCGTTCGGCCGCAAATTCACCATAGCAGTTATCGACGAAGCAGATCGTTTTCGGGCTAACTTTCCGGACAACGGCGATGATCTTTTCAATGTCTTCAATGGTGAGCGACGCCCGCGTACTGTAGCCGCGAGAACGCTGGATGAGGACCAGTTTCGGCTGCTTTTCGCCAACCTGTTTTTCAATACCGGAAAGGTCGTAAGAATTGTCCTTTAAAGGTACCTCTTCATAGAGAACGCCGATTTCTTTCAAGGAATGAGGCGTATGGCGGGCATAGCCGATGACGCCCTGCATCGTGTCGTAAGGAGCGCCGATGAGGCTCATCATGAGGTCTCCCGTATGAAGGAGAGATAGTAAGACCGTTGCCAAGGCGTGGGTTCCCGACACGAAGTGAGGGCGGACCAAGGCTTTTTCCGCCTTGAAGACCCGGGCAAAGACTTCATCGAGTTTTTCCCGGCCCATGTCGCTGTAGCCGTAACCCGATGTGCCGGCAAACTGGTAGGAAGAAATTTGCGCATCCTTATAGGCTTTCAATACTTTTTCCGTGTTTTTCAGACAAATGGTATCAATGCGTTCAAACTGAGGGGCACAGAGTGCCAGTGCTTCTTTTCGTAATACTTCTAAATCCAGAGACAATGTCGTTGATTCCTTTCTATCTATAAGCTAAAAATCGATATCCTCCAAAACAGCGGCTATCAATCCTTGTTCGTTATCATAGTGATCCTTATCATACCAGTGAATATAGGGCATCCGCTTAAACCAAGTCAGCTGGCGCTTGGCAAAATGCCTCGTCCTTGCCTTGATTTGACGGACAGCCTCGTCAAGGGGCATCGCACCTTGTACGTATCGGCCCAATTCCTGATAGCCGATAGCCTTCATGGCCTGAGAGTCAAGGGAAAAACCAAGGTTCAGGAGGTGGCGGACTTCGTCAATCCAGCCCTCTTTTACCATGATGTCGACTCGTTCTTCGATACGGGCGTACAAAACTTCCCGAGGCAGGCGAAGGCCGATGACATAGGCGTCATAGACGAGGTCATGAGCCTTGCCCTGACGGACGAAGGATTTACCCTCGCCCTGCTCGATGGCGCTGACCAATCGCGTCAAGCGGTGAGTGTTGGAGAGGAGTTCGTGCCAGTCCGGCGGCTCCCAATCCGTTCCTTTTCGGATATAGTCTTTGAGGGCTTCCTCATCGAGCCCTTCTAACTTGGCCTGAGCTCGCCGTTTATCGGCTTCCGTCATCCGCGAGGCCTGAAAGTCGTAGCCTTCGAGGAGGGACTGGACGTAGAGGCCCGTACCGCCGACGAGGATGGGAATCTTCCCCTCCCCATTGATTTTGGTAATAGCCTCACCTGCCATGCAGCAGAATTTAGCAGCCGAATACGGCTCATCAGGGTCGGCGATATCGATTAAATAATGGCGGTACCGGGCCAGTTCGTCGGCCGTTGGCTTGGCCGTACCGATATCCATGTGGCGATAAATTTGATAGGCATCGCCGGAAATGAGGTCGGTCCCGTAGTGATCGGCCAGGGAAAAGCTGAGGGCTGTCTTTCCCACCGCTGTCGGGCCGATGATGGCAATTACTTTTTCCATGATTCACACTCCAATACGGCATAGCCAATGTGACTGTATTTGCCGCCATACAATGTCGCCGTCGGGAAATCCCGACACAATTGACGAAAGTCCCGTTCTTTAATGACGACCCGGCGCCGTGCCTTCTGAAGGGCCCGCTCAATGAGGTCCGACGTGAGACTGCCGTGATCCATGATGGCCCGCACGGGCTGGAACTGGCAGCTCCCTTCGACGGGTCGCCGGAACATGGGGTCGAAGTAGAGGACGTCATAAAAAGGCCCTCCGTCTGCTTCGAGATAGTGGCGATAATCGCCGCAATGCAGCGAAATGCGGCGCAAGGCCGCTGTGACGTCATCCTTATCGTGGACGAAGCGGGAAAACCCCCAGGACGTCACAGCCGAAAGAAGAGGCGACACCTCTAAGGCGTGAAAAGTCGATCCTTCTGGCAATCCAAAGGAGGCGACGATAGAGTCGGCGCCAAAACCGCAGGTGCAGTCGAGGACCGACAAGGCTTCGTCTGACGAAAGTCCCTCCCTGAAGGGCCGTCAGCAAATGATCCGGCTGCCCCTTGCGAAGGTGCTGAATCCGCAGTTCAGCCATATTGAGGCTGAAAAAATGGCTGCCTTCGGGGCGATCGATCTGCGGCCCCCGCGACGAGTAGACGAGGAAATTTTCTCCATAGTCCTTCATCAAATCGGAGATAGTCCGCTTGCGCCGCGGCACAAAGGAAAAGCCCTTTTCTTCGGCCCAGGCTCTTCCCTCATCCTGCAATTTTTCTTTGGCCTTTAAGGAAGGCACGACGTAAATATTCGTCCTCATGTCCGTTTAAAAAGATGGGCCAATTCTTTCGGCGTAAAGCGGATGATGATCGGCCGGCCGTGAGGGCAGACGTAAGGCTTTTCCGTGTGGAAGAGATCATCTAAGAGCTGCTTCATCTGGCGGATATTAAGTTGGTCGCCGGCCTTTACGGCACCGTGGCACGAGAGATAGGCCAGGGAGCGGTGACGGACCATGGCCTTATCGGGCTCTTTCTGGTCGTGGAGGAGTTGGCAGATATCCTTCAATGAATCTGCAATGTCGCTGCTCTGCAGATCACAGGGAACTTCTTCGATACGAAGGGTCGACGGCCCGGCTTCAGAGTAGGCATATCCCAAGTCGGAAAAGATGTCCTGCCGCTCCAAGAGGAGGGTCATATCGTCGCCGTCGACTTCAATGAATTCCGGCGTCAGCAGCTGCTGACTCGGCATCCGTTCGACGCGGCGGCAGAAGGTGTCGTAACGAATCCGTTCGTGGGCTGCATGCTGGTCGACGATGTACAGATCCGGCCCCTTCTTGGCGACGATGAAGCAGTCGGCTACGACGCCGAGGGGGATAAAGACGTCGTCATCGCCTTCAAAGACGATTTTCGGCGCCTCTTCCCCTACATCTGATGCAGCGGCTTCCATCGCACCGCCACCTTGTCCGTGCTGGGCCAGGGCCTCTGAAAAGAGGCGACTGCTGTCACCGGTTCGAGTCGGCGGTTCATAAGTCCGCTCCTGACGGGGAATCGAAAAAGCAGGGCGGCCGGTAAAGGAGGTAGCCGGGCTCGGTTCTTCCCGCAGGGAATCCGTTTCTTCCGAAGCAATCGCTTTGTCGACGGTAAACAGTGCCGCAGGCTGCGGAACTGCCGACACGGGCGAAGAGGCCTTTTCAGTCGATGCCGGATGAGACGGCGCAATGCGTATCTCTTCGACTTCCGGCCGTCCCATTGTCTTTTCTTCTGACGGCGGTTCAATCGTCTTGGCCATATCTTCCGGCTTTTCCTGCTCAACCAGGGCCGCTACAATGCTGCGGTAGATGGCCCGGTAGACGGCCTGTTCATCGGAAAACTTGATTTCCGTCTTGGCCGGATGAACGTTGACGTCAATGGCCGCCGGATCGACGCGGAGGTGGAGCATGGCAAAGGGATAGCCCGATTTTGGCAGCATGGCGTGATAGGCGTTGTCAATGGCCTTGAACATCAAGGGGTTATGGACGATGCGCTGGTTGACGATGCACGTCTGCCAGCCGCGGTTGCTCTTTAAGACCGACGGCTTTCCCACATAGCCTTCGAGGGTAATGCCGTCCTGTTCACCCTGAATGGCAAAGACTTCTCGAGCCACTTGGGCTCCGTAGATATTGGCAATCGTTTCTCGCAAGTCACCGGTACCGCCGGTCTTTCATCGTCGTTCGGCCGTTATTGGTAAAGGTAAAGGCAATAGACGGATTGGCTAAGGCCAGTTTGGTGACCATTTCCGAAATCTTGGAGCTTTCCGTCCGTTCACTCTTTTAAGAACTTCCGCCGGGCCGGCATATTATAAAAGAGGTCGCTTACCTCCATCGTCGTTCCCCACCGGAGCTCCGGCTTGGTCTTCCGACGTAATGACGCCGCCGTCGGGAGGAGGTGGGTTGCAAAGTCATCCCCTTCCTGACGGGTCGTGATTTGCATGTGCGACACGGCAGCGATGCTGGGCACGGCTTCGCCGCGAAAGCCTAAGGACGTAATGGAAAAGATATCTTCGACGGAACTGATTTTACTCGTCCCGTGGCGGATGATACATTTTTTAGCATCTTCGGCACTCATGCCACAGCCGTCGTCAGTGACCCGCATATAAGACTGGCCGCCGTCGGCGATTTCTACCTCAACGGAAGAGGCTCCGGCATCAATGGCATTTTCGACGAGCTCTTTGATGCACGACGCCGGCCGTTCGACGACTTCACCGGCAGCGATTTTATTGCGCGTTGCTTCATCTAAGACATGAATGATTGAACTCAATGGATCCCACTTCCTTCTTTAGCATCTTTTTGCAGACTATATAAGAAAGAAATCGCTTCAATAGGCGTCATGCTGCTCACATCGACACCGAGGAGCTTGTCGATGACGGGACTCGAAAAGAGGCTGTCTCCCATGGGTGACGGCTCTTGAACGACCGGCCTTTGAGCCGGCATCGTTCCGCCCCCTTCTTTTTCCAGCTCTTCAAGAATGACGTCAGCTCGTTTTAAAAGGCTTTCCGGCAGACCCGCCAAACGGGCGACGTGAAGGCCGTAACTGCGGTCGGCCCCGCCGGGAACGATGCGCCGCAGGAACTTGATGTGCTTGCCCCGTTCCTTAACGGCGACGGTATAGTTTTTAATCTTCGGCGAGTCGTCGGCCATGGCGATGAGCTCGTGATAATGCGTAGCAAACAAGGTCAGGCCGTGGACGTTTTTCAGGCAGTATTCGATGACAGCCCGGGCGATGGACATGCCGTCGAAGGTACTCGTTCCCCTGCCGATTTCATCGAGGATGAGCAGGCTTCGGGAGGTGGCATGTTTTAAGATATAAGAGACTTCCTTCATTTCCACCATGAAGGTACTCTGGCCGGTCAAGATGTCGTCGCTGGCACCGATGCGGGTAAAGATGCGGTCTACCGGGCAGATAGAGGCTTCTTTGGCCGGAATGAAGGACCCGGCCTGAGCCATGAGGACCAGTACGGCTACTTGGCGCATATACGTCGATTTCCCGGCCATGTTGGGTCCGGTGATGACCAGAATTTCATGGTCGTCATGATTTAAGTTGACGTCGTTAGGGACGAACAATTCATCTTTCAAATACCGCTCGACAATGGGATGGCGGCCGTCTTTGATGCGAATGGCGGATTTCGTATTGAGGGATGGCCGGACGTAGCGGTTATCGTAGGCGGCCGCCGCCAAACTGTACAGGCAGTCGACGCGGGCAATGGCTCGGGCCGTTTCCTGCATGGCCGGGATATGGGCCTGGATTTGGCGGCGAATGTCGCCGAACAATTTATATTCTAATTCCAGCATCCGTTCCTGACTGGTCAGGGCCTTTATTTCAAATTCCTTGAGCTCCGGCGTAATATAGCGTTCGGCGTTGACCAAGGTCTGTTTACGCACGTAGTAATCGGGAATCGGTTTGGTATTGGAATGAGAGATTTCAAAATAATAGCCAAAGACCTTCGTATAGCCGATTTTCAGCTTGATACCGGTCTTTTCTTTTTCTTCTTCTTCGAGCTGCTGCAGAAAGGCATGGCTGTTAGCGGCAATGGAGCGGATTTCGTCGAGGTCCGGCGAAAAGCCGTCGCGAATGACGCCGCCGTTGCGGATGACCAAGCCCGGTTCGTCCTTAATGCCCCGGCATAAGAGGTCGTAGACATCATCATGGGTTTCCAGACGATCATTCAGGCTGTGCAGCAAGTCGGCTTCAGCTCCGGACAAGACGCCTTTCAGCTGAGGAATGACGGCCAAGGATTCGCGCAGGGCAACCATGTCCTTCGGCGTCGCCGTCCCCGTTTCGATGCGCGTCAAAATGCGTTCGAAATCGTAAATCCGGTCGAGGACGTCGGCCAAATCCTGGCGCATGATTTCATGGAGGACCAAGTCTTCCACGGCATCTTGGCGACGCGTAATGTCAGCGATGCGGATAAGCGGTGCTTCAAGCCACTTGCGAAGAAGCCTTCCGCCCATGGCCGTATTGGTCTTGTCAAGGACGTCGAGGAGGGTGCCCCGGCGGCCGCCGTCGCGGACGTTCTGGGTAACTTCCAAATGGCGCAGGCTGGCAGCGTCGATGACCAGGCGCCGTTCATTATCGATGTGTTCCAGCGAATTGATATGCGAAATATCAGACTGCATGACCTCCCTGACATAGTTCAGGAGGATACCGATGCAAGTTCCGGCCCGCGATGCAGCGGCAAAGGCTTCGGCCTCAAAATACGACTTGGCTTGTTCCTTATAATCGACACTGTCATCGACGGCAAAGGCCGTCACCGTGCACTGACTCAGGTGCCCCTTCAGGTAGTGCTGTACCATTTTCATATACTCGCCCATATTGGCGTAAATCAGTTCACTCGGCTCGTAGACGGCAACGGATGTCAAATAAAACGTCGCCCATCTCGGACGCAGCGCAGTCAGCCCATAGGCACTCACCGGTCGTAACGTCCGTTAGAGCCATGGAAATGATGCCGTCACTTGCCGTGAGGCAGCCGATATAGTTATTCTGTTTTGAAGCTACGGCATTTTCCAGGGTAATCGTCCCCGGCGTGATGACCTTGATGATTTTCCCTTTTTCACGAGGCCCTTGGCCAATTTGGGATCTTCAATTTGTTCACAAATCGCAACCTTATACCCTTTATGGACCAAGCGCTCGATATAGGTATCGGCCGAGTGAAAGGGACGCCGCACATAGGGACTTTTTCCTTATTGCCGCCGGCCCGGCCGGTCAATGTCAAATCGAGTTCGCGCGACACCGTCAAGGCATCGTCAAAAAACATCTCATAGAAGTCGCCGAGGCGGAAAAAGAGGATCTTATCCTGACACTTGCTCTTTGACTTCCATGTACTGCTCCATCATGGGCGTTAAATTTTTTTCCTGCCAAAGTCTCACCTTCCTTAGTGTACTAAGTGGCCTTTAAGAACCCATGTCTGACCTTTATCGACAGCCACGGGGACGGTATCGCCAATGGCGACGGACCCGTCATTTTCCCAGATGATCATCTTATTGCCCGTCGTCCGGCCAAACCAATGATCGGCATCGTTCTTCGTCGGACCTTCGACGATGACGTCGTAGACCTGGTTCTCCATTTCTTTATTTTTCTGCAAGCTGTATACGTTTTGGACATCCATCAGGCGCTGCAGGCGGCGGCTTTTTTCGTCCTGCGGGATTTGGCCTTCCATCGTCGCTGCCGGCGTCCCCGTCCGCGGCGAATAGATGAAGGTATAGGCCATGTCATACTGGACGCGTTTTAAAAGGTCCAGCGTATCCTGGAACATAGCTTCCGTTTCTCCCGGGAAGCCGACGATGATATCCGTCGTCAGGACCAAATCGGGCATGCGCTTTCTGGCGTAGTCGACAAGTTCTAAATAATGTTCCGTCGTATAGCCGCGGTTCATCTTCTTTAAGAGTTCATCGGACCCGCACTGAATGGGCAGATGCATGTGATTGACGATTTTTTGGCTTTCGGCAATGGCGTCGATCATAGCAAAGGTCATGTCCTTCGGATGGCTGGTCATGTAGCGGACCCGCTCGATGCCGTCAATGGCGTCGACAGCCTTCACGAGTTTGGAAAAGTCCGTGCCGTCCTTTAAATCGAGACCGTAGGAATTGACATTCTGGCCGAGAAGGGTGATTTCCTTATAGCCTTCGGCAGCGACTTTCTTGATTTCTTCGACAATGGCATCAATGGGACGGCTCACTTCACGGCCCCGGACGTAAGGAACGATGCAGTAGGTGCAGAACTTATTGCAGCCGTTCATAATGGGAATCCAGGCAAAGAAATTCTGAAAGCGCTTGACCGGCATGTCGTGAAAGGCCGGCAGACTCATATCGGCTTCCATATAGTGAGCCTTTTTGCTGTTCCGCTTTTCAATGAGTTCGATGAGCTTGTGAATGTTGTGGGTCCCAATGACCAAATCGATATGGGGTGCCCTTTTAAAGAGCTTATCCTGCCATTCCTGAGCCATGCAGCCGGTGATGGCGATGATGAGATCCGGGTTCTTGGCCTTTAAATGCTTGAATTCCCCGATTTTCCCCAAGGTCTTATCTTCCGCCGTTTCCCGGACGCAGCAGGTGTTGACCAAGATGACGTCGGCCATATCAAGGTCTTCCGTATGGTGGTAGCCTAAGGCTTCCAGCTGGCCTGCGTAGTGCTCACTGTCCGACACATTGGCCTGACAGCCGTAGGATATAATATGATAAAATTGATTGCGCTGAAAATCCATGTATGTCTCTCCATTTTTATAAAATCGTAATTTAGGTTTACATTACATGATAGCATATATCAGTATCCTGTGGCAAGAAAAAAGGGTTGCCCCCCTTTCCTACCAGATGTGCCCTTTGCCCCTCGTCATAAGGCGGTCCCGTGGGCCGAAAAAGCCCCTATAAGCCGGCGTGACTTATAGGGGCAAAACACCTTGGGAGACAAAGGTTATGTGTGCTTAATGAACGGTAACTAATTCGTATTCCCGCGTACCCAAACCGATTTTTTCCGCATGTTCCAAGGTCGTCTTCCAGTCGACGTTGGGATTGCTGTCGAGGAAATGATCGTGGTGGTGATGCCAATCGGGCTGAGCTAAATGATCGGACAGCTGGCTGTTGGCCATGGGCGTGGCCTTCTGACAGGCATCGACACAGGCCTGGTCGAGGGCTACCGGGTCAAAGGACGCAAACATGCCGATATTCGGCAGAATGGGGGCGTCGTTTTCAGCATGACAGTCGCAGTTCGGAGAAATGTCCATGACCATGTTGATATGGAAGCACGGACGGTCCTGACAGACAGCCTGAGCATATTCGGCCATTTGCGGTCGAGTTTTCATTGGCGTCCCATTCGACAGTCTGGATGGCGTCAAAGGCACAGGCACCGATGCAGCGGCCGCAGCCCTTGCACAGTTCCTGGACAATATGAGCTACATTGTTTTCATAGATGATGGCATCCGAGCCGCATTCTTTGGCGCAGCGATGACAGTTGCGGCACAGGCTTTCGTCGACGACGGGTTTGCCCGACGAATGTTGTTCCATCTTGCCGGCACGGCTGCCGCAGCCCATGCCGATATTTTTAATGGCGCCGCCAAAACCCGTCGATTCATGGCCTTTGAAGTGAGCCAGGCTGATGAAGACGTCGGCATCCATGATGGCCCGGCCGATTTTAGCCGTTTCGACGTATTCGCCGTTTTTAACGGGGATTTCAACTTCATCTGTACCGCGGAGACCGTCGCCAATGATGATCTGACAGCCTGTCGTCACCGTGTTGTAGCCATTGAGGTTGGCACAGTCCATATGTTCCAGGGCATGTTTACGGCTGCCCGGATAGAGGGTGTTGCAGTCCGTCAAGAAAGGACGACCGCCCAATTCTTTAACGACGTCGGCAACGGCTTTGACGTACTGCGGACGCAGGGATGCCAGACAGCCCAGTTCCCCGAAATGGAGTTTGATGGCAACGAATTTGCCTTCAAAGTTGATATTTCCGATGCCGGCCTTTTTACAGAGCTTCTGCAGCTTCTGTAAATTGTTCGTTCCCGGATGACAGCGAAAATCCGTAAAATACACTTTTGATTTTTCCATAACCTTACCTCCTACCATAAATGACCTTAAACGGTTCTTTTTCATTATACGCCTTAGAGCATGCTCAAAGTCAAGAAAAAAGAAGGCTTACTGCAAGTGCAGCAAACCTTCTCTTCATAGACTGTATTACTGGCCGCGGCGCATAGCCTTTTTGCGGTCGTGTTTGTCGAGGATAGCTTTGCGGATACGGATGCTCTGCGGCGTAACTTCGACGAGTTCGTCGTCATTGATCCATTCCAAAGATTTTTCAAGGCCCATATCCTGGGGCGGCGTCAAGCGAAGGGCTTCGTCCGATGCCGAAGAACGGGTATTGGTCAAGTGCTTCTTCTTGCAGGGGTTGACATCGATGTCGACGTCACGGTTGCTTTCACCGACGACCTGGCCGAGGTAGATTTCTTCGCCCGGCTTAATGAACATCGTGCCGCGGTCCTGGAGGTTGAAGATGCCGTAGCCCGTCGTCGTGCCCGATTCGAAGGCGACTAAGCTGCCGCGCGTACGGCCCGGGATATCGCCCTTCCAAGGAGCATAGCCCTGGAAGACATGGTACATGATGCCGTTACCCTTGGTAGCCGTCAGGAATTCACTGCGGAAACCGATGAGGCCGCGGGCCGGAATGATGAATTCCAGGCGGGTATAACCGGAGATGTCGGTCATGTTGACCATTTCCGCTTTACGGGTACCGAGTTTTTCCATGACAGCGCCCATGAATTCAGGCGGAACGTCGATCGTGAGGGCTTCCAGCGGTTCGCAACGCTGGCCGTTGATTTCTTTCGTAATGACACTGGGCTTACCGATCTGGAGTTCATAGCCCTGACGGCGCATTTCTTCGATGAGGACGGCGATATGGAGTTCACCACGGCCCGATACTTTAAAGGCATCGGCGCTGTCCGTTTCTTCGACGCGGAGGGATACGTTGGTCTGGATTTCGCGGAACAAGCGGTCGCGGAGGTGACGGCTGGTGACGTATTCCCCTTCCTGACCGGCGAAGGGGCTGTCGTTGACGTAGAAAATCATGGACAAGGTCGGTTCGTCGATGTCGATGCGCGGCAAAGCTTCCGGATTCTGCGGGTCGGTGACGGTTTCACCGATCTTGAGGTCGGAAATACCGACGATGCAGGCAATTTCGCCCATGCCGGCTTCTTCCTGTTCGACGCGCTTCAAGCCTTCATAGGTGTAAACGCGGCCGATCTTAGCCTTGCGCTGGCTTTCGCCGTCAGTGACGACGACGTTCTGGTTGGCACGCATCTTGCCGCGAACGATACGGCCGATAGCGATTTTACCGACATAGTCGTCGTAGTCGAGGGTCGTAACCATGAACTGGAGCGGGCCTTCGAGGTCGCCCTTAGGAGCCGGGCAGTATTTAATGATCGTATTGAACAAGGGTTCGAGGTTGTCGCTTTCTTCATCCATGGACGTTTTGGCAATGCCGTCACGGCCGTTGGCGTAGACAACCGGGAAATCGAGCTGTTCGTCACTGGCGTCGAGTTCCATGAACAGTTCCAGGACTTCGTCTTCGACTTCCGATACACGGGCACCGGGTTTGTCGATCTTATTGATGACGACGATCGGCTTCAATTGCTGTTCCAACGCCTTGCGCAAAACGTATTTCGTCTGCGGCATGGGGCCTTCAAAAGCGTCGACCAGCAAAAGTACGCCGTCAACCATATTCAGTACGCGTTCAACTTCGCCGCCAAAGTCAGCATGCCCCGGCGTGTCGACGATATTGATCTTGACGCCTTCATGCATGACCGATGTATTTTTGGATAAGATTGTAATGCCGCGTTCACGTTCGATGTCTCCCGAGTCCATGACCCGTTCTTCTACCTTTTCATTCGAACGGAAAACATGGCTCTGTTTAAGCATGGCATCGACGAGGGTCGTCTTACCATGGTCAACGTGAGCGATAATGGCAATGTTTCTAATATCTGTGCGTTCCATCTAATATCCTCTCTCTCATATAACAACATAGTTATAAACTAGGTTAGTATAGCACGAATAGAAAAAATTGTCCATGTTTTCAAGGCGCCGGCATTAATTTTACATCTTTACCCAAATTTTAATTAAGAAAAGCAAAACAGCACGAAGGGCCATTCTAATCTCGCCTTTCGTGCTGTTTGAAGTAGATTTATTTCTTATGCTTGATTCTTGTGGAGCATGATTTCGAGAACTTCGTCGTCGGTCTGCTGCATCCCCTTCGTCGCCAAGAAGCCGACGTTTCTGAGACATTCATCCGCCGAATTAGCGACAAGGCCGTCAGAGCCGGCCACCCGTACGTCACTGAGGGCCAAGAGGACGGCTTCATAAGCACTGGTAACCGAGGCCAGTACCTTCATGCCGCAGCTGTTGGCAGCGCCGTCACAGACCATGCCGACAACAGAACCTGACATAGTCGCGATGGTCTTTTCAATAGCGCCTAAGGGGTCGTCGTCAGCTAACAGCCAGGCCATGGCGGCAGCAGCTCCCATAGCGGCCGTAACGGTCGCACAGAAGGCCGAGAGTTTGGGCAGGAAACTGTGAGCATAAATGGCGACCATACTGGACAAGGCCAGGGCACGGACTCTTTTTTCTTCATCGACTTTTAAAAAGTCAGCCACGACCGTGACCGGTTCAGTTGCAGCAATGCCCTGATTGCCCGATCCGGAATTGGTCATAGCCGGAAAAGCAGCCCCGCCCATCCGTGCGTCGGAGGCAGCGACGGAGCGGATGCGGATGGCCTGCATCAAGTCGTCTGCCAAGAGACCTTTTTTAATCATTTGCTGCAGGCTGTAACCTACCTTGAGACCGTACATCCCCGTCAGCCCTTCTTTCGACAAGTGGTCGTTGAGGCGTTCCGCTTCTATCAAGAAAGCGATATCTGCATAGGGTACGCGTTCCGCAAAATCGACGATATCGGCCAAGGTCAGGTTATTGAGGAAGGCAATCTTAGGATCTTCTTCGCTGCCGGCCTCGACGCGTTCATCCAGAATCGGCCGACCGTCTTTTTCGATATAAACGATATTCGTGTGGTCGTCAACGATGATGACCTGTACCCGATGGTTTTCACCATATACAACGGCTTCGGCATAGAGCACATGAGGCGTATTGTCTTTGACGGAAACGGTTATCTTGCCGTCAGCGACGTATTTTTTCCCGAGAGTCACGACGTCCGGCGTCAGATGCTGCAGCACCTGAAGACCGGCATCGGCATCGCCGCCGATGGCGCCGACAGCAGCCGCAATGGCAAGTCCCGGCATGCCCGTTCCCGGCACGGTGACGCCCATGCCGTTTTTCATCAAATTGGCTGACACCAGGCCATCGATAAAGCGCACCGGTTCGCCAAGTTCACGGGCAGCGACCGCCGCCGCGTAAGCCAGTGCAATCGGCTCGGTACAGCCCGTCGCCGGCGTTACATCCGTTTTTATGATATCGATCATTTGCTTCCACACAGCCATCTTATCCATGGTACTAACCTGCCTTTTTTCATAGATTTCCCCGCACCCCGTCTTTATAATATTATAATAACATTTTATTCATGCTCATACAACATAAGACGATTTGATTCCCCTTTCGGAAACCGGCCTAAAAAATCACAAAAAGACAGCCTCCCGCCAACCGTTATGCCACTGAAAGGGGCATGACAACTGAAGGTAAACTGCCTTTCCATATACATTTTTCAAGCAGACCACAGATGACTGCTTAATCTTCTCCGATGATACGGACTTCTGTTTCCAAATGGACGCCATGGGCCTGTTCGACCCGAGCCTGCACTTCATGGATGACGTTGAGGACGTCCTTGGCAGAGGCATGGCCCGTATTGACGACGAAGCCGGCATGTTTCGTCGATACCTGGGCATCGCCGCAGGACAGGCCTTTTAAGCCGGTCTGGTCGATGAGGGTCCCGGCAAAATATCCCGGCGGCCGCTTAAAAGTACTGCCGGCACTGTGCATCTCGAGGGGCTGCTTGCTGCGGCGGCGATGCATGAGATCGTCCATCTTAGCCTGGATTTCGTCGCCCTTGCCGCTGCGCAGGGTCAATTCGACTTCGACGACGAATTCCTGAGACTTCTGGAATCGGCTTTGGCGATAAGAAAAGCCGAAGTCCGGCGCTTCATAGGTACGGACGCTGCCCTTGCGGTCTACGACGCGTACTCGCGACACAACATGACTCATTTCGCCGTCGTAAGCGCCGGCGTTCATGAATACGGCCCCACCGAGGGTTCCCGGAATGCCGCAGGCAAATTCCATCCCTGTCAGGCCGTTTTCCTGAGCGAACTGGCAGACGTCCTTTAACATATACCCGGCACTGGCCAAAATTTTACGGTCATGGCAGGCCAAGGTCTTTTTCAAGGACTGCAGCTGAATGACGACACCGCGGATGCCGCCGTCGCGGACAAGGACGTTGGACCCGCCGCCGAGAACAGTGACAACCAAATCTAATCGCCGAGCAGCCCGGATGGCCAAAGACATTTCCTTAACCGATTCGGGCAGCACTAATACATCTGCCGGACCGCCGACGGCAAAAGTCGTATGTTCGCTCATCGGTTCGTTCAGCAGAATCCGTCCTGTGGGAATGGATTTACTTAATTCTGAGACAAAAGTCGTCAGTGCATATTTATTAATCAAGGATGCTCATTCCTTCTGCCATTGCATTTTGAATAATCTGAAATACTTCACCGGCCATACCCTGCCATTTGTTGTAATGGGTCAAATATTCTACAGCCGTTTCATTCCTTTTCACCAATTCGGCTTTCTGATTCAACAGTTCGATTTTCTTGCGGATCGGTTTATCCCCCATCGACTGGGCATAAGCGAGCTGTGCCTGGAGCATCAGAAAATCACGGACCAGTTTCTTGGTCTTTTCGTCGCTGTTAAGCTTCTCACCGGCAGCGAGAAGGGCCTTGTATTCTTCACAATCCTGAATGACACCGGCCAATTCATGGGCCTTATCATAAATTTCCACGTTTTACACCTCATTATTCTAAAAATAGAGGGCCTTGACTATCGAAGATTCTTAATGCCAATGCCGCTCTTGGCCAAGCCCGGGAAACCGAGCTGACGCATAGCTTCATAGGATACGATGGCGACGGTATTCGACAGGTTGAGACTCCGCGCGTCTTCTACCATGGGAACCCGGAAACAGCGTTCAGGATTGGCCTTTAACAGGTCTTCCGGAAGGCCTTTTGTTTCCTTGCCGAATACGAGAAAGTCGTCTTCTTGGAACTGGATATCGGCGTAACACTGTTCCGATTTCGTCGTTAAATAAAAAAAGCGATGCTCCTTATATGTATCCAGGACTTCCTGAAAATTTTCATGGACCCGGACGTCGACGAGGGACCAGTAATCGAGTCCTGCCCGTTTTAAGTGCTTATCATCAATGGAAAACCCTAAAGGCTTTACCAAGTGCAGTGAAATATGATTGGCTGCACACAACCGGGCGACGTTGCCCGTATTGCCGGGAATTTCCGGCTCTACCATTACGATATGCATGTTATATCACTCTCCAATGGATATTGTACAGGATTTATACAGGAAGTACAAGAGGAACATTGCGTTTATGACTTTTTTATGGTACACTTATGAATAATAGTTATTGTTTAATAGAAATACAGTTTTTCTGTAAATTTTTTAGAAAGAGGTGTCTTTTTATGGACAATTTTGACAACATTGCTCAGTACCCTATGTATTTCGCTCCCGGCTGTAGATTGCTGCAGCTGCAGCCCCAGATGGTTTCCGAAGTCTACGACTACCTGCGTCAGCTCTTCGGCAGCAAAATGCATCTCTACACCCGCTGCTGTTTCCTCGACGACGCCAACCAGCACAACGACGAAGCCGTCTTCATCACCTTATGCGATACCTGTTTCAAAATCTATGGCGAAACCTATGCCAACCTGCATATGCGCGACTTCTGGAACGTCTATGACGAATATAAAGACGTCTATCCTCTCGGTGACAAAGAAGACGAACTCCGCAAGACCTTGAAGAACACCTTCTGTGGCTCGCTCCCGCAGAAACACGTCAAGGATTGGCTCGAAGAATGGAAGAAATGGAGCTTGAACAGTACAGAAAAAGACTGATTCGTCTTTAGGAGCAGAGGCTATCATGAAATTTAACTACTATGGTCATTCCGCATTCACCCTTTCTGATGACGTTACGACGATTCTCTTTGATCCGTTCATTACCGATAATCCTTGGACAGACATCTGTCCCACTGATATTGCCTGTCAATACATCATCATCACCCACGGTCACAGCGACCACTACGGCGATGCTGAAGCCATTGCCAAAGCAAATGACGCGACGATTATCAGCACGGCAGAAATCGCAAACAAGGCGGCTGATGCAGGCTGTAAGGCTCATGCCATGCACGTTGGCGGCAGCGCTTCCTTCCCCTTCGGCAAGGTGCGGCTGACTCCGGCCTTTCACGGCTCGGGCATTGCAGGCGGACTGGCCTGTGGTGTCATCGTCGAATTCGGCGGCAAACGCGTCTATTTTGCCGGCGACACGGGCCTCTTCTCAGATATGAAAATTCTCGATCGCTTCGGTCAAATCGACTGCGCCGTCCTGCCCATTGGCGACAACTTCACCATGGGAATGGAGGATGCGGCCTTGGCAGCTTTATGGGTGCAGCCCCATTTCGTCATCCCCATCCATTACAAGACCTGGCCGATCATCGAAGCCGACCCGCAGGAATACGAAAAAACTGACGGAAACGAAGTACAACATCCCTGTACAGGTCGTCGATCCGGGAACGACATATGAATTCTAGCTTTCAAAAAAGGAGCTGACTTATGGCAGCTCCTTTTTTTGTCCCTCTGTCACATAGAAAGGACGCCTTCTTTTGATTATTCCTGATTTTTATCCCCATTTCTGCTGCAAGGCCGGTGACTGTCGTCACACGTGCTGCAAGGGCTGGGAAATTGACATCGACGACGACACGGCCGCTTACTATCAAGAGCTTCCCGATCCTTTAGGCAGCGCTATCCGACATCATATTGAAAAAGGAACCGATGCCTGGCACTTCGTTTTAACCAAAGACGAAGCCTGTCCCTTCCTTCGTCCCGACGGCCTCTGCCGCCTCATCCTGGAGGGAGGAGAAGATATCCTCTGTGACATCTGCCGCCTCCATCCCCGCTTCTTTGAATGGCTTACCGACGATGCCGGCCAGGAGTACCAACTCGGCGGCCTGGGCCTTGCCTGTGAAGCGGCCTGCGAACTGCTGCTGAAAGAACGTACGCCCCTTTATTTCTTCGACAGTGAGGACCCGTCGACGCTTCGGACCTTGGGCGGCCTCTTACAGGATATTGGCTGCGACCTGCCAAAAGACCTCCTGACCTATGAGCCCAACCTATCAGAAAGCGCCAGCGAACGTCTCTTAGCCATTTTTTCTGAAACAGAACCTATCGACGAAGCTTGGACAGCGGCGCTTATGACACTAAAGACGAAGCGGCCGGAAGGAGAAGCCGTACAGGCATCCATCACACGCGACAAGGTCTTATACCAGCGGATATACGATTATATTTTTTACCGTCAGCTGGAAACCTTTGCCGACTCCCCCATAGAAACCCTTGCCCGCTATGCAGCCCGCAATACGGATTTTATCGCCCTTACGGCAACCGCCTCGGGCGATCTTCCGGAAGCCCTCCGCCGCTGGTCAGAACAAATCGAATACGATACAGACAACGTAAGACGTCTAAAGGATGCCGTCCTTACGGGCAGTCTGTAGACGACACAGACAAAAACCCCGGTTCCAGGATGTACCTGAAACCGGGGTTTCCTTGTCAAAGAAGGTTCCCTGCTATGGTTCGGGAATGTGCTGGGCCAAATCTTTGGTGATTTCGATATGGCTGAAATATTGGTGGCTCTTCCACAAAAGAGCACTAAAGGCACTGAAGGTCAGGCGGAACCGGAAATGGTTGAAACTGATGGGTCCTTCAAACAGCGGGACGCGGTCGAGGTCATAAGGGTCGTCCCAGGGAAAATCACGGCCCGTATTAACCGTAAAGGCATAGCGGTATCCGGCTTCTTTCGTTTCCTCCATGACCATGTCATTATACTTCCCTTCCGGAAAGGCAATGAATTCACAAGGCTTTCCCGTCGCCTTTTCAATGGCGGCTTTAGATGCCTGCAGCTCATACCGTGCGCCTTGGCGGTCAAAGCTGGTCAAGGGTTTATGACTCATCGTATGGGATCCGAATTCCATCCCGTCAGCCGCCATTTCATGAACCTGGTCCCAAGTCAGATAGCCTGGTGTTCCTACGAGGTTGATGATAAGGAAGATCGTCCCCCTCATGTGATACTTCTTTAAAATAGGGTAGGCATCTTCAGAATTGTCGACGTAGCCGTCATCAAAGGTAATGAGGACCGGCCGGTCGGGCAGGTCTCCTTCGCCCCTCATATAGGCATCGAACTGTTCCAAGGTAATAGCATTATAGTCGTTGTCATGAAGGTACTTTATCTGTTGTTCAAAATCGGCAGGCTTCATGGTCAGGACTGTATTGAACTTATTATTTACCTGGTGATAGTTCAAGACAGGCACACCGGTCAGATGATAGTTGGTCGAACCGAAATACCAAAAGGAAAACACACCGATGAAGAGGACCAAGACGGTAAGGATGACGCCAATGATCCAGGAACATATTTTTTTCCACCATAAGACTTCCTTTTATTTTTTTCATTTTTTTCTGCGGTCTTGAAAAAATGGTTCTCTGTCAGCCATTCTTGATTTCCCGTTTCCAAGGCTTCTTTCAATTCCTTGATACAGATATTTTCCATCTGAATCGTCTCCATGGTCGTCGTCATGTACTTCGTTTCTTCGTACAGGTAGTTGTCCCATTCTTCTTTTACGACGGCATCTTTTAAGGCAAAGAGCAGGTCTTCCGACTCCTGCTGTATCGCCAGTAATTCAGTCCAATGGGCGTATTCTTCTTCCGTCAGGACGAACTCGCCGTACATATCCGTTTCTAATTGTTCCTGGGAACAGACGATGGGTTTGGCATAGTCTCTTCCCGTCTCGCGGTCATAGACGTGGAGCTCACGGTTTTCTCCATTGACAGTAACACGCATGGTGTACACCTCCGCTTGAGTTTAATCAAAGTAAATACAAGTTCTATTATACAGGATTTTAAGGCCGCGTCAAAGGGATTTTTGCAAACAAAAAAAGAACCGACACAGTTGGCCTGAGCCTCACTGCGGCAGTTCTTTTCTTCACGTATTTACGCTTCTACAGGGTATACGCTGACTTTGCGGTTGTATTTACCAGCGCGTTCGAACGCAACTTTGCCTGCAGCCGTAGCAAATAACGTATCATCTTTGCCGATGCCTACGTTAGTGCCCGGATGGAAGTGCGTACCACGCTGGCGAACGATGATGTTGCCGGCTTTAACGATGACGCCGTCGTGGCATTTTACGCCAAGGCGTTTCGATTCGCTGTCACGACCGTTACGCGTGGAGCCTGTCCCTTTTTTATGAGCGAAAAGCTGTAAGTTGAAATTGAACATTCCGTCCACCTCCTGACATCTATAAGTCGAGTACGACGTATTCTCCATACTGTCGCACCATTTCCTGCAATCCTCTTGCCATAGTCCCTAAGATAATCTCTGACGCTTCAGAGGGCTCAGGAACCGTTACCGATAAGAATCCTTCGTTTACTTCATAGGGTACGTCCTTCGAAGCATACTCCATGAGACCCAACAAAGCAGTCTGTGACAGTGCCGATACGGCGGCACAGACAATATCGCTTCCTTCTTCCGCATAATCGGCATGGCCGCTTATGGTAAATCCCGTATAGCGATATTCCTTATCTCGATGCATCGTAATGGTAATCATTAGCCTTCGATTTTTTCGATAGAAACTTTCGTGAAAGGCTGACGATGGCCCTGACGACGACGGTAGTTAGATTTTGCTTTGTATTTGAAAACAAGGATTTTCTTTTCTTTACCCTGAGCCAATACTTTTGCCGTTACTTTAGCGCCTTCGACAACGGGAGCACCTACTTTAACATCACCGTCGTTGACGACTGCCAATACCTGGTCGAATACGACATTGGAATCAACATCAGCATCCAACTTTTCGACAAAGATATTGTCGCCTTCCTGGACACGATACTGTTTTCCGCCTGTTTTAATAATAGCGTACATGAGTGACACCTCCTCATCAATATACTCGCTGGATACGGCGTTCCGTAAAAGGACGCTTACAAGCCTCTCCACGCGGCTTATCCATAGCCACTTATGCTACGACTCATCTACTATATCATGAATCATCGGGACTGTCAATATAAAAGCCCGTGGAAACTTACAAAACAGCCTTTGCCCCGGACAGACAATATCCCCGTCACGGCCGAGCCGATAACGGGGATATTCGAGAGGAACTGGATTAGTTTCCGTTGTGATTAAAGTAGTCCGCCAACCCTTTTACAATGCTTTCGGCAAAGTTCTGCTGTTGAGCCTCTGTATTGAGGGCCTGTTCTTCGCTCGGATTGGAGATGAATCCCAGTTCGAGGAGCGTCGCCGGCATGTTGGTATGCAGGAGGACGTAGAAGTTGGCCGTCTTGACACCGCGGTCCGAGAAGTTCGTCGCCTTCATGTTCTGCTGGTGAATGTAATTGGCCAGGCCGTAATCATACGGCGTCTTGCTGTTGTAATAAGCTGTGACACCGCCGGCAGACGGCGAATCGAAGGAATCGATGTGAATGCTGATGAATACGTCAGCTTTTGCGGCATTGCCAATATTGCTGCGGGCCTGCAGTTCTTCTACGGCACCGTCATACGGAGCGTAGACGTCGACGTCAGTCGTGCGGGTCATGACGACGTTGGCACCGGCTGCATTCAACAAGGAAGCAACCTTCTTAGAAATGGCCAGGGTAATGTCTTTTTCCTTCGAAAAAGCACCGACAGCACCGGAGTCCGAGCCGCCATGACCGGGATCGATGGCAATAGTCTTGCCCTGAAGGCCTTTGGTCAGGCTGTAAGACTGGCTGCTGGCGTAGACAGGAACCGTCGTAGCCGATGGTTTAGCCGGAGTCGTCGTCTTTGTCGGTGACTTCCAGGTCGAAGACGGCTTTACCGCCGGTTTGGACGTGGTCTTACTGTTCTTGTCGGTACTCCACTGACTCCACTGTTTAACCTTACCGGACTTATCGTTTATGTCGATGACGACACGGCTTGACCCCTTCGCGCCCGTCGCCCCGGGAAGGGTAAAGACTTTGACGTCGTTCTTGGTCACCGCCTGGGGCACCTTGATGGTGACATCCGTACCGGCTGAGCGCGACGACAGTTTCACGCGGGATATGACGTTACTATTAGGTTTGTAGGTTTTATCTACCTTCTTACCGATACTGGTATTGGGCAAGGTTACAAAAACATACTCGCCAGAGTTATCGATGTAAAGTTTGGGATTTACCTTGCCGCTGACATCGAGAACGGTCCGGACAAAAGGCGTATTGGCATCGTTTCGCGTTGCCGTCCGCACAATTGGTAATTTCCGTTTTCGCCGCTGCATGAGCTGATACCATCGGGATCAGACAGATGAGCATGATAAGCGGAAGCATCCATATTTTTTTAAGCACGCTATCTTCTCCTTTACGATCCTAAACTGTTAACTTATTTATTATCCCACGAATAGCCGAAAAAGTCCATATTGGAGTGCAAATAAGTCAAATAGCCACTCTTTTTAACTCCATTTTAGGATAAATCTCAAATTTTCCGCGATTCCGTCACATCGCTTCATGGTGATAATAATTCAAGGTAATTACACACCGTATCTTCACAGCGTCCTCCATTCACGATTAGTGAAGTATGGCGAATATGCAAGAATTTTAATATCTCATTACGAGTATTTATACTTATACTTTAGAATATTGTTTTTGAAAACTACCTCCCCCTATGCGAAAGAGGACTGCCAATTGACAGTCCTCTTTCGTGTTTTATCTATGTAGGGGAGGATGACTCTTAGAATAAGAAGTTGATTTCTACATCCGTGAATTCATCGGGATCGTCCGAGCCGTGTTTAGCTTTGGTGCCAAAGGTCTGAGCCGCTGTGAGGACGACGTTTTTCGCTAAGGTGTAGTCGATACCGACACCCCAAGACTTGACGTTGTCGAGGACGCTGTCATCGCGCCAAGAGTTCGTCGCACCGCCGAGGAGGGCGCCTTTATCAGAGTTGAGGTATTCAACCCAAGCATCCCATGTGCCTTTCGTATCGCTGTCGGCCGAGCCGTAAGTCAATTTGCCGATCCATACTTCCGGATCCTTCGTATACCCATCGCTGAGGGCAGCGCTGTTGCTGTTGATCTTTTCATAGTTCGCCAAAGCGTTCCACTTGCCGAAATTCAGGCTGGCATACGCACCCCAGAGATCATCAGCTGCAAAGTAGTCGCCTGTATTGGTACCGCCGCCGACGGAGAAGTCATTGTAATAAGCACCGATAGCAGAACCTGCCGAGCTGCCGCCGCCGAAGATGCCTTCCAAGACGCCGTAGCCGGTCTTGACGCCGTCAAAGCCTTCGTCGTCGGAGCCTGCAATGTCACCGGCTTTAAACTTACCATAGCCGCCGGTTACCGCAAAGTGGTCACCGGAATAGGACAATTCAGCGCGGTCGAAGACGTCGCCGTACTGGAAGCCGTAGGCATGATCACCGCCGAGGACGTACGTATCGGTACGGCCTACGCTGAGGTTCCACGTATTGCCGCCGAAGTTGTAGTCGACTTTGGCATTATCCGTGAAGATATCGTTGTTGCTGTCAGCTGCACCGTTATCGGCAAAGTTAAGGTCGTTGGTGCTGATACCGTAGGTTACCGTCGTACGGTCATTGACCTGTGCATTGGCGCGAATACGAACGCGGTAATCCCAAGATGCATCATTGCGGTAGCCGGCGCCGTCGTTGCCGTTGGCAGAGCCACGGCTCTGGTGCTGGAAGCGGACACGAGCATCACCGGTCAATTTGACATTGCCGACGCGGTTTTCAAGAGCACTGACGCGAACGCCGAGGTTGTTGAGTTCATCAGCAAATTCATCAGCCAATTTGTTGATGAGAGCTCGCTGTTCAACAGAAGCCTTATCCATGTGTGCCATGGCTTTAGCGACCATTTCAGCAGCTTCATAACGGGTAATGTTGCGCTGACCCTGGAAGTGTTCGCCGTCGACACCCTGGATGATGCCGGCATCAGCCAGTTCTACGACAGATTTATACGCCCAGCTGTCAGACGGTACATCGACGAAGGGATTGGCTGCAAAGGCGCTGGCAGCACCCACAGCCATCATAAC
>ENA-OQAB01000114-OQAB01000114.1-human-gut-metagenome-genome-assembly--contig:-NODE-114-length-44791-cov-4.579370_pt1 | contig 44791 bp, 55 predicted proteins | sample MGYA00242490_ERZ504517 | MGnify/ENA primary metagenome ERZ504517 (study PRJEB26092, sample SAMD00036298) | human gut metagenome | host: Homo sapiens | study: EMG produced TPA metagenomics assembly of...
TTTACCAACACTGTCTTCTACAACTACTACCTTGTCTGTAATACTAGGACCCGCCATGTGGTTGCAGGGCTCATCAGTACAACTGCGCTTAAAATTCCGGCTAAAATTTTGTTTGATTTTTTTCATGTCGTCTCTCCATTTTTAATATAAATTTTTATAGATAATGGCATGTCTGCTATTTATCTTCTTTGTAAAAAACAGAATATATTAAATCCTGAAGTCCGTCCTGATCCACATGAAATTCATCATAGTAATCACCCTGAACCCCTTCGCCCGGTACTGTATGCGTCACCGGAGGATTTTTTTCAGTAGCTGTTAGAAACTTTACAAAAATGTCATTTCCCATGTTTGTGACCATATAACTTCTGAGGCTGTCGTAAAGCCTTGCAACAAATGAGGCATCTTTCTGATACTCTTCCTGGGCTTTTTTCATATATGCCTGCAAAAAACTTTTTTGTCTGTTCTGACGCACCAGAGCACTCTGAGTCTGGTCAATATCACGATAGCGCACAAACTGTTCTACATTATCCTTTGTGAGAACAACCTCTACTCCTTCTGTAAATTCAGGATTCACTTCTGCCAGGCTGTTATCCGGAACCGTAACCTCCACGTTACCGGCAATTTCTGTCATTACAGGAATTGCGTCCATATTAACCGCGCAGTAACTCTGAATATGAATTCCACCAAACAGGTCAGAAACCGCATCCTCCATCAGTTCACAGCTTTCTCTTTTTCCATCGCCCTGGGCAAACTGGAGATTGATATGGTTTTCCATTTTGCCAAGACTTTTTCCTCCAACAGTAAACACTTCTATCTCTGTTATGGTATCACGGGGAATGGAAATCACATGAATCTGTTCTGTCACCCGGTCCATGGACACCAGAAAGATCGCATCCGCCTGTCCGGTATTATCTGTTTCCTGGTTTTCCACCTCACCTCTGGTGTCAATTCCCATAAAAAGGAAATTGCTCAGATGGTCGTTATAAGTATAAGTTTTTCCCTTATATGTAATGCCGTCTTCCTGCTGATCCATGGATACAGAATTTTCGGATTTTTTCAGATGTGGAGACGCTGTCCGCTTTTTCCATATTCCTGCCCCGAAGACTGCCGCCACGATCAGCACTGCGCATCCTGTCAGAATATATGCGGCTCTCTTTTTTCGATATCGACTTCTTTTTTTGTCAGCATCCTTGTACACTTTCTGTTTTATTTGCTGATGTAATTCAGTTCCACCATCTTCTCATAAACCGCCCGGGCCATTGCCGCCTGCGCTTCATATGTGGAAGAAGGCGAAGAGGTGACAGCAGCAAGACTTATGTAATGTTCTTTCCATTTTTCACTTAACGCCGCATCCAGAGCAGCTGAATCCACGGAACCGTCCAACGGTCGGGTTCCAACTATAATAAACTGCTCCTGGTTGGAAAATGTTTTCAGAATATGCTCCTGCTGCTGCGCAAGCTCAGCCGGATCATGATTCCAGCCGCCATAATATCCCATAAATATAACAGGGATATAGTCCAGATCGTCACGGGTAAGGTCTTCTTCCGTAAAATCACGGATTCCTGTTTCTGTAACATAAAGCTGCGCGCCATTGGCTGCTTTCTGATGCTCAGAAATAAAATTCTGAATGATCTGATCATCAACCCCGGCTCTCTTCATCATAGACAGAGTACCTCCGCCCTGAAGAGTCTTATTGACTACCGGAATATTATAACCGTTTTCCTGAAGAAGTTTCTGAAGAACTGTCATATAGGAATACTGCTGTGTATCCTCTGCAGTCAGCAGATCGTCTCCCCAACAGGATATCCCTGCTGTTTTTTCCTTTACAGGTTCCGAAGGCACCGGAGAAAGAGTCGGCGCAGGGGTCGCTGTGACCTCCGCTTCCTGAGCCGCCTTCTGCTGAAGTTCTTTTTCCGTTTCTTCCTGTTTTTTATCTAATTTCTGTAAATCTTCCCTGTCCTCTGCTCTTGTTTCGTCCGCCAGCTTCTCCAGCCTTTGTTTATCTTCCCTTGTCTGGTTTCTGTTCCATACAACAAGTCCTCCCAGAATCAGCACAAGCACTATACATAACAGAGCCAGGCATACATTTATAAGCTTACCATGTCTTCTCAATTTTTGTTCTGATCCTCTTTCATTTTTTCATAATAGGCGGCATACTTTCCACTATAACGAGAATAATACTTGTCTTTTTTCATATCAACCTTGTTGAGAACTGCTCCGAGCGTCCTGCAGCCGCTTTTTTCTATCTGGACAAGTACTTTTTTAGCTACTTTATGGCTGACTGCTTCGCTTTCCACAACCAGAACTGCTCCGTCGCATTTCTGAGCAACTATGGCGGCATCAATAATTGTGCCAACAGGCGGTGTATCAACAAAAATATAATCGTAATGCTCTCTCAGTTTTTTCATCAGAGTGGAAAAAATCCCCTCCCCAAGAAGAGCTGACGGATTGGGAACGGTCGGACCTGCAAAAATAATATCCAGATTCTCATAATTAGTTGAATATAATAAATCCGCAATTCCTATCTGTCCGCTTAAAAACTGAGATAAACCTGAAACACTCTCTGCCACGCGAAACCTGAGAGCATAAGTAGACTTTCTCATATCTGTATCCAGGAGAAGAACCCTTTTTCCTGACGCTGCCATTTCTCTTGCCAGAGAAAATGTAATATCGCTTTTCCCTTCGTTAGGGTAACAGCTTGTAAGTAAGATCGTCTTTACATCCTTGCCGGCAAATTTTATATTTGTCAGCAGTGTTTTAATTGCCTCTTCATAATAATAATCCGTTTTACGGACATCCTGCATTGAAACTCTTTTCATTATTCCGGTATCTCCTTTCACTCAGGGTATTACTTTTTTCTTCTGTTCTTGTTAATATAGTCCTTTCTATCCGGAACAGAAGCCAAAACCGGAACACCCAGATACTTTTCCCACATCATCCTCAGACTTAATGGTATCATCCATAACTGTAAGTACACAGATGATTCCTCCACAGAGAACAATGCCTGCAAGAAATCCGATCAGAATATTTTTGGTCATGCTTGGAGAGGTCTGCACTGTGGGAATCTTTCCTTTTTCGATGATCTTAGGCGGAACAACTTCCATTTTATCTCCAATATATTCGGAAGAAACCTCCACAACCTTATCTGTGATCTTTTTTGCAAGTTCTCCGTCCGTATTTACTACAGAAACTTCCAGAATCCTTGTATCTACAGGGTTATTGATCGTAATACTCGCTCTGAGAGCCTCCGGTGTCATCTCCAGGTCAAGCGCATCAATAACATCCTCCATTACACTTGTACTTTTGATCAGTACTTGATAATCTGCTGCAAGCTGTGTCCCCAGCTGCAGATCCGCAATAGACGTAAGAGTTGTCTCCTTGGACAAGACCAGGATACTGGACGTGGAAGTATATACAGGATCTATTAAAAAAGCCGTATATGCGCCATACAGACAGCCACCCAGCAATCCTACTGCAATAATAAGAAAAAATCTTTCTCTTAATTGCAAAAAATATTTCTCTTAAATCAATCACATCATCATCGGGAACATTTCTTTTTTCGTTTGTTTCCATTTTTACTCCTTCTAATCCTTTTCCTGCTTCTGATTTCATAAAATATTGCACTGCGAAAACAGTTTCAGCTTATTATCGCATTATTTTTCATTTTATCACAAGTACTGCCCCTTGTAAATCCGGAAAATACCGGAAATTTATATACCTAAAATAAAATTTATATATCCCTCTCAAATTTCTTAAAATTCTCAATATTGTGGTATCTTTTTTATCTTCCATTTCTTTTTCTTATCTTCCAGACGAAACGTTTTCTTTTTATTGAATTGCCCCGATACTTCTGTTATAGTAGAGGACGGTGCAGGTTTTCTGCACACTTTTCGGGTGGGGGAAATAAATTATGAAAACTTCAGCAGATCTTGGAAAAGATCCTGTATCTTCACTGGTGCTGCGTCTTGCCATTCCGGCAATGATCGCCCAGTTTGTCAATGTTCTGTACAGTATTATTGACCGCATGTACATCGGCCATATCCCGGGTACCGGCGCCCTGGCGCTGGCAGGAGTGGGCGTGTGCGGTCCCATTGTGACTCTTCTGTCATCCTTCGGAACTCTTGTGGGATTAGGCGGTTCCATTCTTCTTGGGATCCGAATGGGCGAGGGCAATCTTCCGAAGGCCAGACAGATTCTGTCAAACTCTTTTTTGATGCTGTGCGGATTTTCCGTTATACTGACAACCGGCTTTCTTTTTATGAAGGATCATCTTCTGATCTGGTTCGGAGCCAGTGAGATCACTTTCCCATATGCAGATACTTATATGACCATTTACACTGCCGGAACCTTTTTTGCATTGATGGCAGCCGGTCTGAATTATTTTATCAACTGTCAGGGATTCCCTGTTGCCGGAATGATGACTGTGCTTATTGGCGCAGTTTCCAACATCATCCTTGACCCTGTTTTTATCTTTTTGTTCCATATGGATGTAGCCGGAGCAGCCATTGCCACTGTTATCTCTCAGATGGCATCCTGTGCCTTTGCTCTGCTTTTTCTGTTCAGCAAAAAAGTCCACGTGCGCATTTCCTTTGGCAATTACAGCAGAAAATCTGATGCTTGAATATCCTTTACCTTAGGAATGTCCCCGTTTCTGATTCTGGCAACAGACAGCATTCTTCTGATTGTCATGAACACAGTTCTTCAGAAATTACGGCGGACCGGAACAGGGAGATATGCTGATCACCTGCGCTACCATTGTACAAAGCTATATGCTGCTGATTACTTCTCCCATGATTGGTATCAGCGGCGGAACCCAGGCGATCATCAGTTATAATTACGGCGCCGTCAGACTCAGCGGGTCAAAAAACAGTACGTACAAACCTGAAGCTGATGCTTCTGTTTACCACATTCATGTTTATCCTTTCCCGTTTTATTCCGGGAACCTTTGTCCGCCTTTTCACCTCCAGTCAGGAATACATGGACTTTTCTGTCTGGGGAATCAAAGTATTTACCATGATGATCATTCCCTTAAGCTTTCAGTATGTGTTTGTAGATGCACTGACTGCCCTGGAACGGACCAAAACCGCTCTTTTCCTTTCCATATTAAGGAAGCTGCTTTATGTTGCAGGAACTATTACCCTTCCGCTGTTTTTCCAGGCTTCTGCGGCATTCTATGCGGAACCACTTTCAGATGCCGTCAGCGCTGTTATCTCTTCCGGAGCCTTTCTGCTGATCATTGACAGGCATCTGAAGAAAAGAGAAACGACAGTGGCATAATCTCTGCCACTTTCATCCTAATATCATTCAGACGAGAGGCTCGTAAGTAGGTAATCATTCGTATATTGACATTTGATACTGCTCTTGGCTGTCTGCCAGATTCTCTATCAGATGGCTTATTATTTACTTTTTTTTAGTTTTAGTACTGGCAGTTATTTTTCCTGGGAAAGTATTCATCCTGTACCCATGGAAAGCATGTTTTCTTTAATTCTTCCTCTTTATGGCAAAAGTCCCCCATTTTTTCTGTAGTTCAATCCAACTATTATAAGTCAGATATGCGTATGGTTTTCAGATGGTTCAGAAGTGCCGTTTCTGTAATGCTGTAAACAAGGGCACTGGCATCTGCTCCCCGTACACTTTTTGGCAAACAGCCAGTTGCGGCGTCCTACTGCAAAGTTTTTCAATGCACGTTCTGCACTGTTGTTGTCTATGCTGAGATGTCCATCTTCCAGATACCGTCTCAGATATACTTCCTGATTAAGCGTATACAAAATGGCATCACCAATAAGGGAAGACCTGTCTACAGAACCTTCCATCGTATGCAGCCATTCAAACATGGCATCCATAACCGGACGGGACTGTTTCTGGCGCTCCTCATATTTTTCTTCCGGTGTTTTGTCATGGAGCATCTCCTCAATCTTATAGAGAATCCCGATCCTTGACATTGCCTGATATGCAACTGTCTCTTTCAGCTGTTCTTTTGTGAAGTCTTTTTTCAATGCTGTGAGGGCTGCATCAAAGCGCCGTCTTGCATGGGTAAGGCATCCGCTTATTATGATACCTTCTCCTAAACTGTGATAAGCCTGATATCCATCACAGGTCAGATACCCATGAAACCTGTTCCCTAAAAAGTTTACAGGATGATATCCCGCACGGGTCCTTTCATAATCGAAGAGTACCATCTGCGGGGAGCCACTGAACTCATCCGTGAGGTATACCCACATCCAGTTCTGGGTCGTACCTTTCTGCTCTGGTTCTCCAAGTACCTGGATACGGCTTTCATCACAATGGATATATCTGCTTTCCAGAAGTTCTTCTTTCATCAGCTGATACAGTGGTTTCAGGTATCTGTCTGCACAGTTTATGATCCAGTTTGCCATAGTCTTTGTGGAAAGATCAAGATCATATCTGGCAAACTCTCTTTCCTGGCGTGCCAGAGGCATCCCATTTACATATTTAGCGTTCATGATACCGGCGACAAGGGAAGGCGTAGCGATACTTCCACGGATCAGGGAAGGTTCTTTTTCCGGACGTTTCATGGCCCCGCATTTCGGACAGCTGTATACATAAGTGATCTCTTCTTCAACCTCAAACTTTGCAGGTACAAAACGCAGGCGTTTTACGGTTTCCTTTGTTACTACGCTGTATTTTTTTCCGCATTCCGGGCAGTAACGGGCTTCCCCTTCCAGTTTATAGGTCCTGGTCTCAACAGTCTCAAAATTGGAAAGATCTTCTTCCTTCTTTCCTTTTCTCTTTTTACGTTTATAAGAGGATGGCCGGATCTCTTCAAACAGCTCTTCTGTTTCCGCATCCGCACTGGCTTCTGCCTCATTGAACAGGTTCATCTGTTCATAGCCTTCGGCATACTTTTCACTGGATGCACCAAACTGTTTCCTCTGTGCAAGGGTAAGACGGTCAGAGAGCATGGCATTTAAGAATTCGAGTTCCTTCTGTTTATCCTTCAGCAGCTGGATCTCCGTATCCTTCTTCTTTGTCTGTTCCTGTACGATCTTCATCAATGAGATCAGATCTTCACGGCTCATGTTATTCAGCTGTTTATCTGTAAAGATCGGTTCCATGTCCTGTCCTCCCGGCTTTTATCATTATCAAAAGTATACCATGATCCCAGCTGTTTTCCTATGGAAAACTGCGTTTCCGGATATAGGAAATATGCAGGAAGATGTCGTATTTTTCATGATTTTTACGGGATTGACAGCTCCGCTGTCGTATGCTTACAGAATGATCTTTGGATGGTGTTCCTCAAATGCACCTCTGGGATTTAAGGATAGTCCGTCACACAGCCAGTGGATCTCTTTCAGAGTCACCTGGCGGAGTTCGTCCGGAGTATCCGGCCAGTGGAAGGCATTACGGTCGAGCCGTTTCATCAGGATCCAGAATCCGGATCCGTCCCATTGGAGGATCTTTATAGAAGTACGCCGACGGTTGCAGAACGCAAACATGCAGCGTGAGTATGGGTCGAGGTGAAATTTTAATTTGATGATGGCAGCCAGACCATTGTAACTTTTTCTCAGATCAGTGACTCCGCAGGCAAGATATACCGTTGTTCCTCCTGCCAGGTCAAGCATGGCACTGCAGGAATCCCAGTATGGATTCCATCAGTTCCGGTCTGCAGGAATCAGATATTTCAATACGGATACTGTCTGAGACAAAAATACGCACCGGTGCAGTTTCTTCAGAGAGAAGCTTTCTGGCAGCTTCCTGTTCAGATGGCAGTCTGGCAAAGACCAGATCCTGTTCAGGTTCAGATGCCGGATCTTCTTTAGCAAGTCTGCGGGTCCAGTATCCCATCGTAGATAAAGGGATATCGTTTTCTGCACACCATTGTTTACACGTTTGTCCACTGGTTTTGTATTGCTGGATACGGTCAGCCCAGAGTTTTGCTTTTTCTTCTTTGTTCATAGTGTATAGAATACCTCCTGAGTTTTAAGGAGATTGTAGCAGAATAAAAATGAAAAAAAGATACGGATGATTACTTACTTACAAATGATAAATATGTAATACCACCGTCAATTACGTCTCCAACAACAAATGCTAAATTATATGAAAGTATAAAAGCTGTAAAAATCTACGTTGAATTTTACAGCTTTTTGTGTATAATATAAGTAGTAGAAATAATATGAAATCAAAGGAAGGAGCTGAAAGAATATGGCAAATATTTTACCAGTATCTGATTTGAGAAATTATAATGAAGTTTTGAAAAACTGTCATAAAGGAGAGCCAGTATATTTGACCAAGAATGGCAGAGGACGTTTTGTAGTTATGGATATTGAAGATTACGAGCGTGACCGTGCAGAGAAAAAACTTCTGATGAAGTTGCAGGAAGCCGAAGAAGCAGTGAAAGACGGTGAAGGTTGGCTGGATTTGGACGAATTGAAAGCACTTGTGGGGGAATAGGATGTTAAAACTGCGGATCAATCCGATTGTTGCAAAAGATCTGAAAAATATCCGGGATTATATTGCTGAAGATAACGAAGAATATGCTACAAAGACCATAAAGGAAATTTACGGTAAAATTTGAAAATCTTCAGATGTTTCCGGGAATGGGCTCAGATCTTTCAAAACGAGTCAGCTTTCGGACAGATTATAAATATGCGATATGGGAAGATTATGTGATTATCTACAAGGTTGGAGATAAATATGTGGAGATTTATAGAGTAGTTAACCGATATCAGGATATTACGAGAATCTTCGATTGATAACATAATCATGATAACAAATTGATAACACCATTCAGTACGGTCTGTGGACTTTGGACAGTGGAACACATATAAAATCAGATAGAACTATAATTTCTATACAAAAATGTATAGTAACAAGATTTTATTTGCGAATTTGAGTAGCAGGCAGAACCCCGGAAATGCTGATAAAATAGGCATTTCCGGGGTTGATTTATGTCCTTTGGCTCTAATTGTTTTTTATGCAGTTATTTTCGGAATAATAGGGGAAGGCTTTTACAATATATTCGCTGCTTCCTGCACCATGTTTTGTGTCAAATACTTTGCTGAGATAATCATTTGACAGTAGGTTTCCGCATTGTTGGGCAGCAGATTGGGGGAATTTGCCAGTGCGCCGGTTATAGTATCCCTTACAAGCTGTTGGACAGCCTTGGAGGACACATTGTCTCCTTTATGGGAAGCCAACTTAAGAAATTTATCTTCTCTCCGTATTTCTTCCGATATCTGTGACTGCCACTTTTCCATAATTTCAGAGAAATGCTTCAGATTATGCTTCATTTCTTCAGTATATTTCTCAATACTGCCAAACTGCTGGATGGCGAGTTTTGCCACATGTTCTTCAGCATCTCTGATTTTCTGGATGAATCTGTCCTTTTAGCGAAGACAGGAATGGTGTTTGGAATCTGAGTGCGATAAAATGAGAAGAAGAGAAATAATTTGGAGAGGTGTTTATAAATGGTAGAAGTAAAGTTTTACGATAGCATAGATGATAAATTATTGAAATTTGCAGTTATTATCTCCAAAACAAATGGTAAATGGATATTTTGTAAACATAGAGAAAGAGATACTTATGAAGTCCCAGGAGGGCACAGGGAAAGTGGCGAAGATATTTTATCTATTGCTAAGCGAGAACTGATGGAGGAAACGGGTGCGATAGACTTTACTATCAAACCGATTCTGTCAAGGGAAAAACAAGAGTAAATGAAAGCATTGACGATGAAACATTTGGCATGCTTTTCTTTGCAGATATATTTTCTTTTGAAGAAATACATAGTGAGATAGAGAAAATATTAATTACGGATGATTTAGTAGAAAATTGGACATATCCGCTAATTCAACCCAAATTAATTGAAGAGGCAAAAAACAGAGGATATTTATAAAATTTAGGTTGTAGAATTGAAAAATCCGAAAAGTCTAAATAATCAAGAATATAATGAGTATTGAGAAACATGGTGAAAACAAAAAGTATTTTGTTCTATTTATTGCATATTAAGAAAGGTTGGACATCCAAAACAATTTGTGTCAACACTGTTGACACAAATTAGTTGGAGTAACCATCTTGCTATTATGTCCAAAGCAAAAACTGCAGAAGAGAGACATTTTTATATAACCCTTTGCATAAAGGAATTATATTCAGCCCGAGAGCTGGATGGACAGATTAATAGTGGTTATTACGAAAGATATATTCTATCCAAAGAAAAACTCCTGCCGGAGCCAATAAAGGGATTGAAAGAGAATCCGTTTTTGGATTCTTATGTTATTGAATTTCTTGATCTGCCAAAGAATTTCAAGGAGTCTTATCTACGAAAAGGTCTGATTCAGAATATGAAAGAGTTCATTCTGGAAGTAGGCAAAGATTTTACATTCATTGATGAAGAATATCGAGTACAGGTCGGTGGCGAAGATTTCCGAATTGATTTGTTATTTTTCCATAGAGGACTCAAGTGTCTGGCTGCTTTTGAATTGAAAATTGGTAAATTCAAACCGGAATATATCTCTAAAATGGATTTCTATCTGGAGGCATTAGATTGTCAGAAGAAAGAGAATAAGAATCCTAGTGTGGGAATGATTCTTTGTGCTTCTAAGGATGATGAAGTAGTGGAGCATGCGATGAGCAGAAACATGTCTCCGATGATGGTAGCAGAATATAAACTGCAGTTGCCGGATAAAGCAGTATTGCAGGAATTGATTAATATGCCTCTGATCAAAGAATAATTTTTGTTAAGTTGGCGTGAGTTCAATTTGAGTACAATTTTTATACCAGTCAAAATCTTGACAGAAAATATGGCGAATACAGCAATGAAAAGTAGCGAAAACGATATTAAGATCACTGTAATTAATCTTCTGTGAGACGAGTTTTAATAATAAAAATTGATACGAAGTATCTTAAACGACAGGTAGTCTATGTGATTGTCTGCTGTTTTTCTAATAACTGTATTTTTAAACCGGATATTGGGATTTTTTTAGTGTAAATTAAAGTTAGTAATTCATTGTTTTTTTGTTGTTCTTTGCTATAATTGATTCATAGTGATTGCTCATTACTGATTATTCTGGGGCTTGTTACACCGGACTGGCGGCTCCCCACCGTAAGATTCAATTGCAAGAAAAAGGGAATTATATAATCAGAATAGAACACAGAGTAAGTATATTTATTGATAAAATATGAATAGATTCAACTAAGTTTTATGGAAGTGAAAGTGTATGAGAAGTCTGGTTCTGGCATCCCTGTGGGATTGTCTCATGAGAATATTCAGAGGATTTGGATAACCTCATTTTTATCCGCTTTCTATGTATTTCCATTGTTGAAATCACCCACCGGAGGCAGGCGTATGATACGAAAAATGAAGTTAACAGATCTTGATAAAGTTATGGATATATGGCTTTTTTCTAATATACAGGCTCATGATTTTATCCCGGAGGAATACTGGCGGAGCAACTGGCAGCAGGTGCGTTCCATGCTTCCGGAGGCGGAAGTATATGTGTATGAGAAGGATGACGATATCAGGGGATTTATTGGAATGATGGAGAACTATATTGCCGGTATTTTTGTGGATGAAAAGTTTCGTTCCTGTGGTATTGGAAGGGAGCTTCTGGATTATGCAAAATCCGTGAAAAAAGAGCTGAGTCTGTCTGTATATAAAAAGAATCAGGCGGCGGCCAGATTTTATTTGCGCAATGGATTTGAGATTAGTTCTGAGGCAGAAGATGAGGCTACGGGAGAAATAGAAATGCTTATGAGATGGGAAAAAATGATGAATAAATATACAAAAATGAAAGAGAATTCTCAAGAATATGAATTGATCCGTTCCAAAAGAAAAAGTCTTGCTCTTCAGGTGAAGGGGGACGGAACAGTGGTGGTGCGGGCGCCGTTGAGGCTGTCAGAAGATAAAATTGATCGTTTTGTCAGGGAGCATCTGGACTGGATAGAAAAGCAGAAAGACAGGATTCAGGAACTGAGCGGTAAAAGGCATGTGATCACGGAACAGGAGAGGGCAGACGGGATTCAGAAGGCATTGAAGATTTTTCCGGAGAGGACAGCGTTTTTTGCTGAGAGAATGGGCGTAGATTATGGAAGAATTACAGTTCGGGAGCAGAAGACAAGATGGGGAAGCTGCAGTCAGAAGGGGAATTTGAATTTTAACTGGAAGCTGGTTCTGATGCCTCAGGCGCTTTTGGATTATGTGGTGGTTCACGAGCTTGCGCACAGGAAGGAAATGAATCATTCAGCCAGATTTTGGGCTATTGTGGAGCAGGAACTGCCGGATTATCAGAAAAGAAGAAATGAGTTGAAAAAGCTGGGACAGTTTTTATAATCATACAGAGTTTAGGCTGCTGAAATTTACTATGAATATGTCATATTAAAAATGGGAAAAGTATATGAATGTTTTTTTGAAAGGTTTCCAGAATTTTGTAATTTTACTTATACGAAAGAAGCAGAGAGGAGATTACCGCTATGCAGAGGGATGACAGATATAGAAAAATTATTCATGAAAATGAATATGTTTTGAAAATGCAAAATGAGGTTTTACCGTATTTGGAACGTAGGGTAAGTGAGGCATGGATTCCATGTGCGCCGGAAAACAGGGGGAGAGTTCATGTGTTAAGATATCTGGCAGATAAGGCCAGAGGTGTTGTGGTCATCAGTCATGGATTTTCGGAATCTGCGCAGAAATATCCTGAGCTGATTTATTATTTTTTGCAGGAGCATTATCATGTTTATTTTCCTGAGCATTGCGGGCACGGACTGAGTTATCGTCTTACCGATGATCCGTCGCTTGTTCATTTGGACCGCTGGAACAGATACAGCCGGGATTTTCTGAGAGTTTCAAGGCTGATAAGAAAGGCTCATCCCGGGATGCCGCTGTATTTATTCGCTCATTCTATGGGAGGGGCAGTAGCGGCAATTGCTGCGGCAAGAGAGCCTTATATATACAAAAAAGTAATCTTGTCTTCTCCGATGATTCGTCCTCTGACGGGAAATGTCCCTTATCCTGCTGCAATCAGAATTTCCCGGGCAGCCTGCAGAACAGGGAGAGAAATGAAGTATGTAGCAGGCCAGAAGCCATATGACGGAACGGAACAGTTTGAGACAAGTTCCGGTCTTTCACGTCCACGGTTTGAACGTTATAAAGAGATCCGCAGGAATAATATTGAGTGCCGGACGTTTTCTCCATCTTATGGGTGGCTGTATAATGCGGCAAAAATGAACTGGTATCTTCAGAGAAGCGCATGGAAGGACATTGCTGCGCCAATACTTTTGTTTCAGGCAGAAACGGACAGCCTGGTTTCATTAAAAGCGCAGGATATTTTTGCGGAAAAGATTAATAATTGTGGAAAAACCTCCTGTACTCTGATCAGGATGGCGGGAACAAAGCATGAGATTTTAATGCGCAGGACGATATTTTGGAAACATATTGGGGACATGTATTTGGATTTTTTGAAAGGATAAAGAATAATGTACAGATATTTTGCTTTGTATCTGATTTTATAAATATTATAGCATTTTTGTGCATATGGAATCGATAAAAAGAGAGCTGTGCGGAATCAGTGGAGGATTTCAGAGAAGGCGTTGTTGGGACTGGCTGTTCTGGGCGGCAGCATCGGAGCGTTGTTGGGAATGAAGGTGTTTCATCATAAAACAAGAAAAGCAAAATTCTTTGTGGGTGTGCCGGTGATTTTGGTTACAGAAGTTATTGTGGGATTTTTGGTCATTGTATCTGTAAACAGGTAAAAATTAAATTGTGAATAAGGGAATCTTATATATATAATGGATGTAAAACCATGGATGCAGAGCCAGAACAGCAAAGCGCATAAGTATAAAAAATGTTGTCTCAGTTATTGGCGGCAGGACGTTCAGCTGTGAGACTTGCCATAAGAACGCTCTGGAAGCAGAAATTATTTTTATGCTATTGTGTATGAAGGCGAAGCGAAAGGAACAGAGAAAAATGAAGGGAACAATCATATGTTATGGGGACTCTAATACTTACGGATATGATCCGCAGTCGCTGACAGGGGGCAGGTATCCTGAAAATATCTGCTGGACAGGCATTCTTCAGGAAAAATCCGGGTGGCTCATAAAGAATCATGGAGTAAACGGACGCTGTATCCCTCATAATTCTTCTCAGATTCACTTTTTCTGTGAACAGCTTAGAGACTGGTGTAAAATCAAAGGGCCTGTAAGAATATGGATTATGCTGGGGACAAACGATCTTTTGACAGAGACAGGATTTACCGCAGAAGATGCAGGGAATCGTATGAAAAAATTTCTTCAGGTACTGGTTCAGCAGCAGGAAATTAATAACCGGGAAATGAAAGTCCGGCTGATTGCCCCTCCTCCTGTAAAGCGGGGAGCCTGGGTAGATGAGGAACGAATCTGCCGGGAGGCGGAAAAGCTGGATAAGATATACAGTAAAGTAGCTGAAGAGCTGAACATGGATTTTACAGGGACAGGAGACTGGGAAATTACTGTGGCATATGACGGCGTTCATTTTTCCCAGGAAGGACACAGAAAATTTGCGGACAGACTGTTAGAAATTTTATATAATAAACCAGAATAGGGAGGCTGTTACAACAAGAAAAATTCTTTTGCATGTGTATATTCCAGATTCCCCAGTATAAAAGCAAAATCAGTATTTACTCATGTAGGGTTCATTTTTACAGATCCGGAGATTGCTCATAACCGGATAACAATCTATTAACTATAAAACAGAAACTCTGAAAAAGTGTACAAATTTCCTGATTCTAGTTGAAATTCCCGGAGGAAACTTATCAAAGAAATTTACCAAGGAAACGGAGGGTAAATATGGCGAAAAAAATAGGAATCATATCAGACACTCACGGGCTGCTGCGTCCTGAGGTTCTGGAAATTCTCAGAACCTGCGACTGCATTTTGCACGGTGGAGATATTAATAAGCCGGAAATCCTTGATCAGATTCGGCCTCTGGCGTCTGTTTATGTAGTGAGGGGAAATAATGACAAGGACTGGGCGGAGGGGATGTCCCGGACTCTTCGCTTTACCATAGAAAGTGTGGAGTTTTTTATGACACATAACAAAAAAGATGTGGCATGGGAGCTTGGAAGTGCTCAGGTTGTTGTTTTCGGACACACCCATAAATATTTTGAAAAAATAATTGATGACCGTTTGTGGATTAATCCGGGAAGCTGCGGACGACGCAGATTTGATCAGGAGATCACTATGGCTGTTATGCATGTGGATGCGGGGAGATATCAGGTGGAAAAAATAGTTATTGAACCGTAGAAGCTGTGGAAAACTGCAAACAGCCCCAGACATTATAGATAAAAACAGACATTCACGAACAAAGATTCGAAAAAAATAAGTTCATCCCGTTTTATTGGACATAGCTTGTGATATAATCCTTTTTATCAAAAAGAAGTGTTCAGAAAATATGTTTGTACAGGGAGGAACTGAAGATGCAGAGTGGGCAGAGAATAGACAGAGAAATGGCTGCATTTGTGCCGGATAAATATGATTCATACGGCAGAGGACGCGGGAAACAGGGAAAGGAAAAGCTTTCCGGAGGAAAGGCTTTGCTCTGGGGAATTGTGCTGACTTTGGAGATTATAATTCTTGGAGCGATGTTTCTTCATGTGGATTTTCATTCTGTGGACCGGATTGCATTGATTCTTGCATTTGTGGTAGTATATTTTGGAGTTGTAGCGGGACTGACAGACAGGTAGGAGTGTGTTTATGCCCAGATCATTTAATCAGAAGCTGAAGATCCTGTATGTAAAAAAGGTTCTTGAAGAGAAATCCGACAGGGATCATCCCATGCAGGTCAGAGATATCATTGCCAATCTTCAGGCTTATGGCATTAATGCAGAGAGAAAGACAATTTATGATGATATTGAGGCTTTGAGGCTGTTTGGGCTTAATATTCTGAATCGAAGAGGAAAGGTGTCAGGATATTATCTGGAAGAGAGGAATTTTGAATTTGCGGAATTAAAATTTCTCACAGACATGGTTCAGTCTTCTCACTGTATTCCGGCCAGACATGCACAGAAGCTTATCCGTAAACTGGAAGGGCTGACCAGTATTCATCAGGCAAAGAAGATGCAGAAACAGGCATTGACAGAATGCGGGAACAGAACGGAAAATGGAGAAGTATATGCAAATGTTGAGCTGATCTGCAATGCCATTGCCACAGACAGGCAGATCAGCTTTTCTTATTATGAATGGACGTCTGAAAAAAAGCTCAGACAGAAGAAAAACGGAGCTTTCTGCAAAATAAGCCCGTGGAAACTTTTCTGGAGAGATGACAGCTATTATCTTCTTGGCCTGGATGAGAACAGCGGAGTTGTCAAGCATTATCAGGCAGATAAAATGAAAGATATGCAGCTGGAAAAGGAAAAAAGAAACGGAGCTGCGATTTTCCGGGATCTTGAGCTTGGTAAATTTTCCATGGATGCGTTTGGAATGTCAGGCGGCAGAGACGTTCTTCTGAAAGCAGAATTTGACAATCATCTGATCGGAACAGTTCTGGACCGATTTGGCACAGAGGTTACCATAAGAAAGTCAGATGAAGAGCATTTTCTTTTTCAGGCTCATGTCTGTGTGGGTAAGCAGTTTTTTGGCTGGCTTGTAGGCCTTGGAGAAGGCGTAAGGATCATTGGCCCTGAAAAGATTAGGAAAGAATACACAACCTTTTTAAAACAGGCGCTGAGAAATAATGAGGGAAGAAATGAGGACAAAAATAACGGTAAAATCCAGGCTTCTGGAGCTTCTGGAAAAAAATTAAGGGCACAGTTATATCAGGAGAAAAATTGCGGAAGAGCTTCAGTGTACAAGAGCTGCGGTGTGGAAAGCAGTAAAAGCTCTCCGTGAGGAAGGCTATGAAATTGCAGCAGGCTCCAATAAAGGATATATGTTGTCTGCAGAAAGCAATAAACTGGCAGAAGAGGGGATTCGTCCATTTTTGTCAAAGCCGGATGCTTTTCTGAAAGTTTATCCGGAGACGGAATCTACGAACAGAACGGCCAAGCAGGCGGCAATAAGCGGGGAAGCAAAGCATGGAAGCGCGGTACTGGCTTACAGGCAGACAGAAGGAAGAGGCAGAAGAGGACGAAAGTTTTATTCACCGTATGATGCGGGCCTGTATCTCAGCGTGATTCTGGAACCGGAAGGAAGCCTTCAGGAAAGTCTTGTTCTGACGGCTGAAGCGGCAGTGGCTGTGTATAAAGCGGTAAAAGAACTGACGGGCAAAGACCTTGATATCAAATGGGTAAATGACCTTTACTACTGCGGTAAAAAGGTGTGTGGAATTCTTACAGAGGCAGTTACGGATTTTGAGAGCGGAGACATCGAGTTTGCAGTTGTAGGAATCGGACTGAATATTTACGAACCGGAGAAGGGATATCCTTCAGAGCTGGATGGGATTGCCGGTGCTCTTTATAAAAGTCAGGAAGAAGCTTCCGGTATAAACAGAAATCAACTGGCAGCAGCAGTGATCAACCATCTTCTGAGAGAGACACAGAAGCTTTGCATCCCCGGGGAATATATAGACAGAAGCATGGTTGTGGGACGCAGAATCTGTATTATGGACAATTCAGGGGAACGAACTGCAAAAGCTCTCCAAATATGCCGGGACGGAAGGCTCAAAGTGTTGGAAACAGACGGTTCGGAGAGTATTTTGTCCTATGAAGAGGTATCCTTAAAAATATAGATAATCAAAATAATTTTGGGTGATTTGCACAAAAAATCACCCATTTTTTGTACAAAATAGTAGGGAAAAATATTGACTTTCAGGGCGTGAAGAGTAAAATATAGAAATCAAAAAAAGCGGTCTGACCAAATCTCAGACTGAAAGAAAAGGAGGGAGTGAAACGAACAGTTTAACAGAAGTGTTAAAAGAAGAGCTGAACTGTGAAACGGTTTTTACGATTCCGATCGGAAAAGGAATACCGGTATTTGAATCAGTTGCAGTTACCTGGGTGATCATGGCAGTGCTGGTAGTATTGTCGCTGATTCTGGTAAGGAATCTGAAAGTTGAAAATCCCGGAAAAAAACAGCTTCTTCTGGAAGCGGGAATCGGCGCTCTGAGAAACTTTTTCCGGGGAATCCTGGGAGAGGACGGAGATCGGTATATCCCGTATATGATGACAGTAATTATTTATCTGGGAGTTTCCAATGTGTCAGGTATCTTTGGCGTAAAGCGCCTACAAAGGACTTGAATGTTACGCTGGCACTTGCAGTAATGAGCATGTTCCTCATTGAATACTGCGGCATCCATAAAAAGGGTCTGAAAGGATTTTTTAAGAGCTTTCTGGATCCAATACCGGTTATGCTCCCGATGAATATTATGGAGGTCCTCATTCGTCCCACTGCCCTCTGTTTCCGACTTTTTGGCAATATTCTCGGAGGGTTTGTAGTAATGGCGCTTGTCGAGTTTGTATGCCCGGCAATTCTGCCAATTCCATTCAGCCTGTATTTTGATTTCTTTGACGGTTTTATACAGGCATATATTTTTGTCTTTTTGACGTCCATGTTCATGAAAGAAACAATGGAATGATCGCTGCAGCAGGCAGCGCAGTCACTTTTATTTAACTATTCTAATGAAAACTCAGGAGGAAAAAATCATGACAAGTTTAATCGCTATCGGAGCAGGTATTGCAGCTTTAACAGGTATTGGAGCAGGTATTGGTATTGGTCTGGCAACATCTAAGGCAGTTGAGGCAATTGCAAGACAGCCCGAGGCAGAGAGCAAGATCAGCAAAAACCTTCTTCTCGGATGCGCCCTTGCCGAAGGTACTGCTATTTTTGGTTTTGTAGTAGGTCTTCTGATCGTTGTTATGCTTGGCTGATAAATTGCTACAAAAACAGAAAGGCAGGTACAGACGATGATTCAAATTAATCTGAATCTTGTCTTTACGATCATCAATCTGCTGGTCCTTTACATACTTATGAAAAAGTTTCTGTTCGGACCGGTGATTCGGATCATGGATCAGAGAAAAGAAATGATAGATCAGCAGTTTGAGGAGGCAAAAAAGACAGAGGACAGAGCAAATCAGCTGCAGAAGCAATATGAGAATGCTCTGAAATCAGCTAAAGAAGAATCCTATCAGATTGTGGAACAGGCAAAACTGGAGGCGAAAGCTCAGGCAGAACGTACTGCAGAGGAAGCCAGGGTTCAGGCTGATCAGCTGTTTGCCAAAGCGCAGGCAGATATTGCGTCTGAGCGTGAGTACGCCATGAGACAGATGCAGGGTGAGATCGGGAAGCTGGCAATGGAGGCTGCCGCCAGAATTGTAGGCAGTCAGGCCGGTGAGGAACAGGATCTTTCCATGTATGACCAATTTATAGAAAAAGCAGGTGATCCCGATGACAACGGCAGCTGTTAATTATGCAAAGGTTCTGTATGGGATGCCTGTTTCCAGGGCAACTGTCCAGGAAACGGAACATCTTTTTCAGGAGAACCCGGAACTTACAGAGTGCCTGGGAAGTCCGCTGGTATCATTTGAGGCAAAATGCCGGATCATAGACAGAGCTGTTCCCCGGGATATGAGGAGCTTTGTGAAGGTTGCCTGCAGATATCATAAAACAGATCTTTTTGAGGAAATTTTCAACCAGTATCAGGAGCTTTGCAGGAAAGAGGCAGGCGCCCTGCAGGCAGTTCTGATCTGTGTGACGCCACCCAGAGATGAACAGCTGGAAGGAATCCGAAATTTCCTGTGCAGGGAATTTCAGGCACAGAAAGCAGAAATTCAGGTACTTGAGGACAAAAGCCTGATCGGAGGATTTATTCTTCAGGCAGGCGGTAAAGAATATGACTGGAGTCTGCGGGGACGCTGCCGCAGACTGGAACAGAAACTGACCCGGAGGTGAACAGTTTGAGTACAATTAATCCAGATGAGATTATTTCAATTCTGAAAGAAGAAATAGAGAATTATGACGAGATCAGCAAAAACCAGGAGGTCGGTACTGTTATTTCCGTAGGTGACGGAATCGCCACAGTATATGGTATAGATCATGCCATGTACGGTGAAGTCGTGGTTTTTGAAAACGGTCTGAAAGGAATGGTTCAGGATATCCGCACAAACAGTATGGGATGTATTCTGTTTGGCAGCGATTCCGGAATCCGTGAAGGCTCAAAAGTATCCAGAACTGGCAGACAGGCAGGTATTCCTGTTGGAAACGGATTTATAGGAAGGATTGTCAATGCTCTTGGCGCTCCGGTAGACGGAAAGGGAGAGATCAAAGAGGAGGAGTATCGTCCTGTTGAATATCCTGCACCGGGAATCATTGACCGTAAATCCGTAACAGTTCCTCTTGAAACAGGAATCCTTTCTATTGATTCCATGTTTCCTATCGGACGCGGACAGCGTGAGCTGATCATTGGCGACAGACAGACAGGAAAAACCTCTCTGGCTATTGATACAATCCTGAACCAGAAAGGAAAAGATGTGATCTGTATTTATGTGGCAGTGGGACAGAAGGCTTCTACTGTTGCAAAGGTTGTTTCCACTCTTGAAAAACACGGGGCAATGGAATATACAACTGTATTTTCCTCTACGGCAAGTGACTGTGCGCCTCTTCAGTATATTGTTCCCTATGCAGGAACAGCCCTGGCAGAGTTCTTTATGTATCAGGGGAAAGATGTTCTGATCGTTTATGATGATCTTTCCAAGCACGCGGTTGCTTATCGTGCTCTGTCCCTTCTTCTGGAACGTTCTCCGGGCCGTGAGGCTTATCCGGGAGATGTATTTTATCTTCATTCCAGACTTCTGGAAAGATCCAGCCGTCTGAATGAAAAATCAGGAGGCGGCTCCATTACAGCGCTTCCGATCATTGAGACACAGGCAGGAGATGTATCTGCATATATACCAACCAATGTAATCTCTATTACAGACGGACAGATCTTCCTGGAAAGCGATCTGTTTTTTGCAGGCATGCGCCCGGCAGTTAATGTAGGTCTTTCTGTATCCCGTGTAGGCGGTGCCGCTCAGACCAAAGCTATGAAAAAGGCATCAGGAAGTATTCGTATTGATCTGGCTCAGTACAGAGAAATGGAAGTATTTACTCAGTTCAGTTCAGATCTGGATGAGGCCACAAAGGCGCAGCTTACTTATGGAAGCTGTCTGATGGAACTTCTGAAACAGCCTCTTTGCAGCCCGCTGAAACTCCATGAGCAGGTAATCACCCTGTGGGCAGCTACGCATAAAGCCTTTGTGCATGTGGAAACAAAAAAGATCAAGCAGTATCAGAAGGAGCTGCTGGAATACTTTGACAATGTTTATCCGGAAGTGGGAAGAGAGATCAATGAGTCAAAACAGCTTTCTGATGAACTGGGAGAAAAGATCCTTCAGATTGCAGAGGAATTCAGAAGCCGTTCAGCTGCAGAATAATTAAGAGCAGGAGGAACCTATGGCAAACGCAAGAGAAATACAGAGCAGAATAAAAAGCGTCCAGGATACCATGAAGATTACCAATGCCATGTACATGATTTCCTCTTCAAAAATGAAGAAAGCCAAAAAGGTACTGGAGGATACAGAGCCATATTTTTATAATATGCAGGCTGCTATTGCCAGAATCCTGCGTCATATTCCGGATATCCAGCATCCTTTTTTTAGTGTTCGTCATCTTGTACCTCAGCAGGAGCGTAAAACCGGAATTATTGTAGTAACCGGAGATAAAGGAATGGCAGGAGCCTATAACCACAATATCACAAAGCTGACAGATGAGTTTATGGAAAAAACTCCGGGTTATCACAAGCTGTATGTACTTGGAATGGTAGGCCGTCAGTATTATGAAAAGAAAAGTGCAGATGTAGACGGAAGCTTTCGTTATACTGTGCAGAAGCCAACTATGCATCGCGCAAGACTGATCAGTGAGGAAATTGTAAGAGCTTTTCTTGACCGTGAGCTGGATGAGGTACATATTATTTATACTCAGATGCAAAATGCGGCAGTGATGGAACCTGTGGATATGCAGCTTCTTCCGCTGAAAAAAGCAAGTTTTTCACCGGCTCAGATTCCGGTGGGAGCTCCACAGGAGGAGATTGAAATGTTTCCTTCTGCAGATGTGGTTCTGGATACAATGATTCCCAATTATCTGACAGGTGTTATTTACGGATGTCTGGTAGAAGCCTATGCCAGTGAAAATAATGCGCGAATGACTGCAATGCAGTCTTCCACAGACAGCGCAAAAAAGATGCTGCAGGATCTTTCCATTCAGTTTAATCGTGCACGGCAGGCGGCCATCACACAGGAAATCACAGAGGTTATCAGCGGCGCAAAAGCCCAGAGAAGGAAGTGACAAGGATGAATAAAGGTAAAATTGTACAGGTTATGGGACCTGTTGTGGATGTTGTTTTTGAGCAGGGGGAGCTTCCGGATATCCGAGAGGCCCTGGAAGTGGAAAACAACGGAAAAAAATGTATTATGGAAGTCTCACAGCATCTGGGAAACCGCGTAGTGCGCTGCATTATGTTAAGTGCCAGTGAGGGACTTCAGAGAGACAGAGAAGTAATTGCCACAGGAAGCGGAATCAAGGTTCCGGTAGGAGACTGCACTCTGGGAAGACTTTTTAATGTTCTTGGAGAAACTGTGGATGGCGGTGAATCTCTGGAGGATAAGGAACATTGGGTCATCCACAGAGATCCGCCAAGTTTTGAGGATCAGAGCCCGGCAGTTGAGATCCTGGAAACAGGAATTAAGGTAATTGACCTTCTTGCACCTTATGCAAAAGGTGGAAAGATTGGTCTGTTCGGAGGCGCCGGAGTAGGTAAAACCGTGCTGATCCAGGAGCTGATCCAGAATATTGCAACAGAGCATGGCGGTTATTCTATTTTTACCGGTGTAGGCGAGCGTTCCCGTGAAGGAAATGATTTGTGGAGCGAAATGAAAGAATCAGGGGTTCTTGAAAAAACTGCCCTGGTGTTCGGACAGATGAATGAGCCGCCGGGATCCCGTATGCGTGTTGCGGAAACAGGCCTTACTATGGCAGAGTATTTCCGTGATACAGAACACAGAGACGTGCTTTTGTTTATTGATAATATTTTCCGTTTTGTACAGGCTGGTTCTGAGGTGTCTGCGCTTCTGGGACGTATGCCGTCCGCAGTTGGATATCAGCCTACACTGTCTACAGAAATGGGAGAGCTTCAGGAGCGCATTGCTTCTACAAAAGCAGGTTCTGTTACATCTGTTCAGGCTGTATATGTCCCGGCGGATGACCTGACAGACCCGGCTCCGGCAACAACCTTTGCCCATCTGGATGCAACAACCGTATTATCCAGAAAAATTGTTGAGCAGGGTATTTATCCGGCAGTGGATCCTCTGGAATCCTCTTCCCGTATTCTGGAAGCAGACGTGGTAGGAGAGGAACATTATGAGGTTGCCCGCCGTGTTCAGGAAATTCTTCAGAAATATAAGGAACTGCAGGATATTATTGCAATTCTTGGTATGGAAGAGCTGTCTGATGAAGACAAAAATACAGTACATCGTGCAAGAAAGATACAGAGATTTTTATCCCAGCCCTTCCATGTAGCGGAAAACTTTACCGGAATCCCCGGAAGATACGTTCCGCTGAAAGAAACCATCCGTGGATTTAAGGCCATTGTAAACGGAGAGATGGATGAATATCCTGAAAATGCATTCTTTAATGTGGGAACTATTGACGAGGTTATTGAAAAAGCAAAAACCCTTGAACAGTAAGGAGTGAAGTTCATGGAAAGTACATTTGGCCTGGAAATCTATGCCAGCAATAAGCTGGCTTATGCCGGACGCGCCAGATCTCTGGTTGTTCCTGTAGAGGATGGAGAAAAGGCTTTTCTGGCTCATCATGCAAATGTGATTGTAGCAATTGTTCCCGGTGAGCTTCGGTATGAAGATGCTGACGGAAACAAGGTGGTTGCAGCAGTCAGCAATGGTTTTGTGGAAATGATCAATAACCGTGCAAAGCTGTTTTGCCTTTCTGTGGAAAGACCGGAAGAAATTGATATTCGCAGAGCTCAGGAGGCAAAGGAGCGCGCAGAGGAACAGCTCCGTCAGAAGCAGAGCATTCAGGAATACCACATGAATCAGCTGGCTCTGGCAAGGGCAATGACAAGGCTTCGCGTAACGAAAAATCTGTAATGTATTTATATAGAAGAAATACCTGTAAACAGAAGAAATATTTATAATAAGAACGGAAGCTGTCCTGATGATTTATCAAAGGACGGCTTCCGTTTTTGGCAGGGTAAAATTTACTTTGCTTTTGATATTTTTTGAATTTGTTTTCAGCAGTTATAGCTGATCTGGACTGTGAAGACATTCAGGGGTCAGTTTGTCTTTTCCGTTCCGGCAGAAGCTTCCTTAGAAGCCGGAGCAGACTCTGTGGGCTCAGTAACTGTCTGAGCGCCGGTTTCATCAGTAGAAGATGTCTCAGAAACAACTGTCTGTTCGGAAGCTTCCAGCGTCAGTGCTTCTGCGGTTGGAGCTTCAGATGTTTCCTCCCGGGACTGCTGATAAGGACGATAAGGCTCCCAGTAGTGTTCTTCCTTCCAGGGTTTTTCTGAAGTCTCTTCGCTGTCAAGCTCCTGCTTCTTTGTATTAAGCATGTGGATGCCAACAGCAATAATAGCAATGGCAATGATAATTGACGGAACATTATAAAACAGATTGATCAGGACATTTGCTACAGTATCCGGAAGCAGCCACATGATCAGTCCTCTGAGATTATCCCATAAAATAGAAACACCGAAGATGATTAGGAAAACAGCAATCAGTTTGCGGTATTTTTTTACAAAATGGTCTGCATTTCCAATAAACTGGTCAAGATGGAGAAGATAGCTGTCTTCCACCGCATAAAAATCATCCTCAGACATGGATTTCAGGTTGTGTACATGGAAGAAACTGTAACACCACATAATGGGAAGAAACATGACGATAAAACTAAGTGAAGATAAGGTTGCCAGTCCGAAAGTTCCCCAGAATATAAGCATAATGCTGATCCCCTGTTTAAAAAAGCCCATGTACATTTCTCCGGCTCCCGGAACCAGTGAGCAGAGAAAAAGCAAAAGTCCTTTTTTTTGTTTTGTCATTTTAAATCGCCTCCATTTAAGATTTTATTTGAAAAATTTCGTATATAACCAGTCAGTTTATCAGAGCTGCGTGAAAGCTCTGCAGAAATATTCTGTGACAGCCGTGAAAGTGTTTCCGGGTGAGCGCTGACTTCTGTGCGGATGGCAGATTTGCCGGATTCCGGAATAGAAACTCCGGAAAAAGTGCTGAGATCCGCCTGCTGAATAACAAAAAGAAGAAAAAGAGCAGCGATCATGCCTGTTGCAGTGCGAAGTCCATAATAAAAAAGCTGCATTTTTCTGGATGTTGTGCGTACAGCCTTTGCCGCCTGAACATCCGGCGCGGCTGCACGGTTCAGAATCTGTTCTGCCAGATAGTCCGGAGCCGGCTGATCGGTATTTCGGATTTCTTCTTCAATCATCTGATCCAGACAGAAATCACACTGATCAAGATGCTCCAGAAACGCAATCATTTCTTCCGTGCTTACTGTATTGCTGTCTGTAATCTTATTCAGAGATTTTTCCCTAACATGCATATCAGACTCTCCTTTCGTTGACATTTCCCGGCGGAACCAGGAGCTTTTTCAGCATTGCCCTTGCCCGGTAAAGCTGTGTCTGGATGGTTTTTGGATTTTTCTGAGTCTGCCGGGCGATTTCTGTAACAGTAAGCTGTTTACAGAAATGCGAAACAGCAACTTCTTTATAGGGGCTTTTGAGCTGCTGGCACAGGGTATATACCTGCCGGTCAGAATCTGTTTTCAGATACAGGGCCTCCGGAGTAGAGGATGTGTCCGGTATCTGAGAAAAATAAGTATCTTCTGTGGGAATACTGCGCCGCCCGGCTGCCTTCAGAAAATCCAGACACTTGCGTACAGCGATTTTGCTCAGCCATGCTTTTTCATAGGTGCCGTCGAAACGGGAAAGGTTTTTGTAAGCAGATAAAAATACTTCCTGGGTCAGATCTTCTGCATCAAAAGGGTTTCCTACGGATTTCAGACAGATGGAGTAGATCAGATTCTGATACTGCTCCAGCAGATATTTCAAATATTCTTCCTGTGAAATACGATCATCCCCCTTCCTGATGCTGCCTGGATAATGAACGGCAATGAAGCTTCCCGGCATTCTTTCTCCCGTTCATTATATTATAACGGAACAAAAAGAATAAAAACTTCAGAAAACCAGAAATTTTTTTATTAATATGTGATACAGGGCGCACAGATTGACGAAAAATCCGTTTATTTTCATACACTGGACAGATTGTAAAGCGAAAAGAATATGTTATAATATTTGACTATAACAGAACAGATTATCATATTCAGGCAGTACTTCAGCAGAACAGTGTATACACAGAAATTAAAGTCGTTGCTGTAAGCGAAGTCAGAAGTAATAAATCAGTGGAAAGATGAAGAACTGCAGGGTTTATCAGGAAGGAAATTATGGCAAGTATCAGAGATGTAGCGCAGAAAGCGGGCGTAGGAGTCGGCACTGTGTCAAGAGTGATCAATGGCAGCGGGTATGTTGCAGAAGATACAAGAAAAAAAATCGAGTCAGCGAATCCGTGAACTGGAATATACCCCAAATGAGCTGGCAAGAAATCTTTTTAAAAACAGGACAGGCATTATAGGCGTTCTGGTTCCGGATTTGGATCATCCTTTTTTTCCGCTTTTGCAAGGGAGACAGAGATTGCTCTTTATAAAGCAGGATATAAAGTGATGATCTGCAATACCATAGGAAGCAGCAACAGGGAACTGGATTATCTGAATATGCTGGACCGGAATATGGTAGACGGGATCATAATCGGTTCCCATACCCTTCATGTGGAAGAATACTTAAAAAGAAAGAGAACGATCGTGTCTCTGGATCAGGATTTCGGACCGGAGATTCCCATGGTAGGTTCCGACCACATTTACGGAGGCCGGGCTGCCGCAGAGATTATCCTTAAAAACAAGTGCAGGAAAGTCCTTCATATTACCGGAGTGGCGCCTAATGTTGCCGCCAATGACAGACATGCCATTTTTGAGTCGATTCTTGCCGAACACGGAGTGGAAATCGTAGATCTGATGATGGAATGGAACAAGTTTGATCATCAGGCATACTGGGATGCCGCAAGGGAAGCCATACGCAAGTGCGACGGAATAGACGGGGTGTTTGCTGCAGACCAGCCGGCGCTCTATTATATGCATCTTGCAATGGAGGCCGGAAAAAGAGTGCCGGAAGATCTGAAAGTAGTGGCTTATGACGGAATGGATATTACCAGGCTCTGTTACCCACAGGTTACAAGTATTGATCAGAATATCCGTTTTCTGGCGGACACCTGCGCTTCTACAGTGATAAAACTTATTGATGGAAGTGAACGGGTTCCACACAAACAGATCATGTCTGTAGAGGTTCATCAGGGGAAGACTACAAATCCTGTTGTTCTGGACGGAAACTTCTGATTGTGCAATACATACGAAAAAAAGAATGGTAAAACTGTAAAAACAGACGGAAATGTTATTTTGAATATGATTTTTAGATAAAACCTATTGACAAATAAGTCAGTAGGTTTTATTATTAAGGCACAATATGGAACGGGTTCCACAGAGAGCGCAAATAAATTTATAAGAGAGCGCAGACTGTGATATATGGAACAGGTTCCCTGCTTTCCAGGCGCGCGGAAAGAACTCAGATTAAGGAGGAAGAGAACATGAAAAAAGCAATCAGTATGGCAATGGCAGCAGCGCTTGCTCTTTCAGCAGGAGCAACGACAGTACCGGTAATGGCAGATGATGTGACAGAGCTTACCATCTGGAGCCCCACAGATACAGAAGCGATCGAAGCATGGTGGGAAGAAAAGCTTGCAGAATGGAATAAAGAAAACCCGGATATCCAGGTGAAACGTGAAGCGATTGACCGTTCTGACTCATATGCCTATGATAACAAAATTGCCACTGCTCAGACATCCAATGATCTCCCGGATATTTTTTATGTGGATGGCCCTCAGGTATCCTATTATGCAGCCAATGGTCTGACTGTTCCTCTTGACGATTACTTTACAGAAGAAGATCAGAAGGACTTTGTGGATTCAGCAATCACACAGAACACATACGATGGTCATCTGTATGCTATTGGCGCAACAGAGTCATCCGTGGCATTTTATTACAATAAAGACTACCTGAAAGAATGCGGAGTGGATGTAGAGGATCTTGATTCCCGCACAATTGATAATCCGATCACCTGGTCTGAACTTGCAGAAATTGCAGAAAAATGTACCACAGAGGATTATGTAGGCACTCATATTATTATGGATCACGGCGAGGGACTTCCTTATGCACTGGAGCCAATGTATCTTTCTGCAGGAAAAGATTATATCAGTGAGGACGGTACAGAAGCTGACGGTTATGTAAACAGTGAAGAAGCTGTAAAAACTACCTCTTTCCTGGCTGATCTGATCGCAAAAGGCTATGCAAATGTTGAGCCGATCAAGGATGAATTTTTAAACGGAGCCTGCGCAACCATGATTGGCGGTTCCTGGGATACAGCTGTTCTGGAGGAAAGTGCAGAGTTTGACTGGGGCGTAACTTACTATCCGGTCAATGATGATACAAAGGAAGCTGTTTCTCCCTGCGGCGACTGGGCGGCAGCAGTAAGCAAGGATTGTGAAAATCCGGAAGCAGCAGGTAAATTCCTTCAGTGGCTGATGAATACAGACAATGTTGCTTCTTATGCGGCGGCTATTGCAAAACCTGCAACCCGTATTTCTGCTTATGACACAGAGGAAATGGCAGAATACAAAGAAGGCGTTCGCGCAGTATTTAAAGAGCAGCTTGAAAACACAGCAGTTCCGCGTCCGAGAACTCCTTCCTATGCAACTTTCTCATCTGCATATGCAGAAGCAATGACAAATATTTTCTCTGATGCATCCAGTAATGAGGAAGTGGATGAGGATTATATCCAGTCCGAGCTTGACACAGCAGCAGAAACATTTACAGACGATTATGAAACCTATTATGCAGAATAAAGACTGAGAAATTTACGGGATAGCCGCATCGCCTGGCGGTGCGGCTGTTTCTGACCTCTCAGTTTCTTTTACTGGCAGGAAAAGGAGGGAAAGATTATGGCAAAGACAAAAAAACTTACAGGCCGGAAACGAGATGAGAGAATTACTGCATATATGTTTGTAGCTCCTGCAGTGATTCTTCTGATCGCATTTCTGGTTGTTCCGATGATTTATACTGTATATTTCTCAGGATTCAAATATCAGATCATGAGACCGGACGCAATCAAATTTATCGGACTTGAAAATTATCAGAAGCTGTTCAGTGATAAGAACTTCTGGATCGCATTAAAGAATACGGTTTATTTTACAGTTCTTGTTGTACCGATCCAGTGTGCTCTTGCTCTGGGACTTGCGCTTCTTGTCTCAAAAAAATTCCGGGGCGTATCCATTTTCAGAACAATGTATTTCAGTCCTCAGCTTACTTCCATGGTTGTAATCGCGGTTCTGTGGTCAGTTCTTTATAATGCGAATCCAAATACAGGACTGATCAACTCTCTTCTTGTTTCCCTTGGAATGGAGCCTATCAAATTCCTCAGCGACGCAGACACAGCAATGAACTCGATTATCTTCATGTCTGCATGGCAGGGGGCTGGATATCAGATGATGATCTTCCTGGCAGGTCTTCAGGGAATCCCCAAGGATCAGTATGAAGCGGCAGCGGTGGACGGCGCTACGAAATTTAAACAGTTCCTGTATATTACCCTTCCCGGATTAAAGGGAACTATAAAATATGTTGTTATGATCACAATGATCCAGGCAATGAAGCTGTTTACCCAGCCTTATATCATGACTCAGGGAGGCCCGAAAAATTCTACCAAAACACTTGTATATTACATTTATACACAGGGCTTCCAGAAGGGTAACTTCGGCTATGCCTGCTCTATTGCAGCAGTATTCTTTGTGATTGTGGTAACGTTGTCCATGGCAATGAAAAAAGTTACAGCGGCTACAGACTGAGAAAGGAGGATATGGTTATGACGAAATCAATGAAATTTTCTGCTAAATTCGGCAAATTTATGTTTTACTTCGGAAATATTGTGATCGGCATTATTTTTGTATCTCCTTTGATCTGGATGATCTCGGCATCTCTGAAGCCGGAGGCAAAGATTTTTGCAGACATGGATTCCCTGGCTACATTTCTGCCCATTCAGGCATCTCTGGACAATTATGCAGAGGTGTTTTCAAGGCTGAACATGCCTCAGGTATTCAAAAATACTTTGCTTTACATTGGCCTGATTCTTATTTTTGATCTTTTGGTAAACTCCATGTGCGGTTATGCCCTGGCGAAATTTGATTTTAAGGGCAAAGGTGCGATCATGAATCTTGTGATTGCATTGATGGTTCTTCCAATGGAAGCGATCATGCTGCCGCTGTATATTGAAATGTCCCAGCTTGGATGGGTCAATACACTTCCGGCTCTTGTTGTGCCGTTTATAGCAAAATGCTTTTCCATTTATATGTTCCGGCAGTTTTTCTGTGATGTGCCGGACGAACTGATCGAGGCAGCGGCCATTGACGGCTGCAGTCCTGCGGGAACATTTTTTAAGATTGTTGTACCAATTTCCAAAACAGTATATGCAACCGTGTTTATTCTTGACTTTGTAGCTCACTGGAATGACTTTATGTGGCCGTTCCTGGTTATGACCGGAGAAGATAAGCGAACCATTCAGCTTGCAGTACAGTCCTTCTTTGGAACACAGCCGGTTCACTACAGTGCGATCATGGCAGCATTGGTTGTCTCTGCAATTCCAATGATCATTATGTTTATTTTCATGCAGAAATATTATGTGGAGGGAATTGCCTCATCAGGAATCAAGGGCTGAAAAAAGCCGGTAAAAAGAATCTGAAAGGCGAATACAATATGACGACAAGTGAATTATTAAAACAGGCCAGAGAATATGAGAAAAAACGGATCAGCGAGATCAGCCCGGAGGAAAGACCGACGTATCACGTAACAGGCGGAGCGGGCTGGATTAATGATCCAAATGGTTTTTCGTATTATAAAGGCCAGTATCATCTTTTTTATCAGTATTATCCTTATGCCAATGAATGGGGACCAATGCACTGGGGGCATGTGGTGAGCAGGGATCTGATAAAATGGGAGCGCAGACCGGCGGCTATGGCTCCGGATCAGGAATATGACAATGCGGGATGCTTTTCCGGAAGCGCCCTTGAACTCGCGGACGGACGCCATCTTCTGATGTACACAGGCGTGCGGAAGGTCATAGAAGAGGATGGAAGCCGCAGAGATCATCAGACACAGTGCATGGCGTTTGGTGACGGAACAGATTATGAAAAATATGAAAACAATCCTGTAATTACAGCAGACAATGTGCCGGAAGGCGGAAGCAGGATCGATTTCCGTGATCCGAAAATATGGCAGGAGGAAGACGGTACGTTTTATGCAGTGGCATCAAATGCCAACGCAGAAGGAAACAGTTCTATTCTTTTGTATAAAAGCCAGGATGCGCTTCATTGGGAAGTTTGCAGTGTTATTGATTCCAGCTGCAAAAAGCTTGGCTGGATGTGGGAATGTCCGGATTTCTTTTCCCTGGACGGAAAGCAGGTTCTTGTGGTAAGTCCAATGGAAATGATGCCGGAGGGGCTGAAATTCCATGTAGGACACGGAACGATTTATCTTACCGGAACCTATGACAAAAACAGCCATGCTTTTACCAGAGAAGACGTGCAGCCCCTTGACAGTGGAATTGATTTTTACGCGCCCCAGACAATGAAAGCTCCTGACGGAAGACGTATTATGATTGCCTGGATGCAGGCATGGAGTAATTCCAAGTTTGTGCCTGACGGAGTAAAGTATTTTGGACAGATGACAGTTCCAAGAGAGCTGACTCTTAAGGATAACAGGCTGATCCAGAAACCGATACGGGAGCTTGAGGCATACAGAAGCGGCCGGATCTGTCATGAAAAAGTAAAAATAACAGAAGAAACCTCTCTGGAAGGAGTTTCCGGACGTGTGATCGATATGACAGTAAAGCTGAAGGCAGACGATAATTTCCGGGAGTTCTGCATGAAGGTTGCACAGAATGAAGATTATTACACTTCTGTTTCCTATGACATCCACAGAAAGGTACTTTGTGTGGACCGAAGCCACAGCGGCTATCTGTATGATATTATGCACAGACGTGAGATTGCAGTGGAGCCTGTGGACGGTATGATAACACTTCGCTGTCTGATGGACCGGTTCAGCCTGGAAATCTTTATCAATGGCGGAAGACAGACAGCCAGTTTTACCCTTTATACTCCTCAGAATGCGGAGGGAATTACCTTTGCGTCAGAGGGAGAAGCGGAAATTTCCGTAGAAAAATACACTCTTTCTTTTTAACTGAATATAGATAATACCCAACAGAAGAGCGCGTCAGACGGCATTTGGAGAAATAATTTTATTTCAATGGATTGCCGTACAGCGCTCTTTCTGTATACAGGGGACTTTAAAGGGGAATCATCCCGGGAGGTGTTTGGGCATACATGCCAGGATTCCGGAGACATACAGGGCAAAATGCCGTCACCGAAGGTGATTTGGAATGTATTTTGACTAAGTTGCCGGAACCCGGGGGACTGTTCTCAGGCAGGCACCTGTGATATACTGGAAAAGAGATACAGTATATGGTACCTGACATAAACTAAGAACGATTTCAGGAGAGGGAAGATGTTATGACAGACACAAAAAGATTATATTATGAAGACGTTTATATAAAAGAGTTTTCTGCAAAGGTTGTGGAATGCCGAAAAGAGGAGAAAGGCTTTCAGGTGATTCTGGATCAGAGCGCATTTTATCCGGAAGGAGGAGGTCAGCCATCCGATCTTGGAATTCTGGGAGATACAGCGGTTACAGATGTTCAGGAAAAGAACGGAGAGCTGATCCATTATGTAAAAAGCGAATTGGAACCCGGAACAGAAGTGATCGGTAAAATAGACTGGCAGAGAAGGTTTGACCTGATGCAGCAGCATTCAGGGGAGCACATAGTAAGCGGTCTTGTGCATGAAGCATATGGATACAATAATGTTGGTTTTCATATGAGCAGCGATGTGATCACCATTGATTTCAGCGGTGTTCTTGATGAGAAACAGCTGGCGGAGATCGAAGAAAAAACAAACAGAAACATATGGGAGGATAATCCTGTAGAAATTTTTTATCCGGATAAAGAGGAGCTTGCGGCTCTGCCTTACAGAAGTAAAAAAGAACTGACAGGGAAAATCCGCCTTGTACGTTTTCCGGGGGCAGATCTCTGCGCCTGCTGCGGAACTCATGTGACCCATACAGGAGAGATCGGAATGGTAAAAATCCTCAGTGTGGAAAATTTCCGTGAGGGTGTAAGAGTTACCATGATAAGTGGAAAAAGGGTTCTGGATTATCTGAATATGGTGAATGAACAGAATCATAAGGTTTCTGTGAAATTATCGGCAAAAGCCACAGAAACAGCCCGGGCAGTAGAACGGCTTCAGGAGGAAAATTACCGTCTGAAAGGCCGGATCCTCCGTCTGGAACAGGAGCTGTGTGATACAGAGGCAAAGAGATGGGAGGGCGCTGGAAATGTACTTTTATTTCATCAGGGGATGGATGCAGACAGTGTGCGTAAAATGGCAGATGCTGTGATGCAGAAATGCAAGGGCCGCTGCGCTGTTTTTTCAGAGAATCCGGATGGAAGCTATAAATATGCTGTGGGGGAAAAGGACGGAAATCTCCGGCAGTTTATAAAAGAGATGAATCAGGCTTTAAACGGGCGAGGCGGCGGAAGGGCGTTTTTTGCCCAGGGTTCAGTAAATGCCGGTGAGGCAGAGATCAGAAAATTTTTTGAGAAATAAACTATAACACACACAGTCAGCAGGAGATGAAAGAAAATGTTTGGAGAATGTCATGCTCATATATTTATGGACGGAATTAATTACCGGGAAGCTGTAAAATGTCATAAAGACGGAGCAGACGAAAAAATAATCAGAGAGCATCTGGAAGCCTACAAAAAGGCAGGAATAAGCTTTGTCAGAGACGGAGGAGATCCTTACGGGGCTTCTGTTCTGGCCCGGAAGCTGGCGCCGGAGTACGATATCGACTATCGTACCTCTGCTTTTGCCATACACAAGGCAGGACATTATGGAAGTATTGTGGGAAAAAGCTTTACGGATTTAAAAGAATTCCACAGTCTTTGTTCTGGAAGCCGGAAGGCAGGGCGCTGATTTTATTAAGATCATGACTACCGGACTTCTGGATTTTGCAGATCAGGGAAAGGTGACCGGCACACCTCTGGATAAAAAAGAGGTTTGTGAGATGGTGCATATCGCACATGAAGAAGGCTTTGCCGTTATGTGCCACACCAATGGAGTATATGGAGTCCAGGCAGCAATAGAAGCCGGAGTGGACAGCCTGGAGCATGGGAATTATATGGATGAGGAATGTATTTCCATGCTGGCAGACAGCCGCACAGTCTGGGTCCCACCCTTGTGACTGTGAGAAATCTCAGAGGATGCGGACGATATGAGGACAGAGTTCTTATCCCTATTATCAGAAAAGCAGAAGAAAATCTTTTTCTTGCATGTCAGAAAAAAGGCGCAGGTGGCTCTGGGAAGCGACGCCGGCGCCTACATGGTAATGCATGGAAACGGAATTGTTGATGAGTATACTGCCTTCCGGTCAGTTCTGGGAGACAGCGATGATCTGGAGAACTGGCTGAGACAGGGTGAAAATGAAATAAAAATCCCGGTTCAGGCATCCTCGATTTTGACACAGGTATAAATGTTGGTGTTCCGGGATTCTGCCGGATCAAAAGTAAGCTTTACGCTGCTTCCGGTAAGCAGCCCTCCTGTAGAGGAGTTCTGGGCTGTATCGGTAAAAAAAGGTAAGACTGATTCCATCCGGGCTCATAATCGTAATGGTATTGGCAGTGGATCCGATGATCTCGCCTGAGATTGCAGATGAAATGGAGTGTTTGTTGGCCTGTTCCGGTATTTCGCCTGTAATTCCCAGTACAGTTATGCCATCCAGAGTGGTTCCGTTGAATTCTCCTGTGTAGGTAATATTCACATGAGCTCCTGTTGCAATTCCTCCGCTGAAGTGACAGGGTACAGAAGACATGTCAAGCTTCAGTACAGTGTCGGAATTGTCAGGCGATACCTGAAGTATGTTCATATTTACAGAGCGGATCACAGTGCGAAGCTGTTTTTCCTGGGGAACAGCAGTATCCGGCTGAGGCGGCGGAGTGGGGGTAGGTTCAGGTACTTTCAGGGGATCGATATCGGAGACTCTGAGCACCTTCAGTTGTGATGCGTCCAGAATATTTGGATTTTCTGAGGTACCCTGGCCAAAATCTCCCCTGTAATGAAGATAGACCCAGCCTCCGGGACGGAGTCCGTTCTGATAATACTGTTCTGTTCCGGTAACAGGATAAGTGGCAGTTTTGCCGCTTTTTGATTTCAGGGTAATGGTATTTTCTGTAAGTCCCTGAACCTGTCCGTAAGTCTTTTTTTCTTTCAGTTCCGCTCTGTCGTGGTAGGCATCTGCCACCTTCAGGACTCTGACAGAACTGGTATCAGTGGTGTTAAGCTGACCTTCATAGATTACGCAGACGTCAGCCCCGGCAAGAAGTCCTTCCCTGCATTCAAGCTCTGCCTGTGAGATGTCAAAGCTGTAGGTATCTGACTTTTGGCAGAGGGTAAGGCGGCTTCCTGTAAAATCCTTTACAGTTCCCCGGATTTCATCCATATATACCCGGGGATTCTGTGGAGCATCAGCCTGGATTTCCGGCTTGTCAGAAGAAACTGGTCCGTCAGAAGTCTCAGACGGAATACAGCCGGAAACGGCAAAAAGAAGTGTTGTGCAGAGAAGAGCAGCTGATAGTTTTTTCATGAATGTCCTCCAGTATGATCAATTACCGGACGTTTCCTGCAGGCTGTCTTTTGCGGACAGAGGTTTCTCTGTGCTGTCCGCAGCCGGAGGCTTGGCGGTGAAATCAAAGATTTCCCGGTAGGCATCCCATTCCTCTCTGTTGTGGGCAGCATTGGGCATCAGCCCTGTACATTCGGTACAGGCATTGGTGTCCAGGTAATTTTCGTAATATACATGATAAGGATCTTCAGTTTTTTTTACAGAACTGTGATCCGAAAGTTTTCTGTGTTCCATCATACCCCTCCTTTATGCTGTTGGCAATGGTTTTGAGAGATAGTATGGTAAAAAAACTGTATTTTATTCATTACTGTTCATAGATCAAGTTGCTGTGAACAGTAACCTTTATTCAGTTATAGAGTGTTAATATTATAACAAAAAAATGTTGAAATATCTGTAAAGTGTGTTATACTGTGGGTAAATAAATAATAGCGAAGTAGGAATTTATGCGTTAAGTGTTCACAGGCTGGGGAGTCGCCGTGAAAACGAAAAGCTGCTGACAGAAAAAGCTTACGATATATTTTCCGCACCCGTTGCTACATATGAGAACATCTCATAATGTGGAGGGAATATTATTTATGATAACATTATGGAGGTGTTTTTATTATGCAGAAAAACAACACAAAATCTGTCTGGAATGTAAAAAATCTTGTTTTTATGGCGCTTCTGGTAGCCATGCAGCTGGTACTTACAAGGGTTCTGGTACTGGACCTGGGCCCATATCGTATTACTGTGGGAACCGTATGTACTGTGCTTGCCGGACTGTGGATGGGACCGGTTGCCGGCGGAGTCTGCGGACTGTGCGCAGATATTGTAGGATGCTTTCTGAAAGGCTATGCGGTGAATCCGTTTATTACACTGGCATCCATTCTCTGGGGCGTTCTTCCGGCCCTTTTCAGAAAATTTTATTTAAGCAAATCCAGAAAGGCGAAGACCGTGGGGATTTCGGTTTCTATTGTCATTACAGGAGTGATCAGCTCTCTGTGCCTGACAACGGCCGGACTGGTGATTATGCTTGGATATAATTTTTATGCGATCATGCCGGGAAGACTTGTTCAGTTTGCGATTATGACTCCGATCTACTGTGTACTGACCTGCCTTCTGTATTTCAGTCCTCTGACTTCTATGGTGGCAGGGCACAGCTCTTCCACTGTACTGGAAAAGAGAACTGTATAAGGTACGCAGGAGAAATTTTTTGACCAAAAATTACATATTCGATTCCCCATACAGGACGTGGTATTGATACTGCGTCCTGTTCTGTTATTTCAAAAACAAGCTGTTTGATATGATCGGAGCCTGCTGTTATACAGGCTGTACCCGGAACCAGTAGGTATACAGGTCATGGAAACCCAGAGAGGTATAAAGATTTCGGGCAGGGGCATTTCCATGTACTACCTGGAGATAGGCATTTTCTGCTCCGTGTTTTTTTCCTTCCTTCAGAAGCCCTGTGCAGATCTGGCGGGCCAGACCCTGTCCTCTGAATTCTTCTTTTACGTGAATTGCATAAATCCCAATATAATCCCGATCCAGTATTCCAAGTCCGGTGGCGATGATTTTTCCGTTTTTCTGAACAGAGGCACATAAAGTTTCCTTGGGAATTGCATGGTACATGGACGGAACCACCTCCCTGTGAACGGGATTCGTCATTTTTTTCAGGTCAAACAGACTGAAGATCCATGAATCAGGAATGGCTTCTGTGAACTGTACGTCATCAAAGGCGGCAGTCAGCCGGGCATCCCTCAGACACAGTGTCATTACATCTGTTGTATGCTGGATCTCATATCCGCGATTTTCCAGGGTGTAATCAAAATCAGGAGATACCAGCGGACTGATTTTAAAGATCGCCGGGGTTCCCAGGCGTTTGTAAACATTTTCGCAGTAAGGTATTTTTTCCCGCCAGGGCAGTGTGGAGGTTCCAAACTGTTCCACACTGTTGGTTCTGTGTGTATAAAAATAAGAAAAACGGAGAATCCATCCGTCATAAAGTTCCATTTTATGGGAAGGCCATGCATTCAGCGACATATCTTCTATTTTTTTTATGCTTGCTTCCATATTTATCTCTCCTTGTATGAGTTATATAACTGCTGTAAATAAGCAAATGGAAAAAGTGTACAGAGTTCTGTCTGTTCCGGTATAAGGACGAAACAGGAACTGCCCTTTTTCAGTATTTGTATATTGCTGATTCTGCTGATCAGGCTTCGGTAATTAGTTGTGAACAATTCATGTATATATTCACATAGAAATATAGATATTATACATAAAAACAAATAAATATGCAATATATAAGAATAAATATTCAGTTAAAAAGAAAGGGTGACGGAATGGGGGATGAAAAGAAGGGTGTTTTACAACAGAATCTGCAAATTTTTCTGTCGGAATTTGATGAACGAATTTTGTGGACATACAGGCTTGAAAGATCTATAATAAGACTCACCAGAAATCTTCTGGTATTCCTGCCGTCTGGTCAGACGGAGTTATCCCATTTTATTATTTTTATAAGTACCCGTTTACTGTTTATTAAAGAGAATAACAGCAGATAGAAAGGGGGAAGGAACTGAATTACTGTAAAAGGAATGTTAGTGCTGACAATTGCCGGGGTTGGTGTTGTAATGGATATTTCCAGCATGCGGATCAGCAATGGCTGGATCCTTTGTTCTCTTCTGACAGGTTTTCTGTTTTGCTTCAGCAGAAATGGAAACGGTCCATATGAATTTTTTCTTGGTGTAACGATTCCGGCGGCTCTTGGATGGCTGTTTGTGTTCAGGATGCTGGGACCGGGCGATATAAAATTATTTTGTGCTCTTGGAGGAATTATGGGGGTGCATGATATCTGGCGCTGTATTGAATTTTCTTTTCTGGCGGGAGCCGTCATATCTCTGGCGATTCTGATATTCTGCGGAAATCCTGCAGAAAGACTGCGCTATCTGACCTCATATCTGGAAGATTATCTGAGAACAGGGATCAGGAAACCCTATTATCACAGAGGATTCGCATTGGAAAACTTTCACTTTACAATTCCTGTTTTTATGAGTGTGATGCTTTATGCAGGAGGTATATATTGAAAAAACAGATTTTTGCGGTTTGCGACACGGAGGCTGAATATGCCAAAAACTTTATGGAGTATCTGAACAGAAAACAGAATCTTACTTTTGAGGTACAGGCATTTACCGGAGTGAAGAGTTTGCTGGCTTTTGCAGAGCAGAACAGAATCGAGATCCTTCTGATCTCAGAGGCAGCTGTGTGCCGGGAGGTACGGGAGCTGGATGTGGGAAAGCTGATCGTCCTTACAGAAGGCATTAAGTCTCCGGAGCTGAGCGCCTATGCGGGGATTTACAAGTACCAGTCCTCTGCCCAGATAGTAAGAGAGGTTATGGCCTGTTATGGAGAGGAGAGATCAGTGCTGCCCGCGCAGTCTCCTGTTCTGAAAAAAGCTACACAGATACTGGGCGTTTATTCTCCGGTAGGACGCTGCCTGAAAACTTCTTTTGCTCTTACTCTGGGTCAGCTTGCCGCCAGGGAAAAACCTGTTTTGTATCTGAATCTGGAAGAATATTCGGGATTTGAAGAACTGTTTGGAAAGAGCTTTACAGGAACATTAAGTGACCTTCTGTATTTTGTGCGCCAGGGGGATCATAATCTGACAGTCAGGCTGAACAGCATGGTTGAGACAGTAGGACAGCTTGACTTTGTTCCTCCGGTTCAGTCTCCTATGGATATCAGAGGAACTTCCTGGCAGGATTGGGTCTGTCTGATCCAGGAAATTGTTCTGCACAGTTCTTATGAGGTGCTTATTCTGGATATAGGAAATGGGATTGACGAGGTGTTTCAGCTGCTGGATCTTTGCAAAAGGATTTATATGCCAGTGTGTTCAGACGGACTTTCAGAATGTAAGATCATACAGTTTGAAAATCTTCTGCGAGTGCTGGATTATCCTCAGGTGCTGGCAAAAACGGTAAGAATGAAGCTTCCGTTTCACGAAAGTATTTCCGGAAACGGGGCATATGTAGAACAGCTTCCATGGAGTCAGCTGGGAGAGTACGTAAAAGAACTGATAAGAAAGGAAAACATATGAACAGGGAGACTTTTCAGGCGATCCGAGATCTTCTGATGGAAAAACTGGATATGTCCAGAGAAATGACTGACAGAGAGATACTGGATGAGATTGACCAGCTTATCCTGAATCGTATGAGGGATTCGTATATATCTCTGAATGAAAAGCTTCAGCTCAGGCAGGAACTGTTTTATTCGGTGCGCAAGCTGGATGTACTTCAGGAACTGATCGAGGATGAAACAGTAACAGAGATTATGGTAAACGGTCCGGATGCGATCTTTGTGGAGCGGGGAGGACGGCTTGGGAAATGGGATAAAAGCTTTACCTCCCGGGAAAAGCTTGAGGATGTGATCCAGCAGATTGCAGGACGGTGCAACCGAGTGATCAATGAATCCATGCCGATTGTGGATGCCCGACTGGAGAACGGAGCCAGAGTAAATGCAGTGATTAGCCCGGTGGCGCTGAACGGTCCTATTCTTACCATAAGAAGATTTCCGGACACTCCCATTACAATGGACAGACTGATCGCGCTTGGAAGTCTTACCTGTGAATGTGCCCGGTTTCTGAAAGCTCTGGTAAGGGCCAGGTATTCTATAGTCATAGGCGGTGGTACAGGAAGCGGCAAAACTACGTTTCTTGGAGCTTTGTCTGATTATATTCCTGAAGATGAGCGGATCATCACTATTGAGGATAACGCGGAACTGAAAATTCAGGGCGTGGAAAATCTGGTCCGGCTGGAGGCAAAAATGGCAAATATGGAAGGTGCGGTATCGGTCAGTATCCGGGATCTGATAAAAACAGCCCTCCGGATGCGGCCGGACAGAATCGTGGTAGGGGAGGTAAGAGGAGGTGAGGCAGTGGATATGCTTCAGGCTCTGAATACCGGGCATGAAGGCAGTCTCAGCACAGCTCATGCAAATTCTGCCAGAGACATGCTCAGCCGTCTGGAAACAATGACGCTTATGGGGGTGGATCTGCCGCTGGAGGCAATACGGAGACAGATTGCCTCGGGGGTGGATATTCTGATCCATCTGGGCCGAATGAGGGACAAAACAAGAAAAGTACTGGAGATTACAGAAGTTTGTGGCTATGAAAAAAATGAGATTATAACGCGGACTCTTTTTCGGAGGGAGGAAGATCTGGGGCTTGTACAGGTGTCAGAGCTTTTGAACCGGGAAAAGCTGGCGCGGGCAGGGGTGGAAATATGAATCAGGACAAAACAAAGCAGAATTATGAGGAATATCATTATACAAAAAAAGAAGTCGCTAAATATCTTTTTCAGAGTACAGCTTTGTGCGGGGCAGTGGATTATCTGTTTTATCAGAACTGGTGGTGCATGATCGCGGCTGTGCCGGCAGCAGTGCTGTTTTTAAAATGGAAAAAAAGACAGCACATCAGGGAGAGGAAGAGGACTTTGAATTATCAGTTTAAAGATGCCCTGAATTCTCTGAGTGTTGCAGTGCAGGCAGGTTATTCTGTGGAGAATGCCGTGACAGCATGTATGAAGGATATGGAGCGGCTGTATCCTCCGGAAGCTGATATTGTCCGTGAATTTCATTACATTGAAAGCCGGAAGAAAGTCAGCGTTCCCGTAGAAGAATTGTTTCTTGGACTTGGTGAAAGAAGCGGAATTGAGGATATTGAAAATTTTGCCGCTGTTTTCAGCACAGCAAAGCGTTCCGGCGGCGATATGGACAAGATCATTCAGACATCAGCCAGAATGATTGGAGATAAAATTGATGTCAGAAAGGAAATAGAGACAACTCTTTCTGCAAAAAAGGCAGAACAGATGATCATGAGTCTGATGCCTGCGGGAATTATACTGTATCTGCAGCTTACTTCTCCGGGCTTTCTGGAGGTTTTGTACGGGAATCCCTTTGGCGTGTGCGCAATGACAGTCTGCCTGGGAATCTATGGACTTTCCTACTGGCTGGGGAAAAAGAATTGTGGATATTGAAGTATAAACAGGAAAAGATTGTAGAAAAAAGTACAGGAGTAGCTTATGTGGGTGCATATTGTAATATTTATTCTGGCTTTTGGGACAGTCCTGATCAGTAAGGCCGGATGGATTCATCTGGACGCGTTGGGAGATAAAAAAGGAGTCCGTTTGTTTCTGACAGTTGCTGTGTGCGGGAACTTCCTTGGAATGGCTGTAACAATGACCGGGGAAGGAGGAACAGTACAGCCGGATACATACAGAATTCCCCGTGAGGAGACAGGCTCATATGAAAAAGAGTATCTGATTTCGGTGGACGGAGAGGAAAGCGAAGCTCTGAAAATCCAGGTTCCGGAAAAAGAAACGGAAGAGCAGGAAGAAACCGTTTCGGAAAAGGAATCTCCTGAAAGTATACGACAGAAAGAATTTCAGGAAATGCTGGATCAGTATAATCAGCAAAAACAGGATCCGGATTACTATTATCTGCCTTCAGAGTGGAAGGGACATCGGTTGGAATGGGAACGTCCAAAAGAACATACAGGAGAGCTTCTGGCATCCCTGGGACTGTTTGCTGCCTTTGTGGTTCTGCTGAAAAGCACAAGGGAAAAACAGGAAGAGGAAGCCAGACGTGCGGAACAGCTTCTTATGGATTATCCGGGAATGGTGATGAAGTTTGCTCTTTTAATCCAGGCAGGAATGACAGCAAGAAGCGCATTTCGGAAAATGGCTGATGATTATGAGCGCAGAAAAACGAAAAGACGGCATTTTGCCTATGAGGCTGTGGCCGCAGCCTGTTATGAAATGGACAGCGGAGTATCAGAACCCGAGGCTTACAGACGGTTCGGGGAAAAAATGCGGACAGATGAAATATAAGACGTTTTCCACACTACTGATTCAGAATCTCCAGAAGGGAAGCCGCAGAATGGCGGATATCCTGGAACAGGAAGCCCTGGAGGCCTGGGATGAACGGAAAAGAAAGGCTCGTGTTCTTGGGGAAGCGGCAGCAACAAAGCTTCTGGTGCCTATGGTGATGATGCTGGCTGTTGTAATGGCAATTATTATGATTCCTGCATTTCTGTCCTTTTATGGATGAAGAAGCAGGAGCGGGGAGGTGAATACATGAAAAAACTGTGGGAACTGGCAAAGGGATTTGCCGCAGAAGAGGATGCAGTTGGCGTTGTGGAAATTATTCTGATTCTGGTGGTTCTGATTGGTCTGGTTATTATTTTTAAGGAGCAGCTGACCAGTCTGGTAAAAAATATTCTTTCAAAGATCACGAAACAGAGCAATTCAATCTGAGAAACAGTCCGGAATAAATCCGGGAGCAGGAAATGAAATTTTGGGAAAAGGAGGGTATCTGTTATGAAAAAGGGTAGTATTACAATTTTTCTGGCGCTGATTCTCAGTCTTCTACTGTCCCTGGTATGCACCAGTATAGAATCTGTGAGAATGGCAGCAGCAAGAACGCAGATTTTAAGCGGTCTGGATATAGGGCTTTATTCTCTGTTCAGTCAGTATGACAGAGAGCTTCTGAAAGAATACGATCTGTTTTTTCTGAATGGCTCAGGGAGTTCGGGGACATTAAACCTTGCTGCTGTATACGATGATCTGGAAAGCTATATGAAACCGGTACTGAAGCAGAACAGCCAGAAATTATCTGTTGTTCAGGGAGGATTGTCCGGGTATCGTCTGGCTACAGATGAAAACGGAGAAGTGTTTTACAGACAGGCTGTTTCATACATGAAAGATACCCTTGGCAGTCAGGGTGTTCAGAAACTGATACAAAAATTTCAGGAAAAAAAGGATCGCGTGGAAGATGCAGAGAAGGCCGGAGCGCAGGCAGAGGAAAACAAATCCCTAGAAAGTTATGATTCAGAAATGAATGCAGCAGCCCAGAACAGTCAGGAGGCAGCTCAGCAGCAGACAGAGTCCGGAAATTCAGAAAGTGGAGACACAGATATTTCATCAGGCGAAGATCTTTCTGACGGGAAACCGGAAGAAAAGATAGAAAATCCGATTCCTGTCTTAAAGGCAATACGTAAAATGAGCCTTCTTGATCTGGTGGTTCCGGCAGAAAAAGGGATTTCAGAAAACTGTGTGTCAAAATCTGAGCTTCTTTCCGGGCGAGATCTTGAAAAAGGAATGGAGATGACACAGCCGGTAAAAACAGACAGTTCCTATGCTTCCAGCCTTTTATTTCAGCAGTATCTTATGGATAAGCTTGGCTGCTATACCAATCCTGCTTCCGGAGGATTAAAATACCAGACGGAATATCTGCTGTGCGGAAAAACAAGTGACACAGAAAATCTGAAGTCAGTTGCAAGGAGACTGCTTCTTGTCCGTGAAGGCGTAAATGCCGCTTTTCTTATGGCTGATCCTGCAAAGAGAGCGCAGATGCACGGTCTGGCACTGGCCATCGCCTCTGCCTTTCTGATTCCTCCGGCTGCTGTGATCATAGAGGCGGCGCTTCTGTTCTGCTGGTCCTTTGGAGAAAGTATTTTAGATTTAAGGGAACTGTTTCATGGGGGAAAAGTTCCGCTGGTAAAGAACTCCGGGAACTGGCAGCTTTCACTGGATAATCTTGCGCATATTCTGGAGGGACTGGACAGTCAGAGAAAAAGTGATGAAAATGGAATGTCCTACGAAGAGTATCTTCAGATACTTCTTTTATCTCAGGCTAAAAGCAATAAGCTTCAGAGAGGAATGGATATGGTGGAGTGCTGTATCAGAAATACCACCGGACAGAAAGAGTTCCGTCTGGATCACTGTATAGAAGCAATAGAGGCTTCTGTGGATGTACGGGCAAACAGGAAAAAAACGTTTACAGTAACAAAGCAATTCAGTTATGTATAAAAGGACAAGAAAAAGGGGGTGCAGAAAGATGC
>ENA-OQAB01000116-OQAB01000116.1-human-gut-metagenome-genome-assembly--contig:-NODE-116-length-44485-cov-4.383426_pt1 | contig 44485 bp, 41 predicted proteins | sample MGYA00242490_ERZ504517 | MGnify/ENA primary metagenome ERZ504517 (study PRJEB26092, sample SAMD00036298) | human gut metagenome | host: Homo sapiens | study: EMG produced TPA metagenomics assembly of...
GAAAAGGATACGACAATTTATGTAGATGGTGTAAAAAAATGCGACACAGGGAAGTGAATATGCGATTGATGATATTTTAGGAGAGAATAGTATTTTGCAAATCGGGAAGGCCAATTGGGGAACGGGAGAATATTGCAAAGGCTTGATCGATAATTTCCGCATATATGATACAGCACTCACAGCACAGCAGGTGTCAGCGGAATATAATGATTATGTTTTGGAGAGTGATTGTGCTTTGCTTACACTTCCGGAAACGACAGACCGCTCTTTGACGCTTCCAAAAACAGGGGCGAGTGGCATGACACAAATCAGCTGGAAGTCTTCGGCATCAGATGTAATGAAAGATGATGGAACGATTATACGAGGTGAGAAAGACAAAAAGGTAACTATGACAGCAACAATATCTCTTGAAGATCGTTCGGTGAAAAAGGAGATAGAGGTAACCGTACTCAAGAAAAATCCTGAGGAGGATGTGGTAACTTATACGAAAGAATTGACATTAAATACGGGATTTGTCTCAGAGGATATAGAGCTTCCGACAAAAGTGGGAGATGCGGATGTTGTTTGGGAGACAAGTGATGCATCAGTCATAACAAAAGACGGAAAGGTCAAAAGATCAGATGAAAATAAAACAGTTACATTGACAGCGACAATAAAAGTAAATGGCGCTTCAAAAAATGGAACAAAAGAGTTCCCGTTGACGGTCATTGCAAAAGGAGCAAATATTGCTGCCTATGTAAGTAATGAACCTGTAGTTGCACAAAATGGTGGTATGAAGATTGCGTTGCAGAAAGAAGGCGAGTATGAGGCGCTGCATAAAGATCAGCCGATTCTGTATTCTTCTGTGGGAACTAAATCTTATGTTGCTCCACAAATCTTTCGAAAGGCAGATGGAAGCTTTGGGGTTATTGCAGCGGATGGAGGAAACAGTGGCTCTGTTGTTCTCTATGATTCCAAAGATTTAATTACATATTCGAATCAAAGAATTGCCACGATTGAGGGAATTACTTCAATACAAAAAATGTATTGTGTATATGATAGTGCAGATGCAGTGTATAAAGTATTTATAGAAGCAAATGGACAGACTTATATTACAACTTCAAAGAATCTTACCGAATTTGAGGAAGCAAAAGTAACAGACTATGCGATTCCTGAAGCTGGTGAAGTGGCAGAGGATGCTGTTTGGGCAGAAAAAGAAGCATTGACACAAAAAGAATGTGACGCTATTGAAAAACAATTTACAACTCCGTACAATACATCACTTTCAAAAATAACCAAGGAAATTACGGTTGATACAGGAGCAGATGTGAAAACAGAACTGAAAAAGGCGGTTAGAGAAGTGACTGCACAGTATTCAAACGGAGAAGAAAAGACATATTCCGTGCGTTGGAATGAAGCAGATATTGAAAAAGCGGATACAGACAGAGCGGGAATGGAATATACTGTGCGAGGAACAATTGGAGGTTCTGCATATTACACAAAGGCAGATTCACCATTGATTGAAGAACGTGCAGACCCATATATTGTCTATGATGAAGAACGACAAATGTACTATTTTACAGCATCCTATCCGGTAAATGGAAAAGGCGGAGCAGATGGTTATGATCGATTGGTTATCCGTGAGGCAAAAACAATTGAGGGACTTGCTGATGCTGAAGAACACGTTATCTGGGATGAAAGCGAAGTGCAGGGATATGGAAGATGGATTTGGGCACCGGAATTACATAAAATTGGTGATAGCTGGTATTTTCTCAGCACAGCATCACTAGATGAAACAACTGGAGGAAACTTTAATATTCGTCCATTTATGATGAAATGTAACAATTCAGAGGAAATTACGAATCCAGACAGCTGGGGAGAACCAGAGCGTGTGAAGACGATGCAAGGAGACAAAACTGGATTAAATGCAATGTCTCTGGATATGACATATTTTGAAGCAGGAGGAAGACACTATCTTGTGTGGGCTGATTTCACTAAAAATGACGGAAATCCTGCCGGTATTTCAAGTCTCTATATAGCAACGATCGACCCATCGAATCCTACTCAGCTGACAAGTACCTGCTCTGTTATTACAGTACCGGAATATGTATGGGAATTAGAGAGATATAAAGTAAACGAAGGACCTGCAGTATTACAAAAAGATGGGAAAGTATATCTGGCATTCTCGGCTTCGGGAACAGGCTCAGAATATTGTGTCGGACTTTTGACAGGAAATGCAGATGATGATCTGACAAAAAAGGAAAATTGGGTAAAAACACCATACCCAATTATGACAAGTGGTGATTTTAATGATGAACTATGTGGACCGGGGCATAACTCTTTTACAGTTGATGAATATGGAAATGCAGTGATTGTATATCATGCAAGACCGGCAGATACTCATGCAGGTCATACGGGAGATCCACTTTATGATCCATGTCGTCATGCATACGTAAAACCAGTTTTGTTTGGTGCTGAGGAGCGCCGGTTTTTGAATCTTTTCGGGACGAAGAGTTTGTAAAAGGTGGTTCGGAAATTACAGTCAAAGTAAAAGTAAAAGGAGAGATCAGAAGAAAGTAAACCATCTTTGGAGTATAACTTCGATGAGGATTATACAGGAATTGTGAAAGACAGCGCAGGAAATCAGGATGGAACAGTGACAGAAGGTGCATCTTATGTATGGGATAAAGAATATGGTCAGGTATTATATTTGGATGGAGATAAAACAGATGGAGGACATGACAGTTATTTGGAATTTCCAGAGGGATATTTTGATGGAAAAGATAAAGTGACAATTTCAATGGATGTCAATGAAGTGACAAGAAGTGGAAACTACTTTACATTCGGTGTAGGACAGAATAATCAAAAATATCATTTTTTTAAAGACCGCACCGACAAGCACAAAACTTGCGGTCACTACGTCTGGATATCAGAATGAAAAGTTAGCAAATAGGAACTCGGTATATCCAAATAACAGCAGAACATGGATTAATATAAAAAATGGTTGTGACACCAAAAATCAATCAGCCTTTATCAAGATGGAAAATTAATTGCGGAAAATCTGAATACAAATATCTCCTTAGATGATTTGGGGAGAAACCTTAAAGCATATATCGGGAAATCATTTTATTCAGAGGATAAATATTTCCGTGGATATTTTGATAACATAAAAGTATATGATTATGCGATGACAGATGAAGAAGTGAAAAAAGTCACGAAAGAAGAAAAAAGAAGCCAGAGAAAAAAAGATGGGAGAAGTTAAACTTGTAGCAGAGAAGTTTGAGATTCCAAATGCAGATAATATTAAGGGTAACATTACCCTTCCAAGTGAAAAAGATGGTGTATTGATTCAATGGTCTTCCTCTAACCCGAAGGTAATCAATCCCGAAAAAGATGGAGAAAAACCAGCAGGCGTTGTTACAAGACAGAAAGAAGATACAAAGGTAACACTCACGGCAGTTTTCTCAAAAGAAGGAAGTAAAGATGTGAAAAAAGAATATGAGGTGATTGTAAAAGCAAAGGCAAAGACAGTAAAAGAGGAAGATTATGCCGGTTATTTGTTCGTGAGGTTTAATGGAACAGAAGAAAATGGAGATCAAGAGCAGACTTATTTTTCACTGAGTGAGGATGGCCTCAATTGGACAGATTTAAATCAAAATCAACCAGTATTGAAAAGCACGATTGGTGAAAGCGGATTAAGAGATCATTTTATAGCTCGAGCACCGGAAGGTGACAAATTTTACATGATAGCAACAGACTTAAGTATTGCCTTAAATAAAGTAAATGGTGGAGCAGATTGGGGGTCAGCAGGAGGAAGCGGAAGCCACAGCATTGTCGTATGGGAATCTGATGATTTGGTAAATTGGAGTGAACCTTGGCTTGCGGAAATTGCACCAGAAGGAGCAGGATGCACATGGGCGCCGGAATTTATTTACGACGAAACAACCGGTGAATACATTGTCTATTGGTCTGCAACAACACTTCAGGTAGATGAAGAAGAAAATATTACACAGGAATATGAAAATCACGCAATTTATTATTGCAAAACCAGGGATTTCCGTACATTTACAGAAGCAGAATTATATCATGATGGTGGCGTAGACGCGAATGGAAAAATTGTAAAAGTAATTGATTCTACAATGATTCAAAATGGGGATACGTATTACCGTTTTACTAAAAATGAAAGCAAAGGAACCATTGTTATGGATAAATCGGATTCTATACTTGGAGAATTTTCAGAGATTGACTCTAACGTGCTTTCTTCGGAGCTTCCAGCAAAGAGGGGCGCAGTAGAAGGTCCGATTATCTTTAAAATGAATGAAAAAACAGAAGATGGAAAAGATCAATGGTGTCTGATGGTAGATCGTTTTGCAAGAGGACAGGGATATTATCCTCTCATTACCACAGATTTGAATTCGGGTGAATTTAGAATGTTGGATGACAGTGAATATAGTTTTCCAAGCAAATACCGCCACGGTTATGTAATGCCGGTAACAGAAAAGGAATATGGTGCACTGCAAAGACAGTGGGGAGACGGAAGCTATGTTGACAAGTACCTTGTTAAAAGAAGTGATTGAAGAAGCGAAAGATATTTTGACAAATCAGAAACAAAACTATACCGAAGAAAGATATTCAGCAACTAAAAACGGCATTAGAGTCTGCCAAAAAAGCTTTGGATATAGTGACTACAACAGAGGAAGCTGATCAGGCGGCAGAGAATCTACGAAAAGCAATTGAAGCATTGGAGAAAAAAGAGGATATTCTGACCAGGATAGAGGTTACACTTCCAGATAAGACAGAATATCAGATTGGAGAAGAACTTGATTTGACAGGAGTGAAAGTAACAGCGGTGTTTGAAAGCGGAAAAACAGCGGATGTGACAGAGGCAGCAACAGTTGATAGCGGTGCTTTCAATTCTCAGAAAGCAGGAAGTTATACTATTACAGTTACTTATGCAGAGAAGACAGAGACATTTGTTGTTACAGTGAAAGAAAACTCTCCTGAAATTCCAGACCCAGTACCGAGTCCAAAACCTGAACCTAATCCTGACTCTAATACAAAACCAAAACAGAACGAAAATAAAGTTGTAAAAACAGGAGATGAGCAAAACCCGCTTCTTTCGATTAGTATTTTTGCTCTTGCAAGTGTTGTAATAACCGGAAGTTTTATAAGGAGAAAAAAATATAACTTGTAAATAATTGAGAGAGGTAAGGATAAAACAAGAAGCCGCACTTCCCATGAGGCATCCTTACACTTTTGAAGGCAGAGAGTGCAGTACGAATTTGTTTTTATGGAATTCCAATATCCCCTCGTCGCGCATCTTTCCAAGCTCTTTCGATAGGGCGCTGCGATCCAGATTGAGATAGTCGGCAAGTCCCTGACGGTCAAACGGAATTTGGAATGTTGTACTTTTGGCTTTTGCCGCTTCTGTAGAAAGATAGATAAAGAGACGACTGCGAACGGTTTTAGGAGTAGTGCAGAAAATGCGTCTGGAAAGTATTAGATTTTTTTGCACAGAGATATAGAGAATATTCTGCATGATTTTAGCACTCCAGCTCTCTTTATCTTGAATCTGTTTCAGAGGTGCGATATTTAGAAAGAGGATATCAGCAGCTTCGGCAGTGACTGCGTCAACCATCATCGGTTCTTGACAGAGCGCGTAGGATTCGGCGAATACCTGTCCTGCTGAAATATTGCTTAAAATACTTTTGTTGCCCCAGAGATCAATATTTTCAATATTGACACTTCCGCTTAAGACGATACCGATTTCATGGATATGTTCTCCGGTGTGAAGGATAATAGTATTTTTTGCAAAGTGCTGTGTGCGCATGCAGCCAAGATCCAGCATGTGCATCCACTCATTTTCCGTAATGCCCTGAAATAAAACTGATTCAATTTTTTTCATAAAATCCTCATTTCAGTGGTTATAACCACTGAATTATTGGATTGATTATATTATACTCAGGTTACAAATGCAAGGAGGAAAAAATATGATTAGAAGAATTATTGAGATTGATGAAGATAAATGTAATGGGTGCGGAGCTTGCGCAGCGGCTTGTCATGAAGGAGCAATCGGTATGGTAGATGGGAAAGCGAAACTTCTTCGTGATGATTATTGTGATGGACTTGGAGACTGCCTTCCGACATGTCCGACAGGGGCAATCCGTTTTGTAGAGCGAGAGGCAGCAGCGTATGATGAACAGGCCGTTTTGGAAAATCAGAAAAAAGCAGCACCGGCGGGAATCCAGCCGTCACAGCTTGCACAATGGCCATGTCAAATCAAGCTTGTGCCAGTAAATGCACCTTATTTTCAGGGGGCGAAATTGCTGATTGCAGCGGACTGCACGGCTTATGCCTACGCTAATGTGCATCAGGAATTTATGCGAGGAAAGGTGACAATTATCGGATGTCCAAAACTGGATGATGTCGATTATAGCGAGAAACTGACACAGATTTTGGAGAATAATGATATCAAAAGTGTCACAATACTTCGTATGGAAGTCCCTTGCTGCGGTGGTCTTGAGATGGCTGCGAAAAAAGCACTTAAGGAAAGTGGAAAGTTTATTCCATGGCAAGTTGTCACGATTTCGATTGATGGGAAAATATTAGATTAAGAGCAATTTGAAATGTTATTAGGAGTAGTGTTTTAAGAAAAAAGCTGATAAAATAGGTATCTCAGATGAATGAGGTATCTATTTTTTTGTAACAGTTCAGTAAACTCGAGCTGTTATGACTGAACTGTTACAGATTGGAAGGAAAGGAAGGAAAAAATGGAAATCAGGCAGGCAAAGTTGGCGGATGTGCCAACCATTATGAAGATATATGAAAAAGCAAGGGTATTTATGGAGAACAGTGGGAATCCTACACAATGGGCGGTTGGCTATCCGGGGCAGCAGCTAGTTGAAAAGGATATTATAGAAAAAAATTGTTACATCTGTGAGGAACAGGGGAAAGTTGTAGGTGTGTTTTCGTTTATAGTGGGAGAGGACCCGACATATCAGAAAATCGAGCATGGTGCATGGCACAGCGCAGAAACATATGGAACAATACACAGACTTGCATCAGATGGACAGGCAAAGGGGATTGCAAAAATTTGTTTTGATTTTTGCAAAACAAAATGCCGTTATCTTAGGATTGACACGCATCAGGATAACAAACCAATGCAGGCGGCAATCCTGAAATACGGATTTCAAAAATGCGGAATTATTCACGTTGCAAATGGCAGCGAAAGGATTGCGTTTGATATTTCGTTTGATTGAAAAAAGATTCACTGCATGATATGATATTTAGGATTAGAAATATGGGAACGGCAAAGACAGTTAGTGAGGTGAAAATAATGCCATTAACAAAGATGGAAGCGGAGAACTTTACAGTATTTGAGAAGATATCAATCCCGTTTTGTAGAGGGTTGAACGTACTAGTAGGAGAAAATGGAGTGGGGAAAACGCATGTTATGAAGATTGCGTATGCTGCGTGTCAAGCATCAAAGCATGATGTGTCATTTTCGCAGAAAAGCGTAATGTTATTTAGACCTGATCAGTCCAGTATCGGACGTCTTGTAAATAGAAGAAAAAATGGTAATAAGACGGCGAAAATTTCTGTTGAGTCAGATGTAGCAAAAATCGGAATGTCATTTTCTATTAAAACAAAAAAATGGGATGCAGAGATTAAGACTGAGCCAAATTGGGAAAAACAGATGTCAGATTTGACAAGTGTATTCATTCCGGCAAAAGAAATTTTATCAAATGCATGGAACCTTGATGCAGCAGTTAAAATGGGAAATGTAGAATTTGATGATACGTATCTTGATATTATTGCAGCTGCCAAGATTGATATATCAAGAGGTGTTGATACAGGGGCAAGAAAAAATATTTGGAGCTTTTGCAAAAAATCAGTTCAGGCAAAGTTGCTTTGCACGATGATAGATTTTATCTTAAACCAGGTACACAGGCAAGGCTGGAGTTTAATTTGGTAGCTGAAGGATTACGTAAGATTGCATTATTGTGGCAGTTAATAAAGAACGGTACATTGGAAAGAGGTTCTGTTTTATTTTGGGATGAGCCCGAGGCAAATATTAATCCTAAATATATTCCCGTTTTGGCAGAATTACTTATTATGTTGGAACGTGAAGGTGTTCAGATTTTTGTTTCCACGCATGATTATTTTTTGTCTAAATATATTGAAGTCAAAAAGAAAAAAGACAGTGAAATTCAATATATTTCGTTATACAAGGATAAAACAAGTATAATAAAGTGCGAGGTAGAAAAAGAATTTGAACTATTAGAACACAATGCTATTATGGATACTTTTCGTCAACTGTACAGAGAGGAAATCGGGGTGGTGCTTCAGTGAAAGTAATACCAGAATCAGACATGAGATTTGGTCAATTTGAGGAAATGAACTTATTTCATATAGAGAACTCGCAGTTATATGAAAAAATGGGGTCTGGGATAAAGACGGTAGAATTTATTTTGAGATACAATAAAAATAGTATCATATTTCTAGAAGCCAAAAAGAGTTGTCCAAACTCAGACAATAGATATGACTCAGAAGAAAAAGAGAAAAAGTTTGAGGAATACTATTTAGCTATTACAGATAAATTTATTGAGTCATTACAAATTTATATTGCAGCTATATTGGATAAATATGAAGATATTTCGGAGATAGGAACGAAGTTATTAGATATCAAAAGTTTTCGGGGTATTCAAATTAAGTGTGTTCTCGTCATAAAAAATGCGGATGAAAGATGGCTTCCAGGTGTAATGGCAGAACTGAAAGAGCGTTTAAAAACCTATAGAAAATATGGGGAATTGAAGTGGCCGTTTTGAATGAGGAACTTGCGGGAAATATAAACTGACCTGTTAAGGGGAACGGAACCATATATAGAGACAAAGGACAAATATCTATGAGTATAAAAAACAGAATTCCAAAGGAGTTTTATAAATTATTTAACAGTAAGTACGTCGAGTATTTTCAGCGGATTTTGATTGCACTTTATGAGCAGTCGGCAAGTTCGTATTCATTGCTTGGACTTACAGAAGAGGAATGTCAGGACACGATCGAGATGGAGATTTCTACATTTACGATGGATTTAGTCAAAGTGACCTGGAGGAAGAGGGAGAACTTCTCACGCGGGCGAATATGGAGTCAGTGATGCTTCGAAAGCTGGAAGAGTGGGATGGCTCCGAAAGGATTATGACGAATCTCTGAACTGCTATGTCGTTTCATTTCCGGATTACAGCCAGATGTTCACAGAGTTATTTGGCAGACTATATAATGAAGAAAGCAGTATGGAGCGTGAGAGTCTGTTGACGATATACAGCCATCTGTTTACATACCACTCTTCTAAGGAAAAGGACAATGAGATTTTGAAAAGTGCGCTGCAGTCTTCGAAGGCATTGCTTCAGATGCTCTCGAATATGCAAGAAGGAATTCGTGGATTTTTTGAGGAAATGACGAAGCAGAAGACATTTCTTGGAATTCAGGAAGTGCTTGTGCAGGAAATGAATAATACAGATAGCCAAAAGTATGCGATTTTGACGACAACGGATAGTTTTTACCGGTATAAAGAAGAGGTGAAAGAGCTTATTGATCAGAATCTGATGGGAAATGAGGCTAGAAAGCAGGAGTTGCTTCAGAGGAGAAGAGGGCTGGAGGCAGATTCTTTTGCGTGGAGAAGAAATGAACGTGGAGTACAGAGCTGCGATGAGGCAATGGAGATCTTGTTTCAGATCAATCGGGAGTTTGACGGGATTGAGCGCAGATACAATCGTCTCATTGATCAAAAGAGAGTATTTGCAAAACGTGCGGCGGCTCGTATCCGATATATTTTGGCGGAGGGTGATGTGGAGGAAGACCACACAAAAGCGCTGATCAGGCTATTAAATATGAGCGACCGAAAAGATGAGATATTGAAAAAACTTGGTGAACGTATGGGCATGACAGAGCGTTTTGCAGTGCTGAAAGAGAGGAGCTTTGCAAAACCGAGAGATGCGAAAAAGAAAGCGTTTGAACCACAGGAACTTGTAAAGACGGGACAAAGTGAGGAACAGTTGGATGAGTTTGTTGTAAAACCATTATATACAAAGGCACAGATTCGGGAATTTCGCAGACAAAATGAGGTGGATGGAGCATTTCAGGTGACAAAAGATACCGTTCACACAGTGGAAGATTTAGAGAAGCTTTTATTTGTATGGCAGGAAGCCACTGAGATTGCGCAAGAGACAGAAGAGATTGTGATCGGAGAGGAATTTACGACAGAGGAAGGCTTGCAGTATTCAGGATTTACAATCAGGAGGAAGTAATATGGAACAATATTTAGAAAGTTTATCTGTGACGGAAGCAGAAAAATTAAAGAAGACTATCTTGAGTCTGTTTCGCCAGACGTGTATTTTGCAGGAAAAATATGACCCGGTTACACTGGTCCCAAGTGACAACGAGCAGTTTGCAATATGCAGAACACATCGCAACTTTATTGAAAACTATCTTTCGGTTCTCGGATGTGAATTGCTGTATGATTCACAGGAGCGCATTTTCAGGCTTGTCGGAGAAGGCGTGGAGGCGGAGGTCCTGTCGAAGGAGACAACGATTATTGTTCTGCTCATAAAGATGATCTATCGGGATAAGATCATGGGAAAGGGACTTGCTGCGACGGTGACAAATTTAGAAGAAATCAGAGAGTACGGGAAGAATACGAATCTTTTGAATCAGAAACTTCCGGACGGTGAATGGAAGAGCGCTTTGGCGATTATGAAAAAACATCAGATTGTGGAGTATCCAGGGGGCGCTTCGTGATCTTGAGGACGATACACCGATTTATATTTACAGCACGATTAATTTATATTGCAGTTCGGCGTTGATTAACGAGCTGATTGAGGCGTACAGAGAGGAGAATGCAGAGGATGAAGCAGGCAAAGAAGATATTTACACGAATTTTGATGAATAACTGGGGCGGAATTGACCATCAGGTACTTTGTCTGAATGAATATGTGAATCTGTTCAGCGGAAAAAGCGGTTCCGGAAAATCATCTGTGATGGATGCCATGCAGGTCGTGCTATATGGAAGTGTCGGAAATGATTTCCTCAACAGAGCGGCAGATGACAGCGCCAATAAAAGAAGTGTGTTAAGCTATTTGCGCGGAGAGCAAAAAGATGGTACGGCGAACCGTGAGAATCAGGATTTTTATGCCCATATTGTCTTGGAGATACAGGATACAGGGCGGAAAAGTTACACATGTATCGGAGCAGTTTTCGAAGTCGGAAAAAATGATATGGACCTGAAACGGTTCCGTTTTTTCAGCCATGCCGGAAAAATTCCGGAAGATGAGTATGTTACTGTGTCTGGAATTCCGTATTCAATTGCACAGATTCAGAAACTGGTCCATGAAAGAGAACAGTCAGAAGATGCGAAAAGCAGAGGAAATGTCAACCGGATCTATCCGTCCAGAGAAGCGTATCTGAACATCGTAAATGATATTATTTTCGGGTACGTAGATGCAGGTCGGTTTAAAACAATGCAAAAAAGTGCGATCGCGCTTCGCATGACAAAGGGAACGAGTCAGTTTATCAAAGACTATATGTTTCCGAAGAGCAAGGAAGATACGATCACTGCGATCAGTGAACAGCTTGCGGCTTACCGGGAGATAAAAGAGCGGGTCGAAGATTTGGAAAAACAGATTACCCTTTTAGAGGAGGTGCAGGCACATGACAGAAAGCTTACGCTTGCAAAGGCAGAGCAGGTAAAGACAGAAACGCTTTTACGGATTTTGGAGATTGAAAACAGGCGGGTACAACTTTTGTCAAAGACGGAGGAGTTCTCAAATACATGTGAGAAAATCGCGCAATTCGAAGAACAGATAAAAGATCTCGAGATGACATTGAATGGAAAACGAGAAGAACTGATTGGGGTGCGCACGGAACTTCGTGCCAGTGATTTTGAGAAAAAGAAAGAAGACCTTACAAAATTGCAGGAGACAATCCGTCTGTGCGGAAATGAGGCAAGAGAGTGGGGAGAATTGCTCAAGCGACTGAATCGTTGGAATGAGACAGACGGAGTCTGCGAGTATGTCAGTAACCCGCTTTGCAATCTTCTGGAAGAAATCGAAGAGAGAAATATCACAGAAGAGAATGTGAACGGACTGAAAAAGCGACTGAAGGAAACGTATGAGAGTATCAAATCTGAGGTGGAAGAGCTGAAGGCAGAGCGACGACGTGTGGAAGCGGACTATCAGGAACAGAAGGAGATGCTTGAGGATTTACAAAATGACAAAAAGCATTATTCCAAAGAAGTGAAAGTGGTCAGGAGAAAACTGCAGGAAGAATTGTCAGCAAGATACGGCAGAACCATATCGGTTGAAGTGTTTGCAGATTTGTTCGACATTACAGACGAGGCATGGCGAAATGCAATCGAGGGAAGACTTGGAAGAATCAAATACGGTCTTATTGTGGAGCCAAGATATGCTTTAGATGCAGCGAATATTTTCCGGGGAATGAAGAAGCGAGAATACGAGACGGTGGATTTGATCAACACGGCAGCAATACAGCGGGATGAGCCGCAGGCGATGGATGAGACGCTGTATGATGCGGTAAAGACGGACATTCCATATGTAGATTTTTGCCTGAAACGTTATCTTGGACATATCAAAAAATGTGAGACCGTGGAAGAACTGCATGAGGTCAAAGACGGTGTTACTCAGGATTGCTATTCATACAGCAATTACATGTTCCGACATTTGCGGGAGAAAGATTACAGATATCAGACAATCGGCAGAAAGGTTTCCAAAAAGCAGATGCAGGAACTGGAGGAAGGCGTATACAGGCTGAATGTGGAACTGATTCGTCTTGGCGGGGAAATCTCAGAGCTTGAGCAAGCGGAGGATTTTGAGCGTCTGCAGACATATGATTACGAGACCATGCTGCAGAAATCTAATGCGGCAAGCCGGCTGAAAGAGTACTACGAAGAAGAGGCGCGTCTGTCGGAAGAAATCCGAGAACTTCAGGCAGGTACAAGAGTTGCAGAGCTTCAGAAACAGGAACAGAGTCTGAATGAGTCCATTCGAAAGCTGGAACAAGAGAAAAATGGGGTACAGAAAGAGGTGACAAATTATTCGGCGACAAAAGGAAAGCAGGAACAGGATATAAAGGAACGCACAGAATACCTGGAGAAGCTTGAGGAAGGATTTGTCCCGAATGCAGAACTGAAAGAGACCGTTCTTGCGGTCATTGACAAAGGAAATGAATACCGTTTTGAGAGAGAGCAGAAAAAGACATTCGAACAGCTGCGCTCACAGGAAGAAGAGGAATTCAAACAAAGAGGAGATGCGAGAGAGCAATTCAATAAAGCATTTCCATCGTATGATTTCAGTCCGTTCGAGAAAGATAATACCGCCTATGATGAGTTGTTGGAAAACTGTAAGCAGAATTTTGAGCCGAAGTATAAGGCGGAGTTTGACAAACAGTATCAGCTTATCTATCAGATGCTGCGGGAAAATGTGATTGCGACAATCAACAGTGAGATTAAAGAAGCGAAACGACACCGCCGAGAGATCAATGCGATGCTTTCTGAAATCCGTTTTTCCGACAGTATTTATCAGATTGACATTTTGCCGACTGACGATGAAAACCGACAGTTTTATGAGATGCTGACGGCGGAGGAACTGAACATGAAAGTGATCGACCGAGACATGGAAGGACAGTTAAGTTTTGGTGAGGATGCCTTTTATCAAAAATACGAGGCGCAGATTAAGCGCCTGACTGACAAATTCATGCCGCCGAAGGAGGACGAGCCTTCTGCGAGAGAAAGACATAAACGAGATATGGAAAAATATGCGGATTACCGCACGTATTTGAAATTCAGCATGTACGAGCAGACCGAGGATCAGGACGGAAATATAAAAAAGAATTACGTGGATGATATGGCGGGGCGTGATTCCGGAGGAGAAGGACAGAATCCGAAATATGTGGCGCTGCTGGCGGGATTTGCTATGCTCTATCATCAACAGACAAACCGTGACACCAAAATACGTCTTGTACTTTTGGATGAAGCATTTTCCAAGATGGATAAGGAGCGAAGCGAAGTATGCCTTGCATATGCGCGCAAACTGGGACTCCAGCTTGTCGTGTGTGTGCCGGATGAGAGACTGCAGTCACTTGTACAGAACGTGGACTGCGTGTACGCATTCCGAAGAGCCAACAATCGGATTTCGATGATTCATATTGACAAAGGGGCATATTTGCGGATGATAGAGGGAGAAGCAGATGAAGAAGAAAACAGTGACGCTGTCACAGTGGCTCATCGAACAGAATGATACCGAAGCATATCGTGCAGGAAAACTTGCAGGGAAGAAACATCCGAAAGTAGACCAAAAACTGATTGATGCGGTCGGTGGGATGCAAAACCTTATCCGTCAGGCAAGAGTGCTTGAACAGGATGAGGCACTTGGCAAAAGCGGGATGATTCAATTTCGGTGGTGTAATTTAGGAAGTGACATCTCACAGATTGATTATGAGGTTGCCGCAATTCCATTGCTTTGCAGAAAGCTTGGTGTGAAAGATGTTCGGGAACACCAAGCGGAGTTGATAACACGGGTACAAATGTGGAAAAATAAGGTCAACGAGTGTGAGTGGGTGGAAAACTATTATGATACGCTTTTGAGCAGGCTTACACTTGGCAAAAAAGTCTCAGAAGCAGAAGATGAGAAATTGTTTTTGTGTCTGAACGCAGTGGCAGCACAACAGGAATTTATTTGGGAGCGTGTGTTCAGCGCCAGAGTGTTCCACAATTCGAAGACATTTCAGAATGAATATAAGAACAGCATTGTTACGATTTTGAAAAATTGTTCTCCGTACTACGAGGAGGAAATAGCCGCAGAGACGCTTCTGGCAGCACATAATATCCACTCCTATGCGCAGACACTGGAGTGGAAAGGCTGTCTTGAATATAGGTTGGATAATGGTAATGTTGTGGATACAGACGAAAACACTTATGGAACAGTGATTAATTCTCAGACGATGGAACACGCCAGCGTGACAGACCTTTCCGGATGCAAACGGATTATGACAATTGAAAATAAGGCAAATTACGAGAGTATGATTTTCTCAGAAGAAACGTTGTACATTTATTGTCATGGGTATTTCACGCCAAAAGAAGTGAGATTTTTAAAGAAAATCCCGGAGCTTGCTGACGCAGACTGCGAGTTTTTACACTGGGGAGATATGGATTACGGCGGAATCAGTATTTTTCAGTTCATCAAAAAGAATGTATTCCCAGAGTTGAAGCCTTATAAAATGGATCGAACCGCTTTTGAGGGAGCTTTGAAAGACGGTGCAGGCATTGTGCTGGAACATGAGACAAGGAAGAAACTGGAAGCGAAAGATGCGGGTCTGTTGGAAGAGTTGAAACAGGTGATTTTAGAGACAGGAAAGACGATAGAGCAGGAGCTGGTGAGAGGGAAATAGGGTGGAATTTTAATTGATACGCGGATAAAAATATGATAAGATAATTTACAGAACAATCGTGAACAGGGTGGGCTGACCTCTCATTTACATACGGGAGGTGATGCTAATGGACAACAAACATTTTGATTTCAAAGATTTGATGCAATTTGGTATGTTCATACTATCACTATTGACTTTTATTTACTTGATAAGTAATTAGTGCATAAAAACCACCCTATAAAAAGTCTTGGCGGACTAGGGTGGAATTTTAATTCTCATTTAGAGGCCAACCACTTTGAACGGTTGTTCTTCTATAATCATATTATACACCTTTGGGCGTACCTGTCAAGAGTCATTGACAATCGAAATCGAGAGTGTTAAACTAAGAAAAACAAAAACATAGGGGAGCTTGTATTGGCAGGCTGAGAGGAGTAATCAACTTCGACCCTTTAACCTGATGCGGATAATGCCGCCGTAGGAAATCATAATTGCTGATTTTTTCGGAGATATCTATTGAGGTATCTCCGTTTTTTTGTGGCAGAAAGGAAGTAGAGAAGATGAAAAGAGAACAGACGAAAAAATTATGTATGGCAGGAATTTTATGTGCCGTGGCAGTGGTCGGAAGCACACTGTCCGTTCCGGTATTTGGGAGCAAATGCGCCCCGGTACAGCATATGGTAAATGTGCTCTGTGCGGTATTGTTAGGACCTGGATACGGAGTCGGAGTTGCATTTTGCGCAAGTTTGATTCGTAACTTATTAGCGCTTGGAAGTATTTTGGCATTTCCGGGAAGCATGTTTGGAGCACTGCTCTGTGGAGTTGTGTACTGGAAGAGTAAGAATTTATTATTGACGCTGCTTGGAGAGGTATTTGGAACAGCGATCCTTGGAGGACTCTGTGCATATCCGTTGGCAGTTCTTGTCATGGGTGTGTCAGCAGGCGAAGTTGCATTTTATGCATATGTACTTCCGTTTTTTGTATCTACAGCAGGGGGAGCAATATTGGCGGGCATTCTGATCGAGATGCTGAAAAAAGCAGGAGTGCTCCGTATGGCAGCTAAAAAATAGGGAGAATGGAAACATGTTAGAATTAATGTCAGATCAGGTGAGAAAACATGCACCTTTGATACATAATATGACAAACCGGGTGTCGATCAATGACTGTGCGAACATTCTGCTCGCCTGCGGAGCCTCTCCGATTATGGCAGAAGCAATCGAGGAAGTGGAAGAGATCACGGCAATGTGTGATGGGCTTGTCTTGAATATGGGGATGCCGAACAGACAGAAGATAGAGGCAATGAAAAAAGCCGGAAAGCGGGCAAATGCACTTCATATTCCGGTTGTCTTAGATCCGGTTGGAGTCGGCGCATCGGCATTTCGAAGAGAAGCAGTATCCGAGCTGTTAAAAGAAGTCAGATTTACTGTCATTCGTGGAAATCTCTCAGAGATTCGGACGTTGATGTGTGGAGTGTGTGGCACAAGAGGGGTAGACGCAGAGCCTGCAGATCTGATGGGGGAGAAGAATCTGTATCAGAACGTAAAAATGGTAACTGCATTTGCAGAAAAAAGTGGTGCGGTTGTGGCGGCAACGGGAAAGAACGACATTGTATCGGATGGAAGAAAAGCATATTGGATTCAAAACGGACATTCAATGATGCAAACAGTCACCGGAGTAGGATGCCAGCTCTCAGCGCTGGCTGCGGCGTATGTGGCTGCGAATCCGAAGCATACACTGGAGGCGGTGACAGCGGCGGTCAGTGCGATTGGAGTTTGTGGAGAGCTGGCGTATGAACGTATGAGTGATCTGGATGGAAATGCATCTTATCGTAATTACCTGATTGATGCAGTTTATCGGTTGGATGGAAAGAAGCTTGAGCGCTTGGCTCGAGTAGAAAAAGTAAATGAAGATGGAGAGAAAAGTAATGAGATGTAGACCGGAGATGATGCGATTATATGCGGTAACAGACCGTACGTGGACAAAGAAAAAGTCCTTGATCGAGCAGGTGGAGGCGGCAATTTGCGGAGGTGCAACCTGCATACAGCTGCGGGAGAAAAACCTTGATGAGGAAGCATTTTTGCGGGAGGCGATGGAGATGCAAAAGCTGTGTGAGACCTATCAGGTTCCGCTGATTATCAATGATCATGTAGAGATTGCGAAACAATGCAAAGCAGCAGGAGTGCATTTGGGACAAAAAGATATGGAAGCGGGGAGAGCACGGGAGATACTTGGACCCAAAATGATTCTTGGAGTGTCAGCAAGGACGGTGGAACAGGCGGTGCAGGCAGAGCGCGCCGGAGCAGATTATCTCGGCGTGGGAGCCGTATTTCAAACGAGTACCAAGACCGATGCAAAAGAAATTTCCCATGCGATATTGAAGGAGATCTGTGAGAGTGTGAACATTCCGGTTGTCGCAATCGGCGGCATCGGAAAACAGAATATAGAAGCGCTTGCAGGCAGCGGCATCGCAGGAGTGGCGCTCGTGTCGGCAGTTTTTGCAGCGGAAGATATTGAGCAGGAGTGTCGGGGACTATTAAAACAAATAGAAAGAATCGTGTGAGGTGAAGAGAGAATGAAAACAGCATTGACAATTGCAGGAAGTGATTCCAGTGGAGGAGCCGGTATTCAGGCGGATTTGAAGACGATGATCATGAACGGTGTATTTGGGATGAGTGCGGTAACTGCATTGACTGCTCAGAATACAACCAAAGTGACAGGAATCATGGAAGTGCCGCCAGAGTTTTTGGAAAAGCAGATTCAGGCGGTATTTGAAGATATTCGACCGGATGCGGTGAAGATCGGCATGGTTGCAAGCAGTGAACTAATCAGTACGATTGCAGGCTGCCTGAAAAATATGGGGCAGACAATATCGTTGTGGATCCGGTTATGGTTGCGACGAGCGGTTCTAAGTTGTTAAAAAATGATGCGGTTCATACGTTGGAGTGTGAATTGCTACCGTTAGCGACACTTGTTACACCCAATATTCCGGAGGCAGAGATTTTAGCGGATATGAAGATTACAACTCGGGAAGATATGATTGTGGCAGCTAAAAAAATCGGTGACAGATATCTCTGCTCGGTATTGCTGAAGGGCGGACATAATTTAAATGATGCAAGCGATCTTTTCTATAGGGAAGGAGCTGTTCGGTGGTTTGAGGGAAAGCGGATTGAGAATCCGAATACACACGGAACGGGCTGTACGCTATCCAGTGCGATTGCATCCAATCTTGCGAAAGGATTTTCGCTGGAGACAGCGATACAGAGGGCAAAGGAATATATTTCCGGCGCATTGGAGGCGATGCTTGATCTGGGAAAAGGAAGTGGTCCGATGAACCATGGATTTGATTTACAAGGAAAATTTGTGAAGGAGGAAAATTAAGATGTACCATACACAGATGGAAGCAGCAAGAAAAGGAATTATCACAAAAGAGATGGAAATTGTTGCGGAAAAGGAGTTTCGGACAGAGGAGGAAATACGTGATCTCGTTGCAAAAGGACAGGTGGCAATCTGTGCCAATAAACGACATACTTGTCTTGACCCAAACGGAGTAGGTTCTGCGCTTCGCACAAAGATCAATGTCAATCTTGGCGTGTCAAAAGACTGCAAGGATTATGACGTAGAGATGGAAAAAGTGATGGCGGCGGTTAATATGGGAGTTGAGGCGATCATGGATCTGTCTTCTCACGGAGACACACAGCCATTTAGAAGAAAACTTACAAGTGAATGTCCGGCGATGATTGGAACGGTTCCGGTTTATGACAGTGTCATTCACTACCAGAGAGATCTTTCAACATTGAGCGCAAAAGATTTTATTGATGTCATCCGGCTTCATGCGCAGGACGGTGTGGATTTTGTGACACTTCATTGCGGAATTACAAGAAAGACGATTGAGCAGATCAAAAAGCATAAAAGGAAAATGAATATTGTTTCGCGTGGAGGTTCTCTTGTGTTTGCATGGATGAGTATGACCGGAGAAGAAAATCCATTTTACGAATATTATGATGAAATTCTGGAGATCTGCAGGGAGTATGATGTGACAATCTCGCTTGGAGATGCTTGTCGTCCGGGATGCCTTGCAGATGCGAGTGATGTTTGCCAGATCGAGGAGCTGGTTCGTCTGGGAGAGTTGACGAAACGTGCGTGGGAAAAAGACGTTCAGGTGATGGTAGAAGGACCGGGACATATGCCGCTTGATCAGATTGAGGCGAACATGAAGCTGCAGCAGACAATCTGTATGGGGGCGCCGTTTTATGTACTGGGACCGCTTGTGACGGATATCGCGCCTGGATATGATCATATCACTTCAGCGATCGGTGGCGCGATTGCTGCATCAGCGGGGGCGGCGTTCCTTTGTTATGTCACGCCGGCTGAACATTTGGCTCTTCCTAATGTGGAAGATGTCAAACAGGGGATCATAGCCTCCAAGATCGCAGCTCATGCGGCGGACATTGCAAAGCATATCCCGCATGCAAGAGATCTGGACGATCAGATGGCAGATGCAAGAAGAACATTCGATTGGGAGAAACAGTGGGAGTGTGCCATTGATCCCGAGACGGCAAAGCGCATTCGCGATGAGAGAAAGCCGGAAATCGAGGAGAGCTGTTCGATGTGCGGGAAATTCTGTGCGGTCAGAAGTATGAACAAGGCGCTGAATGGAGAGCATATTGACATTTTGTAGTTCGGTATTGATTTGGAAAATGAACATCTTTAAACTTCATTTAAGGTTGACATATTATATTCTTGCTATCATGAAACAAAAGAGGAGGAATGAGTGATGCGTTTATTGCTTGCAGAGGATGAAAAACCATTATCAAAGGCACTTACAGCAATTTTAGAAAGAAATAATTATTCCGTAGATGCGGTCTATGACGGTGAGGAGGCTTTGGAATATCTGGATGCAGACAATTACGATGGTGTGATTTTGGATATTATGATGCCGAAAGTAGATGGCATTACGGTATTAAAGACGATTCGAAATCGTGGAAATCTGATTCCTGTCTTACTGTTGACGGCAAAGTCAGAGGTTGATGATAAGGTGGCGGGGCTGGATGCCGGAGCAAATGATTACCTGGCGAAACCTTTTCATTCAAAAGAATTGCTTGCGCGGATACGGGCGATGACAAGAACCCAGACAGCACAGGCAGATTCCAAGCTTCAGATTGGAAATGGCACGTTAGACCGAGCGACTTTTGAGCTTTCCACACCGGCGGGAAGCTTTCGGCTGGCAAATAAAGAGTTTCAAATGCTGGAATTGATGATGAGCAATCCGAGTCACTTGATTTCCGCAGAACGGTTTATGGAGAAAATCTGGGGATATGACAGTGAAGCGGAGGTGAATGTAGTATGGGTCTATATTTCTTATCTAAGAAAGAAACTGACTGCGCTGCATGCCAATATTCAGATTAAGGCAACAAGAAATGTGGGGTATTCTTTGGAGGAAGTCAAATGATAAAGAAACTGCGTATGAAATTGATCATTGCATCTATGATGTCATTGTTGGCAGTATTGCTGATTATAGAAGGAATTGCGGGAGCGTTGAACTACAATAGAATTGTTGCGGAGACAGATCAGACGTTGGAGATTTTAGAAGAAAATAACGGAAAATTTCCGGATGTTCCACCGCCTGAGAAGCCAAGTGAAAAAAAGAAAGAGGGCAGAATGTCATCTGAGCTTCCATATGAATCCAGATATTTTTCGGTACTGCTTGACAGTGAAGGGGAAGTGCTCACAACAGATACAGGAAAGATTGCCAGAATTGATACTTCTGATGCGGTAGAGTATGCGAAACAAGTCTTAAAGAGTGGAAAAGAACGAGGATTTTTGGAGGGGTATCGATATGTTGTAGTGAATTCCGATTCCGAAGTGAGAGTGATTTTTCTGGATTGCAGCAGAAATCTTTCTACGTTTCAGAATTTTATTGTCACAGCAGTCGTGGTCTCCACCGCCGGTCTTTTGGCAGTACTTATCCTGATGATATTTCTGTCGGCACGGATTGTAAAGCCGTTTTCGGAAAACTATGAAAAGCAGAAACGTTTTATCACAGATGCCGGACACGAGTTGAAGACACCGCTCACGATCATAGATGCGGATGCGGAAGTATTGGAGATGGATTTTGGAGAAAATGAGTGGTTGAGTGATATCCAAAGCCAGACAAGGCGCCTTGCAGACCTTACAAATAACCTGATTTTGTTATCTAGAATGGAAGAGGAGCGGACGAAAGAATTGATGGTGGATTTTCCGTTGTCGGATGTAGCGGAAGAGACTGTCGGGACATTTCAGGCGCTGGCAAAGACACAAAATAAGGTATTGGAGAGTAATATCACACCAATGATTGCAATGAAAGGAGATGAGAAGGCTATCCGACGCCTGATCACCATTCTTTTGGACAATGCAGTGAAATACGCAAAGGAGAATGGACGTATATGTGTGACATTGGAAAAGCAGAAAAAACGGATTCGTTTGTCTGTATTTAACACGACAGAACAGATTTCCAAAGAGCATATGGAGCATTTGTTTGATCGATTCTATCGAACAGACAGGTCAAGAAATTCCGAGACAGGAGGATATGGACTGGGACTTTCCATTGCAGCCGCTACAGTGGAAGCACATAGAGGGAAGATTACAGCGACAACGGAAGATGAAAAATCCTTGTTGATCACAGTTATATTTCCGATTTCATAAAACGAGAGTTTGTTTGCAAAAAATGCAGACAGGCTCTTTTTTGTCTGTAAAAGTATTTAAAAAAGAAGTTAAATATTTTTAAGTTTGTTTAAGGTTCGTTGCGTATAGTATGTTTAACGAAATGAGAGAGGAGTAATGATTATGGCTTATCAAGCGACTTTTAAACGTTATGAATTAAAATATCTGCTGACACGGCAGGAAAAGCAAAATGTGTTGAAAAGTATGGCAGAACATATGAAGCTGGATGATTATGGGCGAACAACTATCTGAAATATTTATTTCGATACAGACACATACCGGCTGATTCGTCATTCTTTGGAAAAACCGGTTTATAAAGAAAAAATTACGTGTCCGCAGCTATCAGCCGGCAGGACCGGACGATCCGGTGTTTGTAGAATTAAAGAAGAAATATAAATCGGTTGTCTACAAACGAAGATTGGTATTGCCGGAGGCACAGGTGATGAAGTGCTTTGAACACGGAAAACCACTTCCGATTCATTCACAGATCGGGGAGGAGATTGCATATTTCTGGGATTATTATGAAACGCTTCATCCGACCGTATTTCTTACCTATGAAAGAGAAGCGTACTATGCGCTGGATGGAAGCGATTTTCGAGTGATATTTGATGAAAATATCCTTTATCGGGAGGAAGATATTTCACTTGGAAGTAAGATATATGGCACACCGATATTAGGAGAGAATCAGACACTGATGGAGATCAAGACATCGGGTGGGATACCACTTTGGATGAGCGAGACACTTACAAAAAATACATTATTTAAAACATCTTTTTCGAAATACGGAACTGCATATCAGCAGATGATGGATGAAAAAGTACAGAGAGGAGTTCAATATGCTTAATAATATGTTTCAGGGGATTTTTGATACGGATATGACAACGGTGATTGCGGTGCCGGATTTTCTGCTTTGTGTAGGATGTGCGCTGGTGATTGGATTAATTTTGGCAGGAGCCTATATGTATGTGACACGATATACAAAGAGTTTTGTTGCAACACTTGCGGTACTGCCGGCGATTGTCTGTGTTGTCAGCATGATGGTAAATGGAAATGTCGGAGCCGGAGTTGCGGTGGCAGGGGCATTCAGTCTGGTTCGTTTCCGGTCGGTACCGGGATCCGCAAAAGAGATTGGAGCTATTTTCCTTGCAATGGGAACCGGTCTGGTAGCAGGAATGGGATATCTTGGATATGCATTTCTCGTTGCAGTGATTTTAGGAGGAGTGACCTTACTATATAATAAGGTGGATTTTGGAGCAGGGAAAAAAGCTGCATTATATAAGACATTACATATTACAATTCTGGAAAATTTGGACTACACAGGTGTATTTGACAAAATCTTAAAACAATATACAAAAACGTATGAGGTGGTGCAGGTAAAGACAACCAACATGGGAAGTTTGTTTAAGCTTACATATAATATTACATTAAAAAATGCGGAGGAAGAAAAGGCATTGATTGACGCACTTCGGTGCAGAAATGGAAACCTTGAGATTTCCGTATCAAAACAGGAGACAATTATTGGTGAACTATAGGAGGGATGCATATGAAAAGAAAGGTAGTATTAGCATTTTTACTGACTGGAGCACTGGTTCTTTCCGGATGCAGCAAGACAAATAACAGCAACGAAACATCATCTGGCAGTACGAGCACGGATTCATCAGCACAAGGCATCGATGTCTCAAACATGTTTTCAGACAGAGATAAAGAGATTGGATATGATGAAGAAAACAGTACAGTGATCAAACTTTCCGATGATAGTACGACATGTGATTCCGATGCGGTTCAGATATCAGGAAATACAGTGACAATCATCGACGAGGGAACTTATATTCTCTCAGGAACGCTGACCGATGGTATGGTGATCGTGGATGCGGAAGATACCGATAAAGTCCAGCTTGTGTTAGATGGAGTGGATATTACAAGTGCAGAATCTGCAGCCATTTATGTACGTGAGGCAGATAAGGTGTTTATCACGACGGCGAGTGATTCCCAAAATACACTCACGAATGGAGGTACCTACACTGCAATTGACGACAACAATATCGACGCTGCGATTTTTTCAAAATCAGATCTGACGTTAAACGGCGCCGGTTCTCTGACAATTACAGCAAAGGCGGGACACGGTGTCGTGTCAAAGGATGATCTTGTACTTACCAGCAGAACATATCAGATTGACGCGGCATCACATGGACTATCCGGAAAAGACAGTGTCCGCATCGCCAGCGGAAGTTATACAATTGTATCCGGAAAAGATGGAATTCATGCGGAAAATGCAGATGACACCAGCCTTGGATTTGTCTATCTGGCAGACGGAACGTTTGATATCACATCTGACGGGGATGGAATCAGCGCAGGAAACTGGCTTCAGGCAGATGGTGGTGTCTACACGGTCAAAGCAGGAGGCGGCAGTGAAAATGTCCAGAAAAGTGACGGAGAATGGCAGTTTGGACCTGGACAGCAGACAGAGAGTACCGATACGACAGAGGAAGACACTGTCAGCATGAAAGCGATCAAGGCGGCAGGAGAATTGATTCTGAAAGGCGGAAAGTATTCTTTGGACAGCGCGGATGACACGATTCATTCCAATGCAAATATCACAATCAGTGATGGGGAATTTACACTTGCTTCCGGTGATGACGGAATTCATGCAGATTCAGCGACAACCATTTCCGGAGGAACTATTGATATTACAGAAAGTTATGAGGGAATTGAAGGGCTCAGCATTGATATTACAGGCGGTGAAACTTATGTGTCAGGTCCGACAAATGATGGAAACAGTGCGTTGGATTACAACGGAACAGGAACAGTCACGGGAGGAATCTTTATTGCTGCCGGTTCATCCGGAATGGCGGAGAATTTCGGAGATTCTTCTACACAGGGAGTTATGATGGTCACAGTGAATTCTCAGGCTGCAGGAAGTGCGGTTTCTCTTTCTGACAGCAGCGGAAATGAACTTGTGTCATGGACTCCGGAGAAAGAATACACTTCTGTTATCATCAGCTGTCCGGAAATTACAACAGGACAGGAGTATACGTTAACAACAGGAAGCGATACGACACAGATTACGATGGACAGTATTGTCTATGGCTCAGGAAGTGGAATGGGAGGCAACCCAGGAAATGGCGGAGGTCCGGGAAACGGTGGAGATATGGGACAGAAACCAGATGACGGCAATGGAACGGGCAAAGGCTCGGGAGACGGCGGAAACATGGGAACGCCTCCGGAAAAAAGTTAATAATCATAATAAAGAAGGAAGGTGATAGAAATGCAAAACAGACGAGTTGCTTTGATACCGGCTTATCAGCCAAAATTCGGATATGGCACAGCTGGTGCAGGAGATCAAAGATACGGGATTTCAAATTGTTGTGGTAGATGATGAAAGTTCACCCGAGAAGGAAGAGGTGTTTCGAATGGCTGCGAAAAATGCAGTCATTCTGAAACATAATGAGAATCGGGGAAAAGGACGGGCATTGAAGACCGGACTGGATTATATTTATTCGAAGTTTTCGGCAGACTGTGTTGTAGTTACAGTAGATGCAGATGGTCAACACAAGCCAAATGATGTGGAAAGAGTCTGCAAAGAAGCAGAAAATCATGCAGGCTGTTTGATACTTGGAAGCAGGAAAATGAAGGGCGATATTCCACTGCGGAGCAGATTCGGCAACACAGTGACTCGTCTGATCTATCAGCTTTTTACAAAAATTCGGGTATATGACACGCAGACAGGACTTCGAGCTTTTGAAGGAGTACTGATTCCAAAGTTTTTGGGAATCGTGGGAGAACGCTATGAATATGAAATGAATGTGCTGTTAGAATGCTCAGGATGCCATATTCCAATCAAAGAGGTCGCGATTGAGACGGTGTATTTAGATAATAATTCGTCTTCCCATTTTGATACACTAAAAGATTCTTATCGCATCTACAAGGAAATTCTGAAATTCTCAGCGGCGTCGTTTGGAAGCTTTTTGATTGATTACGGAATGTACAGCCTGTTGACTGCGATAACAGCGACCGGATTTGCAAATGGTGGTGCGGTAGCCTTTTCAAACATAGGGGCAAGAATAGTAAGCGCAGTATTTAATTATATGGTCAATCGCAATATGGTGTTTCAAAGCAAAGAAAATCCGGTGAGATCGGCGCTGAAGTATTTTACACTTGCAGTTGGAATTCTGGTGGGAAACACAATTATGCTGGAGATACTGGTCAATGCAATCGGAATGAACCATTATGTCGGTAAACTGTGTACCGAATTTATATTTTTCTTTGCAAGCTGGTTTATACAAAGTCATTTTATCTTTCAAAAGAAGGAGGAATAGTATGCATCGATTCAAAAAACATTGGTGGGGAATGATTAGCAGTGTCATTTTGATTGCATTTACCGGATATATGCTCATGGATACATTTCTGCTTACAAAAGTCTATGTCGTTGCCAATGATAAAAAGGAAAACAAAAGTGATAATGATACGGAAAATGAGCAGCAGGAAGCTGTTTCGACAGGGACAACGTACAGTGACGACAACATACAGATTACGCTGACAGAATATCGGGAAAATGACACCACCGTTTATGTGGCAGATGTTGTGCTCTCCTCACCGGAATATTTGCAGACAGCATTCGCGCAGAGCAGTTATGGGCGAAATGTGACAGAGAAAACATCTGAGATGGCACAAGATGCGGGCACGATTTTGGCAATCAACGGAGACTATTATGGAGCACAGGAGAAGGGATATGTGATCCGTGATGGCGTATTGTATCGGGATACGGCAAAAACAGACCAGCAAGATCTGGTAATCTATGAAGATGGGACAATGAAAATTATCTCGGAAGATGAGGTGACGGCAGAAGAATTGCTGGAAGAAGGGGCGAAGGAAGTACTTTCTTTTGGTCCGGCGCTGATCACAGATGGTGAGATTGCGGTGACGGAGTCCGATGAAGTCGGAAAAGCGATGGCGAGCAATCCGAGGACTGCGATTGGAATGATTGATGATTTACATTATGTGTTTGTAGTTTCAGATGGGCGAACAGAAGAAAGTGAGGGATTGTCACTTTTAGAACTGGCGGAATTTATGGATTCCCTCGGGGTAAAAACAGCTTATAATCTGGATGGCGGCGGATCTTCCACAATGTACTTTAACGGCGAGGTCATCAATCAACCGACCACAAATGGGAAAAGTATTCAGGAGAGGAGCGTGAGTGACATTGTCTACATCGGCTATTAAAACAGGATTACAATATTTTACGGCAGCTCTGTTCTGCGCTCTGTTCGGAGCAGTCTATGAATTGTTCAGTCACAGTGTATTTTCCTATTATATGTTATACGCATTCATGATTCCTCTGGTGGGCGGAGCATTGTTATTTTTCCTGATGGGGTATTTTCAGTGGAAGATTCCCGGGAAAGTTTCTCGAAGCTTATGGCAGTTTGGGATTGCAGCATTGACTGTCGGTTGTCTGCTGCAGGGCGTTTTGGAAATCTACGGCACGACCAACCGGCTGATGATTGTTTATTGGGTGACAGGAGGAGCATTTCTTATCGGAGGAGCAGCTGCATATTTTGCAGGCGGCAGACGACGTATGGAGTAACGGATAAAAAGGAGTGGTATTTTGACCTTAGAACAATATTATGGTGAAAAACTGCAGATGCTGCGAAACGGGCAGCAATATCTATCAGATATGATCGCGGAATATCCGGTGAAAAAGACGGCGGACGGGATTCAGCCGATTCTTTATATAAATTCTCGAATCAAAGCGCCGGAAAGCCTGATGCTAAAATTGCAGAAAAAAGGACTGCAGGCGGATTGTGATACGGCGCTGAGAAAGATACACGACATCATCGGAGTCCGGGTGATCTGTTCTTTCGGGGAAGAAGTATATCGGGTTGCACAATGGATTTCCAATAGAGAACATGTGGAAGTGATAGAACGTAAAGATTATATTGCCTATCCGAAACCAAATGCTTATCGAAGCCTTCATTTGATTGTAAAGTTTACAGAAAAAGGAATGGAACAGATTACCGCCGAGATACAGCTTCGGACAATTGCCCATGATTTTTGGGCTGTGCTGGAGCACCAGATGAAGTATAAAAAAAGTGTAGAGCATGAGACTGTAATCAAAAGTGAGTTGAAACGATGCGCAGATGAAATCGCATCACTTGACGTGTCCATGCAGACCATTCGGGAGCTTTTACGGGAGTGGGAAAGTCACAAATAATTTTTTGCACTAATTATTTTTTATGCAGTTGCTATAAATGGATATACCTCTGGACTATGCAAATGTTGAAAGAAATGGTAAACTAGGGAGTGTTGATCAAGTGAGCTAATTACATAAAGACTTTATTTTAGGTGATTTTTGCGGACGCGGAAGTAATGATTATTGCTATTTTAAAGGCAATTCGCGTTCTTAAAAATATTAGCTGTGAAGCAATGACTGGACAAGTCATTGCTTCCGTTTTCAATTGAAGGTTAGAGAAGACTAAGGAATATAAGGAGGGAGCAACAAATGAAGTTAAGTGAATTATCAATAGGAAGCACTGCAACCATACTTCGTGTGGGAGGGGCAGGCGCACTGCGCCAGCATTTTTTGGACATGGGGCTGATACAGGGAACGGAGGTCACTGTCGTAAAATATGCACCGATGGGAGATCCGGTGGAATTGCGTATCCACGGTTATGAACTGACGATTCGATTAGCAGATGCAGAGAATATCGAGACCAGTGAGCCTCATAAGCCAAAAACCTCGAAAAAGAAAGTGGCAAAGCCAGAGAAACATCATCCGGGATATGGTGAGGGAGGAAAATTCCATGATAGAAATCACGAAAATCCTCTTTCGGACAGTGAGACACTACACATTTGCCCTTGTAGGAAATCAAAACTGTGGAAAGACCACATTGTTCAATCAGTTGACCGGCGCCAAACAACATGTCGGAAATTTCCCGGGTGTGACGGTGGATCGAAAAGATGGCGTAATCAAAGGACATGACAATACACTGATTACAGACTTGCCGGGAATTTACTCTATGTCTCCATATAGCAGCGAGGAGATTGTGACAAGAGAGTTTGTTATCCATGAAAAGCCAAAGGGAATCATCAATATTGTAGATGCGACGAATATCGAGCGAAATCTTTATCTGACCATGCAGCTTTTAGAACTGGGAATCCCAATGGTTGTCGCCTTGAACATGATGGATGAGCTGCGGGAAAATGATGGATCTGTACTTGTCAATGAGATGGAGGAAGAGCTGGGAGTTCCGGTTATCCCGATTTCAGCGGCAAAAGGAGAAGGAATCGAAGAACTGATTCGGCACGCAATTCATGTGGCGAAATATCAGGAACAGCCTTTGGAGACCGACTTTTGTAAGCGGGAGGAAGGTATCCACAGAGGAATCCATGCGGTCATGCATCTGATTGAAGATCATGCGGAAAAAGTGAGGGTTCCGGTGCGCTTTGCGGCGAGCAAGGTGATGGAAGGTGACACGAAAATTTTGGAACAGCTGAAGCTGACAGCGAATGAGCAGCATGTTTTGGAAGAAATTGCAAAACAGACAGAGGAAGAGACCGGCATGGACCGTGCGGCCGCGGTTGCCCAGATGCGTTTTGATTATATCGAGGATATCTGCGGCGAGACTGTCATCAAACCCAAGGAAAGCAAGGAGAGGGTAAGAAGCAGAAAAGCAGATGAGTTCCTGACCGGGAAATATACAGGAATTCCGGCATTTATCGGAATCATGGGAGTTGTGTTCTGGCTCACGTTTAATGTGATCGGCGCGTTTTTACAGGGGCTTTTAGAATCTGGAATCACAGCTTTGACAGATCTGGCGGACAAGGCGATGCAGGCGGCAAATGTCAACAGTGTGGTACATTCTCTTGTGATCGACGGAATTTTTAGCGGTGTCGGTGGAGTCTTAAGCTTCCTGCCGATCATTGTGACACTCTTTTTCTTCTTATCAATTCTGGAGGATAGTGGATATATGGCACGTGTGGCATTTATCATGGATAAATTACTTCGAAAACTTGGTCTTTCCGGAAGAAGTATTGTGCCGATGCTGATTGGATTCGGGTGTACGGTCCCGGGTGTTATGGCGAGCCGTACATTGCCATCAGAGCGAGACCGTAAAATGACGATTCTGCTGACGCCGTTTATGAGCTGTACGGCAAAGCTTCCAATCTATGCATTTTTTACTGCAGCATTTTTCCCGGATCATGGAGCTTTGGTGATGATTGCACTGTACGTGTTTGGAATTGTGATGGGAATCGTTATGGCGCTGATTTTCAAAAAGACAGCGTTTAAAGGAGAGGCAGTGCCGTTCGTCATGGAACTTCCAAACTATCGTATGCCGGGAGCAAAGAATGTGGGACATTTGTTATGGGATAAGGCAAAAGACTTCTTGCAGAGAGCATTTACGGTTATATTCATTGCGACGATCGTCATATGGTTTTTGCAGAACTTTGATACAGGGCTGAACATGGTATCCGATTCACAACATAGTATTCTGGCTCTTGTCGCAGGAGCACTTGCTCCAATCTTTATTCCGGTTGGATTTGGAGACTGGAGAATTGTGACAGCGTTGATCTCAGGATTTCTCGCTAAAGAAAGCGTGGTCTCATCGCTTACGGTGTTGTTTGGAAGCACAGTGACTTTGCAGGGAAGCCTGACGACAGTCGGCGCAGCTGCACTCTTAGTATTCTGTCTGCTTTATACACCGTGCGTTGCTGCAATCGCATCTGTAAAACGTGAACTTGGCGGGAAATGGGCGGTGGCTATGGCCATCGGACAATGCGTAATCGCATGGATCATGGCGTTTGTGGTATATCACATTGGAATGCTGTTTTAGTGGTAAACGACAGGGAAGAAGTACAGTATAGAAAGAATTAACCGATAAGGACTTGTAAATCAAACAAAGCTCTTATATAATAAATCTATTCATTAAAAAGTAGGAGGATATTTTTGTGAAGAACGAAACGGTCATCGTCCTTGACTTTGGGGGACAATACAATCAATTAATTGCAAGACGTGTCAGAGAATGTAATGTATATTGCGAAATATATTCTTACAAGAAAAATCTGGAAGAAATTAAAGCGATGAATCCAAAAGGAATCATTTTGACAGGCGGACCTAGCAGTGCGTATGAGGCAGATTCACCGACATACGACAAAGAATTGTTCGAGCTTGGAATACCGGTGCTTGGAATCTGTTACGGTTCCCAGCTGATGATGCACCTATTGGGTGGAACAGTAGAGAAGGCTCCGGTTCGCGAGTATGGAAAGATTGAAGTGACAGTGGATACAACATCCCAATTGTTTACAGATATTTCCGAGAAGACAATCTGTTGGATGAGCCATAACGACTATATTTCAAAAGCAGCACCGGAATTTGATATCATTGCGCACACGGCAGACTGTCCGGTGGCAGCAGTACAGAACGTAGAGAAAAAATTATATGCAACACAATTCCATCCGGAAGTACTTCACACACAGGAAGGAAAGAAGATGCTTTCTAACTTCGTATATAATGTATGTGGCTGCTCAGGTGACTGGAGGATGGATTCTTTCGTGGAAAACTCAATCAAAGCAATCCGCGAGAAAGTAGGAGACGGAAAAGTGCTCTGCGCACTGTCTGGTGGTGTGGATTCCTCTGTGGCAGCAGTTATGCTTTCAAAGGCAGTCGGCTCACAGCTTACCTGTGTGTTCGTAGATCACGGACTTCTCCGCAAAAACGAAGGAGATGAAGTAGAGGCGATTTTCGGACCGGAAGGAAACTACGAGTTGAACTTTATCCGCGTCAATGCACAGGAGCGTTTTTATGCAAAATTAAAAGGCGTGGAAGATCCGGAAGCAAAACGTAAAATCATCGGAGAAGAGTTCATTCGTGTATTTGAAGAAGAGGCGAAAAAAATCGGAGCAGTAGATTTCCTTGTACAGGGAACGATTTATCCGGATATCGTAGAGAGCGGACTTGGCGGTGAATCAGCAGTCATCAAATCTCACCACAACGTAGGTGGACTTCCTGACTACGTAGATTTCAAAGAGATCATCGAACCACTTCGCGATCTCTTCAAAGACGAAGTGCGTAAAGCCGGATTGGAACTTGGAATTCCGGAATACCTTGTATTCAGACAACCATTCCCAGGACCGGGACTCGGTGTTCGTATCATTGGAGAAGTCAATGCGGAGAAAGTGAAGATCGTACAAGATGCAGATGCAATCTACCGTGAGGAGCTGGAAAAAGCAGGCGTGGCAAAAGATATCGGACAATACTTTGCAGCGTTGACAAACATGCGCTCTGTAGGCTGCATGGGTGATGAGAGAACATACGATTACGCAGTTGCGCTTAGAGCGGTTACAACGGTGGACTTTATGACAGCGGAATCTGCAGAGATTCCTTGGGAAGTGCTTGGAAAAGTTATGAACCGAATTGTGAATGAAGTGGATCATGTGAATCGAGTACTGTATGATATTACAAGCAAACCACCAGGAACGATAGAGTTTGAATAAATCGAGTTGCTTAAAAAAAGCCAGTGTTTATGCGGGTTTCAGCGATTTCGATTAGTCTTTTGATAACAAATTGATAACAGTCATAGCAAGTGCCATTATTCTTGTTATCCAGTGGTTTATGGGTAACGGAACAATTAACAGGTGGCTTGCAGACTAAAGTTCGGAGCTTGGCTCTGAACAAATTCCATATTATAAACTAAGCCCTTAGCTGTGGTTAATAACCATAGTTAAGGGCTTTTTTGTCGTTGCCAAAGCATCTGTAGGGAGCTGCCAGTGGCAGGTCCTGTAGGTGCTTATTTATCTTTCAAGTGGTCTTTGAATGCTTCCACGAGAGCGTCACTTAATTCCTGTGATGGAACTTTTGCCCAACGCTGTGTGGTGTCGAACTCTGGATAATGGTAACGCCAGTTATCGTATTCTTCTCTGTTGATTTCTTCGGAAGATAGCTTGTCTGCCTGTTCTTTCCAAGCATACAGCATTTTGAGGAGTTCATATGCTTCTCTGCCTTTGTCCTTGTTGACCTTTAAGCATACCTCTCCGTCTGCTTCACTGACAGTAAGACCGTAAATATCTTCAAGGGTAAACAGAGTGTGCATAAGACCGATATAGCTGTCTATGTCAGGAACATCAAGAGCCTGTGGAGAAACATCAAGCACCTGTGCCAATGCATTTGTAAGGTCTGCTTTCGGTTTGCGTGTACCAGTTTCGTACTGTGCCAAACGCACATCAGCACTCTTTTCTGGAAAACCGATTGCTGTACCGAGATACTTTTGTGTCATACCACGCATTAGTCTGAAAAAATGTATTCTTTCGCTGATAGCCATAATGATACGCTCCTTTTATATTTAGTGAAATAAGTATAGCAGAAATGTTTAGTGGAAGTCAAGAAAAACCGAAACAAAAATGTTTAATATTTTCTTTGCAACCACTTGACAATAGCAAATATGTTTAGTAAAATAAATTACGAATTAAACAAATATGCTTAATGCGACAACTGAATGACCGTCCGAAAAGCCAAACCGCCAAGACCTCGTCGGAGCAAGTTCCGTATCGTTCGCTTGTGTGCAAGCACAAAAGCTCATTCGCTGCACTGCTCCTCCTCTTCCCCAAAAGTCTCCGACTTTTCGGGAACCCCTATACGAGCGAGCGCCTGATGTACTGCGGTGCATTGGGACAGCACAGCGCCTGCCGACAAGCAGGAGTGCCTGTTGGAACTTTAACACGGAGAAAGCGGCAAGCAAAAAATTATTTTAAGAAAGGAAGAAAAAGGATATGGAAAACAGATTTATCCGAGCCGAAGATGTGGCTCAGGAACTAAACGTATCAAAACCTTATGCATATAAACTCATCAGACAATTAAATGAGGAATTGAAAGCAAAGGGCTTTATTACGATTGCAGGGCGTGTAAATCGCCAGTATTTTTACGAAAGGCTCTACGGAGCAGGAAAGGGGGAAATGTAAATGCCGGTATTTAAGAATGAAGATAACGGTACTTGGTATGTGATGGCAAGGTATGTGAACTGGAAAGGGGAACGCAAGCAGAAATGCAAGCGTGGCTTTGCTACCAAACGAGAAGCACAGGAATGGGAAAGAATGTTCAAATTGCAGACTTCTTCAGACCTTGATATGAGTTTTGAAGCCTTTACGGAGCTTTATATCAATGATGTGAAGAACCGTTTGAAGGAAAACACGTGGCTTACCAAAGAGCATATCATACGCACAAAGATACTTCCGTATTTCGGGAAACTGAAAATCAGCGAGATTTCCACAAAGGAGATTATTACTTGGCAGAATGAAATGCTTGCCTATCGTGATGAGAAGAAAAAGCCTTATTCACAGACGTATCTGAAAACGCTGCACAATCAGTTGTCCGCCATTTTCAATCACGCTGTCCGCTACTATGAACTGCGTTCCAATCCTGCGGCAAAGGTGGGAAATATGGGACGTGAGGAACACAAGGAAATGCTGTTCTGGACAAAGGAAGAATACAAGAAATTCTCTTTTGAGATGATGGACAAGCCTGTTTCCTTTTATGCGTTTGAAATGCTTTACTGGTGCGGTATCCGAGAGGGCGAGCTGTTAGCTTTGACTCCGGCAGATTTCAACTTTGATAAGGAAACAGTCACAATCAATAAATCCTATCAGCGTTTGAAAGGGCAGGATGTGATTACTTCTCCGAAAACGAAAAAGAGCAACCGCACGATTAAAATGCCGAAGTTTCTGTGTGAGGAAATGAAAGAATATCTCGGTATGCTTTACGGATTGAAGAAGAAAGACCGTATCTTTACGGTGACGAAAAGCTATCTTCATCACGAGATGGACAGAGGGGCAAAGGCGGCAGGCGTGAAGCGTATCCGCATTCACGATCTCCGTCACAGCCACATTTCACTCTTGATTGATATGGGCTTTTCTGCGGTGGCGATTGCTGACCGAGTTGGTCACGAAAGTATTGATATTACTTATCAGTACGCACACCTCTTTCCGTCAAAGCAGATTGAGATGGCAGAAAAATTAGATGATTTAGGGAAAGGAGATTTTGAAAATGTCAGCTAAGAACAGAGATAACAAAAATCGTTGGAGGAATATCACAGTAGGGTTTCGAGTATCGCCCGAAGAAAACGAACTCATTAACAGAGCTGTAGCTCTATCAGGATTGCCAAAACAGGAGTATTGTTACCGCCGTTGCTTAAATCAGGATGTGGTGGTACAGGGCAATCCGAGAGTGTATAAGGCGTTGAAAACGGAATTTGCCACAGTCCTTGCGGAACTGAAAAGGATTGAAGCAGGAAAAGGTGTGGATGATGAACTGCTGAGTGTAATAGAACTGATTTCCATTATTCTCGGCGGTTTGAAAGGAGAGGATGCGAATGGAGAATAAAAAAGAAATGACTATTCCAAATGTATCTGCGGCAACAGATGCGGAACAGTCACTTTCCAAATGTACTGACAATAGTATAGTCAATCAGGATACGGATTTCAAGGGGTACGAGCAATCTTTTGAAGAAATGCAAAGGGAAATACTCAGACAGTTAGACCCTTCCTATCTGAAAACAGTATCAATGACAACGCTGTATGATACGGTGTTTGAGGTTCAGACACCACTTATCGACGGTCTGCTCCAAAGGGGAACTTACCTTTTCGTAGGTTCCCCGAAAGTGGGAAAGAGCTTTATGATGGCACAGCTTGCCTATCATATCAGCACAGGCACACCGCTTTGGGAGTATAAGGTGCGTAAGGCAACGGTGCTTTATTTTGCCCTTGAAGATGATTACCCACGTTTGCAGAAGCGATTGTTTCAGATGTTCGGTGCAAAGGAGACAGGCAATCTGTATTTCGCAACGGAATGTAAAACGGTCAATGGCGGACTGGAAGAACAGATAAGAGGGTTTATGAGGGAACACCCAGACACAGGCTTGATTATCATAGACACCTTAAAGCGTGTGCGTGAAGCAGGCGGAGCAGATTACAGCTACGCAAGTGATTATGATGTTGTGGCAAGGCTGAAAGCGTTGGCAGACAGTTACAAGGTTTCAATGCTTATTGTTCATCATACACGCAAACAAAAATCGGAAGATATATTCGATATGATTTCAGGCACGAATGGTCTGATGGGTGCGGCAGACGGTGCATTTGTTCTCAGTAAGGACAAGCGTACTTCCAACAATGCCACACTTGATGTTGCTGGCAGAGACCAGCAGGATATGAAAATCCATCTTGTAAGGGACAGCGAGCGATTGGTGTGGAACTTTGCAAAATCGGAAACGGAGATGTGGAAAGAACCGCCCGAACCTCTGCTTGAGAAGATAGCGGATACGCTCTTTTCGGAAAGTGACAGATGGGAAGGAACTGCTTCGGAACTTTGCGAAAGGCTTGCGGTGGATATAAAGCCGAATGTACTTTCTTTAAGGCTCAGTATCAACGCAAGCAGGCTGTTTCGTGATTACGGTATCCGTTATCAGAACAGCCGCACACACGACGGAAGAAAGGTTTCACTTTGGAAAGAAACCGAGCAGACGGCGTGACAAACGGTGTCAAAGGTGTCAATGTTTTTGAGAGCAGCACGCTGTGAAAAACATTGTCACCATCGTCACACTTTGACACCGGATAAAGTTTAGGGGAGTGTGCAGAGAGTGCCTTTTCAAAGGCGGCTCTTTGGTCTCGCCTGCTGGCTCGGTCGGTTCGCAGGCGTGTGTGCCACCGGCACACGCTCACCCCTCGGAGAGCCTTCGGAGAACGCAAAACCTGTTTACAGGTCGCATTTTTGATGGGTGTACCCGTCAAAAGTGCTTTTGCGTTACTTTTGACAAAAGTAACAAAACCTGAGAATGTTGAAATTTACAGATGGGAGATGAAAAAATGCAGAGAACGATAAGTGCAATGGTCGGTAAAGGCTCGGTCAATCACAATAGCCGAAAGTTCCGAGCAGAAAATGTAGACGGAACTCGTACTCATCTCAATATCGACTACTGCAATGAAAATATAAAGACAGTTTATCACGAATTGTTTGATGAAGCATTGGAAAGATACAATGCCAAGCAGATAAGGTCAGACCGAAAGATAAAAGATTATTATGAAAAAATCCGAAGTTCCAAGCAGGAAAAACCGTTCCACGAAATCATTTTACAGGTGGGCGGTAAGGGAAATATGAACGCCGATACGGAAAACGGAGAACTGGCAAAGCAGATTTTAGATGAATACTATCAGGGTTTTCAGGAGCGAAATCCACAGCTTCGGGTGTTCTCGGCTCATCTGCATATGGATGAAGCTACACCACATCTGCACATAGATTTTGTACCTTTTACCACAGGCAGCAAGCGTGGACTTGATACAAGAGTGTCACTAAAGCAGGCTCTTGCAACGCAAGGTTTTAAGGGCGGCAGTCGTGGCGATACGGAGTGGTCGCAATGGATACAGTCCGAAAAAGAACAGCTTGCGGCGGTGATGGAACGTTATGGGATTGAGTGGGAACATTTAGGCACACACGAAAAACATCTTTCTGTTTTGGATTATAAAAAGCAGGAAAGAGAAAAAGAAGTGGCGGCATTAGGTGCGAAAATCGAGCAGAAACAGATTGAATTTGATGTGTTGTCGGAACGAGTATTGAACTATGATAAGGCAAAAGACGAGCTGTCAAATCTTGAAATAGAGCTTGATACTGCACCGAAATATCAGTTGCCAGAACCAGAGAAATTTATGACTGCAAAGGCATATAAAACCAAAATGGCAGAGCCGGTTGTAAGGAAATTGAAGCAACTTGTCAAAACGGTGCTTGCCCGCTGCTTTGAGGGGTGGGACAACTATCATAGGCTGAATACAGCGAATGCACAGTTATACCGCACCAATCAGCGTTTGGAGAAAGTCAATGAAAGATTGACCGAAGAAAACAAAATCCTAAAAGCAGAAAATAAAGATTACAGCCTGCTCCGTAAGGTTTTTGGTCGCAAACAGATAGATGATTTGTTGGAGCAGGCAAGAACAGTTAAAGGTCGCAAGCGTGATAATACACGATCACGATAGACAAAAATCACAGGAGGAAAAGGAAAATGACAAAGACAATTTTTGAAGAAATGGGCGGAACTTATAGACAGGTGGGTGATTATTTATTGCCGAACATCACAGTACCAGCCGAAGAAGAAATAGAGCCGATTGGTTTATGGGGGAAACGACATGCAAGGCATTTAAAGGAACACTATAAAGTGTTATATATGAACCTGCTGACAAGCGGAAAGCTGCATAGTTATCTTGCAGAAGTCGATAAGCAAGCAGAGGATATGTTTCTTCGACTGGTAAAGGAATATGCCGACAGACAAGATGTGACGGAACAATTAAAGAAAGATAATCCCTACGAATGGATTGGAAGAATGAATAATATTCAGGCTTGTGTGAGGGAAGTTGTAGGAACGGAGTTGATTTACACATAAGCGTTTTACGGTATGGTGCTCCTGCGTTTGCTGGAGTGCTGTGGTTGTGGTTGTAAAGAGGTTGTGAAAGATTGAATTTCGTAATGGTTGGATGTATAATTAGGAAGTGAAAATTTTAATTTGCACTTCCATAAGGTGAAATGTATTGACACAAAAAATACAGTATGATAGTATTGCCATTAGAAGAAAGAAAGGCACATTTTGTGTAAGGTGAGGAAATGATTAATAGATAATTTGATTTAAGTAAGACACATATAGTTATTGAGCCTGTAGAGAATAGGTTTGTTTTGTGTACGCTTAAGTTGGATTATCGCAAGAGGCATTTCCTTTGTTTTCCTTTTGGAAAAGAAATAAGGGGCTATTTAGCGAGTCTATTTTTGCGTATGCAAAAAAGACTCGTTTTTGTGTGTTCAAAATAATAATTGGCTCAGACTTCGAAAAGGAGAAACTTTAATGTTGCAGATAAAAAAATTAAATTTAACACATAAAAAAGACCTGAGAATAATTCTTAATGATTTCAACCTTGTGCTAAATGATGGAGATAAGGCAGTTATTATTGGAGAAGAGGGAAATGGGAAATCGACATTAATGAAGTGGATATACAATCCGTCGCTTGTAGAAAACTATATAGAAGCAGATGGGGAAAGGATAATGGGACACGAACGTCTTGGTTATCTTCCGCAGGAGATGCTCGATGAAGATAAGGAAAAAACAATATACGAATATTTTTCTGAAGAGGAAATGTTCTGGGAGAAAACGCCTAAAGAATTGTCTGTTATTGCGGGAAAATTTGGAATGAAAAATGATTTTTTCTACAGTAACCAGACAATGGGTAGTCTTTCAGGAGGCGAAAAAGTCAAGACACAACTTATGAGGCTTTTCATTCGCGATGTTTCTGTGCTGTTGTTGGACGAACCTTCCAATGACATCGACATTGCGACGCTTACATTACTGGAAAAAATCATAAATGACTGGAAGCACATTGTGCTTTTTATTTCACACGATGAAACGCTGATAGAGCGTACTGCCAACATGGTGATACATATCGAGCAGATTATACGAAAAACAAAGGCGAGATATACCGTGGCAAAGCTTCCCTATAGACGCTATGTGGAAGAACGGCTTCATAAATTTGAAATCCAAAAACAGCGGGCACTGAGTGACCGTAGGGAGAAAAAGATTCGCGATGAAAAATATCAAAGAGTTATGCAGAGTGTACAAGGTGCATTAAGAAGTTGTACCAGACAAGCACCGTCTGTTGCCAAAAACTTAAAGGACAAAATGCATACGGTTAAGGCAATGGAACGAAGATTTGAAAAAGAAGATGAAAATATGACTCAGATGCCGGAACAGGAAGAAGCAATCTTTGTCAAATTAGGGGATGAAAACTCACACATTCCCGCAGGAAAAACGGTCATAGAATATGAACTTTCAAAGCTTGTGACTCCGGATGGCAAAAGAATTTTAGCAGAAGGAATTCATTTAAAAATAAAAGGTTCAGAAAAAATCTGTATGATAGGAGCCAACGGGGCAGGAAAAACGACTCTTCTAAAAAAGATAGCGGAAGAACTCCTAAATCGGAATGACATTAAAGCAGAATATATGCCTCAAACTTATGAAGACCTGCTGGATTTGGATGTTACACCGGTTGATTACCTTGATAAAACAGGAGATAAAGAAGAGCGTACAAGAATTAGAACATACCTTGGTTCACTTAAATACACACCAGATGAAATGGAGCATCCGATTCGGGAGTTATCAGGCGGACAAAAGGCGAAAGTGCTTCTCTTGAGGATGAGCTTAAGTGGTGCAAATGTTCTTATTCTGGATGAACCGACAAGAAATTTTTCACCATTGTCCGGTCCGGTAATAAGAAAAATGCTCCGAGAATTTCCGGGGGCTGTCATTAGCATTTCTCACGATAGAAAGTATATTGAAGAGGTGTGCGATAAAATATATCAGCTAAATCCTAATGGATTACAGCTAATTGGTGATTGATAACAAAAAGGATGAAAGACTGACAAATTTCAGGCTTTTAGTGAGTTGGAAAGCATACAAAGATTTGAATTTGGAGGATAGATTATGGTACGTACAGAAGATGCATGTGAAATTATAAAATATGCTTTGCAAAACGAAATTAAAGTATATTTAGATGGCGGATGGGGTGTTGATGCACTTCTTAAAAGAGAATCAAGAATACACAATGATATTGATTTGTTTGTTGAACTGAAACATTATCATGATTATATTTATGTGATTAAGCAGCATGGATTTGAGGAAGTAAATACTGATTATACAACGGATGGTCATACTGTCTGGAAAGATGATAAACAAAGAATCATTGATTTACATTGTTTTGAATTTACAGATGACGGAATTGTTTATGAGGGAGATATATTTCCATCAAAAACTTTTTCCGGTATTGGAAAAGTTGGAGATATAACTGTTTCTTGTATTGAACCATTGAGTCAGGTAATGCTTCATTTGGGATATGAACACGATAAAAATGATGTGCATGATGTGATGCTGTTGTGTGAAACATTTCAAATAGCAATACCAGATGAATATAAGGAAAAGTAAAATTTCAGTTTTGTGTTGAATCTCTAAGCAAAATAGCTTATAATTTGACATGCTACATATAGTTATTATCCACAGTTATCGAGTAGGTGTTATCAATGCCGATAACAAAATGATAACATTAGCTCGTATAGGCAGGATAATATGGATATATCAAATAATCAAAAGAACGAGAAACATTACAGAGAATAATTCCTAAACAAAAAGCGTTAGTCTTTGTAGAGTTTGAATAGTTGGAGCTAAGCTGTAAAGCCTTTATCTACAAGGGTTTTACAGCTTTTCCTTTATAGAATTGCATTTTGATTGCATTTTTTTATTCAACTGCTCTGTGATAGAGTGCTGTATGCTGATTGCTGGTGTAATCGGCAACACTGGTTGTTGCCGGAGTATAAGTGAGAACGCCAGTTAATTTTTTGGCAACTTCCACGTTGGTGTTGGGATATAAATGTCCGTAGGTTCCCAACGTGGTCTGTATCTTTTCATGCCCCAGACGTTCTTTAATCAATAAAGGATTTTCTCCCATACTGATGAGCAGGGAAGCATGGGAATGTCTGAGTGCATGAATCTTGATACGGTGTACTCCTGCCAATCCGGCAAGTTTTTCTAATGCCCGTGGGAGGGTGTGCTTACTGGTGGGAATCCCATTATAGCTTAGTACAAGGTCACAGTCCTTTAAAACCTTTTGCTGTACTTCCTTATAGAAATATATCCAATAAGGAAGAATGATACTATTAAAAAAATAACGGAAAATACTTTTCCACGAATAAATTTTGCAAACCCTTGATACACAAATAAAACCGCCTTTCTATCATCAGTGAGTATATCAACATATGATACAACTTATGATACAGAAAAACAATACTAGTAGAAAATATGTCTTAAAATATTTGAACCTTGCCTGCTTCCTCACAGTCCAGTTCTCTTTTTAGGGCAATAAAATGTTGTTTCTGCTGTTTTCTCAGATAGTTCTATTTAAATCTTTATGTTTAAGGTCAAAGGTAGTCAATCATAAAGAATGACTACCTTTGATCTTCGTATTAAATTGTTATAAGATTAATTAACATGAAAAATATTACTAATAAGAATTATTCTGCAAGTGTTTCAAAAAAAAGTTTCAGATCATCTTCTACAGTACTAATTCCTGAAATGCCAAAGTTTTCTACCAAGACCTTAGCTACATTAGGACTAAGAAATGCCGGGAGAGTAGGACCGAGATGGATGTTCTTTACACCAAGATACAAAAGCGCTAACAGAACGATAACAGCTTTCTGTTCATACCATGCGATGTTGTAAATGATAGGCAGGTCGTTGATATCGTCCAGACCAAAAACTTCTTTAAGTTTTAATGCAATGACAGCAAGAGAATACGAGTCGTTGCACTGTCCGGCATCTAGAACACGTGGAATACCATTGATGTCGCCTAAAGGCAATTTGTTATACTTATATTTCGCACATCCAGCTGTCAGGATCACGGTATCCTTCGGCAGTGCCTTGGCAAATTCAGTATAATATTCCCGGTTCTTGGCTCGACCATCACAGCCTGCCATAACTACAAACTTTTTGATCGCGCCGCTTTTTACTGCCTCAACAACCTGATCTGCAAGAGCCAAAACCTGTGCATGTGCAAATCCGCCGATGAGATCTCCCGTTTCAATTTCGGTTGGTGCAGAGCATTTTTTGGCGTGTTCAATGATAACGGAAAAATCCTTCTGCTCCCCGATTTCTCCCGGAATATGGGTGCATCCTGGATATCCGGCTGCGCCGGTGGTGTAGAGTCTGTCCTTGTAGCTGTCCTTGGGCGGAACAATACAGTTGGTTGTCATCAGGATAGGACCGTTGAAAGATTCAAATTCCTCCTTCTGCTTCCACCACGCATTACCATAGTTACCGATAAAGTTGGGATACTTTTTGAATGCTGGGTAATAATGAGCGGGAAGCATCTCGGAATGGGTATAAACATCCACACCAGTTCCTTGTGTCTGCTCCAGCAACATTTCCAGATCTCGCAAGTCGTGACCGGAAACCAGAATACCGGGATTTTTTCCAACGCCAATGTTTACCTTTGTGATCTCGGGATTTCCATAGGCTTCCGTGTTGGCCTTGTCCAGCAAAGCCATACCGGATACACCATGTTTTCCGGTTTCCATTGTCAGGGCGATCAAGTCCTCCATGTTGAGATTATCATCCAGTGTAGCAGCCAGTGCCTGCTGAAGGAAAGTGTCCACCTCACTGTCATCCTTCAACAGCACATTTGCGTGCTTGGAGTATGCAGACAATCCCTTCAGACCGTAGGTGATCAGTTCTCGCAGAGAACGGATATCTTCATTTTTTGTGGAAAGTACGCCGACTGTTTGGGCCTTTTCTTCCCAGTTGCCGGAGCCATTCCATTTTGCTGCTTCTGGCAGGACAGAAGGATCTGTGATTTGCGCCAACAGTACCTCTTTTTCTGTCAGTGTGGCGCGGATTCTCGCTTCAATGCTCTCTTTGTCAAAATTTGCATTGGTGATAGTAGTGAATAAGTTTAAAGTAATCAGATGATTGATTTCTGCGGACACCTGTTTGCCTTCCTGACGTAGTGCAGTTGTGACAGCCGAAATTCCTTTTGTGACATAGACCAACAGATCCTGCATGGCTGCTACATCAGGTTTCTTTCCACACACACCAGACATGGTACAGCCTTTGCACCCAGCGGTTTCCTGACATTGATAGCAAAACATTTTTTGTTCCATAATAGACCTCCTAAAAGTTATTAAATAAAGTTATTTGATTTTCGTTTATGTAGTTGCCGTATAATCTGAAAAAGATAAATGCATTTAAATTAATCGTTCCAAACGATTGCAGACACAGGACACGAATCAATAGCCTCTTGTACGACCTCTTGATTTTCATTGGTTGACGGTTGATAAGCCTCTGCTTTTCCATGTTCATTTATGCGGAAAACTTCGTCACAGACACTACAGCAAAGTCCGCAACCAATACAGAGATTCTGTTCTACTCTTGCAGATTTCCATAAAATCACCTCCTGATTATGGGAATTGAATTTCATTAAAATACAACGATTAAAAGCATTTTAAATGCTTCTTGTCCATATACCGCATGAGGGTGTCCAGCAGGCATAATGATGGATTCCCCTTCGTGTAACAGATTACTCAGTACCGTCGATAGTGATTTTTCCAATCACCATCCAAGCAGGTAACAAAAGCATCCCCATCTGACGCATGAGTGCTGATTTCCTCCCCCTTTTGCGAATGAGAACAAGGTAATACTTACTGCTGGATTTTGTGCCAGTGTTTTACTGACAACTTGCCCATCCTGATAAGAAATCTGTCTTTAGTGTTAATACTTCTGCTTGTGAAATATTTTTCATTTTTATACTCATAATAATCGCC